>RRYU01022533.1_pt1 | contig 13330 bp, 10 predicted proteins | sample 2162651 | NCBI WGS metagenome assembly RRYU01 (sample SAMN10267283, study PRJNA491782) | microbial mat metagenome | isolation source: biomat in the production well | place: Japan: Minami-Kanto gas field, natural gas well KTG3 | collected 2017-06 | reverse complement strand
AAAAAAAGGGGTTAAGATCATTAGAGATTATGATTGCATACCAGAGCATGCTGTTCGTATAGTTTTGATACAAATATTTTTTCACACAAGAATTCTTAGTAATTTCTCTTCACAATATAGCTTAGTTTTGCCACCGTAGCTCAGTTGGTAGAGCAGCTCATTCGTAATGAGCGGGTCGGGGGTTCAAATCCTCTCGGTGGCTCTGTTATTGTCATTGCGAATCCCGATTTGTCGGGTGAAGCAATCTCCTAACGTTAGGAGATTGCCACGTTGCTCGTTCCTCACTCCTTGCAATGACAACATTATTACTAAAACGTTAATTATTTTATACTTACAATAATATTAAAGAATTATTGTTATTTAATTATTTTTTTTGTAATCTCGCGCAAGTTGTCAGCTGTTGTGACAAGGATTTAGAAGTAGAAATAATTTATCATTATAGCAAATCTTAAATAGAAATACCCTCTATACTCCAATCAGAACTCTGGACAAAATTTAATAATCAATTAGGAAATACAAACATGGCAAAACGAGAAGTTGGCACAGTTAAATGGTTTAACGACAAAAAAGGTTTTGGTTTTATCAGTCGCGAAGGCGGTGAAGACCTTTTTGTTCACTTTAACGAAATTCAGTCCGATGGTGGTTTTAAAACTTTGAAAGAAAACGCAAAAGTTGAATTTGAAGTAATTAAAACTGAAAAAGGCGAAGCTGCTGCAAAAGTTAAATCCATTTAGTCAATTATCACTAAATTAGAAAAGCCCCCCGCTCAGCGGGGGGCTTTTTTATTGTTATGCCAGATTTAATCCAGTATCCGATTAATTAGAATGTCCGATTAAGACACACCCCGTCTCCGACTTTGTCGGATCCACCCCTCTCAAGAGGGGAATAATTGTTTTTTCCGCAACCTCATACCTAATAGACTAATCAACTATTACTAATTGCCGCTTTTCTCAACTTCCAATAGTTCAACTTCAAAAATTAAAGTAGCATTGGGTGGAATTACATCTCCGGCACCACGCACTCCATAACCTAATTCTGAAGGGATAGTAAGTATACGGGTTCCTCCAACTTTCATACCGACGAATCCCTGTTCCCAACCTTGTATAACTTGACCAAGACCAACAGTAAATCTGAAAGGGTCACGTCCCGGATTTTTAGATGAATCAAACACGGTTCCATCTTCCAATTTGCCGGTATAATTAACCGTGAGTATATCAAACTTTTCAGCCTCCAGACCTTCGCCAACTACATTATCAACAATAATTAAACCATTTTTCATTTTAACCTCATTTTTTTCTTCATTACAACCAAAAACCGCCAATAATGCAACAAACATAACGCCGGTCATAGCTATTTTTATTATTCTTTTTTGCATAATAATTCTCTCATTTCTTTTCATTAAATTACCATTATTAAATTTTACTTTCTACCGCTTTGTTTTACGTAAATTGATTATTAATGAATACAACTAAGTCAATATTCAATCAGCATTTACCACCGCTTGCCGATAGATTGCGTCCGCAAACCATCGAGCAATTTGTCGGACAAGAACATTTGGTTGGCAGTAAAAAGATACTTTCCCTATTGACTAAATCTCAGAAACCTTTTTCCATGATATTTTGGGGTCCGCCCGGTTCAGGGAAAACTACTTTAGCAAGAATAATAGCTAAATCATCTAACACTAAATTCCATGAAGTTTCGGCAGTATCAAGCGGAGTAAAAGATTTACGAAATATCATTGACTTAGCTAAAAAGGATATCGATCTTGGATTTAGCACGATATTATTTATAGACGAGATACATCGTTTTAGTAAATCACAGCAAGATGCATTGCTGCACGCGGTTGAGGACGGTACGATAATTTTAATCGGTGCTACCACTGAGAATCCATCTTTCGAAGTAATTAGTCCGCTACTTTCACGCTGCCGCTTGTTAATACTAAAAGCACTATCGGATGATTCACTTAAGTTGATTTTAGACAATGCCTTTAAAACAGATCTAATACTGCAAAAAAATGAAGTTAAAGTGTCGGAAAATGTAAAAATTCAACTGATAAAATCGGCCGGTGGCGATGCACGGAAAATGCTGAATGCCTTAGAAATATCAATTAGTCTGTTAGGAAATAAAAGAGAAGTAACATCGTCAATTTTAAATGAAGCTCTGCAAAAAAGAACACAATTATATGATAAAACCGGTGATTATCATTATGACACGATCAGCGCATTCATAAAATCGGTGCGCGGTAGTGATCCGGATGCTGCAATATATTGGCTCACAACAATGTTGGAGGGCGGCGAAAAACCGGAATTCATTGCCCGGCGTCTGGTAATATTGGCTTCGGAAGATATCGGCAATGCTGACCCGCTAGGTTTATCAATCGCCACAGCGGGATTTCAAGCCGTACATATGATCGGAATGCCGGAAGCTGCCATAACATTGGCTCAAGTAACGACCTATCTTGCTTCCGCCCCAAAATCAAATGCATCGTATCTCGCATTAAAAATGGCACAGGGTCATATCAAAAATGAAGGAACTCAACCCGTTCCTTTGCATTTACGTAATGCACCGACTCAGATGATGAAAAATATAGATTATGGAAAGAATTATAAATATCCACACGATCATCCTGAACATTTTGTCGATGTCAAATATTTTCCGGAAAGTGTCGATGAATCATTTTACCAACCAACTAATTTGGGATACGAAAAATTTATAACTGAACGGCTCATAAAACTATGGCCTAAGCGATTTAAAAAATAATGCGTTTAAAAATTCTGTTAATAATATTTCCAATAATACTTTTTGCCGATGAAAGATTACATCTTGTACAAGCCGATGTGTTGGAAAATGTTATCAGAAATGGCAACGCTGTTCAGATTTTAACGGGAGATGTAATATTTAAAAAAGGTAAGCTAACTCTTTATTGCGATTTGGCGCACTATACAGAAAAAACCGGTCGGGGATTTTTAATTGGTAAAGCAAAAGCAATAAAAGAAAATATTACCATAACTGCTGATACAATGACCTTTATCTCTCCTCAGGACAAGCTAATTACAAGCGGTAAAGCCCATGTTTGGGATAATGAATTTGACCTTACTTCCAACTCCATTATCTATTTCACTAAAATTGACAGTGGAAGAGCGGTTGGCAATGCCAAACTTCTGCAAAACAATCAAACCATTGTTGCCGACACTTTAATATATTCTAAACCAATTAAAAAAGAAGGTGCCAATTATACCGCCATCGGTAAGGTTGTTATCAACAGTGAGAATAGAATAATAACCTGCGGCAGAGCCTTTTATGACTTGGAAACTGACATTGCACACTTAACCCGCGAACCAAAAGTAACTTCTGATGACGAGGTGTTGTCCGGTGATGAGATCATCGCCCATTTTAAGGAAGAGGAATTACAATACTTATTTGTTCCCTCAGGAGCAAAAGCGTATTCCATTCATAATAATAAAACAATTGGTGAATACAGAGATGATATGACCGGCAAAGTTCTCAAAGCATATTTTGTTCAAAGTAAACTTGATTCTATGCGTTTGGAGGGTATGGCAACTTCAGTTTATCATGTTTTTAATGATTCAGTTTATCAAGGTCTCAACGAAACCAGCGGCGATACAATCACATTACAATTTTCAGAGCAGGAATTACAAAACATCTATATATCGGGTGGCGCGCGTGGAACCTATTCTCCTGATACATCTAATAAGAAATTGGGAGATATAATCCGCTACTCGGCAAATAATATTGACTATCAAATTCCAAAAGAAACAACGCATTTAGTGGGAAATTCCCAAGTAGATTACGGTAACATAACGCTGACTGCCGGCTTTATAGGAGTTAATTGGCAAACCAACATTCTTGATGCTTTACCGCTTGCCATTAATGATACTACATCACGTGCAATAAAACCTACCTTAAAAGAAGGCAAGCAAGAGCCGCTATTTGGCAACGAAATGCGATATAATCTGCAAACTGAACGCGGTAAAATTCTTCATGGTAAGACCAAAGCAGAAGACGGTTACTATACCAGTTCCGAAATTCGCAATGAAAACAAAGACGTGTTCTATATGAAGCATAGTATTTACTCTACATGCGAGTTAGACACACCGCATTTTCACTTTGCCAGCTCCCAAATGAAAATGATTCATAATGATAAAGTGATAGCGAAACCATTAACACTCCATATTTCGCAAATTCCCATCCTCAGTTTACCATTTGCGGTACTGCCGATGCAGAAAGGTGGTCGTCAATCAGGTTGGATAATGCCCTCCTACGGTACAAGCGGTTTACGAGGACATTATCTTGATGGATTTGGCTACTATTGGGCGGTCAATGATTATTTTGATAGCCAACTTTTAGCAAGTTTTGCTGATCTACAGGGAATTACGTTTAAATTGACTAATCGCTATAATAATCGCTATCGATATTCCGGTAGTTTGCATCTTGAAACGCGGCAATTTTTATCATCTGGAGAAAAGGATATTTTCAATATATTTGGTCCGCGCCAAAAGGATTACGTAGTAAAATGGTCGCACAACCAAATATTGAGGCGTAACCAATCCTTAAATGTTAATGCCAGTTATTACAGTAACAGTGACTATAATTACGTTACTTCTTTGGATCCGATCAAGAGAATGAATCAGCAGGCAATTTCTAATGCTACATATTCTAAACGGTGGCCAAAAAGCAATAATTCAATTAGCGCCAATCTGTCGACCAATACTGATTTAATGGCTAACCGCAAGATCGAATTGGGAAGCGCCTTTTATCAAACACCCGTCAAAGAAGGAACCAGATTAAGCATTACTACCATGACTCTGCCTACACTTTCTTTCCGACATGGACAAAGACCGCTATTTCCTACAAAATCTTCAGATAAATCTTGGTATAATAATGTTACCTGGAGTTATTCATCAAATTTCACGAATAAAAATCATAGTTATTATGAATCTATTAAAAATGATGAAACAGGTGAATTCGAATGGGACATTAACGATTCAGGAGAAGGAATAGTAAAGACTTCTATCGATAAATTGCTTACTCATTCGTTTTCTTTTAGTGCACCACAAAAACTTTTCCGCTATATTTCGCTTAATCCAAGTTTATCGTTCAAATCCGATTGGGTTGATGAATATTATACTGCTAATTTGGATTCGGCCGGAAACTACGAATCTGTAAAAACAGTTGGATTCGCTACAAGGACAACCGGTTCATTTAGTTTGAATATGGGAACTCAGTTATATGGAATGTTTCCATTGAAAATCGGCAAACTCAATGGTGTGCGTCATGTAGCGTCGCCTTCGGTCGGATATTCTTACACTCCGGATTTCTCTAAACCGTTAATGGATTATGATTTTAAATATTTTACTACGATAACCGATAGTTCCGGCAATGAAATTCAACATGATAAATTCAATGGCACTTTAGCCGGCAGCACTCCTCGTCGCGAAAGTCAATCACTAAATTTCTCTTTAAATAATGTATTTCAAACTAAATTAGTCGATGGTGAAAGTGAACGCAAAATAGATATTCTTTCTTGGCGCTTGGCAACCAATTATAATTTTGCAGCCGATGATTTTAAATTATCAAACTTAACTTCGTCAATCAGAACCAGTCTATCAAAATCTCTCAATTTAGATATATCGCTCACTCATGATTTTTATAAATACGATACTGAAGCAAATAGCAGGATAAATTCAATTAGAATGTCCAATGGTATTCCTAATCCACGTTTAATTAATGCTCGATTATCTACCGGTTTCAAATTCTCCGGTAAACGATTAAAAACCCCTACAAGTTATGGCTTCGAATCAGATGCAGACACCTCTAATATAAACGATTTGGATGATTTTGGACAAAATATAAATCTTAGACAGAATCCAAAGCAGATTTCGGGTGGGCAATTGTGGAATACAAATATAAGTTTAAGTTATTCGTATAGCGCAGCTAATCCAACAAATATTATCAAATCGTTTTGGATGAATATGAATACCACAATACAAGCTACACCAAATTGGAGAATTCAGCATAATGCCCGATTTGATTTAGTTAATCAATCATTAGTAAGCCAAAGTTATTCGATCTATCGTGATCTGCATTGTTGGGAAATGTCAATTTCTTGGACACCGGGTGGTTACGGTCAGGGACTTTACCTAAGAATAAACGTAAAATCACCAACATTGAAAGACCTAAAGATTGAAGAAAGAGGCGGAATTTTTAGAAGCCGGGCAAATTTTTAATCTATAAATCATTTTAATCAAGTATTTGTTCTTTTCTCGAATATTTAGAAATTCAGATACAAAATAAAGGAAAAATATGTACTGTCCCAAATGTAGAACGCAATATATCGAAAAAGTTGAGGAATGTTTTGATTGCAAAGTATCGTTAGTTGAAGAATTGCCTGAAGAAACACCTTTGGAAAAAATAAAGTGGGTGGCACTTACGCCACTGGCAGGTGAAGTATATGCTGAAATGGTGGAAGAAGTGCTACAGGATAAGGGTATTCCGCACTTTACCAAATCCGATTGGGCAACTTCAGCATTTAATATTTCAAGCGCAAATTTAGTTGGTGCAAAGGTTACGATTTTTGTACCGGAAGAAAATTGTGATGAAGCTGCAAAAATACTTGAAGACCTATTAGGAAAAAAATAACTTGATTCGTTCAGTTAAAGGCGCACACGATATTCTGCCTGATCAAACCTGGAGATGGCGCAAGGTTGAATCTTCTTTGCATAATTTTATGCAAAAATATGGCTATAATGAAATTCGCACTCCGGCGTTCGAAAAAACAGAACTGTTTGTACGCGGTGTGGGAGAAGATACCGATATTGTCTCAAAAGAAATGTATAGTTGGACCGATCAAGGTGGAGAATCTTTAACGCTAAAACCTGAGCTTACTGCGCCGGTTGTTAGGTCTTTTATTCAGCATAATTTAGGAAACCAATCTGCTGTTAATCGGCTCTATTACATGGATGCTTTGTTCCGTAGAGAAAGACCTCAAAAGGGACGAACACGTCAGTTTCATCAATTTGGGGCGGAAGTTTTTGGCTCCGAACACCCGGAAGCTGATGCAGAAATCATCAGTATTTCATATGTTTTTTTCAAAGAACTTGGAATAGACAATCTAACTTTAAAACTGAACAGTATTGGATCAGAAGAATGTTTGGATAATTATCGCAATGAATTGCGTAATTACCTGAGACCATTTCTACCGGATTTAACTGAAACAAGTAAAAAGAGATTCACTAATAATCCATTACGGATTTTGGACACCAAGGTTGAAGCTGAAATTGACTTACTTAAAAATGCGCCCGGAATTGGCGAATTTCTTACCAAAGACGATAGAATACATTTTGATGAAGTTAAATCGTTTTTGAATACTTTGGAAATTCCATTTATAATTGATCTTCAGATGGTACGCGGTTTAGATTATTATACCCGTACAACTTATGAAATAACTTCCACTGCCTTGGGTGCCCAAGATGCGTTATGCGGTGGTGGCCGCTACGATAAGCTTGTTGAAACTTTAGGAGGAAAACCAACGCCTGCTGTAGGATTTGCCGCAGGAATTGAACGATTATTGTTGGCATTGGAATCAAAAACATATGATACCAATAATGAAACAGTTCAAATTAATATAATCGGTTTAACTGAAAAAGTTAGATCAAGCTGCCAAGTTTTAGCACAAGACCTCCGCAAAAACGGATTTTCTGTTTCTATCGATCTTTTACGTCGCAGTTTAAAATCTCTCATGCGGGAAGCCAATCGCGAAAGTGCCAAAATTGCTATATTAATCGGTGATGAAGAACTTAAGAATAATACCGTACAGGTGAAGGATATGAAGACCGGGGAACAAATCGCAATAGTAAAAAATAATTTAATTGATTATCTTACCAGTTTGGAATTTTAATTTTATTCCTTTATATTTTATACGCGCGTAAAAAAAACTAAATTTTTATAGTATGTCTGAAAAACCATTATTAATTGTCGAGTCGCCCTCAAAGGCGACTACTATTTCTCGCTATCTTGGTGGCGAGTATAACGTTATCGCAAGTGTAGGACACATCAAGGATTTGCCCAAAAACGTGCTTGGGGTAGACATCGAAGATGATTTTAAGATTACATTGCAAGTCCTTCCTAAAAAGAAACAATTTATTAAAGAATTGAAGTCGCTCGCAAAAAATGCCCTGAATATAATCTTAGCAATGGATCCTGATCGAGAAGGCGAGGCAATTGCAGCACATATCGCTAGCGAAATTCCTAATTCAAAACTCGAACGAGTACTTTTCACCGAGATCACTAAAGCAGGTATTCAAGAGGGAATGCAAACACGTCATCCAATTGATGATAAATTGGTGGATGCCCAAATTACCAGACGCATTATTGACCGCCTTGTTGGCTATAAGATTTCTCCATTATTGTGGGCAACCCTGCAAAGGAATATGAAGTTTGTTACAACTCCACTTTCAGCAGGAAGGGTACAATCGGCCGCTGTAAAAATCATGATCGATCGGGAAAGAGAACGTGCAAGGTTCAAATCAGCAACTTTTTTCAATTTAAAAGCACTATTACAGAATAAAAATAATGAAGAGTTCTCGGCAAATCTATTCAAATTAAATGAACAAAAATTAGCATCATCTAAAGATTTTGATAAGAATACCGGTAAATTAGAGAATAATGATGTCATTGCTTTAAGCGAATCTCAGGCAAATACATTAAAAAAAGAATTAGAAGTAGGAACTTGGGAAGTTGCAGATATTGAAGAAAAACCGATCACTTCAAATCCACGCCCCCCCTTTACCACGTCTACACTACAGCAAGAAGCCGGTCGTAAATTACGCTTTACAGCAAGACGCACAATGAGCGTTGCACAAAAATTGTACGAGAACGGTTTTATAACTTACATGCGTACCGATTCGATGCATTTATCATCTGAAGCAATTAACGCTGCGCGAAATGAAATACAAAAATTATTTGGAAGTGATTATTTAACAGACAAACCTCGACAATATTCTGGAAAAGTAAAAAATGCGCAAGAAGCACATGAGGCAATCAGACCTGCCGGGACACGTGTAAAATCGCTTAAAGATGTCGAAAATAGCCTTGATAAAGATGCTGTTAAGCTATACGAATTAATCTACAAGCGGACAATCGCTTGTCAAATGAAATCGGCAAAACTCAAAGAAACCACCGTTACAATTCATAACCAAAAGGCTGAATTCCGTGCCAGCGGCAGAGTTATACTTTTCCCTGGCTTTATGCGCATCTATATTGTCGGTAGTGATGATCCCGAGATAGAATTGGCAGATAAAGAAACAATATTACCTAATTTGGTAAAAAATGAAAAACTGGCCTTGAATGACCTAAGTGTCGTTGGACAGAGCACCAAACCTCCTGCACGCTTCACAGAAGCATCATTAATAAGAGAAATGGAAGCAAAGGGAATTGGCAGACCATCTACTTATGCCGCTACAATTGACACAATTTTACACCGTGATTATGCCGAAAAGAAAAATGGTAGTCTAATACCAACCTACCTTGCTGTTGCCATCACCCAACTATTGGAAAACCATTTTACATCTCTGGTCGATGCTAACTTTACGGCTGAAATGGAAGATGGTCTGGATGCAATTTCGCGCGGTGAATTAGAATCTTTACCATTCATTAAGGAATTTTATTTTGGCAGTAATGCGATAAAAGGCTTGGAAGCCATGCTTGCTGAAGAGGTTGATATCCGCAAAGCCTGCGCAATTGAAATAGACACTGATGTAAAAGATCCAATAACTGCTCGTATCGGAAATTTTGGTCCTTATTTAGAACATAATGGAAACCGTAAATCTATACCTCTCAGCATTCCTCTTGGAGACTTAACTCCAGAGAAAGCCAAAGAAATATTATCCAAAGAAACGCAAGACAAAAAAAATACTTGGCAAAGATCCTAAAACCGGCGAGGAAATATTTTTTAAGGAAGGCCAATACGGTCCATATGTTCAATTGGGAGAAAGCAAAATCCGAAAATCCATTCCAAAGGGCACAGATATTGACGAGATTGATCTGGATTACGCGATCCGATTGCTATCGCTTCCGCGTGAAGTTGGCAAACACCCTGAGACCGGCGAAATGATAACTGCTGATTACGGACGTTATGGTCCATATCTGCGCTGTGGTAAAAAAAATGCGCGGATAGAACCGCCATTATCACCGCTAACAATCTCGATAGATGAAGCACTTAACGCTTGTACAAAAAAGAAAGCCGGTTCACAAGAATTAAAAAAATTAGGTAAACATACTAAAACCGGAGAAGTATTAACAATTAAAACCGGATTCTACGGGCCATATATAACCGATGGAAAAACGAACGCTGCCTTACCTAAAGGAAAAGAAATTGAATCATTAACTTTGGAAGATGCCGTTGAGCTGATTGATAAAAAACGAGCCGCAGGGCCATCCAAAAAACGTCGGAGAAAAAAGAAAAAGTAATTATCATGGATATTAAATCAATCGAAAAAGTTGTATCCCTCTCGAAACGTAGAGGCTTCATCTTTCAAAGTTCCGAAATATATGGTGGGCTTGGTTCGACTTGGGATTATGGTCCGCTCGGCGTGGAAATGAAAAATAATATTAAAAATTTATGGTGGAAGGATATTGTTACTTCACGCCAAAACATTGTCGGCATGGATGCGGCAATTTTAATGCACCCTGAGGTTTGGGAAGCAAGCGGACATGTACAAAATTTTCACGATCCAATGGTGGATTGTAAAAATTGTAAAGCGCGATACCGCGCTGATCATGTGCCTTTTACTAGAATTTGTACAAAATGTGCTCACACGGTTAATGTCAACATACCGGGAAATGATAAAAATTTATTAGCGTTTTATCAAGGTAAAACCGGTTTAAACGAATTAGAAAAATTCATGTCCGATTTTTTAGAGGAGAATTGTCTAAAACCAACATGCACTTCAAACGATTTCACTATCAAACAAATTTGTCCTAATTGTGGTAAAGCTGCGTTTACTGAACCTCGTCAATTCAATTTAATGTTTAAAACATCAATAGGTGCCTTGGCAGATTCCGGTGACGAAACTTATCTGCGACCTGAAACTGCGCAAGGTATTTTTGTTAATTTCAGCAATGTGGTCAATACTGCAAGACAGAAATTACCGTTTGGCATAGCACAATTAGGGAAAGCGTTCAGGAATGAAATTACAACCGGAAATTTTTTATTCCGAACTCGTGAATTTGAGCAGATGGAAATGGAGTTTTTTATTGATCCGCATGAATCGGGCAAATGGTTAGAATATTGGTCGCAAGAACGTTTGAATTGGTTCAAAAAACTTGGTGTGAGAGAAACCAAACTTCGTTTACGTCCTCATGGAAAGGACGAATTGGCGCATTATTCCACCGCCTGCTATGATATTGAGTATGAATTTCCATTCGGATGGTCAGAATTGGAGGGAATTGCTGATCGCGGCACCTATGATTTAGATCAACACAATAAGCATGCTAAGAAAAAACAAACCTATTTCGATCAGGCTAACAATCAGCATATTGTTCCGGCAGTAATAGAGGCATCGGCCGGTGTTGATCGAGCCTTCTTAACTTGTTTAGTTGATGCCTATCACGAAGAGGAAGTAAATGGTGAACAGCGTATTTTACTCAAACTGTCACCTAAAGTCGCACCAATAACATGTGCTGTTTTTCCGTTAGTAAATAAAAGTGGATTGCCTGAATTATCGGAAAAAATCTTTAACGAAATTCAATCTGAATTTAGTGCGTTTTTCGATCAAGGTGGTTCAATAGGTCGCCGTTATCGACGGCAAGATGAAGCAGGAACACCATACGGGATAACTGTTGATCATCAAACCTTGGAAGATAATACGGTCACACTTCGCGATCGTGATACAATGGAACAGGTACGAATTCCGATCAATCAAGTGTTATTAGAATTACGGAAAAAAATTCAATCTGTATAAATAATTCCGTATAAATATGGCACTAATAGTTTGGTTAACTAACATAACTGATGAAACTGGTTATTGATTATTCATCAGAAATTAGTCGTTTCCCTAAGTTGACAACCTCATCCTGAACATAGCCTAATTTTTTATAAAATTTAATCACTTCTTTGTTAGTATTTCGGATCTGCACCTGCAGCTTTGGACAGCCCAATTTTAATAAACGATTTTCAGCTTCTTCTATTAATTGTTGCCCGAGTCCACGCCGTTGAAATTTGGGATGTACCGATAAATAATTCACCCAACCGCGATGTCCTTCGTAACCCACCATCGCAGTTGCGACAATTTCATCATCCATCACTCCAATCAGAAATAGCTCCGGCTGTACTGTTTCTTTTCGAATAATGTCTTGTAGTGGATTGTTCCAAGGAACAACTAGTCCGCAATCCTGCCATAATTTATTAACAGATGTTTTATCGGATTTGCGATAACTTCTAATACGAAAGTCCATATCAACTAATATTTAAAATCACTTTTACCAATATATTCACGCAGTAGCGAAGTTCCCGGCACGTATTTTTCATCCAAATTGGCAAAGAATGATAAAAACAGATTAAGCCGTTCGGCTAATTGTTTCACAGGACTACCATCTTTAACATTTTTTAATAAAGGTCGTGCATACTTCGCTAATACAGGAAATTCATAAACCAGTGATGAATTGAACATTAAACTCGCCTGTTCACCATAAGGAAAAATATTTTTCTCTTCACCTAGTCTTACCGATGCCCAACGCTCCAATGTTTGTTCTGGAGTATATCCCCGAAATTTATTATCACGCACCAACCTGCGCAGCAATCGGTTATCAGATGTTGAAACTCGATGGTTGGCATCGATATTCATTTGGGTAATTGCACTAATATATAATTTTTCTACTCTTTCATTACCAAACTTATTGGTCAATTGGGGATTTAATCCGTGAATCCCCTCAATAATTACGAAATCCCATTCACCAAGCTCTAATTTATTTTCAGTATCTCTGCCAATCCCTGAATCAAAATTGAATATTCTTTCAGGAATCGCCTTTCCATCTAACAAGGCATTTAAGCGTTTGCCAAGCAGATCAACATCCAGTCCTTCAATTGACTCAAAATCTTGTTTTCCGTCTTCGCCAATTGGCAGTAAATGACGATCTATGAAATAATCATCAGTAGATATTGTCTGAGAGCGGTAACCATTCACTCGTAATTGTATTTTTAAGCGCTTGCTAAAGGTTGTCTTGCCGGCTGATGAAGGACCGGCAATCGTAATTAAGCGCTTCTCAGGAAATCCGGCAACTATTTCATCGGCTATGGCACTTACCTTTTTTT
>RRYU01020215.1_pt1 | contig 13334 bp, 11 predicted proteins | sample 2162651 | NCBI WGS metagenome assembly RRYU01 (sample SAMN10267283, study PRJNA491782) | microbial mat metagenome | isolation source: biomat in the production well | place: Japan: Minami-Kanto gas field, natural gas well KTG3 | collected 2017-06 | reverse complement strand
AAAATCCCGCATCTTGACCACCTTGGGCGTCCCTTCGAACAGGGTGCCGGCAATCGACCTTTGTCCGCCGGGCGTTGTCAAGGTGAGAGTGATCAGATTCGAGAAAGACTCCGATTCCGTCGACCGCCCTTGCTCGACAATCAGCCCGCGCCGTGCCGCGACAAGATTGGCATTCACCATATTGACTTCCTGGTCAGTGCAGCGGTTGAGCAGGGCCGCCAGGCCGGCAACCGTAATCGGCATGCAGTCATACCCGGCGAGCCGGCCGTTGTAATGAAAGGAAACCTTGCCGGGGTTTTCCGGGGCCAGTTGCGAAATAAAGTCGCCAAGGACCATTGCCAGATCCATGAACGGACGCATCTGCACCATGAGATCAGGATCGAAACGCGGGATATTAACCGCATTCTCTACCGGTCGGCCTTCCAGCAAGTTGAGAATTTCCTTGCTGACGTCCACCGCAACATTGGTCTGGGCTTCGAAGGTATTGGCCCCCAGGTGAGGGGTCACAACCATGCGCGGATGACCAATCAGTTTCCTGAGGATCTCGCTGCGGGGCGGTTCCTCGCTCCAGACATCGAAGGCCGCGCCGATGACCCGGCCGCTGTCGAGGGCCTCCAGCATCGCCGCTTCGTTAATGATGCCGCCACGGGCGCAGTTGACGATCAGCATACCCGGCTTCATGCGCGCGAAATGCTCCGCACCGATCAAATCGCTGGTTTCTTCGTTAAGCGGAGTATGTACGCTGATCACATCTGCAACCCTGACCAGCTCGTCGAGATCCACCAGCCGGGTGCCGAAATCGGTGGCCCTTTTCTCGCTGATATAGGGATCGTAGACCACCACGTCCATCTCGAAAGCCCGCGCCCGCAGTGCTACCCGGCCACCCACCTTGCCGAGCCCGATCACGCCCAGGGTTTTATACCTGAGTTCATGACCGGTAAACGGCGCCCGCTGCCACTTGCCGGCCTTGAGGCTGGCATTGGCATCCGCCACGTTGCGACACATGGCAAGAAGAATAGCCATGGTGTGTTCGGCGGCGGAGTTGGTGTTACCGAACGGCGCGTTTACTACAATAATACCGCGTTCACTGGCCGCCGCCACATCCACATTATCGATGCCGACGCCAGCCCGGGCGATCATCTTGAGCTTGGACGCATGCGACAGCAGCTCGCCGTCAACCTGGGTGCCGGACCGGGTGATGATGGCCTCATACGCGCCGATCACGGCGAAGAGCTCCTCTCTGGAAAGGCCGAGCCGGACATCCAGCGCAATCCTGGGGTCCTTCGCCAACAATTCAAGCCCTTTTTCGGAAATCTCGTCGGTGACGATAACTTTCATGGCTGTTCCATCCTTCTCTGCTTGAGAATCCTGGCGCTGGCTGGCCACTTGGAATGGGCAAATCTAACGGTTTGCCGGTGTTCCCGTGCGCCCATTATACCATGCATTCCCCCCGCTTCAGGGGAGAGCCTCCGGCCTGAGTTTGACGCACAAACATTCGGCCGTAGCATAGACGATACCATCCGGACCACAGATCCGGCCCTCGACCATCACCTTGCGGCCCTGTACGGAGACCACCCGGCTGTCCACCTGGACAACGGTCTGCAGCGGCAGCATGTTGCGGAAGCTGACATTGAGATTGCCGACCACGATTGCGTGGCCGGCCGCCCAGGCCGCCAGGCCCAGCACCTCATCGAGTACGGCGGCGGCACTGCCGCCGTGGGCATGCCCTGGCGGTCCTTCAGCTTCGGGCCCGAACCAGAAGCGCGCCACCAGGTTCTGCGCCCGGTCACGAAAGTAACGGGCCCGGAAACGCCGGCCGCTCCTGTCTCCTGAAACGAACCGGAGAGAACTGCCCACCAGCGCCGGCGCATCAAATATCTGCCAGTCCGGTTCACCCTCGAGTTCAAAAGCCGGACATTCAAAGTGAACCATTCACGGACCCCCAATGAAAAAGGGGCACTCTCCGCAAGAAGTGCCCCGAGAAGCGCTCATCGAGAAGGTCGATCAGCCGTTGTTGCGTTCGAACTCGCGCATAAAAGCCGCCAGGGCTTCGACTCCGGCGAGCGGCATGGCATTATAGATCGAGGCACGGATGCCGCCCACGCTGCGGTGCCCCTTAAGGGCATACAGGCCTTGCTCGCCGGCTTCTTTGAGGAACTTGGCTTCGAGTTCGGCACTCGGCAGGTTGAAACTGACATTCATAGTGCCGCGGAACTCGGGGAGGATCACGCCCCGGAAGTAATCCGTCCCATCGATCAGGTCGTAGAGAGTCTTGGCTTTCTGCTCATTGATTTTTTCAATAGCCGCCACGCCGCCCTGCTGCTCCAGCCATTCCAGCACCAGGTCGGTCACATAGATGGCAAAGGTATTGGCCGTATTGGTCAGTGAATTGTCATTGGCGCAGACCTCATAATTGAGCAGGGTCGGCGTCGCGGCGGCGGCATGGCCCAGCAGGTCCTCGCGGATCACCACCAGCGCGGTGCCGGCCGGGCCGAGGTTTTTCTGCAAGCCTGCATAAATACAGCCGAACTTGCTGTAGTCGATCACCCGGGAGAGGATCTCCGAGGTCTGGTCGGCGATCAGTGGCACCTTGCCGCTGTCCGGGAAATTGTTGTAGCGTGAGCCGTAGATGGTGTTGTTGCTGGTGATGTGCAGGTAAGCCGCATCCTGCTCGATCATCTCCGCAGTCAGCGTCGGAATGCGATCGTAATTGGTATCGGCGCTGCTGGCAATCACCCGGATATCGCCGAACTCCCTGGCGTCCTTGTTGGCCAGCTTGGCGAAATTCCCCGTCTCGACGTAGAGACATTTTTTTGCCGGTGACAGCTGCGCCAGGTTCAGCGGCAGAGCTGAAAACTGCATGCGCGCCCCGCCGTGCACAAACAGGATCTTGTAGTTGTCCGGCAAACCGGTCAGGCGACGGAAACGCTCCTGGGCATCGAGCAACACCTGCTCGAACTGCTTGGCACGATGGCTGACTTCGATAATGGAGACGCCCAGTCCCTTGAAATCAAGAAACTCATCGCGGATCCGTTCCATAACCGGCACAGGCAGCATCGCCGGCCCGGCACCAAAATTAAAAACCTGCTTGGACATGGGTTCCTCCCTGGGGAAACGGCTAAAGTGTACGAACCTTGATGACGCCGTCGATCTGCTCGAGGGCATTGATCAGCTCGGCAGACGGTTCGGTTTCGATGTCGATGATGTTGTAGGCGATTTCGTCGCGGCTCTTGTTGATCATGTCGATCACGTTGATCTCGCTGTCCGCCAGTACCGAAAGGACCTGGTTGAGCATTTTGGGGACGTTGCGATTGGAGAAGGCCAGCCGGTAGCCGCCATTGCGTTCCAGGGCGATGTTGGGGAAATTGACCGAATTGCGGATGTTGCCGTTTTCGAGAAAGTCGATCAGTTGGTCGGCAACCATGATCGCACAGTTTTCCTCTGCTTCCTCGGTGCTCGCACCAAGATGGGGGATCGAGATCACATCTTCGCGGCCCATCATTGCAACGACCGGGAAATCGGTGATGTACTTGCCGATCCGGCCACTGTCGAGGCCAAGCAGGATAGCTTCGGTATCGACCACCTTTTCCCGGGAAAGGTTGATCAGAACCGCACTTTTTTTGAAGCTGTCGACCAGTTCCTTGTTGATCAGGTTGCGGGTCGCCTCAAGCACCGGCAGGTGCAGGGTGACGATATCCGCCTTTGACAGAAGCGACTGCATGTTTTCCATGCGCTGGATATCGCGGGACAGCCGCCATGCCGCATCAACAGACAACGCCGGATCGTAGCCGAGGACCTTCATGCCGAGCATCAATCCGGTTTCGGCAACCTGGGAGCCGATGGCGCCAAGGCCAACCACACCCAGTGTTTTGCCGCGCAGCTCCGTGCCGCCGTAGGCCTTTTTGCCCCCCTCAACCAGGGCGTGCAGCTCTTCAGCGGTTTTACCGGGGCCCTCCCGCTTGATGAAATCGACGGCGCCGATGACATCCCGGGTTGACAGGAGCATGGCGGCTAGAGCCAGTTCCTTGACCGCGTTGGCGTTGGCACCGGGGGCATTGAAAACCACAATACCTCGCTCGGTGCAGTGCCCAACGGGAATGTTGTTGACCCCGGCACCGGCCCGGCCGATCGCCTTGACGCTTATGTCAATGTCTTGCGGATCGAGGACGTGACTGCGCAGCATGATGGCACTGGGGTGGCCGATTTCACTGGCGATTTCGTATTTGTCACGCGAGAACTTCTCGAGCCCCTTGACCGAAATCTTGTTGTAGGTGCGGATTTTGAACATCGTCTTCTCCTTTGGTCAGCACCGGGAGCAGGATCACGGTGACCTATCTGAGCGATGAGCCGGAGCACAGACCACTTTGCCGGCCAGCCCTGCCGAAGGCACAGCAATAAAAAAAAGCCGCACCGCGCGCAAGTGGGCGGCGATTGGCGGCTTCGGTGCATCGGTGAGCGCGAGACACTGGCTGGCAACCCCCCGCTAAGAAGCTGTTTCTACACCTTTTCATCGGGTTTGTCAATGCTCTCGACGGCGGGGTAACGCACAGCCGCGTGCCATACCAGCCTGCGTGCCAGGTCCGCCGGGGTTGTGAAAAACTGCCGTGTCCGCAAGCGGTTAGATAATCCGGCGAGCCTCAAGGTAGAAGCGTTTCTCGTCGGCTTCGCCCATGGAAAAAGTCTTGCGCGGCAACGCCCCGTCCTTGACGATGGTGCGAAACAGGTCGTGCTTGGAAATCGCCGGCAGATAAAAGCCGACCGCTTGCGCTCCACCGCCCAGCCGCGTCACCGTGTCTTCGCCATGAATGTAGTCAATGCGCGCCGCCGGATTCTGCTGCAGGTAATCATCCAGAAAGGCTTGCAGGGTCGCCACAACCAGGGTGAACGCCGGCGCTGCGATCGTCAACAGGCCGCGGTGTGGCCCCGCAACCAGCGGAATCGTATGGGCGGCAGGATCGCTCGCCTGGCACAGCGCGTGCTGGTCGGCCGAAGCCGGTAGCCAGCTCCAGCGGCAGGGCGTTCCCGCTCTGGCAAAAAACCGCTCGGCGGCCGCGGCCATCGCCTCGCCATCGACATTGAACATCACCCGGTGAATGGCTTCGAACTCAAGGCCTGGATCATGCAGGTTGACCAGCTCCACCAGAGCATAGCGGGCCGGATGGTCCCAGAGTGCCGCCGGGTTTGCGACGGTGGTTTTGAGATTTTCCCAAATCGCCTTGGCCGTGGCAAAGCTGTGATTGCCATCACCCATGGCGTAGAGCATGACATCGTCGTTATCAACCTGATACCGGGCACGGAAACGTTCGGGTTTGGCCAGCTGGGCCAGACGATCGGCAACCTGCCCGATCCGGGCCGGGTCGCCAACATGCCAGCCCCGCAGGTGGCCCCCGTTCTGCATAAGTTCAAAATCGTAGAGCTGTGGCAGGTCAGGCTCGAAAAGCGGTTCGATGACTGTACATTCAGGGTCGTCAATCAACACCATGATGTGCGGTGTTTCGATCGCAGCCTGTTCCCGGACCCGGATGCGCGGCGGCAGACGATCAACGATGGTGCCTTCCGTCGCACGGATCAAGGTCTTTGCGCCAGGCTGGTAATCGTACTCTTCCAGGTCCAGCGCAACCACGAGGCCCTTGCGGGAAGGGGCATGCGCGGTCTTGCGGTCGACCAGCACGAAGCCGGGTTCAAGCTGCTGCAGCGTACCGTCGGCGAGATACTGCTGCATATTGCGGTTGATGGCATGGATGCGCGCAAGGGTTGCCGCTTCGCCTTCTTCGAGATAGACCTCAGGAAAAATTATGCGCAAGGTCGAGGGTTGCCCGTCGACCAGCTGATCGACCTTTTCCCAGTATTCGGGTTCCGAGGTATACTGATCGCAGGCGATCACCGCCCAACGGGTCAGATCGACCTCGTCCTTGGGGAGCAGGATTTGCGGGACATGCAAGGCAAGTTTGGTGAGATCCATGTTTCTCAACCTTTCGATGGCCAATAAGGGGCCCTTAAGAAACTAACAAGTCATTATTTAATACGTCGCAAATGACCGCCGGGCGACGGCTCTGAAGGTTCCGGCGGCATGTCATCAGAAGGCTCCGAAGGGCTTCCGCCCAGGCGCGGCAGGTGATTATTCACAACCATCTGTTCAACAGCCTCGGCCACGGCCAGACACTGCTTGGTACAGACTTTGAAGGCCGGACAGGCGCTGCAGTCAGCAGCGCCGCCAGCCGCCCGCAGAGCATGAACTACCAGCTCAACGCTTTCAATCTGGTTCAGCGGGATCAAGAACATATCGGTTCCTTGTTTTCAACTTAGGCCCTTTGCCGCAAAGACACAAAGCCACCAAGAGAACTCCATGAATTCACTGAGTCCAAGTTTAATGATTTCTCTTTAGATCGCCTTGGTGTCTTGGCGCCTTGGTGGCAAAGCTGTCAACTAAATCGTCTTCCCCGCCACCTTGGCGAATTCGCGCAACTTGGTCATCATGGCCGCGAATTCAGCGGGTCGCAGCGACTGGGGACCGTCGCTGGCCGCCGTCTCCGGGGTCGGGTGCACCTCGACGATCAGACCGTCACAGCCGGCCGCCACCGAGGCATAGCACATGCTGGGGACCAGGTTGGCATGACCGGTGGCATGCGACGGGTCGATCATGATCGGCAGATGGGTCTGCTGGCGCAGGACCGGAATCGCCGAAATATCCAGCGTGTTGCGGGTCGCGGTTTCGAAGGTCCGGATGCCGCGCTCGCAGAGGATCACCCTGCGGTTGCCCTCGGACAGGATGTACTCGGCACTCATCAGGTATTCCTGGATGGTGGTCGCCATGCCACGCTTGAGCAGGATCGGCTTGTCCAGCTGGCCGAGCATCTTGAGCAGGGCGAAGTTCTGCACGTTGCGGGCGCCGACCTGCATGACGTCGGCATATTTCTCGACCAGTTCGACATCGCGCGGATTCACCACTTCGGTGACGATCGGCAGCCCGGTCGCTTCGCGAGCCAGGGCCAGCAGTTTCAGGCCGTCCTCTTCCATGCCCTGGAAGGAATAGGGACTGGTTCGTGGCTTGAATGCGCCACCGCGCAGCACCGCCGCGCCGGCCGCCTTGACCGCATGAGCGGTCTCCAGGATCTGCTTTTCATTTTCGACCGCGCAGGGCCCGGCCATCACGATAATCCGGTCGCCGCCGATCACTACGCCCGGCGCAATCTCCACGGTGGACGGCTCCGGCTTGACTTCTCGGCTGGCCAACTTGTAAGGCTTGAGGATCGGCACGACGTTCTCCACACCAGGCATCGATTCAATGGCCTGGAGGACCGCTTTGCCGCGCTCGTCGCCAACCGCCCCCACCACGTTGCGCGTTTCACCATGAATGACGTGCGGATTATAGCCCAATTCGCGAATCCGCTTCTTGACTGCGGCCAGTTCTTCCTTGCTGGCGCCCTGCTGCATAACGATGATCATTGCTCTTGCTCCTGTTCGGGAAAGTCGATTGTCGCTGTCTTAAATAGAGCAAGGCCGCGGATGGTCCCGACGGCCTTGCTCGTTCACTTTCCCAAAACGAAAAAACCACGGGCGCTCCGCATAGTGCCTGCCCGTGGTTTGTCTGATGATGGTCAACAGCCGATTGTCAACAGATCTCGCCCTGGGCAGGCAGCCCAAAATAGCCGCTAAACCCGAAAGAAAACCTGTTGACCCGCCAACCTTGATAAGTCATCGTCGCCGTTCCTGCAAATTTCATGAACCTGATAGGTAGCAAAAACCCTTATGAAAATCAAGCAAAGAATTGATTCTGGTCGGGATAAAATTTCACTGCCGAGAAATTGTGCTGAAATACCCTTGACAGCCTTGGCGGCATTGGATATAAACAATCTCCTGTTTCGCCCAGATAGCTCAGTCGGTAGAGCAGAGGACTGAAAATCCTCGTGTCGGCAGTTCGATTCTGTCTCTGGGCACCAGTCATAGCAAGGGCTTGCCATACCGACGGCAAGCCCTTTTTTTATGCTTTGTGTAATCCTGCCGTTAATGGTTCGAATACACCCAAACTCGACCTCTCTTGCGTCCTTTGTCCCCGGAAGCTGAATAGACAGGACTCAAGTCGGGGCATAAAAACCCTGGATTCGTTGCTGAAACACTTAATATCAAGCATTCCTTGAAATCTTTGGTAAACTAGAACGGAAGCAAGTATTGGTTTTAAAAGCCCTTTTACCAGATTTAGGAGGAAATCCCATGTTCAAAACCCTGACGGCAACATTCGAATCCGCAGAAGCCCTGAAAAATGTGAAAGCTGAAATCGTTAGCGCCGACATTGCCGGTTTTCCACAGGAGAAGATTTTCATCGACAAGGACAAGAAGGAAATCAAGGTCATCACACCGACCGCCATCGAAGCGCAGATCCGCGAGATTTTCCAGGATCACGATGCCAAGAATGTGACGGAAAGGGAGTGGAAGGAATAGGCGGGTGATGGCAGCAAGCGGATAACCGTCGGCACTCGGGCCACACCGGCCAGCGCGGAGGCTGTCGGACAATACGGACCGAAGCCAAAGCCTGGCTGTTTGCAAGCAAGTCTCAATATGGGCCGAACAGCAGAATTTGCCACCGGTTCATGTCGATAGGTGACAGACAGCAGGCGTCCCCGGTTCTGGCTGGCCGTGGCCCCTGGAGTTGTCGAGCCTTAAGGAAGAATCGTTGCTACGGCATGATTGGCCTTCTCTGCCCGGGCCGCAAAGACCAAGGTCAAACCTTCTGTCCGAGTTGTTGCCAGCAGGCTCTGGATTTCCTTCGGCCGGGTTCTCAGCCCAGCGAAAGAGCGTTGCTTGAACTCTCGCCACTTTATCGGATCGTGCTCAACCTCTTTGCGCAGATCCCTGCCCGGCGCAACTTTTCAGTCTGACCTCTCCCATACCAGATTCCCTTGCCATCTCGGTTCGAGGTCAATAGACTGCTGCTGCCTCCTGGCCTAGCTGAGGAAACAGCCCTCGGCAGGCCGCCTGACTGTTTCAGGTTGGCAACAGACAAAACTGTCACGCCCGCCCAAAGAGAGAGACAGCGGTGGCCAGGGCGGACATTGTCACGGTCATTTTTTTGCTAGCCGGATAGGGACAATCCGGTTAGAGGGAGATCCACCAATGAAGAACTGCGTTGAGATTTACTGGCAAAAGCGTATCGCCGCCTGCAAAGATGCGCTCGAAGCGAACAATTTTGCCGTCTATCTGGCCGACACTTGCGACCAGGCCCGGCACGTCATTCTTACCGAAATTCTGCCCGCACTCTCTGTCCAAAGCGTCTCCTGGGGCGACTCCGAGACGTTTTTCGGCACAGAGGTTCCCGCCGCACTGCGAACCGATCCGGATCTTCAGATCATTGAAACCTTCGAGCCGGGGGTGGCGGGGGCAGAGATCATGGAGCGACGCCGGCAGGCCTTGCTGGTCGACCTGTTTTTCACCGGCAGCAACGCGGTCACCGAGACCGGCCAGCTGGTGAACCTCGACATGATCGGCAATCGTGTGGCCGGCCTGGTGTTCGGCCCGCGCCATGTGGTCGTGGTCGTGGGCCGCAACAAGATTGTGCCGGACCTCACTGCAGCCATGCAGCGTGTCCGGAATGTTGCCGCGCCGGTCAATGCCATCAAGCATCCCGGCCTGAAAACACCCTGTCAGGCAACGGCCCGCTGCAGCGACTGCAAGAGCCCTGACCGGATCTGCAACGTCTGGAGTATTACCGAGAAAGCCTATCCCAAGGGCCGGATCAAGGTGGTCATCATCAACCAGGACCTCGGCCTGTAAAGCCGATGAGACGATCGGCAACGGGGCCAGCGGTGGCCGCTGCTTTTCAGTTCACGGGTTGACTCAACCGAGGTCTCCGTCCGGGTTTCATGCCGTCACAAACCGGCTATAATTGGCAAGGCAATGAGGCTGTAGCCGATTTCCTCTTCAGCACCGACCGCAAAGGAACAATCATGCACGATCACCTGGTCAGGATTCTCAGCAAGGACGCCTCGCTGCGCGCCGTCGCCGCCAGCACAACTACCCTGGCCCGCACCATCTGCCGACGGCAGGAAACCGACCCCACGGCCGCGGTCGCCCTAGGCCGCCTGCTGACCGGCACCGCCCTGATGGGGGCCCTGCTCAAGGGTGAGCAGCGGCTGGCTCTGACAATCGAAGGCAATGGCCCGCTGCAGCGCCTGCACGCCGAAACCGACGCTTTCGGCCGGCTGTGCGGCGCGGTCAAAAATCCGCGGGCCGGCCTGCCGCCGAAAGCCGATCGGTTCGATGTGGCCGGCGCCATCGGCGCTGCCGGCTTTCTGCATGTAACCAAAGATCTCGGCTTGAAAGAACCGTACCGCAGCATGGTGCAACTCTACACCAGTGAGGTGGCCGAAGACCTCGCCTACTACCTGACCACCTCGGAGCAAGTGCCGTCGACCGTCGGCCTCGGCGTCGACCTGGACGAAACCTTTGCCGTCGCTGCAGCCGGTGGCTTCCTGGTGCAGGCCATGCCAGGCGGGGACGAAGCTTTGATTCCCCGGCTCGAACAACGCCTGAAACAGCTGCCGCCGACGACCAGCATGATGCGCACCGGAATGACACCACTGCAGGTCCTCGAGCAGATCTTTCGCGGGATCCCCTTCACCCTGCAGACCGAAACCGCGCTGGCATTTCACTGCAACTGCAGTCGTGCCCAGGTTCTCGCTATGCTGGGCCGGCTCGGCGCCGCGCAACTGCACACCCTGATAGAGGAGGACGACGGCGCCGAAGTCACCTGCGAGTTCTGCAAGGAGACCTATGTGTTCAGCGCCAGCGAGCTGCGGGAACTGCCCCAGATGAATAACTGAGTGTATCTGGACAGGTTGTCAGGCTCAGCCGGTGCGGTAGAATTATAACAGCGCTTGCTTGACTCGGTCGGGAGATTTTCATATGAACGGTCTTTTGCTCAGATGGCTCATCCTCAGCGTGGCCATTATGGTGGCGGCTTACCTTTTTGCCGGGATCCACGTGAGCGGTTTCGGGTCTGCTCTCTTTGCGGCACTGGTCCTGGGGGTTCTCAATGCATTTTTCCGCCCGATCCTGCTCATCCTGACTCTACCGATCAACGTCTTGACCCTGGGACTGTTCACTTTCGTGATCAATGCCCTGCTGCTGATGATGACTTCGGGCGTCATCGGCGGTCTCGTGGTGTCCGGCTTCGGTTCCGCACTGCTCGGCTCGCTGATCATCAGTCTGGTAAGCTGGCTGCTCAGTTCGTTTATCAACGACCAGGGGCGGGTCGAATCGTTCGACATCGAACTGCGCAGGAGACGCGGCGACCACTGGGAGTAGCTGTTGCCGGCAAGCCCTGTGGACAGGCAACCGGAGCGGAAACCGGCCGGCCGACCGCGTACGCTGCCCGTGCCGGAACCGTGACCTGCACCCGCAACCCCTGAGGCCTCGCGACTTTGATGGAACAGCCCTGCTCAGCAGCAATCGAATTACTCGTCGCCCTGGCAATCGGCCTGCTGATCGGCATTGAACGCGGCTGGAGCGACCGGGGAGAAGACGACGGGATGCGCATCGCCGGTCTGCGCACCTTCTGCCTGATCGGTTTGCTGGGCGGCGTGGTGACCCTGCTGGCCCGGGAGCTCGGCCCCTGGCTGGTCGTCGCCACCCTGCTTGCGGTGGCGGCCCTGATCATTACCGCGCACATCCTGGATGTCCGCAAAAATGCCGATGTGGGGACAACCACGGCATTTACCATGCTGCTGACTTTTGTCCTGGCGGTCTGGGCCGTCCAGGGCCAGCCTGTCCCGGCGATGGCCGTTACGGTCATCGTCATGTCTTTGCTCGGCCATAAACCGGTCCTGCATGCCTGGCTACGCAAAATCACCCCGCAGGACTTTTTTGCCGGCGTCAAGCTGCTGGTAATTTCCCTGGTCCTGCTGCCGCTGCTGCCCAACAAAGGCTATGGCCCCTGGGAGGCACTGAATCCTTACTGGACCTGGTGGATGGTGGTGCTGATCAGCGGCCTGTCATTCCTGGGATACCTGATCATCAAGATCGCCGGAGAACGCCTGGGGACAGTGGTGACGGCCATTGCCGGCGGGCTGGCATCTTCCACCGCAGTCACCCTCACCCTTGCCCGTTTTGCCAGACAACGAAAAAGCAAGATTATGTTTTCAGGCGGGGTTCTGCTGGCCTCCTCGATCATGTTCCCCCGCGTCATGATCGAAGTCTTTGTGGTTCATCCCAGCCTCGCACACCCTCTCTGGCTGCCGTTGGCGACCATGGTTACCGGCCTGCTCTGCGGCCTCTGCTGGATTTGGTGGCGCAACCCCGCGGGTAGCGGAGACGACAACCGGGCCATCGAACTGAAGAACCCGCTGCAACTCGGCATGGCCCTGCAGTTCGGCTTTCTGCTAGCGGTCATTCTGCTCTTGTCAGAAGCAATGAAAGAGTGGTTCGGAGACCAGGGCATCTATGCGCTGGCGGTGCTCTCAGGGTTGATGGATGTGGATGCCATCACCCTGACCTTGGCCAGGTCGGCCAAGCATGGCCTGCCAGGTGAAGTCGCCGCCATGGGAATTGTCCTCGCCTGCGCGACCAACACGCTGGTCAAAGGGATGATGTTTGCCTTGGTCGCCGGGTTCCGAGAAACTTTCCACCTGCCCCTGCTGATGCTGGCCGCCATGCTGCCGGGTTTGCTGGTTGCCGTGGTTTTTCTGTAGCCGGGAGACTGTCGCACTATCCATAAGCCAGCGGCAAATTCGGTCGGTATAGGCGGAAAGTCACCTAGCTGCGCGCCTGCTCCTGAAGAAACGCATCGATTGCTTCGGCGACCCGCCGTCCCTCGCGCATGGCGAGGATCACGGTCTTCGGCTCATGGACGACGTCGCCGGCGGCAAACACCCCGGTGCGGGTCGTCATGCCGTAGAAGGGCTCGTCTTCGGTCAGCACGTAGCCCTTCTCGCTGGTTTTGATGCCGGTGGTGGTGGAGACGATGCGGGCGAAGGGTTTCTGTCCCACGGCGATGATCACCTTGTCGCAGGGGATGTCCTGTTCGGTCCCCGCAAGAGGCAGAAGAGCACTCTCGCGCCCTGCCACCTGCCGGGCAAAGCGTTGCAGGGTTACCCCGGCGACGCGGCTTTCGCCGTGAATGCGGGTCACACTCTGCTCAAACAGGAATTGCACCCCCTCATGCAAAGCCTCGGCGTACTCCTTGTCGCTGGAGCGCCGCTCCTTCTCGGGAACAATATCGACTGCCATCACACTGGCTGCACCGAGCCGCAGGGCGGTACGGGCGGCATCGACGGCGACATTGCCCGCGCCGATCACAACCACCCGGTCGCCCGGCAGGACCGGTGCCGGCCGCCCGGCCA
>RRYU01003784.1_pt1 | contig 13342 bp, 11 predicted proteins | sample 2162651 | NCBI WGS metagenome assembly RRYU01 (sample SAMN10267283, study PRJNA491782) | microbial mat metagenome | isolation source: biomat in the production well | place: Japan: Minami-Kanto gas field, natural gas well KTG3 | collected 2017-06 | reverse complement strand
AAATTAGTGAAACCACTGAATTAATTTTTGACAAAAAAACCCAAAAAGAGTTTGAGGCTTTTGTCTTGAAGATAAAAGAGGCCAAGAAACATGCCAAAAAAAGCAAGCTAATCTTTGGTACATTTAATGCATAAAACCATAAAAGACCACATAAGTGGTCTTTATTTTAAATATGAAAACTAGTGATTTTGATTTTAAATTCAACGAAAAACTAATAGCAACAAAACCAGTCTCCCCGAGAGATAGCTCCAGGCTCTTGGTCTTGGATAAAAAAAGTGGAGAAATAGAACATAGAAAATTTTTTAATATTCTAGAATATTTAGAAAAAGGAGATATTTTGGTATTGAATAATACCAGAGTTTTCCCGGCTCGCCTGTTGGGGGAAAAATTAGAAACGGGTGGGAAAATCGAGGTCTTTTTATTAAACGAAATTAAAAACCATAGATGGAAATGCCTTTTAAAAGGGCGTAGATTAAGACCAGGGAGTATTATAAATTTTAAAAAATTAAAATGCGAGCTTGTAAAAGACAATCAAGATGGAACATGGGAAGTAGACTTTGATAAAAAAGGCAAGGAACTTATGATTTTTATAGAAAAAATAGGACAAGTTCCCTTACCTCCTTACATAAAAAGAGAGGGGAAAGATGAAAGAGCAAATGACAAGAAAAATTATCAAACGGTTTTTGCTGATGAAAACAAAGCTGGAAGTGTCGCTGCTCCTACAGCTGGACTACATTTTACGAAAAGACTTTTGAAAAAAATAAAAGACAAGGGTATTCAAATAGAATATATAACTCTTCATGTTGGGATGGGAACTTTTGCGCCGGTAAAAGTAGACGATATAAAAAAACATAAAATGCACGCAGAGTGGGCAGAGATAAAAAAAGATGTACTTACAAAAATACTCAAAACCAAAAAAAACGGAGGCAAAGTAATAGCCGTAGGCACAACCTCAGCTAGATCGCTTGAAGCACTCGTTGAAATCGAAAATCACAAATCTCAAATCACAAATCAAAATGCCTGGGTTGATATATTTATTTATCCTGGATACAAATTCAAGGTAGTAGATTCACTTATTACTAATTTTCACTTGCCAAAGTCAACCCTCTTGATGCTTGTGAGTGCTTTGGCCAGCAAAAAAAATATTGACCTGGCCTACAAAGAAGCGGTTCAAAAAAAATACCGTTTTTATAGCTATGGCGATGCGATGTTTATAAAATAGAAAATATTTTCAAGAGATTCTTGACTTATGAGATAAAATAAGGTAATACTATATATATTGAATTAAGAAAATTTAAGTTTATTAATAATTTATGTCAGTACCAAAAAAGAGGAGAACTTCAAGCTCAGTCGGAAGAAGAAGATCCCACCATGCCCTTAAAAATGTTACCTTAGTAAAATGTCCTAAATGTGCTAATGCTGTAAAGCCACACATTGCTTGTTCATTCTGCGGAACATATAGAGATCGTGAAATTATAAAAATAAAAGAAAAAACTACAAAAAGCGCGAAATAACGCTTTTTGTTTTTTCCAATATTATGGCAAATAGACACCTCGCTAGAACCATCGCTATGCAAACTTTGTTTTTGTGGGATTTTCATGGAAAAATCAATGGAGAACTAGAATCTTCCTTAAAGCAAATGTTTGAAAATTTTGCTCCAAACTTTGATGACCAGGGTTTTGCAAAAAATATTATTGATGGAGTTTTGAAAAATATTGAAGAAATAGATAGAAATATATCAAAATATGCCACTGAATGGCCGCTTGATCAAATAACCCTGGTAGACAGAAATATTTTGAGAATAGGCGTTTATGAACTTGTAAATGATGATCAAATCCCAGCTAAAGTAGCAATCAATGAAGCGATTGAGATAGGGAAAACTTTTGGAGGAGAAGCTTCTGGCAAATTTATTAACGGTGTTTTGGGAGCTATTTATAAAGACATTCAAGGAGAGGATACTAATACAATCAAGGAAGAAGTACAAAACACAGAAAGTGCTTCTTAGAATAAATATATAATTTATTGTTGCATTTTTATATTGTTATATCATAAGATTTAACAATTTGATAATTCAGCAATTTTGAAAAAGATGAAAGACTTTTCAAAGTTAGAAGAACTAATCAATATTAAATTTAAAAATATTGATCTCTTAAGGCAAGCAGTGGTTCATAGATCTTATCTAAATGAACACCCAGAATTCAATCTACCTCATAATGAAAGAATAGAGTTCTTAGGTGATGCTGTCCTTGAAATAATAATAACAGAATACTTATATATAAACTATCCAGAAACTCCAGAAGGTGACCTCACCAACTGGAGAGCTTCTTTGGTTAATTCAAAAATGCTTTCTTTAGTAGCGGACGAAATAAAATTAGAAAAATATTTGTACTTATCAAAAGGCGAGGCTAAAGACAAAAATACAAAAGCCAGACAGTATATTCTAGCCAATGCGGTGGAAGCATTGATAGGTGCTATATATCTAGACCAGGGAATAAAAAAGGCTGGTGAATTTGTTCACACCTATATGCTTTCAAAACTTGATAATATTTTGGAAAATAAACTATACATGGATCCAAAATCAAAATTCCAAGAAATATCACAAGAAAAAGTTAAAACAACTCCTCATTACAAGGTCTTGGCCGAGAGCGGACCAGATCACAATAAAATATTTGAAGTTGGTTTGTATTTGGGAGAGGAGCTTGTCTCACGTGGAACTGGAAGCTCAAAACAAGAAGCGCAGGTTGATGCAGCTGAAAAGGGAATAAAGAAAAAGAAGTGGTAGATAACACACAACATGTAACACCTAAAATTTAAAAAGAAGCCGAAAGTAGTGAGTTATGATTTTTAAATTAATATAGATAAAAAATAGCTTAGCAATAGTTGGAGTAGGTAAGCCTTAAGAAACGTTCTTTAAAAAAGGAGAAAATTATGTATTTAGTTTGTTGCGAAGAAAATAGTGGCAGAATAATGTATCTCACTAAATGTTTAGGCTTGTTTTTTTGGGCGCCTTGCAAATTATCGGCTTTTCAGTTTGAGGATAAAAATATCGAAAACGAGCTTGTAGTTGATAACGAAGGATTAATACAAGGGAAAAATATTAAAATCGAAAAAGCAGTTCGGTATATTCCGGTTTTTGTAAGAGAATACCTTGGTGAGAGCAAAGACAATCTTTATCTAATAAAAGAAGACTCTACTTATTTTTTTTATGAAGAATTTATTGATGAACTTGTTTTGAGATTTGATTCAACAAATGAAGCAAGCAGTTTTATTGAAGATAGATCATTGGCTCCTGCTGGTAAGCATTGGGTCCTTGAGCATTGGGAGGAACCAATAAAGCAAACCTTCGTAAATAGATAATGGACAAAAAATATACTAAAAACATAAATTTATAAACATTTTTTTATATTCAAAACCCGCCTAGTCTTCCAACCGGAGGACCAAGCGGGTTTCTTTTATTTTGAAAGGAAAAATGCTAATATTGTATTATAAATAAATATTCACTATTCATGATTCACTATTCATGATTCTAATAAAACATATGACATTAAAAGATTTATTTAAAATTGCAATCAAACAAGAAGCATCAGATTTACATTTAGTTGTTGGTAGGCCTCCGTTTTTAAGGATTGACGGAGAATTAGTTGACATTGAAGGAGCAAAACCACTTGAAAAAAAAGAAGTAGAAACAATGGTGCTTGCTGTTTTAAATCCAGAGCAAAAAAATAAATTTATAGATTACAAAGAGCTAGATTTTGGCATGGACCTAGATGGTTATCGCTTTAGAGTTAATTTGCATTATGAGAGAGGCAATATCGGTCTTGTGGCAAGGGTTATTACTGACGATATGCCCACCCTAGAAGAGATTGAAATGCCTCAAATTGTTTATAATCTTCTTGATTTAAAACACGGATTAATACTTGTAACAGGTCCAACCGGTTGCGGTAAATCAACAGCCCTCGCTGCAATGATAAACTATATTAATAAAAATAGAAGAGCAAATATTATAACCTTTGAGGATCCTATTGAGTATCTTTTCAAATCAGATAAAAGTGTAATTATTCAAAGACAACTTGGGAGCGATATGATGAGCTTTAACAATGGTTTAAAACATGCTCTAAGACAGGACCCCGATGTTATTATGGTTGGTGAGATGAGAGATTTGGAAACGATAGCGACTACTATTACTTTGGCTGAAACAGGTCACTTGGTTTTAGCAACCCTACATACCTACAATGCCGCTCAAACAGTAGATCGTATTATAGATATTTTTCCTCCTCACCAGCAGAACCAGGTTAGGATGCAAGTTGCTAACACTTTGGCAGGGGTGGTTTCTCAAAGGCTTCTTCATAAAAAAGATGGAGGCAGAGTAGCTGCTCGCGAGGTAATGATAAACAATCCAGCAGTTTCGAACTTGATTCGTGAGAACAAAATTGCTCAACTAAAGACAGTTATTGAGACCAATTCAAAAGATGGAATGGTTAGTATTGATCAGGATATAAAAAGACTATACAAAGAAGGATTGATTGAAAAAAATGAAGCTCAGGCCTATATGGATAATCCCGAAATTTTAGAAAAATTAAAATAAAAAATCTCTTTGTTGATAATCTGTTAATTGTCGTTAAAATATTTGAATAAACAAAAGCTATTTTACAATAGCTTTTGTTTAATATTAGATAAAAAAGTAATATTTTGTTATTCTAATAACATTAACTACAAAACTCTTGACATAATTTAAAAATAATATATAATAAGTAGCAGTTTAATAAAACTAAATTAATGATAAAAATTAGCAAATATTTAAAAAACAATCGCGGCTAACACTTAAACCTTATTAATGAGTGTTTTGATCGCTAAAAGCGGTTTTTTGTTTGTTAAAAATTTAGAAGATTCCTTCAGTGATTTACATCCGTAGATTACTGATAAAAATTCTAAAAGTACTTTGACATTTAAATACTTAACAAGCATCTAAAATTTTGCAATATTGCAAATTTAAAATAGACTATTATTTGCTAATAGTCGCTTCAAACATTATTGAAATCAATAATGTGAGAAAATCGCATTAAGAGCATATGGTGAATGCCTTGACACAAAAAGACGATGAAGGACGTAGCAGCCTGCGATAAGCTTCGGTGAGGTGGTAAGCAACCTTTGACCCGGAGATTTCCGAATGGGGAAACCTGCCCTGTTGAAGACAGGGCGTCCCTTATCTGAACACATAGGATAAGTGAGACGATTACCCGGTGAACTGAAACATCTTAGTAACCGGAGGAAAAGAGAACAACAATGGGTATTGCACAGACTAACTCAAAGTAATTTGAGGGATTCTGTGTAATATCTCGTAATTCCCTAAGTAGTGGCGAGCGAAAGGGGAGAAGCCTAAACCATATAAACTACGTATTATGATTTTACTTCGGTAAATGAATGATATTGAAGGATCTGGGTCCACATGTTTATATGGTGTTGAAAGATTTATATATTCTAAATCTCAGACTATTTAGAGCAGAGTCATAAAAGTTTTTGTTAATTGAAGTGAGCTGGAAAGCTCGGCCAGAGAAGGTGATAGCCCTGTAAGTAAAAACAATTACTCTCTGTAATATATATCTTAAGTAGGGCGGGACACGTGAAATCCCGTTTGAATCTAGGTCGACTATGATCTAAGGCTAAATACTTTTTGTGATCGATAGTGAACAAGTACCGTGAGGGAAAGGTGAAAAGCATCCCGGGAGGGAGGTGAAATAGTACCTGAAACCATATGCTTACAAGGAGTCGGAGCCCCTCCCCAGTTTTTATAAAATATTTGTAGAAACTGGGGAGGGGTGACGGCGTGCCTATTGAAGAATGAGCCAACGAGTTTGTTGTATGTGGCTTGATTAACCCAGCTCCATTTTGCTGAGAACTTTCTAATGAAAATATTTAACATATTAATATGATAAATATGATGTTAGTAGTTTCTTCGGCTAAATGGAGCTGGGGAAGTCATAGTGAAAGCGAGGGTTAATAGCCCGTATCTTACTTTTTAGAAATTTATTGAATATTTATATTCAATGATTTCTAAAATTTAAGAAGGTCGCATGCACAAGACCCGAATCCAGGTGATCTAACCATGACCAGGCTGAATCGCATAGAAATATGTGAGAAGGGCCGAACCCACTAGTCGTGCAACACTAGGGGATGAGTTGTGGTTAGCGGAGAAATTCCAATCGAACCTGGCAATAGCTGGTTCTCCTCGAAATAGCTTTAGGGCTAGCGTCGGATGCTGATTACTGGGGGTAGAGCACTGAATGGGTCAGGGGCCGCAAGGTACCCTACCTAACCAAACTCCGAATACCAGTAAGTGAAGTCCGGCAGTTAGACTATGGGGGCTAAGCTCCATCAGTCAAAAGGGAAACAGCCCAGATCACAATCTAAGGTCCCTAAATATATACTAAGTGTAAAAGGTGGTGTTGTGACTACTACAACTAGGAGGTTGGCTTAGAAGCAGCCATCCTTTAAAGATAGCGTAATAGCTCACTAGTCCAGTTGTTTCGCGCCGAAAATGTACCGGGGCTAAGTATATTACCGAAGATGTGAGCTTGCTCAGAACTTTGTTATTCATTTCCTTTCAAATGTACAGGAAGGGTGCACTGAAGTGCATTAATGAATCATAGTGTTCTGAGCAAGCGGTAGAGGAGCATTCTTGTCGCGCTGAAGTTGAACCGTGAGGTTTGGTGGAGCGTCAAGAAGAGAGAATGTTGGCATGAGTAGCAAAAAGGCAGGTGAGAACCCTGCCCACCGTAAGACTAAGGGTTCCTGGGCAACGCAAATCGCCCCAGGGTTAGTCGGTCCTAAGGCCAGGCGCGTGTAGTGCGCGCGTAGCCGATGGATGAGCTGGTTAATATTCCAGCACTACTGCAGTTTTCCGATGGGGGGACGCGGTTCAAAAGTTTGAGCGTATCTATGGTATGTACGTTGATTGCTTTGAGAAATGATTTAGGTAAATCCGGATCAACAATTTCAAGAAGTTGTCAGAAGATGAAGTCTTTGATGGAATCAATTCAAGTAGCTGAGCCGCCGAGAAAAACCTCTAGGGCTAAGACTGTAGTATCCGTACCGTAAACCGACACAGGTAGTCGAGGCGAGTAGCCTCAGGTGTACGAGAGAACCTTCGTTAAGGAACTAGGCAAAACAGCGGTCGTAATTTCGAGATAAGACCTGCCCCACGCAAGTGGGGCCGCAGCTAAAGAGCTCGGGTAACTGTTTACCAAAAACACAGCTCCCTGCTAACTCGTAAGAGGATGTATAGGGGGTGACGCCTGGCCAGTGTCCGAACGTTAAGTGGATGGGTTAGCACTTCGGTGCGAAGCTTTGAAATTAAGCGCGGATGAACGCCGGCCGTAACTATAACGGTCCTAAGGTAGCGAAATTCCTTGTCGGGTAAGTTCCGACCTGCACGAATGGCGTAATAACTTGAGCACTGTCTCAACGAAGGACTCGGCGAAATTGCAAGACGAGTAAAGATGCTCGTTAATCGTAGTTGGACGAAAAGACCCCGTGAAGCTTTACTATAGCTTGACATTGAATTAGGGTCATGCATGTTCAGTATAGGTGGGAGCCTTCGGGCACCAGTGAGATACCACCCTTGTATGTTTTTAATTCTAACTTGAGACCTTGAATCAGGTCCAAGGACAGTGTCTGGTGGGTAGTTTGTCTGGGGCGGATGCCTCATAAAGAGTAACTGAGGCGTTTACAAAGGTTGGCTATCCCGGAATGGAAACCCGGGAGATTGTGTAAAGGCATAAGCCAGCTTTACTGCGAGACCCACAAGTCAAGCAGTTGCGAAAGCAGAACTTAGTGATCCGACCGTTCGATATAGGACGGCGGAAGCTCATCGGATAAAAGCTACTCCGGGGATAACAGGCTAGTCAGGTCCAAGCGTCCACAGCGACGACCTGGTTCGGCACCTCGATGTCGGCTCGTCGCATCCTGGGGGTGAAGAAGCTCCCAAGGGTTGGGCTGTTCGCCCATTAAAGCGGCACGCGAGCTGGGTTCAGACCGTCGTAAGACAGGTCGGTCTCCTATCCACTACGATCGCGGAAACTTGAGAAGGCCGTTCCCTAGTACGAGAGGACCGGGAATGACGAAGCTCTAGTGTACCAGCTGTCCCACCAGGGGCATTGCTGGGTAGCTACCTTCGGTTTTGATAAACGCTGAAAGCATATAAGCGTGAAGCAGTCTTCAAGATTAGGTTTCATAGATAGGTCAGAGACTATGACCTTGATAGGCTCTAAGTGTAAGTCCAGCAATGGATTCAGCTGAGGAGTACTAAATTATCATTCGATTTTCTCACAATATTGATTTTAACTTGTTAAGTATTTAAATTAAAAGTCTTTCCCCCGCCTTTTTAGGGCGGAACAACTAAAAGACACCGTTATTTTGGTGGCACTTGCGGGAGGGTCACACCTGATCCCATCTCGAACTCAGAAGTTAAGTCTCCTAGCGCCGATGATACTTGGGTTTTAACCCTGGAAAAGTAGGTGGCCGCCAGAATAATGGTGTTTTTTTGTACTCAATTTTCATTTATTTGTGCCAATTTACTAATATAACATCGTTCAGAGCGAGAGCGGTAAACCGCCAGAATAATTGCTTGTCCCGACCTAAATAGGCGGGATGTTTTTTTGTTACTACGAATCTACAAATCAGCTACAAATTTACAAATACTTCCACAGATTATCTAATACGGGGTATATGGAATTTGGGGGTATTGGTAAACTGCAAATCTACAAATTCCATGTATTTTTTGAATTTATTGTTAACAAGGTGTTAATAAAACATTTAAGTCCATAATTTAGTGGACTTTAATAATTAGAAAAAACTGCAAAAACTAGCTAAAATTGACAAAATGGTAAAAATGTGATAATATAGTAATATAGACTTAGCTCATTAAAAAGAAAGGAGAATAACATGGATCCCTATATTTTATTGGGCCTTTCACTTGGTTTTTATTTATTGCTTGCCTGGATTGATCGCAACCCAGAAAACAAAAAAAGGAACCAAGAGGAGTTCCAGAAAATGCTGAAGAAATATCATGCGTGACCCTTTCTTAAAGAGGTTAAGTTTTATAACTTGACCTCTTTTCATTTTTATGGTAATTTAGTTTAGATTTGTACATTAAAACCTAACATTAAACAAAATAGGAGATTATAATGAAAAAAATTGTTTTTCTTTTTCTGGTATCTTTAATTTTGGTTTCTAATTCTTTTGCAAGCGGAGTTGTCAGAAAAGCTCCTCAATCACCTCTAGCCTCCATTATTTATAAGGAATTCCAGGTAGATGACCTGAGTGACGAAGTATTTGAGCATTGGATTGTTTTAAAAACCAACCCTTTTGACAATAAAACAGATCACCATAAACATCTGCACAAAAGATTGCTTGAAAGTTGGGAAAATAACGGCTGGAAAGCCTATTATCTTCCTCCTTACTATGGAATGTATTATGATGTGGCAGATGAGGAGTATATTATTATTCTTCAAATGCAAGCCTTTAACAATCTTCGTAGATATAGAGGTCATCACTTTCAGAAAATTGTGGAGTATGAGATTCCGGTAAAGGCCGATGTTGAAATTGTTTTTGAAAGTGATAACGATAGAGTATTTTACGCACTAATGCCAGAGTTTGACCCTGACCCCATGTTCCATACCTTTAAGTACAGGGGCAAAAATATTGATGACTTTTTCCAGGAAACTGTCTTTGAAAAACTGGAAAATGAGATTAAGAGACAAAACAATTACATTGAAGTTGTGCCAGGCAAGAAAAGTAAAAAGCACAAAAGAAATTTGTAAAAACTACAACCACCTGCTCACAAAGAGGTGGTTTTTTTATTTGTTCTTTGTCCCTAATAATGATAAAATTATTTAATAAATAATAAGACTTAATATATGAAAATAGCTTTTTTTGAGATAAAGCCCTGGGAGATAAACTTCCATAAAAAGAGTTTAAAAAATAGAAATCTTGTTTTCTTTAAAGAAAATATTGCTGATGTAAAAGCAAGTGAACTAAAAGATGTTGAGGTTATTTCAGTTTCAATTTACTCAAAAGTGAATAAAGAAGAATTAAGCAAATTACCAAAACTAAAACTAATAACAACCAGATCAACAGGTTTTGATCATATAGATTTGAAAGAAGCAAAAAGAAGAAAAATTGCGGTTTGCAATGTGCCAGCTTATGGAGAGAATACGGTCGCTGAGCATACCTTTGCCTTGATATTGTCATTATCTAGAAACATTCATAAGTCATATATGAGATCTCAACAAAAAGATTTTTCTATTGATGGTCTAATGGGTTTTGATTTGAAAGGAAAGACTCTGGGTATAATAGGCGCTGGTAAAATCGGTCTGCATGTTGTACGTATGGCGAGAGCTTTTGATATGAAAGTTATAGTCTTTGATACTCGGGAAGATGGATTTTTGGCTGATGTTCTCGGCTTTAAATATGCCAGCTTTGATGAGGTTCTTTCTCACTCAGATATTATTTCCCTGCATGCTCCTCATAACAAGCACACTTATCATATGATAAACAGAGATAATATTAAAAAAATAAAAAAAGGAGCGATTCTTATAAACACTTCAAGGGGGCAACTTGTAGAGATTGACGCCCTAATTGAAGCTCTTGATAAGAAAATTTTAGCAGGAGCTGGTCTTGATGTAATAGAAGGAGAGGAACTTATCAAAGAAGAAAAGCAACTGCTCTATGATAAGAAAAAAGTGGACAAGCTAGGGGTTTTAGCAAAAGACTATCTTTTACTCAATAGAGAAAATGTGGTGTTTACTCCTCATATTGCTTTTTATAGCAAGGAAGCTCTTGTTAGAATTCAAGAAACCACCAAGGATAATATCATTTCATTTATCAATGAAAAACCAATAAATTTAGTTAACTAAAATGGCAAAGAAAAAAATTACAACCATTGGAGGAGGTTCCGGGCAGTTTGTATTGCTATCATCCTTAAGAGATTTAAAAAAAACAGAAGTAACATCTATAGTATCCATGGTAGACTCGGGAGGATCAACGGGTAGATTGCGAGATGAGCTTGGAATATTGCCTCCCGGAGATATTTTAAAGTGTTTATTGGCCCTGTCTCCAAACAGGGAATACGCCAGAAAATTGCTTCAAACTAGATTTAATCATAATAATAGGTTAAAGGGTCACAATGCTGGCAATATGCTTTTAACTTTCTTGTCTCAATATACGGGGAACTTTCCAGAAGGGGTAGAAGCGCTTGGTGATATTTTGGGAGCTCGAGGTAGAGTTTTGCCTGTAACTACAGACAAGGCTACTCTAGTCGCTGAACTTAGTAATGGTGAGAGAATATTTGGCGAAGAGGCTATAGATATTCCCAGGGGAACGCAAAGAGAAAAAATAGTCAGGACTTATCTTGTCCCTCATCATGCTAGTGAGATAAAAGTATATCCCCCAGTAATTTCAGCTATAAAAAATTCTGACTATATTATAGTGGGCCCTGGCGATATCTATACCAGCATAGTGCCAAACTTTTTGGTACCAGAGGTTCGTGATGCTGTTTCAGGAAGTAGAGCCAAAATAATATATATTATGAATATAATGACAAAGTTTGGAGAGTCGGATAGTTTTGTTGCTATGGATTTTATAAATCTTATTAATAAAACCATAGGGAAAAAAGTAGATGTAGTTTTACAAAACAGCACAGTACCCAATAAGTCTATTTTAGACAACTACAAAAAACAAAAAGCTTTTTTTGTGGAGCCGTCTCTTGAAAATGTTTTAAACAAAACAAAAATTATCAAAGAAGATCTTCTTGATGAGTCAGACAAAATAATTAGACACGACAAGAAAAAACTTTCTTTAGTCTTAAATAATATTTTACAAAAATAAATATGACAACTATTTTTGATTTGGATTACACTCTTTTGGATACGGTACGATTTAAAGAAGCTTTGGCTGATCTTTTGGGCATGGATGTTGTTAAATTTAATAAAAGCTACAGAGAAAATTTTGAAGAAAAAGGAATAAATTATACTTTAGAAGCTCATCTTGATGCATTAGGGAGAGATGATAAAAAAGATATTATAGAAAAATTTAATAAAATGAACATTGGCAAATATTTCTATGAAAAAGCTAAAGAAGTGTTGCTGAATGAGAGAATAAATTGTGATAAACTTGTTCTTTTAACCTTTGGAGACGAAATTTGGCAAGAAGAAAAAGTAAAAAGACTCGGAGAGGTTGTAGAATTGTTTGATGAAATAGTTTATGAAAACGATAAAAAAGAAAATTCACACTTTTTAAAAAACCTACCTACAGATTCCGATATAAAAATAATTAATGATAAATTTAAAGAAACGAAAGAAATGTTTGATGAGATTGTCAAAAGCAGGAGTGGTAACGCTAGTGGAATTGAAGTAATAATAGTTAAAAGTAAATACTCTGAGGATACGCAAGAATTAAGAAATGAAATAAAAAAAAGATGCTGGCGATATTGTGAAAATATCGCAGAGTTAAGCCCGGAAAACAAAGAAGTTGAGCAAGAAAGAAAATTTGCAATTAGATAAAATTTAAATAATTTTTTAAATCTTTTATCAAAAAGGTTTTTAGTTTAAGCAAGAAACAAAAATATGGATAAATATCACCACGAACAACACATAGAAAAACATTTGTATTTAGGCAGGTTTTTGAAAGACAAATATAATGATCTCCTTTTTGCTGATGTTTTGCGACTTTTGGCGCTTTCCATGATATCTTTATTCGTTCCTATCTTTTTGATAGAAATAGGGTTTTCTCTTTTTTATGTTGCTTTATTTGAGCTTGGTCTTTTTATTCTGATGGTTCCTTTGCATTTTTTTATTTTAAAAAATATTAATTCATGGGGCGTAAAAAGAACATTGGTGGCGAGTTATTTTTTTAATATCCTTTTTTATATGAGTTTGTATTACCACAAAGGACTTATATTAAACCTGGGAGAAGAGTGGTTTTTGTTTTTAATTTGCTTATTAAATCTTTTAGCGGTAGGACTTTATTGGACTGCTCATCATATATATTTTATTAGCTCAATAAAAAAAGAAGAGTCTGGATCAAAACTTGGCATAATAAGCGGTATTCCAGTTGTTGCTTCTGTGATGAGCCCTTTTCTCGGCAGTCTGCTTATTACAAATTTTAGTTATAGCGCTAGTTTTCTTGTAAGCTCCTTTCTTCTTTTAATTGCATCCTTTATTCTCACTTTTTCAGATAAAATAGGGCCTATAAACGTGGACTTAGATATTGATAGAATAATAGATCGCAAGAATAAAAACAAAAACCTAGTTTTTGTAATCCAAGGATTTGGTCATGCCTCAACAGG
>RRYU01003676.1_pt1 | contig 13343 bp, 6 predicted proteins | sample 2162651 | NCBI WGS metagenome assembly RRYU01 (sample SAMN10267283, study PRJNA491782) | microbial mat metagenome | isolation source: biomat in the production well | place: Japan: Minami-Kanto gas field, natural gas well KTG3 | collected 2017-06 | reverse complement strand
GGCGCAAAAATCGGGAACAAAAGATGTCTTCTTCCACCCTGCCGGAGGCGATATCTGCCCAGAAGATGGACAACCGCGTAACTCCTATCATGTTACAGGAGGTACACGGTCATCCTGCCAATAATGACGATCAAACGTCTGGTTTAAACACCTACTACGTACCTCCTGTCATGTTAGACAAACATGCCGCCCGATCTACAGAAACCTGCGGGTTTCTGTTATCAACGAATCTCCTGAATTTCTCCACACAATCTCAACACTTCATTCATATCTCTTTTGCTTGCTCTATGCTACACTCACAACGAAAATAACGTGTACGCATGCGTGAGTATCAAAATTGCTCTCTATTCCGCGTTCAACGTCATTGCATCTGTCTGGCCATACTAAGGATTCTAGCCATGCTTGAAAGTACTCCCTCCGATCTTGTCCTGATTGTCGACGATAATGAGATGATTCGCGATCTTCTGAAGCAGCATATATGCAAGCAGGGACATCAAGTCATGACTGCTGCACGAGGTGCGGAGGCACTTAAGATCCTGGCAGTACATCCGATCGACCTGATTGTGCTCGATATTATGATGCCCGGGATGAATGGCGTCGAGGTGCTTGAGCATGTTAAGTCTGACCCCAATACCTGTGATATCCCTGTACTGGTGCTATCTGCCGACTCGGATATGGAACGGATAATTACATGTATTAGTCTTGGCGCTGAAGACTACCTGGTAAAGCCATTCAATCCGGTCTTCCTGAAAGTACGGATCAATACGTGTCTGGAGAAAAGACATCTGCGCACCCGTGAGCGATCGTACCAGGTCAAATTGGAAGAACTTGTTGCCGAGCGAACAGCTCTGGCCAGACAACGCGCCCTGGCACTCAAGCGTCAATCGGCTATCCTGCAGTCGATCCTTGATAGTATGGGCGATGGAGTCGTTGTGGTGGATACAGAGGGCAACCTCATTCACCATAATCCCGCTGCAGCGAGCGTTCTTGGCGATCGCATCATAGATTTCCTGCCAAATACCAACTCTGTCACAACAACCTTCCGCCACAACGACCAGGTGACAGTCTGCTTAGACCAGGATTTGCCCCTCGCCCAGGCCATACATGGCCATGCAGTCGATGGCATGGAATTGTTCATGGTGACGGCACAGGATGACGCTGTTGGGCAATGGTTAAGCATTACGGCTCGTCCCTTGAGTGAACATCAGGGGAAGGTAACCGGCGGTGTCGCTGTTATACGTGATGTGAGTGAAGCAAAACGGGCCGAGATCGCGCTGCGCAAGAGTGAAGAACGCTATGCGCTGGCGGCTTATGGCGCAAATGATGGCCTGTGGGATTGGGATCTGAGTAGCAATGAGGTCTACTTTTCACCGCGCTGGAAAGAAATGCTGGGCTATACCGAGCAAGAGATCGGTTCTAGCATCAACGAGTGGCTAGATCGGTTGCATCCCGATGATCGTGAACGCTTTGATACGAACCTGGTGGCCCACCAGCAGTGCCTGATTACGCACATTGAGATTGAGTATCGTATATTGCATAAAAATGGCAGTTATTACTGGATGTTGTGCCGAGGTATTGCGATGTGGGATAAAGTTGGCCAGACGATCCGGATGGCTGGTTCGCAGACAGATATTACTCACCGCAAGCGCGTCGAAGAAAAGTTGCTCCACGATGCATTCCACGATGGGTTGACGGGACTGCCCAACCGCGTTTTCTTTGTGGCTCGCCTGGAAAATGTACTGCAACGCATGCGGGCAAGAACAATCCCGGGGTTTACCGTCTTTTTCTTAGATCTGGATCGCTTCAAAGTCGTCAATGATAGCCTGGGTCATATGGTTGGAGACCAGTTGTTGATTACGGTGGCCAGACGCCTGGAAGAGTGTGTGCGTCCCGGCCATATCGTTGCGCGCTTCGGTGGTGATGAGTTTACAATCCTGTTCGAAGATATTCACGATACCCAGACGGCCTATGCCATGGCGGATCATATTCAGACCATGTTATCGGCAACGCTCTATCTGGATGAACACGAAACATTTACTACAGCGAGCATTGGCATTCTGCTGCATAATACCGACAACTCCGACTATAAGTCAGCCACTGACATCATTCGTGATGTCGATACGGCAATGTACCATGCCAAGATCGGTGGCAAAGCCCGGTCAATGCTGTTTGACCCTGTCATGCATACGCAAGCTATGTCGCAACTGCGGCTTGAAGCAGATCTACGCTGGGCAATTGAGCGCAACGAACTGCGCGTTCACTATCAACCAATTGTTGCAATGGATACTACCGAGATTGTAGGATTTGAAGCACTGGTGCGCTGGCAACATCCACTCCATGGTCTGCTCTTTCCCGGCGAGTTTCTAAAGCTTGCCGAAGAAACCGGCTTGATTGTCCCCATAAGCTGGTGGATTTTGCGTGTGGCATGCAGACAACTACACGAATGGCAGCGCCAGATCCCCGGCGCAGCGTCGTTATGGATGAGTGTCAACCTCTCTGTCAGGCAACTTCTGCAAAGTGACATGGTAGACCAGGTTCGTTGCATTCTGGATGAAACAGGCCTGGAAGCACATAGCTTGAAGCTTGAGATTACAGAACATGCCTTGATGGAGTATGGCGAGGTGACAACTCGCCTGCTGACCGAGTTGCGTGACATGGGCATTCAACTGTGCATTGATGATTTTGGCACAGGATATTCATCACTGAGCTATCTCCAGCGCTTTCCGATTGATGTTCTTAAGATCGACCGTTCTTTTATCAATCAGATTGGCGACCATGGCCAGCGAAGTGAGATTGTCAAGACAATCATAGAGCTTGTACGTATTCTTGGCTTGCAAGCCGTGGCTGAGGGAACCGAAACGATCCACCAGGCACGGGAACTCCAACGGCTGAAGTGCGATTTTGGTCAGGGATGGCTCTTCTCGAAGGCAGTGGAAGCTGCCGAAATTGAAACTTTGATCCGCCAGAACCGCGAGCCGATCTTCAGGCATGCCAGTCCACCTGGCATAACACCAGGAGTACCGTTGATATCCCTGACTGCTGTGAATGGCAGTGGTGGTTCGTGTGTTGCCATCAAATAAGGCTGTCTAAACAAACCACACGAAACGTAAAGCACACATCACGTACGTATATACATCCCGGCCCTCTGTACCAGGGCGCAATCCGTCACTAGATGGACACATGCGTCCCTAGTTTAACTGATAGGAGAGTATCAGCTCTGGCCCGTTACATTTTGCAACTGCATTCTTTATTTAGTTAGATCGAATACACACTCATGCAACCAGATGTACTACAGCGTCCGCTTTGCTATAGTTCGACCACTCCTGTAGACCACATTGAAGCCCGTGTTACGCTCCAACTACCCTATGATTACCCTTATTCCTCAACATCACCAGCGACGGTAAAGCCCGGATTGCTGATCCTGTCTCTGCCGGGCGATGTATGTCTCGAGCAAACAGCCAATGTATCCACATCGATCATGCTGCTGGCGGCTTTTAGCATCTTGCTGGCCCGTTATACACGCGAGGAGGTGATCCACCTGGATCTACCAACCACGCAGATGCATAGCACGCATAGCCTGACTACATCAGTGGCGATCAGTATCGATCTAACAGACTCGCCATCGTTTACCAGCTTGATCCAGCAGATAGAGGCCTCCTTGCATACCCGGCCAGAACAACACATAGCAGCAGCACCAGGATTAGCCCAAAACAGCCAGACAATTACTTTTAGCTACCAGCACCTGTTGCAACACCATTCACACCCCTTCAGTGATCGGTGGCCGCATCTCGACGGTGATCTACGCCTGGATCTGATCGACAGCTCTGAAGGCATTGAGGCGCGCTGGATATACCATACCGGACGCTTCGAGGCCGCAACCATTCAGCGCATGCATACCCATTTCCAGACTTTGCTCGCCAGCATAGTAGCCCATCCTGACTGGCCCGTCGGCCAGTTGCCCCTGATGACAGAAGCTGAACGGCAACAAATCCTGGTTGAGTGGAATGCGACAGCCACTCCCTATCCCGACAATCACTGTATACATCAGATCTTTGAAGAGCAAGTCCTTCGTTGGCCTGATACCCCGGCACTAACCTTTGAGGGAACCACGTTATCTTACGCTGAATTGAATACCAGAGCTAACCAGCTTGCCCATTATCTGCGGCGCATTGGTGTAGGGCGTGAGACACTCGTGGGTATCTATGTACATCGCTCATTTGAAATGGTTATCGGTATATTGGGTGTACTAAAAGCTGGTGGGGCCTATGTACCACTCGATCCAACATATCCCGCTGAACGACTCACATTCATGGTGACTGATGCTAAAATGCCTGTGATTCTCAGTCAGTACATGATAGACCAGAATAGCTGGCTGCTTAAATTGACATCAGATAACACTGTCAGAGACTATCAACCATCTGTAGTGTATCTGGATAACCATTGGGGCGACATTGCCCAGGAGCCAGATACCAATCCACATAGTGATGCAACAGTTGATGATCTCGCCTACGTCATTTACACCTCTGGTTCCACAGGACGACCCAAAGGTACGCTACTAACGCATCGGGGGATCTGCAGCCTGGTTATAGCTCAACAACAGGCTTTTGGTGTAGGGCCGGGGAAGCGGGTGCTACAATTTGCATCTTGTAGCTTCGATGCATCGGTTTGGGAATGGGTTATGGCGCTAGGTACTGGAGCCACACTCTGTCTGGCGACCCAGGAAACGATGGCCTCTGGTTCAGACCTGTTACGTCTGTTACATGATGAGACTATCAATATTGCCACACTCCCACCGTCACTTCTAAACGTCCTGCCTGTCGAGAAGTTACCTGCGTTAATGACTCTTATTACGGCAGGAGAAGCCTGCACCACTGACCTGATTGCTCGCTGGGCACCAGGACGATCACTCTTTAACGCTTACGGTCCTACTGAAACTACAATTTGCGCCTCGTGGTACCAGTGTAGCGAAGAAGATCTATATGCACCATCGATTGGTCATCCTTTACCTAATGTACAGATTTACATCCTTGATGCCCTTGGAAAGCTGGTACCAGTTGGGGTGCCTGGTGAGTTGCACATCGGTGGGTTGTCTCTTGCACGCGGCTACCTCAACCGCCCCGATTTAACAGCAGAGCGATTTATCGACTGGACAGTAGATACTGGAACGGCGACTGCGCATAGGTTCAATGATCTGCCGACCACCATTCGTCTTTACAAGACCGGTGATCTGGCACGCTATCGTGCAGATGGCAATATCGACTTTCTCGGGCGGATCGATCACCAGGTAAAACTGCGCGGCTTTCGTATTGAACCAGGTGAGATCGAGGTCACGCTGCGCCAGCATCCGGCAGTGCAAGACGCTGTTGTGTTGGTGCGCGAAGATATAACGGATCTACAACGTCTTGTGGCATATATTGTTATTGACAACAGAACACCAGATCCAGACGGATTTGCTATTGACCCGGCTTCTACTGACCATTTCTATACTGAACTGCGCACCTTCCTGCACACAAAGTTGCCAGATTACATGATTCCATCGGCGTTTGTAACACTGAAGTCCCTACCACTGACACCAAACGGGAAAGTAGATCGCCAGGCATTGCCTCTGCCAGAAACGGACAATACCGGGCTGGATAGGGACACTGCTCCACGTACACTTGAAGAAGTTCTGCTGGCCGATATCTGGGCAAACGTGCTGGGACTCAAACATATCGGCATCCACGACGATTTTTTTGCGCTTGGGGGTCATTCGCTGCTGGCAGCACGTGCGATTACGCGTATTAATGCTGTCTTTCATCGTGATATTCCTCTACGCATCCTATTCGAGTCGCCAACCGTCGCTACATTTGCGCATGCCATCAGTCATGACACTATGCAGGAGCTTGTCACACCAGCGAATCTGAGTGCAGACGTGGTACTTGATCCTGCCATCGTCCCTCCGGTGACAGATCAACCACTGTGTACTACCCCGGAGGCCATTTTCCTCACCGGGGCCACCGGGTTCCTCGGCGCGTTCTTGCTGCAAGAATTGCTGATGCAGACCCGTGCCACAATCTACTGCCTGGTGCGCGCTACCCATGATCGCGAAGCTGAACAGCGCATTGAGCAGACCCTGACCAGATACCAGATCTGGCAAGACGACTGGCGCAGCCGGATTGTGGCTGTGGCTGGCGATTTGCGTAAACCCCGGCTCGGATTGAGTATCCAAACATTCCAAAACCTGTCCAGCACGATTGATGTGATCTATCACGCCGGTGCATATGTGAAGTATTTATATCCGTATAGCGCACTTAAAGCCGCGAATGTCCAGGGCAGCATCGAGATATTGCGGATGGCTTGCCAGGATCATCTCAAGCCTGTGCATTATGTTTCCACACTCGCTGTTGCAGCAGAGAGTAAGGACGTATGTGTCTATGAGCAGGACGACCTGGCAACCTGTATGGGCACGATGGGCTACCATCAGAGCAAATGGGTGGCTGAAGGAATTATGCACCTTGCCCGCGCCCGTGGGCTGCCGGTTTCAATCTATCGCCCGGGGCGGATTGGCAGCCATAGCCAGAATGGTATCCTGAACCCCGATGACTTCTTTGTGCGCCTGCTGGCCGGGTGTTTTGAGCTTGGCCTGGCCCCGGATGTCCCAATGGTAGAAAATCTGATACCGGTCGATTTTACGGCACAGGCGATTGTGCATCTATCGCAACAGCAGGAGTCACAAAGCAAAACATTTCACCTGCTGAACCCACAGCCAACCGACTGGTTATGGGTAACCAGTGTAGCGCAAGAACTTGGTTATCCCCTGCAGATGATCCCATATGCAGAATGGTACGAGGCGCTGCTGCAGGCGATCCAATCAAACCCAGATCATGCACTCCATGCGTTGTTGACGTTTATCCCACCCGAGCATAAGGCGGCCCCCTGGATCGATAATCTGGCACAGCAGGCTGCGCAGGGTAAATGGTCACTATGCTTATCGTTAGAAGCAGCCAGCCAGATTGATGGCCTTACAAACCAGGATTTTGATACACAGAACACTGATGCAGGACTGGCTGGCAGCACCGTCCGCTGCCCGACTATTGATACCATCCTGTTGGAACGCATGCTGACAACCGGTACACGTCAAGGATTGTTTCCGGTACCAGGGTATGTAGAATCTAGTTTGTATACTTTTGTCTTGCCATAGAATGAGGTCTTTTCATATATGAAAACTTCACATCAAGGAGATCATCCTATGCATACCCATTTCACCAGCCTGCGTACCAAATTGATCTTTATGATCCTGATTTTTCTTACCATGCTTGCAACCGCTCTATCATGGCTTGTCATGTATGGTTTCGGCGAGACCCAGAAGAACGCAACACAGCAGAGCATCGCTGGACTGCATGCTCAAGGGCGCGAAGCCCTTCATACACTCATTGATCGTGAGGGCCAGCTTAGCAACCTCTACTTTCATCAACCCGCTGCAGCCAGTCGTACTGCTGCCGAGTACCTGAGTGCCATAAAGCAAACTGGTTATATCGAAGACGTTGAGATACCAGGCGAGATTACTCAACATCCCGATGGACATGTATCAGATCTCAATGTAAGCCGTCTGAGTGACCTGTTCATTCCAAACTTTGTATCCCTAACGGATGCGACAGTGGAGAAAGCTATTCAGGAATCCCTACCTCTGGATGCACTTGCACCAACATTGTTGCAGCAAAATCCACAAGCCGTGGCAGTATACTACGTTAGCCCAAGTGATATCGCACGCTACTATCCTATGGGCACACTCGAAGGGAATGTACCACCTGATACCAAGTTAACACAGGAACCCTGGTTCACACCAACCGGCCCAATAGCTAATCCTGCCCGTCATACAACCTGGTCGCCCCTCTATACTGATGATGCCGGTAATGGGCTGATGATCACCACCTGCTCACCAGTCTATGATGATGATATCTTCGATGGTGTCGTGTGTCTTGATGTCACCTTAGCTCAGATGGTCGAGCGGCTGAATCAACTCAAGCTGACGCCGAACAGCTATGCTTTCCTGACTGATGCAGATGGACGGCTGATTGCCGGGCCTCCCATCGCGATCCAGAATCTGACAGACTATGAAACCATGCCTGTGCCAGAAGATAATGAGACCATCGGCATAACCCTCAGCGATCCACAGATCCAGACATTGGTCGACAACGATACCGATACGACGATCCGTACCATCGAGATTGACAATGAGCCAATGTTCCTGGCTACTGCAACCCTTGATGATCTGAACTGGCATCTCGGCCTGGTTGCACCGATTGCTGAAGTCACCGCCCAATCCAACACCGTTGTCACCGCTATCCAGGAGGGTACGACATCAACTATTCGCACAACAATCCTGGCAATGTGTGTGTTTTTTATCATTGCGCTTGGCGGTGTCACCATTTTTAGTTTCCGCTTTACCCGACCAATCACCGCCCTTGTGAAAGGCACCCAGGCCGTGGCAAGCGGTGATCTCAATACTACCCTGCATGTCAATGGCAACGATGAGTTCAGTACGCTGGCAACGGCATTCAATCAGATGACGGCCGATCTACGCGTGCAATATGCCACTAACGAACAGGCACGTATCGTTGCCGAGCAAGCCAACCGTGCCAAGAGCGAGTTCCTGGCAAATATGAGTCATGAACTGCGCACGCCACTGACGGCTATTATTGGTTACAGCGATCTGATTCAGCATACGTTACAGGAACACGAGCCGATTAATATCACGGATATCGAGAGCATTCGGCGGGCGGGCAAACACCTGCTGGCGTTGATTAATGACATCCTTGATCTATCGAAGATCGAAGCTGGACGGATTAAGCTTGAACTTGATGTCTTTGGGGTTATGCCCTTGATCAACGATATTGTCACAACCATCCAACCGTTGATTGAACAGAACGGTAACAAACTGGGTGTTCAAGCCAGCGAGCGTGGTGGCATTATGTATTCCGATAGCACGAGAGTACGCCAGGTGTTGCTCAATCTGCTCAGTAATGCCGCGAAGTTTACTAGTAATGGTATGGTGACACTGTCCATTAGTCGCGAGGAACATGATGCGAAAGAGTGGATCCATTTCCGGGTATCTGATACGGGGGTTGGTTTAACGCCAGAGCAAGTCGGCAACCTCTTTCAGCCATTTACCCAGGCTGATGCGTCAACGACGCGTAAGTATGGTGGTACCGGCCTGGGTCTGGTGTTGAGCCGTCGGCTGTGCCGCATTATGGGAGGCGATATTACGGTCGAGAGTGAGCCAGGAGTTGGCTCAACCTTCATCGTGAGCCTGCCCGCTACAGTTGGTGATGATCAGAGTGATGATATAGATATGTCTGTGCCACATATGCCACTTAACAATATATTCGCAAAACCAATGCCCACTGAAGACATTGAGAGTTGGGCCGGTAGTCTTGTACTGGTTATCGACGATGATCCCGCTGTGCATGATGTGTTGAAACGCACACTGACCGAAGCAGACTTTCTGGTTGAAACAGCAGCTAGCGGCGAGGAAGGCGTGCAAGTGGCCCAGCAGATCTTGCCCGATGTGATTATTCTTGATGTGCTCTTGCCGGATATGAACGGATGGGATGTGCTGTCGGTACTCAAGAATGATCCAGATCTGGCCGATATTCCAGTGATTATGCTGACAATTCTTGATGAGAAGCACCATGGGTTCCAGTTGGGTGTTACTGACTATCTGCTGAAGCCTATCGATCAGCAGCATTTGCTAGAGATCCTCAAGCAGTACAGGCCTATGTCGCATGGGCTGGTGGCAACTAATGGGGTTTGTTCTCATCTGTAGGATAGGTATTAGTGAAAGGCTGTAAGCGAGGAGGAGTATGACTAAAATTTTAGTTGTTGAAGATGATCCGATGATCCGGGATGTTCTCTCACGATCCCTCACCAATCAAAGCTATCAAGTAATCACTGCTAATGATGGTGTGGAAGGGGTGCAACTTGCCCGCGTGAAACGCCCGGATCTGATCGTGATGGATATGGGCCTGCCAAAAATGAATGGTTGGCAGGCTACCCACCGCATCCGTTCAATGCCGGTTACGAGTTCTATACCGATTATCGCGCTTACCGCTTATGCTATGAAAGAAGACCGCATCAAATGTTATCAGATGGGTTGTGATGAGTATGAAACCAAGCCAGTCGAACTCGATCGGCTGATGGTCAAAATTCGGGGGTTGCTTGAGGCAAGTGCATTGACATCGGGCACATTGTAGCCAGGGTGTACTCTATACATCTGACCAGATGGAAAACATATGTCGCATGCAGAAGTGGTGTGAATGCTAACCACAAACGTCTTATCACCGTACAATCAAGGGCAAGTAGAGTTGCCGCAACGCATTCCCCGACACCGCTTCAACATGTACCTGCACCGGCCCATAGGTCGTGCGCGTGCCGTTTCGATCGATATCTTCCAGCACATAATAGTGTGTACCCTGGCCAGGCGTATCCTCGTACCGATAGCCTGCCCCGGACTGAGCATCCCCCTGCCCGGGAATAAGGGTCGGCGTAACCGGGCTATAAGGGCCATCCGCAGACGCGGCCCGGTAGAGATTAAAACCGGCATGATCGATCTCTGTTGCGGTCTCCCACTGCACTATCACGGTGTTATAGCTGGCTGTAGCGGCAAATTTGATCAGTGTCACCGCCGTTGGTTCTTCCCATCTAACCCGGGCTGCATCGGATGGCTCGGTCAGGTCGCGCACTCCGTTGTTATTGTGATCGATCCAGGCCATGATTGTATCTGCGCCGAGATTTGTCCCGACATAGCTAAATGTGGCTGTACCATCATTTGCTGTAGTAGATTCGTCTGTCATAGCATGTGCGCCACTGGATTCAAAAACAATTGTTTGCCCCTCTAGCGGATTCTCGCCAGGGTTGCGCACGCTGGCACGCACGCTGTAGGTTGAGCCAGGACGCCTGACCAGTTCCGATGGCTCAAGGGTGATTATGAGTGGTGCTGGAGGGGCGGCAAAGATTGCTCCCGATACGGCAACAGACTGCCCCGGTTGCAGATGCAAGGCGTTTTCACTGTTGTGCCCGAAAAAGTGCATTGTGGCGCTATCATCCAGAAAATTGTCAGTCAGGTTATCATCAATTGCCACCAGTTTGTCCGGGTTAACCTGGTAGGTGAATGGATGACGCACCGCGTCGCGCCAGGAGACGTACTGGAGCAGATCCGGTGAGCGCGGAGTGGGTGTGATCGACCATGGCCCGTTGACGGTACCAAAAATACTGAATGTCGGTGGATCAGGGTTGATATCATTATCGGTGATCTGAAAACTCTCAAAGTTGGGTGACAGAAATGCTTGCTCACTGGTCAACAGTGTGCCGTTTGGTGTAAGTGGCTTGAAGATTGGCCCATCATCTTTACCAACCTGGAAATCCCAGAGATATCTAATGCCAATATCAATGTCTGTGTCACCGTCGTTGGTCACGCGTGTGGTGATAATGACCTGTGAGTCTTCGAAGTCTGTCCCCTGAACGTGTACATCCGACACAATAGTCAGTGCATCAGGGGTTTGCGATGATTCAGGCAACGTGTATGTGGTGCGATAGCCCGTGGTGCCAAGCGGATCTACTCGGCCATACGCATTTAGCCAGGTTGTGCCATCAACCGTGCCAGGATCACGCTGAACATAGTTCCAGTCGCTTGAAAATGAGTGGATCGTGATAAAGGAAGATCCCACATCACCATTCGCATAGCGATAGAGGACATTCAGATCTCTGCCAGCAGGATGATCCGGACCAGTTATGATCGCAAATGTGCCGATTCCACGTTTATCTGGATCTGATTCAACAAAGACACGATAAAAGTCGTTGCCATTGCTTAACAGTTGTGCCTGAATTGGAACAATTGGCCCGATCCCAATAATGCCCGTCAAACAGAATAGTAGCAGCAGAAACAAACCCGGATATCTGCACCGGCCATTTTTGCGCGACATATGTCTATTTCCTTTGTTAGATATGGTTCACGGTTACTGTACCGTTTGGTTGGACGATACGCCCTCTCTCTCCCCTCTCACGGGTAGTAGGGACGCGCTTCTGCGCGTCCGCAGAGCGTCCTGATGCGGAACACGTCCCCACGGACAGGCAGAAGCCTGTCCCTACGGATGGCGTTGGAACGCCATCCATCGAAAAACCTACCCCTGAAAGGAGAGGGTAGGGGATGGGGTATGGTCGCACGACGAGCCATCCTGGCAAAAAACCTACCCCTGTGAGATCCGTGTTCCCCTGAACCTGCACGGGGCGGGGGTAAGATGATTCAAACAACCAATTTGTCTGTGATAGGTAAAGTACAATTGGTCAATCTGAAACCATGTCTTAGCGCAAAGAGCAAACGATTGGATCAACTCTGATCAGAGGGAGTCTGCAACAGCCCACGGCTGGCAAAGGTGGCTAGTGTGTGTTCAACGTCGCCGACAACATCATGGTTATCGGGAATGGCAAAATGTTGCCTGAGGATCTGTGCTATATCCATACTTGTATGCTTACCATCGCAATGATCCCAGATGAGCTTCGCTGTCGGGTTGAGGACATGGATGGCTTTTGCATCATGGGCATACAGTAGAATTTCGCCTCCGATATCTTTTTCTGAGATACCTGCGGTACGCAATGGTCGTACTATCTGCATCTCTACTCCATTAATTGTACACCTTTTTGCCAGAGTTGCTACCTGGTGACATTACTTGTTTACCACAATCGGCATATACCACTTGCGGATTGTGGCAGATTGAGCTACTTCTGTACGTGCAACTACCGGCCCATGCATGGTACGTATGCCATGCAGATCCACGTCTTCCAGACGATAGTAAAACAAACCAGAACCTGGTGTGTCAATAAAGTTATACACTGCACCGGAAACTACATCACCTCGCGCCGGGATCAGCGCAGGGTTGATCTTTATCCAGGGGCCGCTCGGTGAGGTCGCACGGTACAGGTTGAACCCGGCATTATCGATTTCTGCGCCGGTTCTCCATTCAAGGTTGACCTGGTTCGCCGTTCCGGCATCGGCAGTAAAGGAAATGAGCGTTACGGCTGTCGGTTCTTCCGCTTCGTTGATAAATAGACACGTTACCGTTGCTCCTGGCTCCAGCATAATTGTTGCTGTACTTATGTCAAGTTCAACCGGAAAGGCGTCTTGTTGCATATCGGATTCACACAGCACATCGCTGAGTTTCCATCCCGCCACTGGTTGTTCGGTTATACGATAGGTTCCACTAACCAGATCCGTGAACGTCTGCCGACTGGCCGCACTCCCATCCGCCACCAGGGTAAAGCTGGCCGCGCCGGGAATGTCTGATGTGAACGTAAACGGCTGCGTACTG
>RRYU01000062.1_pt1 | contig 13344 bp, 8 predicted proteins | sample 2162651 | NCBI WGS metagenome assembly RRYU01 (sample SAMN10267283, study PRJNA491782) | microbial mat metagenome | isolation source: biomat in the production well | place: Japan: Minami-Kanto gas field, natural gas well KTG3 | collected 2017-06 | reverse complement strand
TGAAGTCGCAAAAAAACACGTTACAGGGCCGAAGGAAATTATTGACTCTTATATCGCTGTCCGAGTAAAAGCTCTAGAGAAAAAAGTTACTGCCATGCTAAATATTTTGGCAAAAAATAAGTTGATTCGGTACCAAATACCACTCATTCCAAAAAGCGAAACAAAACCCATTTCAACAAATTTTAGTCTCAAAGAAACCATCGCCATATTTAAATGTCCTGTTCTGCAAACACAATGATATTTATGGCAAAATCTAAAAGACCGAAATTAATTTCGGTCTTTTTATCTTATATCTTTTTACTATATCTTCTGCTTCGCTAAATTTATCTATCCAATAAATTTTCTGTCCTTGCTTCTCCCAGCGCCTAAACCAAGTCATCTGTCTTTTTGCAAATTGTCTAATAGCGATAGATAACTTTTCAATTAACTCCATATAAAGCAATTCTCCTTTTAAATATCTGGAGACGAATTTATACTCAAGTCCAAAAGCCTCCATTCTATTCCAGCTAAGGCCATTTTCATGTAAGCTTTTTACCTCGTCTATCATCTTTTCTTTTTCAATCCTATTTATAAGTCTTTCGTGTATTCTTTGATTCAAAACTTCTCTAGGAAAAGTTAGCCCAAGTAAAAGAAAATCGTATTTATTTTCTTTTTTCAAAGAATCTTTTAGTGAAAAGTCTTTATTATTTTTGAGTATTTCTATATATCTAATCAATCTTCTTTTATTTCCCCTATCATTATCATCAAGCTCATCCACTATCTCTGGTTTTAGCTTTTTTAAGATTGCAATCAAATCTCCTGTTTCTTTTTTCTCTAATTCTTCTCTTCCTTTTTTGTCTGGCTTTGTTTCTGAAAAATCATAATTATCAACCAATGATTGTAAATAAAGTCCCGTTCCCCCAACTACAATTGGAATCTTTCCTCTTTTTATAATATCATCAATGGCGATTTTAGCTTTTTTGTTCCAAGAGACAACATCAAAATCATCAATTGGGTCTACTATATCAATTAAATGATAAGGTATTTTAATATTATTTCCTTTTTCATCTTTAAACCCAAACTCGGACAAATCTTTACCAGTTCCTATGTCCATCCCCCGATAAACTTGGCGAGAATCAGCCGAAACTATCTCTCCCTCAAATTTGTGAGCAAGTTTAACTGCCAGAGATGTTTTACCAGCAGATGTTGGACCTAAGATTACAACTACTTTGTTTTTCATAATATTAATCTATAATTTCTCCGTATAAGCCAAAATTCTTAACTTCACTAATTCTTACCTTCACTAAATCTCCTAAAGAAACTTTCTTGTCTGTTATTTTTGAAATAAAGGTTTTATTTGTTTTTGTTTTCCCTGTCCATTCTCCTTTTTTTGTCTTGCTGTCAATTAAAACTTCTAAAACTTTATCTAAATAATTTTTATTATTTTCTAAATTATATTTTGATAATATTTCGTTTAATTCAAATTCTCTTTTCTTTTTGTCGTCCTCAGAAACATCATCAAGCATTTTTATAGCGGCTGTATTTGGTCTTGGACTATATCCAGCTATATAGGCCATGTCGTATTTTACTTTTTCGAACAAATCACAAGTCTCTCTAAATTGCTCGTCTGTTTCCCCGGGGAAGCCAACTATGATGTCAGTACTAATGGCTGTAGGTGGATTCCAAATACCATTAATTGTCTTACCTGCATTTTTATCTAAAGAAATTCTAATTTTATTAATTAGCTCTAAATAATGTTCTCTGGTATATTTACGATTCATCCTTTTGAGAACCTCATTACTCCCAGCCTGGGCTGGTAGATGGACATGGTGACAAAGCTTCTTACATTTCGCCATAGTTTCAATCAACTCATCACTCATATCCTTAGGATGGCTTGTGGAAAAACGAAGCCAAAAGTCTCCCTCAAGATCATTAACCATTTTAAGTAGTTTAGAAAAATTGACATTCTCCGACTTGTAGCTGTTCACATTTTGAGCTATTAAAGTAATTTCTTTATAACCCTTTTCAATCAAATCCTCTGCCTCCCTCACTATATCCTGATGACCTCTGTAAACCTCTCTGCCTCTGGCATGAGGAACATAACAATAAGCACAAAAATTATCACAACCATTGCCAATTGGCACAAAAGCCGAGAAATCTGATTCGTATTTTGCTTTAACTTCCAAATAATCTCTTTCGTAATTAGTGCTCAGATTCTCTTCGTTAAGAAGACTAGGTAACCCCTCTAAATCAATTATAGGCATCCAAATATCTACCGAGTCACCAAGTCTTTCTTGAACCACTTTTTCACGACTAAGACAGCCTGTTAAAATTATCTTTGACTTTGGATTCCTTCTTTTAATAGTTGGGATTAAGCCATAAATTCTATCCTCTGCTGACTGTCTTACCCCGCAAGTCGTAATAATAGCCAAGTCTGCCTTATAAATATCGTCCTCAAAAACATAACCAAGAGACTCCAAACTAAAAGCAATTCTCTCTGAATCGCTCTTATTCATCTGGCACCCTATTATAAATATATTGTATGTTTTTTTAATCATAAAGGTCATAATATCAGCTTTTAAATGTTTTTTCAAGTAAGAAAAAAAACAAGAGTTAAGTAAATAACTCTTGTTTTTGTACTCAATTTATATTATGCAATTATCACTAATCTTCCAATTCTTCTAGAGCGGCGACTGCTTCTTCAGCCTCTGTTCTTGCCACCTCTAAGGCGGCTATTGCTTCTTCTGCTTCTGTTCTTGCTAGTTCTAGAGCTTCTTCAGCATCCTGCGCTGCTTCCTCTAGTACGGCCAATTCCTCAGGAGTTGAACTTGCATTTGCTTCTTCTAGAGCAAGAGCAGTTGATGAAGCTAATTCTTCAGCTGCTAATAGGGCGGCACTTGTTGATGAAGCCAGCTCTTCAGCTTCTAATAATGCTGCACTTGTTGATGCAACGGCAGCCTTTGCTGCTTCTAGGGCAAGACATTCTTCGCTACTATCATCACCCTCTTCACACTCTCCATCTTCTTCATTTTCTTCTTCATTCTCTTCTTCATTTTCTTCTTCAGTATCAACTCTTTCTGGACATTCGCCAAGAAAACCTCTTTTATTCAATATCCCTTTAATGGCAGGGCTAGCTACTGTTATGTTTTTATATTTTCCGTTTGGAAGCATTTGGCAAACCTGAACTCTCTCCTTATTTCTTGCTTGATTTTTCTCAACACATTCACTAATAAAATCGTCCCCGACTCCTTCAATTTCCATTCCATACATTTGAGCTCTCTTTTGAAGCTTGTTAACTGCTTCTTCCAGTCTATTGCATTGTTTTTCTACTCTATTTTGAATTCTGTTTTGAACTATCTCCTTTACCTTAAATCCCAACTTATGACTTATTGTGGGATATTCTTCCTCGGCAACAATAGGATCGTAGTCCTCTTCAGTCTCAATAGCGTCATCGTCTACTGAATAATTTGTAAAAAAAGAATCAGGCACATCGTCAACCAACTTATTCCAGTTAGCTCCGTACAAAGATTTGGCTACATTTTCATTTTTTACCCATCTAAGCTTCCCATTATCTCCCACAGCATATACTTTTGGATCTGTGGTAATTTTAACCAAAAGTGCCCCAGGTCTATAGGTAACATTACCTCCCAAAGGATAAGAAAAAAGATCTTCATCTGAAATAGTCTCTACCTTTGAAAAATCCTCATACCAAGAGAAATAGGTCTTAGAATTTGGAAATACATATCTTTTGCCATCTTCAGCTAAATAATAAACGGTTTGATAAGACTCTCCTTTTATTAGTTTTCCTTCTAGCAGAAAGCTAGTGGTTACTGCCTGGTTTTGGGCCTGAGCTGTTAAAGCTAAAAAGCCAAAAGCCATAAAGGAAAAAACAAAAGAAAGAAATAAACTTTTCTTCATAGTAATTTTTATTTAATTATTAATTTAATAATATAATGATAACACATTTTCCGAAAAAAGTCCCAAGTTATATTTTTACTAATATTAAGATAAGACCCACCTATGTGGGTCTTATCAAGAAGAGCTTTTTTTATTTAACAAACAAAATTCTTATAAAACTATTTTTTGTCTTTCATTTTATCTATAATTTCAGATATAAAATCATTTTTGCTTATTTCCCTTGAATCTCTTTGTCCCCTGTCTCTAACTGACAGATTATCACTTTCTAGTTCTTTGTCACCCACTACAAGCATATATGGAACCTTCTCTATTGTTGCCTTTCTTATCTTACTGCTTACTGTCTCACTGCTTATATCAATTTCAACCCTTATATCTTTTTCTCTAAAATCTTCAGCCAGCTTTTTACAATAGTCTATGTGCCCCTCGCCAACTGAAACAATTTTTACTTGCACAGGGGAAAGCCAGACAGGAAAAGCTCCAGCATAATGCTCTATCAAAACACCGATAAACCTCTCAAATGAACCAAACAAGGCTCTATGAAGCATGTAGGGCTTTTCTTTTTGCCCTTCGCTGTTAACAAAACTCATTTCAAACCTTTCTGGTAAGTTAAAGTCAAACTGTAGTGTTGCACATTGCCACTCCCTTCCCAAAACATCTTTTATTTTATAGTCAAGTTTAGGACCATAAAAAGCAGCTTCGCCTTCCTCGCTAGTATAATCTAACTTTTCTTCATCAGCCACTTCTTTCAAAACCTTTTCTGTAAACTCCCAACCCTCATCATTCCCAGCGTATTTTTCTTTATTATTTGGATCTCTCAATGAGAGATAAACTTTATAATCCTTAAAACCAAAAGAAGAAAACATAAACTCTATAAACCTCGTTACTCTTTTGAGTTCATCTTTGACCATATCACGGGCACATATGATATGAGCATCATCTTGTGTAAAACCTCTTACTCTTGTTAAACCAGACAGTTCTCCATGTTTTTCATATCTGTATACAGTGCCTGTTTCTGCCCATCTAACAGGGAGATCTCTATAGCTTCTTGGTTTATTGTTATAAATCATAACATGAAAAGGACAATTCATCGGTTTCAAAAGATATTCCTCTTTCACTTCTGCGCTTTCACCTTTCTGAAAAGCCCCCAGGCTTTGACCAACTTCAATTGTTGGATACATGCTATCACTATAAAAACCCCAATGACCTGACATTTCCCAGAGCTTTCTTGAGCCGATATGAGGGGTTCTGACTAGTTCGTAGCCATTTTTTAAGTGTTCTTTATACCAAAATTCTTCCATTATGCGCCAAAGTAAAGCTCCTTTTGGTTGCCACATAGCCAAACCAAGGCCAACCATAGGATCAATCATAAATAAATCAAGCTCACGCCCTATTCTTCTATGATCTCTCTTCTCCGCCTCTTTTAAGAAAAGTAAATAATCATCCAACTCTTTTTTAGTATCAAAAGCGAGACCATAAATACGGGTTAACATTCTGTTTTTTTCATCCCCTCTCCAATAGGCTCCAGCAATTTTATGAAGACAAAAGCTTCCAGTTTCTATCTCTTTTGACTCACTAACATGAGGACCGCGACAAAGATCTTTGAAATTATATATTTCAAAATATGATACAACCCTCTCTCCTTCTTCCTTTAAATCTTTTAGTAACTCAATCTTATAAGTTGAGCCTAAATCTTCTTCATTTTTAATCGCTTCATCTATACTCATCTCTGTCATTTCCATTTTAGTATTTGTTTTTAATAAGTGCTTCATTTTCTTTTCAATATTTTTCAGATCTTCTTCGCCCACTTTTGCGTCACCAAAATCAATATCATAATAAAAACCATTATCAACAACTGGACCAATAGCAAACTTGGCCTCAGGATAAAGCTCTTTGACCGCTGCCGCTAGAATATGCGACAAACTATGTCTTTTTTTCTCTAAATTTTCATTTATCATATTATTAAGTTAAAAGTTAAAAGATGAGAGTAAAAAGAGTCTTGGCAAATAAAATATTTCAACTTTCATCTTTTATCTTCTAACAAAAGAAAAACCCCGTCCAAATATATCAAAAAAATGACATACTAGGACGGGGCATTTATTCGCCTCGTGGTTCCACCTAGATTCCCCTCCCCAGTTTGGATAAAAATATTATCAAAACTGGGGAGGGGCTCTCTTTTTATTAATATTAGCTTAGTTTCTCTTTGAGAAATACTTTTTCAAGTATTATGGTTGGTAGCCATAACAATCACTTCCATTAATAATAAAATATTAATTTAAAAATTAATTTTTGTCAAACTGCTTACAACTTTGGCTTGATAATGATTTTATCAGGAATATCAGGAACTCTTTTTATAAAAGATGGAAAAAACTCTATGTTATAACCAGAGATTCCTTCTATAGTCATTAAATAAGCGTCTAGCTCTTCTTTGTTTAAGCCAAGGATTTTTTCTTTTTCAATAATATCGCTATTTGCATCCATACTTATTCTCCCTTCAAAAGTAGCATTAATAGAAGCAAGGCCTTTATTGTAATCAAAGCTATCTAGAGAATAAATTATATTGTTGTTACTGAATTCTATTAATTCTTTCCCATCTGGAAGAGTGGATACGAATTTTTTCTCAGCGAGACTAGCCGCCCCTTGTCCATCAAAAGCTACCGCTACGATATTGGCAGTAATGGTTGCCTCAAACTCGTCTACTTTATCTCCCCTTTCTGCATCAATCTGGGTAATAACTGTATTATCGTCAATGCTATAAATAACCTGAGAATAGTCTTCGTATTTCTTATTAATTTCTAACTTTGCTTTTTGAACTAACTTTTGTTTTAAGTCCCTGATAGCATTATCTATATCATTTTGAGTTACAAACTTATCAACTCTCTGACTGTATTCAATCTTTTCAAAACTTTCAGCGTATATTTTATCCTGAATTCCAGCCCAAAGCCCTGGTATTACAAATTTAGTTGGACCTATCTCCATGTTAATACTTGCTTCATCAGCATAGACCTCCACCCTAACTTCTCCATCAACGGGTACATTCACTGTCTCTCTTATTCTATAAATCCTTCCATCAGGAGACATTAGTCTGGTTGTAGCAACCAAAGGTTGATTTTTCGTATAATAATTATAAATAACAACTTCTCCACTAACCTGCTCTCCGATAACATCCTCTCCTGTTGTTGTGTAAGTAGCTTCAAAATCCATTGTGTTTTTCTTTACCACCCCGGCGATCTTATCACCGTCTATAGAATCGTTAATATCAGAATCATAAATATCAAGAATCATGTTATTATTTATCCTTTCTTGATCTGGTATTATACTTATGGTTACGCTCGCAAAAAGAAAATAAAAAACAAAAGCCAATAAAAGCGCAGTTGCTATCAAAAAGAAAATAGCTATCTTTCTATAAAGCCCAATAGATCTAACACTTTGAGAATTATCAGGATCTAAAATATCTTTTTCAATATTCTCAGTAGAATTCTCAAGATGATCTATTGTTTCAGGTTGGTTGTTTTTTTCATCCGGAGCTAAAGAGCTGAATTTTAATTCCTCTTTCTCATCTTTTACTTCTTCGGGCTCTGCAATGACATTATCTTCTTTCTCTTTTTCACCATCCTCTTTGTGTCTTTTTTGAATTTCTTGCATAACGTCCTCTTTTTGCTCTAAAGAAACGTTTATTTTGTTTATAAAACCATTAATATACTTCTTTTCTTCTTCTGCCAACTCATCTGATCCTTCTTTGGGAGAACTTTTGCTTGAGTCAGTCTTTTTTTTAGCTGGTCTTCCTGGTTTAGCTTTTTTTGTTGCTCCTGATTTTTTTGAAGTTTTTTTGTCTAGTGGGTCTTTGTTGATTTCAATATCTTTTTTTGGTGATTGTGTCTCATTTTCGTCATCAATCACTACTCCCTCGGCGTCATCTAGATTGTCCAAACTTATTTTTATTTTTCCAGCTACCATAATAATTATAAATTATTTCATTTATAATACTATAACATTTTTTAGATTTTGTGTCTATTTTTTTCAATCAACTATATTCACTATTTCGCCAAGGTTTTCTAAAATAGCTTTTTTTAGATTATCATTATTATCAACAAGAAAGCCGGCCTCAATGACACTATCTCCAATTTTGAAATAAACCTTGTCACTGCCTGGATTTTCTATCAAAATATTTTTCAAAAGAAGCGAATTATCCTCGCCAAGCTCTCCTTTAAAAATAATTTTCAAATGGTTTGCGCTCAATTTTTCTTCTACTGGAGCAGGCTGAATATTTTCACTTTCTTTTTTTTGCCATCTTCTGGGCTGAGGAGCATCCATTACTTGTTTCTTGAATTCATCCACCGATTTGTCTATATTGTTCAAATCAAGCAAGACCGCTATGTTTGCTAAAAACTTTATTTCATTATCTTTATCAGAAACAGTCCCGGAGCAAAGAATTACATTGCCCTCTTTCCAAATTTCTATATTCTTTTGATAAAGTTTTGGAAAAACCAAAATCTCTGTACTGGCAACTGTGTCCTCCATTCTAACAAAAAGCATTGTCTCGTTTTTTCTGGTCATTATTTTTTTTATGGTACTAATTATCCCAGAAATTCTCACAGAATTTTCTCCAACATATTCTCCCAAATAAGATATTGGAGTCAAGCGTACTTTATTATGAAGTTTTTTGCGATAATCGGAAAAAGGATGTTCAGTGACATAGAGCCCAAGAAGCTCCTTCTCCCATGACAATTTTAGCTGCCTGTCCACTTCTTCGTAGGCTCCTAATCTTATTTTATTATCCATAGTTGGTAAATCTCCAAAAAGACTTGTTTGTTTTCTGCTTAATTCTTCACTCACCTCTTTATGAAACCTAAGTAGATTTTCCAAATTGCCAATTAACTCATCTCTTTTATTAAATACATCCAAAGCTCCACTTTTGATAAGACTTTCTAAGGATTTTTTATTCAAGTCTTTATCCATTACTCTTGTTAAAAAATCTGAAATATCTTTATAAGGACCATTATTTTTTCTCTCATCAATAATAACATCTACAATATGTTCACCTACATTCTTTATCGCATTTAGTCCAAATCTAATAACATTAACTTTTTCGTCCACCCCAACTATTTGGTTTTTTTCTGTTCCACTTGTGACTACAGTAAAAGAATCAAAAGACTGATTAATATCGGGTTGTTTTACTTCTATTTCCATATTCCGACATTCATCAATTTCAATCGCTACTCTATCAGTATTTTGCTGATCTGCTGTCAAAAGTGCAGCCATAAACTCTGTAGGCCAGTGAGCTTTTAGATAAGCTGTTTGGTAGCCTATCAAGGCATAACAAGCGGCATGACTACGATTGAATCCATAACCAGCGAAAGGCTCTATAAATGAAAAAATAGTTTTTGCTAAATCACTAGATATTCCATTTTTTACACAGCCATCTATGAATTTTTCTTTTTGCTCTTCTAATAATTTTAAAATCTTTTTTCCAACAGCTTTACGCAAGACATCGGCCTGGGCCATAGTAAAACCAGCCAAGTCACGAGCCATTTGCATTACTTGTTCTTGATAAATAGCCACTCCATAAGTAACTTTCAAAATAGGTTCTAATTTTGGGTGCAAGTATTCTAGTTTTTTTCTTTCCATGTTTTCCTTTAATATAGTCTGGTATCCACTCCATAGGGCCAGGTCTATAGAGGGCTACCATGGCTATAATATCTTCAAACTCAGTGGGTTTTAATTCTTTCAAATAACGCTTCATTCCGCTAGACTCAAACTGAAAAACCCCAGTGGTCTCCCCTTTTTGAAAAAGCTCATAAGTAGCCTGGTCATCCAAGGGAATATTATCTATATCTATAATAGTTCCCCTGGTGTTTTTGATAATTTTTATAGCGGACTCAATAATTGTCAGGTTTTTGAGTCCCAAAAAATCCATTTTAAGTAAACCAAGATCTTCAACAGGATGTAGAGAATACTGTGAAACAATATTTTGATCAGAAGAGGATGCATATTGAATAGGAGCATAATCTGTTAAAGGTTCTCCTGTAATAAGCACCCCGCAAGCGTGAGTAGATGAATGTCTCGCTACACCTTCCAAACGAAGAGCGTAATCAAGAATTTTTTTTGCCCCAGCTTCATTGTTATATATATCTCTAACTTCAGGAACTTTTTCTATAGCGGTTGTTAGATTGGTAAACATTGGAATCATCTTGGAAATTCGATCGCAATAATCATAAGGATAATCAAGCACTCTGCCAACATCACGAACAGCGGCCCTTGCGGCCATCGTTCCAAAGGTAATGATTTGTGCCACATGATCTTTGCCATATTTATTTTCAACATAACGAATCACTTCATCACGACGAATATCGGCAAAGTCCAAGTCAATATCAGGCATAGAGATTCTGTCAGGATTTAAAAATCTTTCAAAAAGCAAGTTATATTTTAGAGGGTCTAGATTGGTAATCCCGGTTAAATAGCAAACAAATGAACCGGCGGCTGAACCTCTTCCGGGTCCTACTACTATTTTTCTATCTTTTGCCCAGTTAACAAAGTCAGCCACAATCAAAAAGTAAGCTGGCCAACCCATACCATTTATAACTGATAACTCGTAATCCATTCTCTCTTTTTTTTCCTGATCCGCCTCATCATAAGTGTATCCGTATCTTTTTTTAAAACCTTCTTTGCATAAATACTCCAAATAAGCCTTATCATCATATCCCTCTGGAACATCAAAGGTTGGCAGGTGGTACTCTCCCAGTTCAATTTCAACATCACATTTTTCTGCCAATTTGACTGTATTTTCAATAGCCTCAGGGATATCAGGAAAAGCTTCTCTCATTTGCGTTTCTGTAATATAAGAAAAATTTCCACCCTGCATGCTCATCCTGTCTGTGTCTGTTATTTTCTTTTTGTTTTGAAGGCAAAGCAAAATATCCTGAGCTTCAGAGTCTTCTTCTTTGAGATAATGAATATCATTGGTAGCAATAATGGGAATATTTAATTCTCTAGAAAATTTAATCATCTGCTCATTAACCTCTTTCTGCCCTTCCAATTCAAAATGAGGCATTATTTCTAGATAAAAATTACCTTGACCTAATAATTCATTGAATTCCAATATTCTTTCCCTGGCTCTGTCAATATTTCCTGACAAAATAAGTCTCGGAATCTCTCCTCCAAGACAAGCAGTTGACGCCATTAAACCTTCCTTATATTTTGACAAAACCTCCCAATCAATCCTTGGTTTATAATAAAAACCTTCAATATGAGCAATTGACACCAGCTTGATCAAATTCTTGTAACCAGTATTGTTTTTGGCAAGCAAAAGAAGATGATAAGAATTCTTCTCATCACTTCTGGTTATTTTATCGTGCCTAGAATTAGGAGCATAATATATCTCCACCCCAATTATTGGCTTGATTCCTTGCTTTTTGCATTCTTTATAAAAATCAATAGTTCCATACATTGTTCCGTGGTCTGTCAAAGCAACAGCAGGGGCTCCACTTTCCTTGGCAGTCCTAACCAGCTCGTCAATCTTTGTAAGACCGTCAAGCAAGGAATAGTGGGAGTGCGTATGAATATGGACAAAACTCATTATTTAAAACACAGGGGCATAATTCAATATATAAATTAAACCCATTTATTTATTATTAACTCATGGTAAATCTCATGTTTCTTATGTAATTTTATACTATTTCATTGATATTCGCAAATAAAAAAAACACTAATTAAATTAGTAATTAGTGCCTAGTAATTAGTAGCTAGTTTTCAGTAAATAGCAATATAATTCATACTTTATTCTTCAATTATTAAACGATTTGCATTTGGACTCCGGATACAATCAGGCGCCAGCGAGTTAGCACCCAGTAATTAGTACTAAGTACTAATTACCAGCCACTAACTACTGTCTATTAATATAAAGCAATATAATTTGGTATTTTCTCAAGAAAATGAAAATGAGTAGAATATATTCCAAAAAGTAAAATAATCAAAAGCAAAGTCTGGACTATCACCGGCTTGTGCTGAACTTCAAAGCGAACAAAAATATTTACCATTAAAAAAAGCGACATTAAAACAAGCAGTCCTAAAATAAAATAATTTATATAATCAGAAATACGAGTGGCTATCATGTATTTATCATTGTTATCAATACTGGCAACATAACTCATCTCTCTGTCTAGATTAGCTATCATAAAATCATCCACTTCAATAACATCATTTTCTGTATTGGTTTTTGCCAAATCCCCCAGCATCAAAGAACTGCTGCTAGAGACCGATTCCTCTACATCCCCCTTGCTTGAATCTAGAGAAGAGTCATCCATAATAATATTTTCTTCTTCTATGTCTAGATCTTTTTCAATTTTTTCTCTCAAGGCTATTATCTTTTTTTCAGTTTCAATTTCTGCAACTGCGCTTTTTTGCTCTTTTGTTTCTTCCTCAAATGTTATTTCAGAAGATGCAACTTCTGTTTTATCATCTTTTTTTGGTATCTCTTCTTTTTCAACCAAGGACTCATTTTTTTCTAAAGGAGCCATTACCACGATTTCACTCTCTGCGGGTTCTGGCTTTTTCTCAGCTCCGAAAATTTGCACCAATATGTTCGTCTCCTTTCCATTAAGATTGCCTCTTGTAACTATTAGCCCTATGTCGGTATATTTTTCATTCATTATATTTTTTTTGTGACTAGGAGAATTCATCAAAGCTCTATGGACTGATTCGGCTGAAGCAAAGTTCATCCCGAGATTTTCACCAATATATAAATATGGATAATCTTTTCTAGATACCCAGTCCCAAGGCATTTTTCCATCAAGGCCCTCATGAGCAAAATAATTGTTAGATATCATATCGAGAGCTTTTGCCTCAGCTGAATAATAGAGAGAATGGTTTAGAAGTAGTGGTTTTAAACCGGCAGATTCTCTCTCTTTATTAAGCAAAACATAAACATCCCTTTGAATGTCCTCACTCATTTTTCCGTTGTTTGGATAAAGAAAAAATAAATAAGTAACCAGGGAGGCTTTCATTAAAACTGCCAAAATCAAGACTATCAAAAGTTGTTTTTTGCGTAATATTTTAGGATGATGACCGTTTCCTCTATGTGGAACAAAATAATCTTTAAAAATTGAACTGGAGTCTTCTATATATTCATCTATATTTTCTTTATTATTAACCAACTCACCTATTTCTCTTTTTTCCTCTTTCAAAAAATCATAAAAATTATACTCCAAGTCCTTCAGACATATATCTTTTGATTTTTTCTCCCTCTTAAATAAAAACCACAAGAATCCCCCTAAAAGGAAGATTTTAGTGAATTTTTTAAATTTTCCAGCCAATTTACTCATTTTTTATAATATTAGCTCTAAAAAGAGTATATATTATAATTATAACACGAAAAATGAATAAATGCAAGCTATTTTTAAGCAATTTAACTGCAATTAAGCTTTTTTCTCCTTGTCATTTTCATTGACTATC
>RRYU01000441.1_pt1 | contig 13345 bp, 13 predicted proteins | sample 2162651 | NCBI WGS metagenome assembly RRYU01 (sample SAMN10267283, study PRJNA491782) | microbial mat metagenome | isolation source: biomat in the production well | place: Japan: Minami-Kanto gas field, natural gas well KTG3 | collected 2017-06 | reverse complement strand
AAGGGTTGCTATTGTAGCGCTATTCTCAACTGAGGAATTTAGGTTGATGGCTTCCAGGGGGCCGAGCAGTTTGTGCTGGTCTGACATGACGAAGTCGCCGTAACCGAGTGTCGCGAAATTCACAGCGGAGTGATAAAAAGCCTCGTTGAACTCGTGAAATTCTCCGAGCAGCATGAACAACAGAGCCCATATCGCAATCTGGGCGAGATTGCCCAGGACGAGCAATAGCATGACACCTTTGATGACGGCCAGGCTGGACCAGAACGAAGCGTCCTTCACCAGGTTTTCACGCCGAACGTAATAGTTAATGACCAGAACGAACAATACTGACTGCAGCAGCAGACATAGCAGCATGATCGGCAGACCAAACAGGACATTCATCAACATCCTGGCGGCTCCGTATTGGCGTATTGAAGGGATCTGCGCGTGAGACGTCGGCTGCGCTGTTGTTCCAGTACATAGATCGCCAACCAGGCATACAGGGTGACGGCGATGAACAGGCCCATGCGGACCGCAAACGCGGCGTAAACATCTTTGCCGCTTGCGCTGTCCTCTACTGCAGGCCCTAGCAGAATCAGCATGCTCACTGCCACATTCTGCCAGAAAGAGGCGGGGTAACGGCTGGGGATTATGCGGTAGAGTTTACTGGAAAAATAGACTGTGAACAGCAGCGTCCAGCAAAAGAACATCCATAAGTTGGTGACCAGGTCGAGTGCGAACCAGAACAGAATTGCAAAGCAACCACCCAGGAAGGTGGATCCGAGCAACTCCCATCCGGCATCACGCGCATTAATTATCGAGCCCTGCTGGCCCAATGAAACCGATTTCATGATGATGGGCAAGTACATCGATGGATTAGTCAGTGCCAGCAGGTATGCCGGCAATACGATCAAGGTGGCGCGGAGGGCAATCCAGTTTGATTGTGTTGCCTCTTTTTCCGACGGTGTGGATTTGTCAGTGGCGGATTCATCCTCAGGAAAACACGGATACACCATCCATTGGCAGGCAATGGCGAGGGCGATGCCGAACACAAGTGAGTTGATGACAGAGACAGCCAGTGGAAAACTGACCGTACCGGCAGCCGAAATGAGGGTGATGCCGACTGTCAGGAGCGCGCCTACCAGACCTTTGGCCATATTGACTGTCAGGTAATTACTGAAATAGATACCGACTGCCACGATCAGTATCGCGGATACGGAATAGTTGATCAGCAAGGGAATCAGCAACAGTCCCACTCCCAGGGTGATCAGCACCAGAAAGATCAGGCCGAGCAGGTTTTTCAAACCCATCGGGGGGGCAGGGTTGGCGGTGAGCAGCAAGGCAAAAAGGGGTGCAAGATAAGGCAGTGGCATCTGCATAGCGTAGGCACAAGCTAAAGACAGGGCCATAGTCAGGCTTAGACGGAAAACACGCCTCGCCTCAAGCGGCATGTCTTTGCGTCCAAGGCTCAATAGGCATATGACATCCAACTCATGAAACGGATATAGGCCTCTCCCAGGGTTCTGAACAGCCAATGCCCGTCGCTGTAGGCGATGACCGAGGCCTGACCGCCCACCCGCAACTGCCGGGACAATGATTCATGTTGTGCGATGTCAAACTCGATAACGACCGGGAAGCGTTGCGCCTGGCGTAGCCAGTCTCTGTTGTTTTCCACCGTCGGCAGGGTACCGGGGGACTGGGTCTTGCCGGCACTGACCCCGAGACCGATGCTGCGAACCACCCCGTCGAAAACCTTGCCGGGCAGTGCGTCGAACAGTATCTCCACAGGGCTGCCGGCGCGCAGATGGCCCAGATTGTTCTCCGTGTACTCGGCGTTAATCCACACGTCATGTATGGCGACCAGGGTCATGACCGGACTGCCGGTGCCTGCATACTGGCCCACATCGGCGCGCAGGTCGGTAATCACGCCGCGTGAAGAGGCCTTGACCACCGTGTTGGTCAGATCCAGTTCCGCTTTCTCCACTGCGCTCAGAGCGGATTTCAAGATGGAGTTGTTTGCCTCGTCGTCGCCGCCTTTCTGTTCTATGGCACGCTGAATATCCGCCTCCGCCGCCGAGACCTTCGCCCTGGCCTGATCCAGGGAGGCCTGGGATACTTCCAGGCGGCGTACCGAGATGGTCCCGGGGTCCTCCCGATGCAGGCGACGCAGTCGGCTTGTATCCTTTTGCGCCTTCAGTTCATTGGCCATGGCGGCCCGTAGATTGGCCCGGGCCGAATCCACCCCGGCATCGCCGGCGTCCACCTGGCGGCGGGCGTTTTCCAGATCGGATTGTGCCTTTTTCAATGCAATCCGATACTGGGACGGATCGATTTCAAACAGGGCTTGACCCTTTTCCACTGCCTTGTTGTTGCTGACCCAGACCTGAGTGATGACTCCCGCGACCTTCGGCGCCACACCCACCACATAGCCCTGGACCCGTGCCTGAGTCGTATAGGGTGCAAAACGGTCGGAGAGCACATACCAGGCGAGACTGAGCAGGATCACCAGGCCGATCAACAGCCCCCCTTTCCTGACCGAAGCGGTTGCTGCCGGTTGCTCCGTGGCGCCATCTGAGGACGAATCTTGATCACTCATGCTGCGGATCTCCAGAGGCTGGTGAGGGGCTGGCCACAGCGGCCGGCAGTGGGGTGGTGAGCAGGTTGCCCCAGTCGCTGCGTTCCTGCATGGTGTCGCGCACATCTTCCGGTAGCAGTTGTCGCACCGGCGTATCCGACCAGCCGCCTCCCAGGGCCTTGTACAGCGCGATAACGGCAGCGATGTGGTTGCCCTGGTTGATCAGCTCGCGTTCGGCCTGGGAAAACATCGAACGCTGTGCATCCAGGACCCGTTGGAAATCGGCGTATCCTTCGCGATAGCGCGTATTGGCAAGTTCCAGGGAACGCCTGGCAGCCTGCACGGATTCGGACAATATCTGTTTCCTTTCCCGGGTCTTGTCCATGCTGATCGCCGCATCGTCAATCTCGCGCGCGGCTTGCAGCACGGTATTCTGATATTGCTCGATCAACTGCTGCAGTCTGGCGTCCTGCACACGCACATTGTTTTCGATGCGGCCGTAGTCAAAAATATTCCAGGTAACACCCGGACCAACCGCCAGGCTTCCGGTATCCGGACTGGCGCTAAGGCTGTTACCTGACCAGCCGATGCTCCCAATCAGTGTGACCGTCGGATAAAAATCCGCTTCGGCTATGCCGATCTGCGCCGATTGGGCGGCCACCTGGCGCGCAGAGGCCCGAATGTCGGGCCGCCGCATTAACAGCCGTGCCGGAATTTCCTTGACCAGCAATGGGGTTACGCCGGGCAATTCCTCCACCGGTCCAGCCAGCTCAGGCAGGTCCCCTGGAGGACGGCCCAGCAAGGTGGCCAACGCATTCCGCGTTTGTCTCAATGTGATTTGCAGATCGGGAATGGTGGCCAGAGTGGCCAGATACTGGGTCTTGGCCTGCTGCAGGTCCAGCTCGGACTGTTCGCCACTCCTGTACACCTGTTGGGTAATCTCGAAACTGCGTTTCTGAATGGCCGCGTTTTCGCGGGCAATGGCGATTCGCAGTTCTGTGGTGCGATAGGCATAGTACAGATCGGCCACCTGGGCGCTGAGCAGCACCTGCGCATCCTGCTGATTGGCGATGGAGGCAAAAAAGGCGGCGTCCGCAGACTCTATGCCGCGTTGAAAGCGTCCCCAGAAATCCAGCTCCCAGCCCAGGTTGAAACCTGCCTGGTAGCTGACCAGGCTCTGGTCATTATTCGGCAGGTTGCCGCCGCTTTGCTGGGTATTCACATAATCGACGGCGCCGCTGATCTGCTGAACCTGTGGATAGAGAGTGCTGCCGGCGATGCCCAGTTGGGCGCGGCTTTCCAGAATCCGCAGGCCTGCTATGCGCAGGGAGTTGTTCTCAAGCCTGGCCTGTTCGATCAATCGGTTCAAGGCGGGATCGTCGAACAGGCGCCACCAGAAGCGTAAATCAAACTCGGCATGCCGTTCAGCACTGTCTGCCTGTTCAAGCAGGGAGGTCTCCCAGTCCGCCAGCCAGTCCACTTTGGGCTTCTCGTACTCAGGCCCCAGGCTGGTGCAGGCGCTCAGGGCGAGAGCCGTGTATACGGCAGCAAGGCATTTGATACGAGCGGAAATGCCTGACATATCAACTGGCTTTATGCGCCAGCAGGGGGCGTCTGCGCAGCATCCTCAGGGTCTTGTGGCGCTGGATTTGCGACAGTTTCGTCATCGTCCACCCAGTCCATGAATATCTGGTAGCCAACGGCAAGGAAGACGGCTCCGACGAACAGACCGATGATGCCGCTGGCCACCATGCCGCCAAGGGCCCCAAGCAGAATAATGGGCATCGGCGCATCGACCCCTCGTCCGAGCAGAATCGGTTTGAGAATGTTGTCGGCCATGCCGGCCACCAAAAGGTACACCGTATAAACAATGTTCATCGTGGTGCCGGCGTCACCTGTCCACCATATATAGGCGATCACCGGAAGGGAGATTATCACGGCCGGCAGCTGCAGAATGCCCAGCAGCATCACTATCAGGGCAAGCACACCTGCTGCGGGGATATCAGCCATGATAAAGCCTATGCCGAGCAGCAGGGCCTGTAGAAAGGCTACACCAATGACGCCCATGGCCACTGAGCGGATAGTCGCGGAAGAGAGCTTGAGCAGTTGCGGCCCTTTGCTCGGTCCGGTCAGGCGGTTGAGAATACGCAGCATTGCCCGGCTGCCGGATTCACCGTAGGCCAGCATGATGCCGGCAATGATCAGTGCGCCGAGGAACAGAAACACCCCGCCAGCCGTATTTGCCGCGACTGACAGAACGTATTTCGAGACTTGCTTTAGCTGAGGTTGTATTTTTGTCAGAAATGCGGGCAGATTATTGGCGGCTGAACTCCATGCTTTGTGCAGTTTTTTGCCGATCAGGGGCCATTCAGCAACCGACGGATCCGGCTGTTCAATGTGGATCTTATTTTTCTCGACGGCTGAATAGGCGTCATGAATTTGGCCCGCAAAAGAGCTTCCCAGCATCAGTGTGGGTATCCCAATCAATAGTAACCCCGCCACAACCAGCAATGTCGCGGCTCGGCCTTCCCGCCCTTTCAGTATTTTTACAATACGCTGGTACAGTGGGTACAGGGCAACTGCGAGGATCAAGCCCCATAGTACAAGGCCGGCAAATGGGGTGAATACCCGCACGCATATGACGACCAGAAAGGCGATGAGTCCGAGGCGGATAATGAAGTCCGTCAAGTCCCTGGACAACAGGTTTTGAAGCGTTGCACTGTTAATTTGCATCTAGTTTTCACTCTTGATCAGGAGAGAGAAGTCAGTAAGCATATAGGGCATATCGTAGGGCCTGGGAAGGATGTCTGCAGCTCGAGAGCATTTTGAACAGGAGGCTCAGTATAATGCAACATAAGGCATGCGATTTGTTTAATAAATACAGGATTATAATCCCACGGCTCCCTGCGCTTCCTGGCGCAGTGAGCTCAAATATGCTGGCTTGTTCGAAACTGGCTTGGATCAGTGCATTTTCTGTTCTCTGCAACTCTGCTGTATGCTTTGCATCCACCGACACTTCCAACTCGATCAGATCATGAAAAATATCAGCATTTTATCCAGTCCACTGAATCCGGAAGCTGAAATCGAGGCCATGCGCCAGGGCAACCCGGGAATTGGCGCCCTGGTGAGTTTCGTCGGTCTGATGCGCGACATCAATGAAGGCGACAGCGTTCAGAGCATGTACCTTGAACACTATCCGGGCATGACGGAAAAGGCCCTGGAGGCGATTCTTGCAGAGGCGCAGACACACTGGGAACTGGAAGCGATCAAGATAATCCATCGGGTGGGTGAGTTGTCTCCGCTGGACCCCATCGTGCTGGTAGCAGTGGCAAGCCGGCATCGGGAGGAGGCATTTCGTGCCTGCGAGTTCATTATCGATTATCTGAAGACACAGGCGCCGTTTTGGAAGAAGGAGCGAACCGCAGACGGGGAGCGCTGGGTGGATGCCCGTCAATCAGACAGCGAAGCCGAGTCCCGCTGGAGGGAATCGAAGCCAAGTGTGTAAACGGTATTTACTGCATGCCTGAGCATGGCTTCGGCAAGTAATCCAAGCTTGTTTCATGTATCGCACACATGCGCGGGCGTGGTGATTGGTTACATTTAGCCATGTGCGTGTCGCTTCATGCACAGAATACGGATCATCGTACAACGAGGAGCCAGTCATGCAGTCTGATGACAGTGGGAAGAAGACGGAAACGGGTGAGTACCGGCATGTCGCCGACCACAGCAGTCTTCTGGAGACATTAAAAAACCTGTACGGGGAGGTTTCCGCCAAGTTGTGGCATAAGCGCCTGTCCGCTGCATCAGGACCCATATCTACGGGAGAGGAAAGCGCTGCGATTAGCAGTTCACTCACGCCTCATCTGGAGGAGCACGCCGTAGACCATGAGAAATTCACCAGTAGCGGCGGATCAAATGAGGATGCAGTTCCAGTTGCTGCCACACCTCGATCATCCAAGATTGCAACACCGCCCAAACTGGGTTTATTCAAGTCATTGGCCAAACATTTCGGTCGCCGTCACCCCGCCACGGGTTTACAGCCGCATCTGGCAGTACAGATGCAGGCCAAGACCAAGGAGCACATCAATAGAGCACTGCAACTGGCGCGCCGGGGCAATGCCGAAGGGGCCAAGGTGTACGTGGAACTGGCGGAACAGGCCATGAAGACCGCCAGCCAGTACATGGAAAAGCAGGACTATGCCACATTCAAGGCTGAGGTGGAGAATAGGCTCAAGGAGATCCTGTCTAAGGGCCGTGGATGAGGCAGACAGTCTGGAGCTTATGGTGCTGATGCCTCACTCTTCCGAGTTCGGCTGTATCAAGCTCGGGCCGAGCCGCCCTTTGGTGCAGACGAATGGTGGGCTGTATCCTGCCAATTAATAAACCCAGCTTTGATTGGCCATGTTGCAGCAGCCTCTTTCCAGTGCCCGAGCAGGCATGCGAATGGTAGAAAGCGGATTGTTTACGGACCATAGTCTACGAATCGCATATACAGTATTGCTGTTGAACCTTATTCATACAGCAAACTTTGTTCTTGGGTGCAGTTGAGCTGGATCAGGGCTTGGCCCTTCGCGTCTACATAAATGCAACTGAAAAAATAATAATATGTGGATATTGCGATTGAAATGGGCGAGGGCGCGATACCATGAAAACCGCGAACTTGGCGATATCTTCCGTCTGGCCCGCCCGGCTGGATTTACTGCAGAGCCTCAGTGGTTTATTTCTTGCTCTGTTCATGTGGCTGCACATGGCTTTCGTATCGTCCATATTATTGGGCAAAGACGTGTTTTGGAGTGTTTCCCGCTTTTTCGAAGGATATTTTATTTTCGCTAAACCCCTGCCTTGGCTGGTCAGCCTGTTCGTGGCCCTGGTGTTTGTCATCATCGTGCTGCACTCGGCCCTGGCAATGCGTAAATTTCCCGCAAACTGGCACCAATACCGGGTGTTCTGGACGCATATGCGTGCTATGCGGCACCAGGATACCACTCTGTGGTTGGTGCAGATACTTACCGGATTTGCCATGCTCTTTCTGGCACCGATACATCTCTATACCATGATGAGTGAGCCGGAACTCATCGGACCCTACGGATCGGCAGACCTGGTGTGGAGTGGCCGCACCTGGCCCATGCTCTTGCTCCTGCTGTTCTGTGTCGAGGTGCACGGAACGCTGGGTCTTTACAGATTGGCGCTGAAGTGGGGGTGGCCTGCGGGGGATGATCCGGAAAGCCTGCGCCGCAAGCTCAAACGCGTCATGTGGTGTCTGATCTTGTTTCTACTGCTTCTCGGCCTGCTGACGTTGGCGGCTTATATCAAGATTGGAATCGAACATAGCTCACAGGCAGGTGAATTGTACATGCCTGCCTGGGTGCAGGAACGTCCATGAATCTGATCTATACAGATGTGATGGTGATCGGTGGCGGGCTTGCGGGCTTGCGTACTGCGGTGGGCGTGAAGCGTCGTGGATTGAACACCCTCATACTGTCGCTGGTGCCGGCCAAACGTTCCCATTCCGTGGCCGCGCAAGGAGGAATGCAGGCCAGCCTGGCCAACAGCGTGAAAGGTGCCGGTGACAACGAGGACGTACATTTCACTGACACGGTACGCGGTAGCGACTGGGGCTGCGAACAGACGGTAGTGCGAATGTTCACCCATATGGCGCCAAAGGCTGTGCGCGAACTGGCCGCCTGGGGCGTACCATGGAATCGCGTAGGCAGGGGTCGGCACGAGGTGGTGATCCACGGTGAGCGAGTCACACTGGATGCCCCTGACAAGGCCCACGGCCTGATCACCGCCCGGGACTTCGGCGGTACCAAGAAATGGCGTACCTGCTATACCTCGGACGGCACCGGCCACACCATGCTTTACACCCTGGGAGACCGGGCCATTGCCGAGAGCATCCCGGTGCACGAACGCAAGGAGGCCATGGCCCTGATCCATGACGGCGAACGCTGCTACGGCGCAGTGGTACGCGATCTGATCAGCGGTGAGCTCAGCGCCTACCTGGCGCGGGCGACGGTAATGGCCACCGGAGGTTACGGACGCATCTACGGTGTGTCGACCAATGCGGTCATCAGCGAGGGCACCGGTCAGGCCATCGCTTTGGAAACCGGGGTAGTCAAGCTGGCCAACCTGGAGGCTGTACAGTTCCACCCCACAGCCATCGTGCCTGCGGGCATCCTGGTGACAGAGGGTTGCCGTGGTGATGGAGGTCTGCTCCGGGACGTGGACGGACACCGTTTCATGCCGGATTACGAGCCGGAGAAGGCGGAGCTGGCATCCCGCGACGTGGTATCCCGCCGTATGGCGGAGCACATTCGCAAGGGCAAGGGAGTCAAGAGTCGCTTCGGTGATCACCTGTGGCTGGACATCAGGGTGCTGGGCAGTACACACATAGAGAAGAATCTGCGTGAGGTTAAGGATATCTGCCAATACTTTCTTGGCATCGACCCGGCCGAGCAATACATCCCGGTGCGTCCTACGCAGCATTATTCCATGGGCGGTATCCGTACCGATTACCGGGGCGAGAGCCCCAGCCTGAGCGGTCTGTTCGCCTGCGGCGAGGTGTCCTGCTGGGACATGCATGGCTTCAACCGTCTGGGTGGCAACTCGGTGGCGGAGACCGTGGTGTCGGGCATGCTGATCTCGGAATATGTGGCGGATTTCTGTGCCAGTTCGGCAGGAGAGCTGGATGTCTCAACCCCATTGATCCACGAGTTCCTGGTCCATGAACAGGAAAAACTGGACCGTCTGCAGGCCTACAGGGGTAAGGAGAGTCCTGTGCAACTGCGCAAGCGCATGGAACAGGTAATGATGGACAAGGTGGGCTTGTTTCGAAACGGGCCGGATCTGGAGCGTGCCGTTGTGGAACTCAAGGATCTGCTGCGGCGCAGCCGGGAAATCGGTGTCTGCTGTCAGCACCCGGCAGCCAATGCGGAACTGGTCCTGGCCTATCGTCTGCCAAAGATGCTCAAAATCGCCCTGGGCGTGGCCATGGGTGCGCTGGCACGTACCGAGAGCCGGGGTGCGCATTTCAGGGAGGATCACCCGGAGCGTAATGACCGGGACTGGTTGCGCCGTACACTTTGCACCTGGCCTGACGCTCGGTCAGAGCAACCCAGCCTGGACTATGAGCCGCTGGACGTAAACAGTATGGAACTGCCACCGGGATTTCGAGGCTATGGCGAGAAAAATATCGTTGAACATCCGGATGCAGCCGCCCGCCTGGCGGAAGTGGAATCCACAGCTCAGATCGAAGGGCTGGATCGCCATGCGGTGCAGGAGAGACTGATGCCTTTCCTCCATCTGCTGCCCGAGAAGTACCGTAAAAACAACGAGCGACTGGGCGAGTCACTGACATGAGCCGGACCCTGAGCTTCAGCATATTTCGTTTCAGCCCGGCTGATCAGGACAGTTGGCCGCGCATCGAACGTTACTCCCTGGAAGAATCGCCGGGAATGACCCTGTTCATCGCCCTGAACCTGATCCGCGAGGAGCAGGAACCGAGCCTGGCCTTCGATTTTGTCTGCCGCGCCGGCGTCTGCGGCAGTTGCGGCATGCTCATCAACGGCCGCCCGGGCCTGGCATGCCGTACCCTGACTGAACAGTTGCCGGATCAGATCAGCCTGCTGCCACTGCCCACGTTTGAACTGATCGCCGACCTGTCCGTAAACACCGGCCGGTGGATGCGCATCATGAGCGAGCGCCTGGAAACCTGGACGCATTTGGTGGCCGAGCCGGATCTGAATCGTTTGGAAGACGCCATGGAGCCGGGCCTGGCGGAGCAGATCTATGAGCTGGAGCGCTGTATCGAGTGTGGTTGCTGTGTGGCTGCCTGCGCTACGGCACAGATGCGAGAAGACTTCGTGGGTGCGATAGGCATCAATAAGATCGCGCGTTTCCGTTTTGACCCCAGGGATATGCGCACCGAGGCCGACTACTATCAGGTGCTCGGCGACGATGACGGCGTATTCGGCTGCATGACCCTGCTGGCTTGTCAGGACGTCTGCCCCAAGGATCTTTCTCTGCAGACCCAGATCGCATTCATGCGTCGCAAAATGCTCTGGCAGGGTCTGAAGCCCAGCTGATTTGCAGCCTGTGATTCGTCTGCTTCTTTGCCTGATCCAGGTAATAGCGTGTGTATGGGGCGCAATTCATGGCTATTGCGGCGGCCAGGCCGATGAATACTTCTGTTTTCCGGGTTAGGCCCTGCGCGTAGCGGTCAACTGCAGCTTTTAGATTCATGATGAGGCGATTGGCAGCAGGCCGGCTATTGCAATCCATATCGGCATAAGGATAAAGGCTAAAAGTGTTTGTGCGGAAACGATATTTGCCATCAGAGTCGTGTCCCCACCCAGTTGGCGGGCAAGAATATAAGCGGATGAAGCCGTGGGCAGGCATACGAACAACAGTAGGATTTTTTGATTTTCCATCGCCAGGGATGTCAATTGCGAGATGGCCAGCGTTGTTGCGGGCAGGACCAGGAATTTAGTCAGGCTGGCACTCAGTAGTTCCAATGTGGCCCCTTTGATGGCGCTGATGTCGATGGCAACGCCTACCGCGAGCAGGCCTAGTGGCAATGCGGCGGCACTAAGTATACCCAGGGTGTCTGCGCTCCAGCCGGGTAGGCCGATTCCGGATTCATTCAGGATCACGCCCAGTACACAGGCCAGAATCAAAGGGTTCTGCAATACCGATCGGCCCAAGCTCTTCCAGTGAAACTGCTGGCAGTTACCTTCGATGCTGAAGACCAAGACACAGAGCAGGTTGATCAGGGGAATCATTATTGCCACTGTCACTGATGCCAGCACCAGCCCGGCCTCACCATAGAGTTCGCTGGCGCAGGCCAGTCCGATATAGGTGTTGAAGCGGATGCCGCCTTGGAAAACCGATGTGAATGCAGGGCCGTCCTTGGCCAGGCGACGACGGAGCAAGTATAAGCCGAGACTGATCAGGACCAGGGAGGCAGTAATGGTGCCGGCCAGCCGTTCGAGTTGCACATCGCTGAAATCAGCAGAAGCCAACCTATGCACCAGCAGTGCGGGGAAGAGCACGAAATAGGTGAGTCGTTCGGCACCCTGCCAGAACCCCTCCCCCGGAAAACCGATCCGGTTGACAAGGGCACCAAACAGAATCAGCAGAAACACCGGCCCCAATGCATCGGAGATCATAGTCGGGGTCAACCTCCATCCATATCTAAGATCCCATAGTGAAACACCCAACAGTCCGCAATATCCACAAGGGTATTAAAACTATGCAGGCATGCAGTGAGTAAGCCTCCATACCTCCTGGCGGAAAGGGATGTGTCCGGATGAACTGATTCAAATCAATGCTTATCCATGAGCTGAAGAAAAAAAGATAAATTTGGCCGGCACATCATCCCCTATATGAAATGCACCAGGGATGCATGGAATTTTGGCATGCGTCCCGATTCTTCCAGCAGCCGATTTGAAATAGGCCCCGCATCGATAGGTCTTGATTGCATAAGGAGAGCTGACCAATGTGGAAAAATATCTGGTCCTGCCGGTTGAATGCTTGATATCCCGGAAGTCATGAATGATGCTAGAGTTCGACTCAGGCAGTTGGATATGCAGCAGTCAGTCTTTGCATTGTTGCCCGCATGCCACCCGCACCTTCCCTGAAGTACAGGTATGGGGACGGGTCTGGCGTTCCATATTTGCATTTAAAGGTTTTCTCTTTCAAACAACGGAGCACCATTCATGTACGGTTTTTCGACCACACTATCGATTTCCTTCGATGAGGCCATTCCCCGGGTGATAGATGCGCTCAAACAGGAAGGCTTCGGGGTCTTGAGCGATATCGATGTGCAGGCGACCCTCAAGTCAAAGATAGGCAAAAATATCGGCGCGTACCGCATCCTGGGGGCTTGCAATCCACCGCTTGCCTATCAGGCGCTATCGGCGGAGCCCGACATTGGCTTGTTGTTACCCTGTAATGTGGTCGTTCGGGAGGACGTAGACGGCCGGGTAGTCGTGGCGTTCATGGATCCGGCCGCGGTCCTGGAATTGGTGTCAAATCCACGGGTCGGCGAGATCGCGGCGGACGTGCGGTCGCGTCTGAGCCGGGTGCGCGATGCCTTGGAGCCTTATACGAAGTGACACTGCGATTGGTCAAATGTGTGCGCACATGTCGTCCCGCCCTGCACAATGCCATCGATATCCGGCTGATTGAATAGCTTAGAGGTGGCCTGTAACTATCGGCAATATGGCATTATTTGTTCAGAACACTCTGGCATCGTGAATCACATTGCATGCCCTCTGCAGCTCAGGATCAAATGGAATGCAGCTTTTCAGTATTTCGGAAAATCAGGAAAAAATATTCCAGGTGGTTTGAGGCCAGTGAATGTTCCGCAAATATTCGAGGAACTTCCCTGTGTTCATGCTCTTCCAGTCAGCTAAAATAGTATCGGGAAGGCAAGCAAACACCTGTAGGGGCTGGAAGCCTTCGATTTACTGAGTCTGGAAGTAAGAGTCGATATACTACAGGCATGCGTTAGTCGTAGGATTTGTTCTAGTGAAGGAGGGCTCTATGCAGCGACTCAGCAAAAGATCAGGTCCTGATCGGCGTAGTGGCCAAGATCAGCGTCAAGTTTACGATATTGGTTATTTCCGGAACGGCGGCAAGGAGCGTCGCCAACTTCCAGAACGGCGCACCTCCAGCGAAGTGCGCAAAGGCTGGATTCGCATCAGTCAATGGAGCAGCATGTTTTTGGGGCGCCGGGGGCGTGCCGGAAATCGCGACGATATGCTCGGGACATGAGCAGCAAGCGAAGTC
>RRYU01016867.1_pt1 | contig 13349 bp, 14 predicted proteins | sample 2162651 | NCBI WGS metagenome assembly RRYU01 (sample SAMN10267283, study PRJNA491782) | microbial mat metagenome | isolation source: biomat in the production well | place: Japan: Minami-Kanto gas field, natural gas well KTG3 | collected 2017-06 | reverse complement strand
TTTTTTTTAATTCCCTGCTCCTTTGACCCGCTGATTAATCCGCCGGCTGGCGGACTCTAACCAACTGAGCTAAGGAGGAATATCTCTCTTTATCGCCATCCTTCTTTATATCTTTTGTTTGATCATGCACAGCATGAACCCTGACAATTGAGCTATAAAAGAAGTTTAGTCGTTTTGAGCGTGCAAAATTAATGCTTTTTTTTATTGAGACAAGACTTTTGATGAAATTTACAAATCAAAACCGCAGGATTGTGAGTTCCTGCCAATAACGCGCCCCAATCCATGCAGATATTGGCAAACTAAGAAAATACACCAATGTCCATAACAACTGATTTGTAGATAAATATACCAATCCCGTTTGCAAGAGATAAAACAATGGTGTAATCAGGATCATGCCGGCAAATCGTATGGAGGATTCCCAATGGTGGTCCCGAACGAAACGCTTCATGATCCATTTGATTACAAGAATTGGCAAGATATGATTCACCAATGCATAAAGAAAAAATGGGAAACCAGGTATTCTAAACAGCAATCTTGATCTTGGTTCTTCAGAATTCTTTACAGAATTGGAAAAATCCCCTGCAATAAATTTCTTGTCATGCTGCAGTCGAATTTCAAGATCAGGCTCCCGATATCGTTCAGCCAAGCCTTTTTTTATTTCATCATACCGGTTCTCGTTTTGAATTGCGACCATAAGCTTGAGCAATTCCATTTTCACGTCAGCCATCAGCTTTTCATGTGCTCTCGTCTTACTGATCTTATAATCTGGTAAATATTCATCTATAGCTATGGGTTGACCAAAACTCACAAGCAGTTCACTTCCAAATGCCCTGTAATTTTCATATTGCAAGCCAACAGGAACAACTTTAAGTCCGCATGCCGGGTTGGCTTTTAATGCAGCAAAAGCAATTCGTGCAAGGCCTTTTTGCAGCGGTCTGAGCATCCATTTATGGTTATGATCACCCTCAGGAAAAATGAGGAGAGATTGCCCTTTTAATAATAAATCCCTGCATTTGTCAATGGAGCTGTCGTTTCGCTTGACCTGACCAAGACCATCACGAATACGATATATGGGTATCATTTTCAATGCACCAAGCCAAAATCGTGCAACCGGTTTTTTAAAAATACTGGCTCGCGTCAAAAACCATGGCCTGTAGTGTGATGAAACAGCAACAACCATAGCATCCATAAATGCATTCTGATGGTTAACAGCAAAGATTATCGGTCCTTTTTTCGGAACCAAATGCCTATTACGAATCCGAAATCGCCTGTAATACAGCCTGAACGCTATAGGCACATAATATTTTAACAGGGAGTAAAGAGGCTTAACCGGCATGCTATTGGCTTTGGACCTTAACAAGGCTCATGCGCCATGTAAAAATACGTGCTACCACGAATCCTGAAATGATATGCCAGATTCCCCACCAGGCTGCAATTATCGCCATACTGCCCTCACCTCCAAAAAAAGTAAATATGATGATAAGCCCAAGTGCTGAATTTTGAATTCCGGTTTCGATGGTTACTGACCTTACATCCGAATTTTTGTTTTTCATGGCCCGGCTAAAGAAGTATCCGGTAAGCAATGCCACAAAATTATGTAGCAGAACAATAAAAAACAGGTAATGAAAATACTGAATAAAAAGCTCGAAGTTATTGTAGAACGCAATTCCTATGATGCCTATAAGAATGACCATGCTAATCCATCGTATTGGTTTGATGATGATCCTGGTAATACGTGGAAGCTTAGCTGAAAACCAAATGCCTATAAATAGGGGAATGGCCAAAATCATAACCACGGTTTGAAATAGCTCCATATAATCAATGCTTATCGATTTGATCATGGCAGAGGTATAAGGTAAAATACTTCCCCATACTTCAAAATTTAGTGGCGTCATCACCGTGGCCAGCAAGGTAGCTATTGCGGTCAAACTTACCGAAAGCGCTACATTGCCTCTGCCAATCGATGAGAAAAAATTAGAAACATTTCCACCGGGGCAGGCAGCAACAAGTATCATCCCCAGGGCGATACCCGGATGGGGCCTTATGAGCCATACCAACAAGAAAGTGACGGCAGGCAGTAGTAAAAACTGGGATACAACCCCTGTTAGAACCCCCTTGGGGTTTTGCACTACCTCGGTGAAATTTTCACGACGCAAGCCAAGTGCCACCCCAAACATGATAAAGGCAATACTGATGTTCAAGACAAGCAAAGAGCCTTCATCAAAATTGATTCTAAGGCCTTCTAATGGATTCGGATTTTGCATTTGAAAAAAAGGTAAAGATAAACAAAGCTCCAAATTAATCAATTTTCTTTTCTCAAAAAGCCTAATTTTGGGCGCTGATACACCTACTAAAATTCGATGACGAAACATCTTTTTCTATTCCTGCTTATTCTCATATTCTCGCGTCAAGTATTCTCCCAGGATACATTGACAGTAATGCATTACAACCTGCTATACTATGGCCTGAATACAGGGTTTTGCAACACTTCGAATAACAGTCTGGAAATGAAAGATCCAAATTTAAGGCTGATACTCGAACAAATAAAACCGGATATTTTTACTGTGAATGAGATGGCAGGCTATGAAAATATCCATCAACATATGTTGGATGAAAACCTGAATATAGGTTGGGTAAACCATTACAAAAAAGCAGCCTTTGATCCGGTTTCTTCATCAAATATCGTAAACATGCTTTACTATGATTCCAGAAAGCTAAGACTAAAAAATCAATATGTTGCTCAATCACAGGTACGTGATATTGACGTGTATGAACTGTATTATTATTCCAACGATCTGGAACAAGGCGACACAGCATTTATTATATGCGTTGTGGCACACTTGAAAGCCGGTTCATCAAGCTCGGACAGCGAAACGCGCAGGTTGCAGGTCAATAGCACTATGCAGTTTCTGGAACCCAGGTATTCTCATGAAAATATTATGTTTATGGGCGACTTCAACTTTTATAGCGGTTATGAGCCTGGTTTTCAACTAATGATCAACTACCCAAATGCATACATGCGCTTTTTGGATCCGATAGGTCAGGTGGGCGACTGGAATCGAAACCCTTTTTATGCAGGGATACATACACAGTCAACAAATACAAGTCCCACCAATGGTTGTGCCGTAGGTGGTGGTATGGACGACAGGTTCGATTTCATAATGATCTCAGATGAAATACGATTCGGTACCAGAAACATTCTATATATACAGGATTCATACAAAGCTTTCGGACAGGATGGCCGGCGTTTTAACGGATCAATAAATGAATCACCGGCTAATACAGCAGTTTCTCAGGATGTTGCAGATGCATTGCAGCAATTTTCCGACCATCTTCCCGTTGTGTTGAAACTGCGTGTTGACAAAGTGCTGAACACAAATGAAGTGGACAGCAATCCCTTTTTGGCTGAAGCTTATCCTGTACCGGCGACCAACAAAGTCAATCTATCATTCTATCTGCAGCGACCCGGCACTTTACAATTTGAGATCCTGGACATTCAAGCCCGGGTGATACATGCTGAAAGACAGTTTTTTAACAGTGGAAAACAAGTTTTTGAGCCATCCGTCTCCGGACTGAAACCGGGATTTTATCATATTAAAATAACAGATGAAAAAGGCTTAACATCAATGCTGAAAGTGATCATCATGAGTGGGGCATAAATCAGTTTATCCTTACTTCCACAATACCAACTCCCCCCTATCACGATTAAGCAATTCCTTAGGTACTGCAGCCTTAATTTCTTCAGCCATCAAATCAACCAGTCGTCGCTTCACAAAATACCTCGCATAGCAAATGCTCACCTCCCGCAAGGGTTTGTAGCCCTCAAACGGAATAACGTTTTTCTTTTGTTTTGCCGAAAGCTCATTGATGGCAAGCTGAGGAATAATCGTGAAGCCACCTTCCCTGTCGATGATGCGGACAAGGGTTTCTATTGCTCCCCCTTCGTAATTGAATGGAAGCTCACTGCCGGGCCTGTCATGCAATGAACATAGATTGATCACCTGGCTCCTGAAACAATGACCATCACTTAATAACCATATCTCAGGTATGGCAATGTCATCGAACTGTACCCTGGATTTCTTCAATAATGGATGTTCAGCATGAGCATAAACCAACATTTCTTCGTAAAAAAGTGGCTGTTCCTTAATGGAATCATCGTTGTAAGGGGTAACAAAAATAGCAGCATCCAGTTGGTCTGACTTAAGCTTATCCACAAGTTCCCCGGGAACAAACCCCCCCAAATTTAAGATCACTGAAGGATATTTTTTCTTAAACCTACCTGCAAATAAAGGCAACAGATAAGGTGCCAGTGTTGGTATGATCCCAATATTAAGCTCACCACTGATATCCAGCTTATAATGTTTTACTATGTCTACAACTTTTTTTGATTCCCCCAAGATCTTACGCGCCTGATCAACAACCAAACAACCTATATCTGTTGTTAAAACAGGCTGGCGGTTGCGATCAAATATTTTCACGCCCAGATCATCTTCCAGCTTTTTGATTTGCATGCTCAATGTTGGCTGTGTGACAAAACATTTTTCAGCCGCTCTGGCAAAGTGCTTTAAATTGTCAACTGCCACAATATATTCCAGTTGCACTAGTGTGACCATTATCTTTAATGCTTTTGTAAACAGTGTACAATAATAGGTATTTTCTATGAGATATTAAATAAAATCAATTTGACCGATGATATTAGTTTTCTTATTTTTGTATCTTTAAAATTAACATTTCATTAACAAATCAAATTTTTAACAAAATGGAACAAGAATTTATTACAATGCCACGTATTGGCGATCAGGCCCCTGATTTTAAGGCCATGACCACAAAAGGGATGATGCAATTTTCGGACTACATCAAAGGAAAATGGGCTATATTGTTTTCACACCCTGCTGATTTCACACCCGTTTGCACCACCGAAATGACCGGGTTTGCTGAGTTGGAGGAAGATTTTGCCAAAATGAATACCCAGCTCATTGGCTTGAGCATCGACAGCATCCATTCGCATATTGCTTGGGTACACAATGTAAAGGAGAAAATGGGCATTTTGATGAAATTTCCCATAATTGCTGACATCGACATGAAGGTATCAAAGCTTTATGGCATGCTCCAGCCCGGCGAGAGCGAAACGGCTGCAGTAAGAGCGGTCTTCTTCATTGACCCCAGCGGCATAATAAGGTTGATCATGTATTACCCACTGAATGTAGGCCGCAATATGGACGAGATCATCCGTGCCCTGCAGGCATTGCAGGCTGCCGACAAACACAAGGTAGCCCTGCCCCTGAATTGGAAACCCGGTGACAAAGCCATTGTGCCTCCACCGAAAACTGTTGTTGAAATGGAAGATCGGATCAATTCAAACTATGAAATGGTGGACTTCTATCTGGCGAAGAAGAACATTTAATTGGGGTGGTGATAGGTCAGGTTTAGGCAAATTTTTGTTATATTTGCCTAAACCGGCTTTAACAAGGCTCATTTGACATATTGAAGACATTTGAATATCAAATATAATTATTGTTTAACACAAAAAAACGAAAGGAATTGAAAATGACAAAATTGAATGCAATTGGATTGAATGAAGAAAAATCCAAAGACCTGGTGTTAAAACTCAATAGCTTACTTGCTACATTTTCCATACTTTATATGAATGTAAGGGGTTTTCACTGGAACATCAAGGGTGAAAACTTTTTTGAATTGCATGAAAAATTCGAGGAAGTTTATAATGATCTGCAAGTTAAAATTGATGAAATTGCCGAACGGATCCTTACGCTAGGGTTCACGCCTGCGCATGCCTACAGCACTTACAATGAAACTTCCAGTATTAAGGAAGTTAAGGATGTAACCAATGGGCGTGAATGTGTGAAAAACCTGCTTGATGGCCTCAAGCAGCTTATCATCAAAGAGCGTGAAATACTTGACCTCTCGGGTGATCTGGACGACGAAGGCACCAATGCCCTGATGAGTGATTATATTCGTGAGCAGGAAAAAACAGTTTGGATGTTGACTTCCTGGCTGGGGAAATAGTTCATCTCATTGTTTTGAAGATCACAAAAACCCTTCGTGGATAGGCCTCGGAGGGTTTTTTTATCCTTTTTTACCTAAAACAGACTGAACTTGACATACCTTTTTGGATTTCTCCTGATGTCTTCAAGTAAAAGATTCATTTCTTCAGCTGTACGTTCGAGCTCAAAATAAAGGGTATCATTATGCAGCAACATACCGATCGAACCCTCGCCGCTATTCACTTTTTCAAGTATTTGGTTGAGCTGGGCAAGCGATGCGTCAGCTCTCCTGAGGGTTCCCGGCAGATCAGCCACAAGGAGCGAATCGGATAGAACAGCCAGGTTGCTCATTATCCGTGTAAAATCTTCACTGTTATCTTCCAGACTGGCAGTCACATGCTCAATGTGGCTGAGAATGTTGGTGATCCTAACCCTTTCTTCAATAATAGCTGAATCAATGGACGAAGTGGTACGTTCAATATTTCCGAACGTTTTACTAATGCTGTAGAGGCTGTTATTGATGTTTTCGCGGGCAGCATCATTAAACACGGCCTGTACTACAACAACCAGCGAATCAAGCGATGATAAAAGACTTTCGGCTCGCAGCTTTAAGGGTGCCACCTGGGCATTCACCTCATCCATCAGGCTGGCCTCAATGGACGTTCGTAATGTATCTCCACTGTTTGCATGTTCCGGTGAATTCCCCAATACGATCTCTACTGCCTTTGAACCCATGAGGTCGGAGCTGAAAATTCGGGCAATACTGTTCGTTGGAATTGGAAAACTTGTATTCACTGACAGGGTCACGACAATATTTCCCTTCATATTGGGATGAAACTCCAGATTGCTCACCTGTCCCACACGCAATCCACTGATCATTACAGGGTTGGCTTTAACCAAGCCGCTAACCTCACTATATTCCGCATAAAAGATCCTTTCCTTCGAAAACACATCTTTACCCTTTAGGAAATTAAATCCCCATATAAACAAACCCAAAGCCACAATGAACGAAAGCGCTACGATGTATGGATATCTTTTTTTCAAAACTTTGTGTTTTAAATTGCTTTTCAAAAATACTAACTTCTGAAAACCAAAATTGTTGTTTGATTTAAAACTTTGAAACTTTCATAAAATCTGAATTCAAAGATACATTAAAACCATGAGTGTGTCCAATGCCAATTAACATCAGGTTTTCAGATCTACTCTGATTAGATGCTGATCAATTTGTTCTTTATGGCATATGCTAAAAGGCCTATGGTGTTTTTGGTGTTGGTTTTGGCCATCAGGTTCGATTTGTGCCCCACAATCGTTCTTTCGCTGACAAAGAGCCTGTCGGCAATTTCTTTGTTATTCAGGCCTTCAGCTAATAATTCGAGAACTTCTATTTCCCTTTTGGTCAAACTCAGTTTGTCCACAGGGTCTTTGTCTTGACCAAAAACGGCCTTTGTAAAATAATCCCAAAGTTCTTCACTGTAATAGGTCTTGCCATTATATACTGCCTGCAAGGCCCTGTCGAGTATATCCTTCCGAATATTTTTAATCAAGAAACCCTTTACGCCTGCCTCAATCATGCTTTGAATATAAGCATCTTCCTTGAACATGGTGAGGGCAATAATTTTAAGATCAGGATACTTGGCAATTGCTTTTTTGGTTGCTTCGATCCCGTTCATTACCGGCATTTCAATATCCATAAGGACAATATCTGTTTCGGTGGTGTCCAGCTGTCTGATAAAATCAGCCCCATCCGTTGCCTCTGCAACAACTTTGGCATATCCCATTTTTTGAATAACCATTTTTAAACCGTTACGGAATATTTCATGGTCATCAACAATGAACACACGCATAAATGGTTCCATAGCCGATATTTTTTAGTTCAACAAAGGTAATGAAATGAAGCATGCGCTTACGCATGACCGGGTCCAGGGATTGCCATTGTCATATCATCAGTTGGGATTGATGCGTATAATGGGTGGGGTGGTTATTTCATTACTCATGTTGAGGGCCCTGTCAATCAGCTTCGCTTTGAACTGAATGGTGTCAAAATCCGATAAGGGATTATAAATAAACAGCTCATATTCAATAATTCCTTTTATGGCTTTTTCCTGATCCTTGTCGATAAGGGGAGGTATTCGAGCACTAAATGTAAGGGTATCATACTCTTGGGTGTTGCTATTCCAACTCACCAAAGGCACTTCCACGAATTCACCAAATTGCTGCTCATAATAAGTTATGATCAAATTATAGTAATAATCGCCCTGGGGATGATATGGGAATAAGGTATCGCCCTGATCAAGCCCGATGTCGCCATCACCATCCTGATAAGAGATCATCAGTATGCCCTTTTCACTAATGCCTGTTTGTTGATTGATGAGCAACACAAAATCATGATATTCTATCTGAGGCTCAACCGGGTACTCTTCCAGTTTCTTACAGGAGCCTACAGACAACAGGATTGTTGCAATAAAAATAAGGCCTACTTTTGCAGATGTGTTCATGCATTATAATTTGGCAAACAAAACTACAATTATTACACCAATTCAGTTGAAATGACTGTTGATGCCTTAAAAGAATTCGTGTTTTCAATCAAGGATGAAAAAATGTTCCGGAACCTTGCATTGGAAATATTTCAATATCAACTGCGGCACAACAATTTGTATGCCTCTTTCTGTGATAAGTTGGGTATGGACAAACACAACATTCAAACTGTTGAGCAGATACCATTTTTACCAGTTGAGTTTTTTAGAGATCATAGCATACTAAGCAGCAGCAAACAGGCTCAATTTGTTTTTGAAAGTTCAGGAACATCCTCCGTGCAAACCAGCAAGCACCTTGTTGTTGAGCCTGATATGTACATAAAAAGCTTTCTTGATGCATTCAAAATTTTTTATGGCGACCCGTCAGATTATTGTATACTGGCCCTGCTTCCTTCATATCTGGAACGAAAAGGCTCCTCACTGGTGTTTATGATCGACCGCCTGATCAAACTAAGCAAACATCCCCTAGGTGGGTTTTATCTGAATAACCTGCAGGAGTTGAAAATAAGCCTGCAACATTTACACAGCGAAAACCAGGAAACCATCCTGTTTGGTGTAAGTTTTGCGCTGCTCGACATGGCAAATAAGTTTCCATTGCATTTTCCTGAACTTACCATTATTGAAACAGGAGGTATGAAGGGTCGCCGCCGGGAAATGGTTAGGGAAGAGTTGCATACCCATCTTAAAAAAGGATTTGGTGTGGAGAAAATTCATTCAGAATATGGCATGACTGAACTGCTGTCGCAAGCCTATTCTCAAGGGGATGGAATTTTCCGTTCCCCACCCTGGATGAAGATCTTGATCAGAGACATCAATGATCCGCTCACCCTATTAGGGCCAGGCCGAACAGGAGGTATAAATGTGATTGATCTGGCAAATATGTTCAGCTGTTCATTTATCGAAACCAAGGATCTGGGAAAGCGTTATTCAGATCATAGTTTCGAGGTTTTAGGCCGTTTTGACCAAAGTGATATCAGGGGCTGTAATTTAATGGTGGTATAGCCTGTCCATCAATCGATCAGGCCGGGAATTTGCCCGTTCGAATCAGTTTCATACTTCGCAATAAGGTCAGGGCCTTCATTTCGCGCCGAATTTAGTTTTGGTGAGACTGCGTAGTACTCCATTAAGCCATCCGGATAGGGTTTCAATAGTTCAAGTAATTTCCCGGATTCGGTATCTCCCAACCACAGTTGCTCATGTTCAGGCCTAAGAATAACAGGCATGCGATGGTGTATCTGTTTCATCAAGCTGTTGGCAGAAGTGGTAATAATGGAAAATGAATGAAAAACATTATTGGCACTGTCATGCCACGTTTCCCATATTCCCGCCATTGCAAACAATGATTCGTTACGGAGCATAAACCGGTATGGTAGTTTCTTTTGGCCTTGTTTTTTCCATTCGTAAAATCCGTTGGCCGGGATCAGGCACCTCCTGGCTGCAAAGGCTCTCTTAAAGGAAGGTTTTTCAGCAATGGTTTCGGCACGGCTATTGATCATTTTTACCCCGATGCGGGTGTCCTTAGCCCAGGAAGGGACCAAACCCCAGTGGAAAAACTGCAACCGATTTGGATTGGAATTGGTTATCACCGATAAAAGCTGTGTGGGAGCACAGTTGTAGCTTGGCTTATACATTTCATCGAACACCTCGGTATTGAAACGTTCTGAAATTTCTTTTCCCCTGACCGATAGTTGGAACCTACCACACATACAGCAAAATTATAAATTCATTGGAAAGGTTATAATAAACGGATCAACAACTTGGGGGAGAACAATTAATCGGATTAACAATCAGCAGTTTAAATGAATATGGATTTTCCGTCATGCCAAACAAATATTTCCAGTGACAGGCTAACTGGTGCTACCGCATAATCCATTTTTTTCGGTAAATCTGCTGACTGTTAGTATTGATAAAATTTATGGAATACAGACCAGGGGCAAGATGGCCTGAGTGGATCTGCCGGCCACTTGAAACCGAATGATGCCTTAATACCAACCTGCCTTTGCTGTCATATACTTCAATATGATACAAATCGTCATCGCCTTTGAATTCAAAATAGTTTTTCCCGGGATTCGGAAAAATTGTCAGGGAGGTTGAATAGGCCATCTCCTCATGACCTACCACATTCTGGTACTCATAGGCTCCGATGTCAATAGTTGTTCCGGCAATACGGCAATCACCGTTGATATCATATTCCGGTATAAATAATCCGGTCGTATCCGGAGTGCCTGCATTGATACACGGAGAATCGCCTTTTAACGACCATTTGGCCATGATATCTGCAACCAGTCCAACTATTGTTGTCGGATGAGTGAATTCAGGGTTATCAAAAATGGCACCTTCGCCACCATCACCATAATGCACACAATTGTAGCTTAATGTCGGGTTTCCACTTGAAATATATATTTGTGGATTTAGAGCTCCCGATTCCGCCCGGTTGTTCCATATAATATTGTTGTAGATGTGCGCTTTTGAATTCACATAAATACCACCATGAAATGACCGATTATTTGCGATGGTATTGTTAAACATCCTGCTTGTGGACAACTGATGACCATCAAACAGTCCCGGCCCTAAATTGTTACATACCAAGTTGTTGTATATCAATGCAGATAAATTGCTGGTATAGATGATACCGCTAATTCCCTTATTGTTGTAACAATAGTTATTGCCGATCTCAGGGCTGAAATTATAAGCATCCGAACAGTGGATGGCTCCTCCTGCTCCGGTAACAAGTAACCAGGGGGGATAGAAAATGTATTTGATGGCTTGGTTCGCCAAAAAACGGTTATTCAATATTCTAACATGGTCACAATAAGCCCCGATAGCAACGCCTCCACCATAATAGGATGACCTGTTCTCAATGAAATCACACCCTTGTATAATTACACTGTTTGTATTTGCGGCATAAATCCCAGCTCCGTGAGTAACCCCATTATCATGATGATTATATATAAGGTTGCGACGAATAACAGCATTTTCTACGATCAGGGTGTGGTAGTTTTTCACCGAGATGGCACCACCCATGATTGATCCTTCAAGTGTATCGATCCTTCTGGAATATTCTAACCGGGAGTGGATAAAATATGAAGTGTCTGGCGAGCTGATCACGCCATTTAGGTGGATTCCGGCCCAGCCCCTGTTGTTTGGACTCAAGGTATCCTGATGAACAGCCAGGGTATCCAATGCACTGAAAACAACCGGGGCGTCTGATGTTCCAAATGCCTGTATTTTTCCCGTCACATAAATTCCATAATAATCTTGTGCCTGAACATACACACCTTCCTTTACCAATAAGGCTATTCCGTCTGCTATATAAACATCATCAATCAATTTTACGGTATCAGCTTCCCAAACCGTGTCATAATATATGATGCCGCCCACTTCAATTATGTTTTGGGAATTCATTTCCACAGCAATAAGAAGCAATAGAGAAATCAAGGATGGTATTTTTCCGCCAGGCATTTTAATTTGGTCTTTGGTTTTGGTTGCCTTTCGAGACAGATCAAATTATTAACGACCCAATAAGAACCCTTATTGTGCATTGGGAGATGTTAACCGCTGGCTACACTATGTGTTCAGCAGTTCTTTAATGATCATGCTATGATCAAATGCCAAAGGAGGCAGCTCATTCACCAAAAACCAGGCAGCCTCAGCAGCATCGTCACTTCCTTTTACCGTTTGACCTGTATCCTGAAGTGTTCCGGTAAACACGATGCTAACTGTATGTTGACGCGGATCTCGATTTGGATCACCAAAAGCACGGAATTGTTTCAGTGTAATGCCGCTTATTCCGGTCTCTTCAAACAGTTCACGTTTTGCAGCATGCAACAGGTCTTCATTCATATCAACAAAACCACCCGGCAATGCCCACAATTTCTGAAATGGGGGATTCATTCGTTTTATTAATAGCACTTCTTTATGATGGCTGCCAGATCGGAACAACACAATATCCACTGTCAGTGCAGGGCGAGGATATTCATAGGTATAGCCCATTAAATCAGCGGCTTGTTCGGGATGAAGTCTTGGTTTAATTGGATTTATCTGACGAGGGCGCCATCGCATATGATTTGGTATCAAACTGTTGTTGACTTCTATCGAACACCTGGCCAACGATGCGATAGACTGAAGACCCTCCGGGCGCATTGGATAGCACAGTCACGGTTCTGCTTACCTTATGTGCCCTTGGCGCAAGTCTGAAAGAAATGGATATCTCACCTTCGTCACCGGGCAAAATGGGAGTTCTTGGCCAGTCAACAATGCGTGTGCCACAACAGCCTCTAACCTGGCTAAGCACCAAAGGCTGATCTCCTTCATTCGTAAACTTGATGTCAATACTTGTTTGCTTCAGTTCGTCAATATACATATTCCCAAGGTCTTCTCTTTCCTTTTCAAATTTGAGTACCGGGCCTTTCGCCACGTCGTCCTGGGCAATGGCTTTATTAAGAAATACAAATTGGATCATCAACAATGCGCCAACAAAACAAAACAGTTTTTTCATCATGATCTGGGTTTAGCTATTTAATGTCAAAAGTATAAATTTTATCTGATTGCAGTTAAGCTTTCAGATCAGTCCGTTATGAATTTTTAACACAATTATTAGGTCACTAAAGCCATTTCAGTACCGGTATTCGGACTGCTCAAGCTTAAGGATATAAACCTGGTTGGTTAAACTGCATCACCTCTGATTTCGCGATATTTGCGCCGGGCTTCAGCTGCAAAAATACTGGCCGGATACTGATCAAAAAGAATCCCAAAAAGTTCACGTGCACGCTCAGGGTTCTTCAACTGTTTCTCGTTGATTATTGCGCTTTTA
>RRYU01011365.1_pt2 | contig 13350 bp, 12 predicted proteins | sample 2162651 | NCBI WGS metagenome assembly RRYU01 (sample SAMN10267283, study PRJNA491782) | microbial mat metagenome | isolation source: biomat in the production well | place: Japan: Minami-Kanto gas field, natural gas well KTG3 | collected 2017-06 | reverse complement strand
GGGGGTGAGTGTGGTTGAATGTCGAATAGCATTATCGCAGCTTTATCAGGCTGACGAAGTTTTTCTGACCAATTCAGTCATCGGGATATGGCCAGTCAGGCAATTGGCGGATAAAGTTTTTCCGGTGGGGCCGGTGAGCGAACGCTTGCGCCAGGCGGCAGGCTACGGCTCATGAAGCCTTTGTTGCTGGTCTTGCTGACGCTGATCTTGTCTTTTGGATGGTTATTTTGGGATTATCAAACCAGTCTGAATCAAGCCGTGAATCCGAGTCCGGTTATCGTTGATATTGCGCCTGGCGCTTCTCTGGCGCAAATCAGCTTACAGCTGGACCAGGTGCTTGAGAAATTCAACCCGGTCTGGTTTCAGCTATACGCGCGCCAGAGCAAACAAGGCCGCCGATTAAAATCAGGCGAGTATGAAATCCCAACCGGGGCTACGCCGCGAGATATTCTGGCGTTGCTGGTTTCCGGAAAAGTCCGGCAGCATAAAATCACCATCCCCGAAGGCTGGACCTTTGCTCAATTTTATCGGTTACTGACACAGCACCCAGCGGTCGAGCTGACTTTGCCGGCACAACCGGATCAGGTACGGATACTGGCTCTCGATCATCCCGAGGGCTGGTTTTTTCCGGACACCTATTATTTTGCCAAAGGCACGACCGACGTTGCCATATTAACCATGGCTCATCAGAGAATGAAGGATGTGTTGAATAAGGAGTGGCAGCAAAAAATGGCAGACCTGCCTATTGAGTCGCCTTATCAAGCTTTGATTTTGGCTTCCATTATTGAAAAAGAAACCGGAGTCGCTGAAGAGCGTGGCCGCATCGCCGGGGTATTTGTGCGTCGGCTCAAACGTGGCATGCGCTTGCAGACCGATCCGACAGTTATTTACGGTCTGGGCGCGGGCTTTGACGGCAATCTGACGCGTGAACATTTACGGCAAAACGGGGCTTACAATACCTATGTCATCAATGGTTTGCCGCCGACGCCAATTGCCTTGCCCGGACAAGCGGCGATTCATGCCGCGCTCAATCCCGAACCCGGAGACAGTTTGTATTTTGTCGCTACCGGTGATGGTAGGCATGTGTTTTCCGATTCCTTGGTGCAGCATAACCAGGCAGTAAGACGTTATCAACTCAGTCAGAAAAAACATGAGTCGAGGTAAATTCATTACCCTGGAAGGCGGCGAGGGCGTTGGCAAGACCACCAACCTGGCTTTCCTTCAGAGCTATCTTGAAAGCCATGGACTGCCGGTCGTGGTCACCAGAGAGCCAGGCGGTACCGGGTTGGCGGAAAAGTTACGGGATCTGGTATTAGCGTATTCCGATGAGCATTTAACCGGCGTAGCGGAATTACTGCTGATGTTTGCCGCGCGTTCGCAACATATAGAGCATGTCATTGAACCCGCGCTGGCAGCGGGACGGTGGGTGTTGTGTGATCGATTCACTGATGCCACTTACGCGTATCAGGGTGGTGGTCGGCAAAGTAACCCCAAAGCGATTGCATGGTTGGAAAGCTATGTTCAAGGCGGACTGAAACCGGATCTTACTTTGTTATTTGACGCACCGGTAGAGGTTTGTCATCAAAGATTGCATCAGCGTGGGCGAAAAAACCGCTTTGATGATGAAACTTCAGCATTCATGGAGCGGGTGCGGCGCGCTTATTTATTGCAAGCCAAGCTTTTTCCTGAGCGTATTGCCGTGATCAACGCCGATGCCCCGCTGATTGATGTGCAAAATCAACTGTTGACCTGTTTACAGCCTGTGCTCAATTGATGAATGATGCGCTTTTTCCCTGGCAGCAAGCGGCCTGGCAGCAACTTGAGCGCTACCAGACGCTTGATCGGGTGCCTCAGGCGGTACTTCTAACCGGCGATGAGCAGTCTAATCTTGAGTGTTTGGCCAAGGCGTTTGGCCAGAGTCTGCTATGTCTTACGCCTGAACACAGCACTGCTTGTGGGCGCTGTGCCTCATGTTTATTGATGAGACAGAACAATCATCCCGACTGGCATTGGTTGACGCCTGAGCCCGGTAAAACGAATTTAGCGATTGATCAGATACGGGCATTGATTTCAGGGCTTTATCTTCGACCCCAGCATGGCCGTTATCGGACAGTGGTGTTAACGCCGGCTGACTTGCTGGGTATCGCAGCCGCCAACGCATTTTTAAAATTTCTGGAAGAGCCGAGCACGCATACGGTCATGTTGCTGGTGACCGAAACGCCGGTACGTTTGCCGATAACCATTCGCAGTCGTTGCCAAACGCTTTGTTGTGCCAAGCCTTCCTGGAATGTGGCTTTGGCATGGTTGGATCAGCGCGGTGTTAAGGCTTCGAGCGAAGTGTTATTGGCTATGGCGAGGGGGTATCCCGGACGGGCGCTGGCCTATGCCGAACAAGATTACCTGCCGGCTTATCAGACTTGCTATCGGCAATGGTTTGATGTTGCCCATGGTAAGCGTCAAGCGGTGGATGTGGCAATGTCCTGGACCAGGCAGTCAATGCCGTTGTCAAGTTACCTGGACTGGCTGATGCTATGGTGCGATGATCTGATTCGATGCCACATGGGCGTGGCTGTGAGTTATCTCAGTTCAGCCAAGCAAGAGGCGACTTTGCAAGGCTTGTGCGAACAGCTACAATTAACTGAACTGTTTGGCTGGCGTGATCAGATAATGTCGTCTGTCCGGGGGCAGGCCACAGCATTGAATAGCCAATTGTTGTTGGAAGATCTGCTGCTGGCTTTTCAGTGCCTGTTTCATCGTTGATCACGGGAGAAGATAATGGCTGAAGCAAAATCAGCTAAACAAGGCATTCTGTCACTGACAATTAAAGAGAAAAATGCGCTTTATGCCGCCTATATGCCTTTTATCGCCAATGGCGGGTTATTCATTCCTACCCAGCGCGCCTATGAGATGGGTGATGAAGTGTTCATGCTGCTCAGTTTGATGGACGAAACAGAACGTTTGCCGATTGCCGGAAAAATTATCTGGAAAACACCGCCAGGTGCTGAAGGTTTTCGTTCCACCGGCATTGGTGTTCAGTTCAGTGACCAGGATGGCGGACAGGCACGCGATAAAATCGAAACTTACCTGGCCGGTGGTCTGGAGTCTGAACGCCCTACTCATACCATGTAAGGCTTTTATGCTGATTGATTCCCATTGCCATCTTGATCGTCTGGATCTGGCACCCTATCAAGGCGATTTCAGCCGAATGATCGAAGACTGCCAAAAGCAGGAAATCGAACATTTATTGTGCATCGCCATTGACCTGGAAAACTATTCGGCCATGGTCGAAAAAGTTCGTCCTTATCCGATGATTTCCTGGACGGTAGGCGTTCATCCCAGTGTTACTGAAGGACAGGAGCCAACAGTTGATCAGCTGATCGAGCTGGCGGCGGATCCACGAGTGATTGCCATTGGCGAAACAGGGTTGGACTTTTATCGTGAACATCAACCGGAACGGCAGATACAGCGTTTAACCAATCATATTCAGGTGGCTAAGGCCCTTGCTAAGCCGTTGATTATCCACACTCGGGATGCCGGTGGGGCAACATTGCGCATCTTGAAACAAGAACGTGCAGATCAGGTCGGTGGCATTATTCACTGTTTTACCGAAGCCTGGGAATTCGCTCAAAAAGCGATGGATATTGGGTTTTATATTTCTTTTTCAGGCATTGTTACCTTTAAAAATGCCACGGCTTTGCGCGAGGTCGCTGCCAAAGTGCCGGATGAACGCCTGTTGATTGAGACGGATTCACCTTATTTGGCGCCCACGCCCTATCGTGGCAAAGAAAATTATCCCTTTTACGTACGTTATGTCGCGGAAACAATGGCCGAATTGCGGGGTTGTTCACTTTCTGACATTGTCCGATTAAACCGCGCCAATTTCAGCTCATTGTTTCCCGGTATCTTGTCGCAGGAATAAGGATGACCATTTTTTTTAATTCGTTTGTAAGGTAGAGATTGCGTATGACCATGCACAGCAGTATCGATTTGATAGAGCGTTACTACGCGGCCTTTAACGCAGGTGATATGACGACTTTCCTGGGGCTTTTGACCGATGATGTCATACATGACATCAATCAGGGCGGACGGGAAATCGGCAAGCAGGCGTTTTCCGTCTTCATGGACAGGATGAATGGCCATTACCGCGAACAGCTGGTAGACATGGTGATCATGGCATCCGCTGACGGCAAACGCGCAGCAGCGGAATTTGTTGTTTTGGGCGAATATCTCAGCACCGATGAAGGTTTACCGGAAGCTAATGGCCAGACTTACCGGTTGCCGGCGGGGGCTTTTTTTGAAATCAGGGATGGCAAAGTCGCCCGCATTACCAATTATTACAATCTGGAAGATTGGATTAAACAGGTCGTGGGTTGACTTTGATGCGCAATCGAGCAGTCTGATTATTTAATCAGCGCCATGACCTCAATTCATGTGCTTGATCGAGTTCAATTTTTTGCACAGTTGAAACACTATTGCCAAGTCAACGGCAAGCCGGCGGTAATCGCATTGATCGAAGTCAATAATGCCGCCGATGTGGCTCGATTATTGTCCGGTTATGAGGCTGAGAATCAGCTTATTCAATGGGTCGAACGGAGTTTGGTCAATGGCCTAAGCAGTCTGAATGTCATTTTTGGCTGTATAACGCCGCGCCAATTCGCCGTGTTGCTAACCGGATACTCAGGCGTTGCCGAGATTTTGTTTCAACGCTTGGTGGATAGCTTAAACAACGCTTGTTTTGATTACCGAGGTCGGCGCTACTACCCCAGAATAACTGTCGGTATCAGTGTCTTAACCACGGATGTGAGGCGGCCGGAAATGGCTTTCATGGCTGCTGAACAAGCGTTGTATCAGGCCCGGCGCGGTGGCGGTGGAAAAGTGTTCACGGTCAAGCCGGATGATCCCGGCTTGAAGCGTTATTTATCGTGCCTGACCTGTTTGCCGAAGCTTCGCGCAGGTCTAAGGCAGCACGAGTTTGTGCTATATGCGCAACCAATGGTGCCTATCAATGACGGTGACCATGCCAAAAAAGCGGAAATTCTGCTAAGACATCGAAGTCCCGAGGGTGTGATCGGCTTGCCTGCGACTTATCTTCAGGCTGCGAATGCCTTCAATATCAGTCGCGATGTAGACTTTTATGTGCTGGAGCATTTGTGCCGCTATCTACGGGATAAAAAAGACGACACACTGTATTCCATCAACGTCTCCGGCGCCTCGGTGCGTGATCCATATTTTTCCAGGCAAATACAAAGTTTGCTTGATTATCACGGTATGGCCCCGGAACGCTTATGCTTCGAGATTACTGAAACGGTGGCGGATAAAGATTACTTACTTGCGCATCAGCTAATGCTGGCGCTGAAAGCATTGGGTGTGAGATTGTCGCTGGATGATATTGGCGTGGGTTCCAGTAATCTGGCCAATCTGCCGCGTTTTCCGGTGGATTATTTCAAGATCGATGGGACGTATTTACCCAATCTGCTGGATCACGAATATTGCGAGCAAGTCGTTCGTTTCATTCATGGAGCTGCCAAAGCCTATAATAAACAATCAATCGCCGAACATATCGAAAGTCCCTTGCAGTTGGATAAAATCAAGCAAATTGGCGTTGACTTTGCGCAAGGGTTTTATACCGGCAGTCCGCGGTTACTTTATGATCCGCGTCAAGGTGTCGAGGACGGCTAATTTTTAACCGGCATCGGGCCCTGGGCGTCGGCCGGGTCGCCTTCATAAGGTGTCGCGTATTTGCAGTCCTCTTGCGGGCAGACTTTCTCAACACCTCGTTTTTTTGTTACTTTCAAGGTCAACACCGGCCAGTCACAATCCGGGCAGGTTTGCGCCACCGGGGCGTTCCATAAAGCATAATTGCATTTCGGATAATCCGAACAGGAATAAAAAATCTTGCCGTTTCTGGATTTTCGTTTGAGCAACTGGCCGTCTTTGCATACCGGGCAACTGACACCGGTTTCCAGTGGTTTTTCCAAAGGTTCGATATAACGGCATTTAGGATAGCCGGTGCAACCGATGAATTTACCGTAACGTCCGGTTTTAATGGCCAGCGGCTGAGCGCATTTCGGACATTGACGGTCAAGTTCGGGGTCGGGGTTGGTGGCTTCCTCGTCGGAATCCAGATTGCGTGTGTATTTGCATTCCGGGTAATTGGTGCAGCCGATGAAGCGGCCATTGCGACCCAGTCTGATTGACAACGGATGGCCGCAATCCGGGCAGTTCTCGTCCATAGATTCCTGGGTGACATCCTTGCGCTGCACGTTCTGATCTTTATCCTGGATCAACGCGCTGAACGGCGACCAGAATTCACGCATTAAAGGAAGCCATTCTTTTTCTCCGCGTGATACCGCGTCCAGTTCATCTTCAAGTTTGGCGGTAAAGTCGTAATCGACATAGCGGGTGAAATGTTCCGTCAGAAATTTGTTGACCACGCGGCCAACATCGGTCGGGCGAAAGCGTTTTTTATCCAGCGTGACGTATTCCCGCGCTTGCAGGGTCGAGATGATGCTGGCGTAAGTCGAAGGCCGACCAATGCCGCGTTCTTCCAAGGCCTTGACCAGACTGGCTTCGGAGAACCGTGGCGGTGGTTCGGTAAAATGCTGGTCGGCGGAAATATCAGTCAGTGGCAGATGGTCCCCCTCGTTCAATTCCGGTAACAGGCGCTCTTGATCGTCATTGTCCAGGCTATCGTCCTTGCCTTCCAGATAAACGCTCATGAAGCCGGGCTTGGCGATACTCGAGCCGGTGGCGCGAAATACATGCCGGCCCTGTGCGCAGTGAAAATCGATGGCCACGGTATTTAAGGTGGCGTGCATCATTTGGCTGGCCAGGGTGCGTTTGAAAATCAATTCGTAAAGCTTGAATTGATCGCTGCTCAGATGTTTTTTTACCGCCTCAGGCGCTCGGTATACCGAGGTGGGCCGGATGGCTTCATGCGCTTCCTGGGCGTTTTTGGATTTCGTTTTGTACTGCCTGGGACTGGCAGGCAAGTGACTTTGGCCATACTTTTCCGCGATAAAGCTGCGAATTTCAGCAATGGCTTCACCGGCTAGAGTCACTGAATCGGTACGCATATAAGTAATCAAGCCGGCGGTTTCGCCACCAATATCAATACCTTCGTAAAGCTGCTGGGCAACCATCATGGTTCGTTTGGTGGTAAAGCCCAATTTACGCGCGGCTTCCTGTTGTAGTGTTGAGGTGATGAATGGTGGAGCCGGGTTGCGCTTGCGTTGTTTTTTTTCAATGTTGGCTACTGTCAAGTAGCCATCGGCAGCTGCGATCAAGGTATCGCGGGCGGTGTGCGCAGTGGTTCCGTCGTTGATACTGAACTGTTCCAGTTTTTCTCCGTTATAGTGCGTTAAACGCGCCTTGAAAGCCTGGCTTTGAGCGGGCAGCAGGGCGTCTAGCGTCCAGTATTCCTGAGTTTTGAAGGCTTCTATTTCCAGCTCGCGTTCGACAATCATGCGCAGCGCGGGCGATTGCACCCGGCCGGCGGACAGGCCGCGTCGAATTTTTTTCCATAACAGTGGTGAAAGTTTGAAACCTACCAGATAGTCCAGAGCCCGGCGCGCTTGCTGAGCATTGATCAGCTCGATGGAAAGTTTACCAGGTTGGGCAACGGCTTCGGTGACCGCTTTTTTGGTGATTTCATGGAAAATAACCCTATGCACCGGTTTATCGGTCAGCAGTTTCTTGCCTTTTAAAAGCTCAAACAGGTGCCAGGAAATGGCTTCACCTTCACGATCCGGGTCGGTCGCCAGGTAAAGGTTGTCGGCGCTTTTCAATGCTTTGGCAATGGTTTGCACATGGCGTTGATTGCGGTCGATAACTTCGTATTTCATGGCAAAATCGTGTTCAGGATCGACCGCACCTTCCTTGGGAACCAGATCACGGACATGGCCGTAAGAGGCCAATACCTGAAAGTCCTTGCCCAGATATTTTTCTATGGTTTTGGCTTTGGCGGGCGATTCAACGATAACGAGATTGGCGCTCATGCGTGGGCTTGTTATAAAGGCGAGTTCAAGGGTGCGATCAGTGTAGATAAGTTGGTATCAAGTCGAACACGATATCTTCCAGTCGCGAGAAGGCCAATTCTTCATCCGGTTGACTGAACAAAATCATCAGTACGATCCATTTCAGATTGTCCAGGGTCAAGTCCTCGCTGTCCAGTGCCAGGGCGCGGTCGATAACCCACTCCCGGTTAGTGGGTGACAGAATGCCGTTATGTTCCAGAGCCAACAAAAAATCACGGCAGGCTATATCCAATTGTTGTTGTTCCTGCTCGCAAAATACTCGGAACGAGGTCGGCACCGCCGGAGTCATGGCTTTGTTTTCGCTCAACGAATCCAGCCAGGCAAAAGCTTTGTTAACCTCGTTTTGTTCAAAACCGGCTTCGGTCAACTCGCTTTTCAGCAGTTCATCATTGGGGAAAATTTCCGTCGTGCTGTCCATATAGTTCTCGAACAGATACATCAGCACATCAATCATGGTTTCTTTCATCGGTGACTATCAAGTTTATTGGCGACGAATATAACAGCCCCCGGAAGCGCTGTCGATATAGCCTTCAAGTTCAAGCTGTAACAAGCATGCATTGAGTTCATTCACAGGTAACCCGCTTTGCATTACCAGGTCATCGATTGAAGTCGGGCTGAACATTATCTGATTCAATAATGTTTGCAGCTTCGGGTCAAGTTCAAATTGTTTGTTTTCAGGTTGCCGGACGGGTTGTTTCTGAAAATAGTGACCGAGTTCGCTGAAAATCTGCTCAGCTTCGGTAACCAGGTGGGCGCCCTCCCGGATCAGCATATTACAGCCCGCCGCCAGTGGATTGTTGATGGCTCCTGGTAGTGCGAATATTTCCCGGTTCTGTTCCAGCGCCAGGCGGGCAGTAATCAGTGAGCCGCTTTTAATGGCGGCTTCGATGACCAGAATACCCAACGACAGGCCGCTGATAATACGGTTTCGGCGGGGAAAGTGACCAGCTCTAGGTGGCGTGCCCAAGGGGAATTCCGAAACTAAAGCGCCTTGACGCGAGATTTCCAAGGCAAGCTCATAATGACTTCTCGGATAAACTTTGTCCAGCCCGGTTCCGGTGACGGCGATGGTTTTGCCGCCGGCCGCCAGCGCGCCGCGATGACCGGCGGCGTCTATACCTAAGGCCAGGCCGCTGGTGACGGCAAAACCCTGGCCGGCTAAGGTTTTGGCAAATTCATGGGCATGCTCCAAGCCTAAGCGTGAAGGATTGCGGCTGCCGACAATGGCGATTTGAGGTTTTAGCAATACGCCTGGCTCGCCGATCACGAACAGCGCTACCGGGGCATCGTCGGTTTCCGCCAGCAGGGGCGGAAACCGTTCATCGTCGCGGGTAATCAAAAGGTGATTCGGAGCGGACAACCAGGCCAGGTCAGCTTCGATCCGCGCCTCGGGCGGGTTTTTCAGGGCGTTTATCACTTGATTATTCAAGCCCAGCGCCTGCCATGACCGGTCGGATGCGCTCAATAGTTCTTCGGCCTGGAACTGATCCAGCAACCGGTTCAGGCTGCGACTGCCCAAGCCTTGGGCGTGAATCAGGGTAAGCCAGGATCGCTTGCGCTCGGTTTCATGGTGTGCGCACATGATCGAGCACATGGATTGCCTGGAAGGCGGTCAGCACCAGGCCGTAGCTGACCCGGTCAAAGGTTCTGAAGATCATCAGCGTCCCGGCCAGTTCGTCAGGCAGGCGCACGGCTTCATCGTTCCGGTATGGGTCTTTGATTTCTTCGCCCTGTCGGTAAATATCCAGTACATGACCGACTTCCATGCCGTCGGCTTCGCCTTTGTCCAGCGCTACTACGTCGTACTGACCAATCTGCGAGACACCTTCCATGACACTGATGATTTGGCCATCGACTTCTGTTGCCGGTGGATGGGGGAAGAAGTTTAGGCTGAATTCACCCTCGCTGTGAGGCAGAATTCTATCGCCGGACAGAACCTCCCGAGCCGATTTGGTGATCACCAGAGTTGCCGGGTCGCCTGGTATTTCCAGGTTCATGTTGGCGATAAACTTAGCTTCATAGCCTAAAATTTCCCCGGTCTGACCATCGGCGTAAGTCGCGCCGGGGCGAAATGCGGTGTAAGCCAGGCTTTCGGGTTGTTCAATGGTGCGCACATAAACCCGGTCGCCTCTACCGGCGACAATGTGTTCTCCGGCAATCGCGACTATGTAAGGCGCTGTTTCCAGCTCGTTTTCCGAGACAATTTTCGGATTGGTCAAGTATTTGGCGATTTTTTCGGTGGGAATGACTTCAATCGGTTGACGCAATGCCTGTGCCCTGATTTCGGGTTGTAGCTTGACTGTTCTGCCGTCAGATTTCAACAGATTGCGTTCCAGCTGTAATTGCGGCTCGCCGTTAACCATGGTCAGCACCAGGCGGTCGCCCGGGTATATCCAGTGCGGATTTTCGATCTGCGGATTAACGTGCCATATTTTTGGCCAATGGTAAGGTTTTTTTAAAAAATGACCGGCGATATCCCATAGCGTATCGCCGCGCTTGACCACATAAACATCCGGGTGATCAGGGTTGAGCGCTATGTCACTCGCGAAAGCGGGTGTTGTCCAGATCAGGCTCAACAGAATAAAGCGAAGAAAACGGGTAGGTAACATAATCAGCATCCGGAAAGTATGGGGCATTGGCGCAATTTTAGTTTAATACGCCAGGATTGCCAGCTTAAGGCGACAGGGTCAAGTCGGAAACGGAGATTTTCGGCTAATACCGTGCTGTTAGGGTAGGAAGCCCCCGGCTTGCATGTTCCAGAGTTTATGGTATTGGCCTTGTTTGGCCAGGAGACTGTGATGGTCGCCATCCTCGACAATCCGCCCGTTGTCAAACACCAGAATTCGATCCAGATGGGCGATGGTGGACAGCCGATGGGCAACGGCAATCACGGTTCTTTGCTGGCTGATCCGTGCCAGGTTTTCCTGAATGGTTTTCTCGGTTACCGAATCCAGACTGGCGGTGGCTTCATCGAGAATCAATACCGGTGCGTCTTTCAGGATCACTCTGGCGATGGCGATTCTTTGCCGTTGGCCGCCGGATAGTTTGACGCCGCGCTCGCCAACCAGCGCGTCATAGCCGTCCGGCATGGCGGCGATGAAATCATCGGCGTGGGCAGATTCAGTCGCCTGTTCCAGTTCCTGATCGCTGGCATCGAGTCGGCCATAGCGGATATTGTCGCGCAAACTGCGATGAAACAGGCTGGGGTCTTGTGGGATCAGGCTGATCTGGCTGTGCAAAGAAGTCTGGGTCACCTGACAGATATCTTGTCCATCAATCAGTATGGCGCCGGCTTGTGGTTCAAAGTTGCGTAAAATTAAGTTGACGAAGGTCGATTTGCCGGAACCGGAAAAGCCCACCAGACCAACCCGCTGGCCGGGTTCAATAGTGACGTTAAGGTTCTGAAAAATCGGTTTGCCCGGTTCATAGGCAAAATCGACCTGCCGGAATTCAATGCGGCCGTCGGTGACGCGTAATGCCGGGGCGTCGGCTCGATCGGTGATTTCATGCGGGCGAATCAAAGTGTGAACACCATTGGCGATATTGCCCAGATATTCGAAAAATTCCAGAAATCTTCGGGTCAGGTTGCGAGCGTCGTTAATAATCAGCAAGGCGAGACCGGTGGTCATGGCAAAATCGCCGACGCTGATTTCCTGGTGTTGCCACAGCCAAAGGGCATAGCCGATCGCGCCGATTTTCAACAGCGCGGCGGCGATGAACTGAAACCAGCGAATCCACTCCATGAACCAAAACGTGCGTCGGCCTTGCTTGAGTTCCTGTTCCAGGTAGTGTTCCAAGTAGCTACGTTCGTGATCCAGTCGTGCAAACAGGCGGGCGTTAACCATATTGCCGACTGAATCGACAATTTTGCCGTTGACCAGGCTGCGTGTCGCGGCATATTGCTGAGCAAAGGGCTGGCAACGCCGGGCCAAAGCATAAGAAATTAGGATGTACAAACACACCCAGCCGCCAACCAGCACCGCCAAACCGGTGTGCACTTGCCACAGCAATACCACGGATGCGGCAAAAGTAATGATCATCGGCCAGAAATCGGCCAGCAGTGTCCAAGTAAAATGGTTCACGCTCATCGCGGTTTCGGTTATTCGGTGTGCCAGGCTGCCGGCAAAGTGTTCGCTGAAATACCGAGGCGCGTGCTGTTGCAAGTAAGCATATAACAGCCGGCTGGTGCGCTGCCTGAGCCGGGTGCCGATGATAATCAGCAGCGCCCCGGAAGCCCGGCTGGACAAAACTTCAATCACATTCACGCCAACCAGAAACAATAACGGCAGTTTGAAGGCTGGCCACAGCGCAGTGCCTGCGGGTAGCGACTCCACGGTATCCATCAGTGTCTTGATGGCATAAGGCACCAGGATGCTGCCTGCGGCTTGCAGGCTTTCCATGGTCACCATCAGAGCCAGTAGTGAGACAAACGGCTTTAGGCAAAACGCCATGAAGGCCGGTATTTTGTTGGGTAGGTCAGGCGTTTTTGCGCTATGGCTTTCAGATGTTTCAGACATAAGTGTTAAAGTTTTTGGATAGTCATTTGCCCGGCGCTTTGGGCATTGTTGTTTCAGGTCATGCTATATTTATGTATGAGATTTATGATCGGGTGTGACTGCTATGAACAGCTTGATGTTAAAATTATGGCAAGCATGAGCTGTTGGCAATTTTGATGAACAATGACCATCGTTCCGGTATGAAAAGAGAAGGTATCAGACTGCATTGTAGCGAACGGTTGGGTTTATTGTTCACTTCCCTTGGGCAAATGTTGGTTTGTCGGCTGAGGAAATGATGATTTTCAGAAATTGGTGGCCCTTTCGCAAGAAGAAAAAAGCCGCAACAGAGATCAAAACAAATGAAGGGCGGGTCGCTGTTTACACACCCGTCCAACAGCTTGCCATTGGTATGTTCGTCGCCGAGCTGGACAGACCGTGGCTGGAAACGACTTTCAAGTTTCAAGGTTTTGAAATCACCTCTGAAAAAGAACTGCAAGCATTGAGGGACCAGTGCCAATATGTCTACGTTGATCTGACCAAAACCAAAAAACGCGCCCGGGGTGGCCTGGATAACGAGCCAGCCAGCCCGACCTCTCTTTCCGATTACCCGGAGCCGCCGGAAAAACTCAGCAGTTTTAAAGAAGAGTTTAAAAACTCGCAACAGGTTTATCGTGAAACAGGTCTGCTGGTGACCGACTTCATGGAACGGATTGCCAGGGGGGAAAGCATCGATACTTACCAGGCCAAAGAGGCCGTTGCCGCTTGCGTTCAAAGCATTTTGCATTCTCCGGACGCCATGCTTTGGCTGTCGCAATTAA
>RRYU01004241.1_pt1 | contig 13362 bp, 3 predicted proteins | sample 2162651 | NCBI WGS metagenome assembly RRYU01 (sample SAMN10267283, study PRJNA491782) | microbial mat metagenome | isolation source: biomat in the production well | place: Japan: Minami-Kanto gas field, natural gas well KTG3 | collected 2017-06 | reverse complement strand
GGAAGTTGGCCTTGATCGGCTGTTCGATGATCCGCCCGGTAGGATCGGACATGAGGCCGCGCATACCCGACATCTGCGAGATCTGGTTGATGTTACCGCGTGCGCCGGAGGTGGACATCATGGCCACCGGGCCAAACTCGTTCATGTTCTCCTTCACCGCCGCAATGGTGAGTTTGGTGGCCTCCTGCCAGATGCGCACGACCTCTTGGTAGCGTTCTTCTTCGGTGATCAGACCGCGCCGGAACTGCTTCTCGACATCGAAAACTTGGGCTTCGGCATTGCTGACAATCTCGTACTTGGCCTGGGGTACCTCGATATCGCCGATACCGATGGTCATACCACCAAAGGTGGCGTTCTTAAAGCCGAGTGCCTTGATTCTATCAGCCTGCTGCGCGGTCTTCTCCGAGCCGTAGATGCGCACCAGTTCCATATCGGTCTTGTGTGGCCACATTGCGCGCAACTCCGCGAGATCTTCATGGCTCACATTCTTGAGGTTGGTGTAGTACTGGTAGCAATCGACGATGATTTCGCGCAGCCCCTTCTTGTCAATTACGCGGTTGCGGTAGCGCAGGGGGGGCAGGAGTTCGTTGTTGAGCAACACACGCCCAATCGTGGTCTCGATCAACATGCGTGGGGTGCCGTCATCGGCATAGGAGAGGAGACGCACATTCTCGTTACGATCATTCTTGCCTTGGGGTCGCCCTTCCATGCGAATCCAGATCGGAGCCTGAATAGCAACCAGACCCTTCTCGTAGGCCAGCATGGCTTCGTCAATGGTGGCGAACTTCTTGCCACTGCCCAGGGCACCATCGCGCACCTGCGAGATGTAGTAGCAACCCAACACGATGTCTTGTGAAGGCGTAATGATCGGGTCGCCGTGGGCAGGGCTGAGTAGGTTGTACTTACTCAACATGCGCGTGTGGGCCTCTTCCTGGGCCTTGCGCGAGAGGGGTACGTGAACCGCCATCTGGTCGCCGTCAAAGTCGGCATTGAAGGCGGCACACACCAGCGGGTGCAACTGAATGGCCGAGCCTTCGATCAGCTTTGCCTCGAACGCCTGGATGGAGAGGCGGTGCAGCGAAGGGGCGCGGTTGAGCAGCACCAGGTAATCCTTGATCACCTCTTCCAGTACGTCCCACACTTCCGGCCGCACGCGCTCGACAATCCGCTTGGCGCTCTTGATGTTGTGGGCAAAGCCCTTCTCCACCAAACGGCGCATGACAAATGGCTTGAAGAGTTCCAGCGCCATCTTCTTGGGCAGACCGCACTGGTGCAACTGCAAGTTCGGGCCAACCACGATCACCGAGCGGCCTGAGTAGTCCACGCGCTTACCGAGCAGGTTCTGGCGGAAGCGTCCCTGCTTACCCTTGAGCATGTCGCTCAGGCTCTTGAGGCGATGCTTGCCCTTACCCGATACCGCCCGACCACGTCGCCCGTTATCAATCAGGGCGTCCACGGCCTCTTGGAGCATACGCTTCTCGTTACGCACGATGATTTCGGGCGCATTCAGTTCCATCAGCCGCTTGAGGCGGTTGTTGCGGTTGATGACGCGGCGGTAGAGATCATTCAGGTCACTGGTTGCGAAGCGGCCACCATCCAACTGCACCATCGGGCGCAGGTCGGGCGGAATAACCGGCAACACCGTCATGATCATCCACTCCGGCTTATTGCCGCTCTTGCGGAAGCTCTCGACCACGCGCAGGCGCTTGGTGGCCTTCTTACGCCGCTGGCCCTGGGTGGTCTGCACTTCAGCACTCAGATCCTCAGCCAGCTTATCGAGATCCACCTGGCGCACGATCAGCTCGCGCACCGCACCCGCACCCATGTCGGCGCGGAAGACACCGGGAGCCAGATCGCGCAACTGGCGATACTCCATCTCCGAGAGGATGCGGCAGGGCTTGAGGCCATCGAGCTGATCCAGTTTCTCCTTCTCCTCGCGCACCAGGGTGTCTAGTTCGCGCTGGAGACGCTCCTGCAACTTCTCTTGCTCCTGGGTGGCCTCAGCCGCCTTGCGCTCGCGCTCGGCATCGGTGAGCAACTCGGCATCCGACATGTCACGGGTACGGCGAGTGTCAATTGCTTCTAGCTCCTGATCCAGCATCTCATCGAGCTGATCAAGAATGCGCTCGGTGATCACCTCGCCCTCTTCCACCAAGGTGGTGTTGTGGAAGGTGATGTCCTCATCCGTGACGAGGTTGGTCATCTCCTCTAGGCGTTCGCGCAGGCGCTCCGCCTCGTTGGCGATCTCCTCGCGCATGCGGCGGTAGTCCTCCTCGATGCGGCGCTGGGTGCTGACCTGGGCATTCTCCATGCCCCCCAGATCCTGAGTCAGTTGGGTGCTCAGTTCGATGCGCTTCCCCTCGGCCTGACTCTGGATGTTCTCGCGCTTCTTGGCATAATCTTCCTGGAGCATCTCCCGCGCCACTGCCCGCAACTCCTCCTTCACCTCGACGATGACATACGAGGCGAAGTAGAGTACCCGCTCTAGGTTGCGCGGGCTAATGTCGAGCAGCAGGCCCAAGCGGCTGGGGGTACCCTTCACAAACCAGATGTGCGACACCGGCGAGGCTAGAGTGATGTGGCCCATACGGTCACGGCGTACCTTGGCGCGGGTGACCTCGACCCCACACTTGTCACACACAACACCCTTGTAGCGTACCCGCTTGTACTTCCCACAATAGCATTCCCAATCCTTCGTGGGGCCAAATATTCGCTCGCAGAACAATCCGTCACGCTCTGGTTTCAAGGTGCGGTAGTTGATCGTCTCTGGCTTCGTCACTTCGCCGTGCGACCAGCCGCGAATATCCTCTGGGGAGGCCAAGCTAATTCGGATTGCGTTGAAGTCGTTGATCTCAAGCATGGGGGTTCACTCCTGTGGCGGCAGATACGCGTGAAACTGCACCCGCATCTCCTCTGTGATTGTGCCACGCTCAGGGCGTTTTTTCGGCTGCCAGTCTAAAAAGGTAGCTGCAATGGCAGCCTTACGGTCAAGGGCTAAACCTGGATGCTCAACATAGAGCCAAGCCGCCAGACACTTTGCCCGTATCGTGCTCCACTTGATGTTCCAGAGCGAACGGTTGGCAACCACGTTTGGTGCGGGGATGCCGGTCTGCTCTGCTATTGCTACGGCCATATCTGCCAGGAGTTGGTACGAACCTGAGTAAATCTGGAGAATTGGCCGATCACCATTCCATGAAAGTGTGCCATCACCATCAACAAAGCCACGCACAAAGTGGACGAGAAGATGGTTGGGTAGAACCGGAAAGCCGATCACGTTGGATTTGTTCGGCATTCCACCGAGTGCTATGAGATCGTTGTAGAGATCTCGGTTACAGAATTCAATATCGTAGCAATCGCCCTTGGCGGATACCTTCCGAATACTGTAACTTCCCCCGATCACCTGGGCCATTGTGAGTAGGTGTTCGCGATCAATACTGGCAATCTCAACAATATGCGCTCCGTTATCGCTGCGGTGGCGCATATATCCATCCGCCCACCAGTATCCTAGCACATAGGCCATCTCCGGCGACCAAACCCGAAAGAAGTCTATCGGACGCGCTGTGCGTGGCATGGTGTTTCCTCAGTAGAACATATATACTGAAGAAACTATACCTGTTTTCGGATTGCATGTCAAGGGGAGAGCGTAGCTCTCCCCTGACTTCGCACCTAGAACTCGCCGCGCTCCATTCCACTCAGGTTGATGCCGTCGAGGGCGGCCATGTCGCTATCCATGTCGTCCGATAGCTCGACCGGCTTCTCGTCTTCGCTGAGAACTTCGACGCTCAAGCCGAGCGACTGAAGTTCCTTGATCAGCACCTTGAAGCTCTCGGGCACACCGGCTTCCTGGATCGGCTCGCCCTTCACAATCGCCTCGTAGGTCTTAACGCGGCCCACCACATCGTCCGACTTAACAGTAAGCATCTCTTGGAGGATGTAGGCCGCGCCATAGGCTTCGAGCGCCCACACTTCCATCTCACCGAATCGCTGGCCACCGAACTGGGCCTTACCACCCAGCGGCTGTTGGGTAACGAGGCTGTAGGGGCCGGTCGAACGGGCGTGGATCTTGTCCTCCACCAAGTGCGCCAGTTTGAGCATGTAGGCATAGCCAACCGTGACCGGGTGGTGGAAGGGGGTACCCGTGCGCCCATCGTAGAGCGTCACTTTGCCATCGGCGGGCAACCCCGAGTCGATCAGCATCTGCTTGATCTGCTTCTCGTCAGCTCCGTCGAAGACGGGAGTAGCCACCCGGTAGCCCAGCCGCGCTGCCGCCCAGCCTAGGTGGGTCTCCAGGATCTGGCCGATGTTCATACGCGAGGGCACACCAATCGGGTTGAGGATGATGTCTACCGGGCGGCCATCGGGCAGGAAGGGCATATCCTCAATCGGCAATACCCGCGAGACCACACCCTTATTCCCGTGGCGACCGGCCATCTTGTCGCCGGGGCTGATCTTGCGCTTCTGGCAGAGCAGCACGCGCACCGTCTGGTTCACCCCGACGGGCAGTTCGGCACCCTCGCTGCGCGAGAAGACCTTGACATCAATCACTTTGCCGCGCACGCCGTTGGGGACGCGCAGCGAACTATCCTTCACCTCACGCGCCTTCTCACCGAAGATGGCGCGCAACAGGCGCTCCTCAGCGGTCAGATCGGTCTCACCCTTGGGGGTAATTTTGCCCACCAGGATGTCATTGGGCTGCACTTCTGCCCCAACATAGATGATCCCGTGCTCATCCAGATTGCGCAGGCTATCCTGACCGACATTAGGGATGTCGCGGGTAATCTCTTCAGGGCCGAGCTTGGTATCGCGGGCCTCAACCTCATACTTCTCAATATGGATCGAGGTGAAGATGTCCTCACGCACCAGGCGCTCCGAGACCAGAATAGCGTCCTCGAAGTTCCCACCTTCCCAGGGCATATAGGCGACGAGGATATTCTGACCGAGGGCGAGTTCGCCATAATCGGTACTCGAGTTATCCGCGATGACATCACCGGCCGCAACTCGATGCCCGCGTTGCACATTGGGGCGCTGGTTGATACAGGTATCCTGGTTACTGCGCATAAACTTGCGCAGCGGATACTCCCGTTCGGTACCATCATCCTCCTCAACGATGATGCGATCCCCGGTAGCACTCAGCACCGTACCGGGCTTGCGTGCCACCACCACCTGGCCACTATCGCGGGCGGCACGGAACTCCATACCCGTCCCGACAATCGGCGCATCGGGGCGCAGCAGGGGCACGGCCTGGCGCTGCATGTTGGAACCCATCAGAGCGCGGTTGGCGTCGTCATGCTCAAGGAAGGGGATGAGCGCCGTCGAGACACTCACCACCTGTTTGGGCGAGACATCCATGTAATCCACGCGATCAATCTGCTCGCTGACGAAATCCTCACCGAAGCGGCAGGCGACCATATTGCTGAGGAAGCGGTTATGCTCGTCAATCTCGGCATTCGCCTGCACAATCACGAAGCGGTCTTCCTCATCAGCACTCAGGTAGTCTACCTCTTGCGAGACAATCGGGCGGATCTTGATTGACTTGATCGGCAGTGCAACGATACGCTCAGCCAGATTACGGTTAATCTCCGTCTCCGCCTCGGCAATCGTCTCATCGGTATTGGGGTCAACAATATCCTCACGCAGGATCTGGCCACGCAACAGGCCAATCGCAATGCGCTTACTTATCGCCTCATCCACCCGTGTACCCTTGGCAGCAATCAGATCGCCGGTACGCAGGTCGCGCACATCACGCAGCAGGATACCCTTCTCCAGCCAGACCGGCGCATTCTCAACGACCTTATAGACCTTGCGGTAGGGGGTTTCGAGGAAACCCATCTCATTCACCCGCGAGAAGGTGGACATCGTACCAATCAGACCGATGTTGGGGCCTTCCGGCGTCTCCACTGGACAGATACGCCCATAGTGGGAGTGGTGAACGTCGCGCACCTCGAAGCCTGCGCGGTCACGCGAGAGACCACCGGGGCCAAGGGCAGAGAGGCGGCGCTTGTTGGTCAATTCAGCCAGCGGGTTGGTCTGATCCATGAACTGGCTCAACTGCGAACCACCGAAGAACTCGCGCATTGCAGCCACCACCGGGCGGATATTGATCAACCCATTGGGAGTTGCGGTCTCAGAATCTTGGAGCGACATACGCTCCTTAACGACGCGCTCCAGGCGCAGCAGACCGACGCGGAACTGCTGTTGGATGAGTTCACCCACCGTGCGGACGCGGCGATTACCGAGGTGGTCAATATCATCAGGGCGGCCATGGCCATTATTCAGTTGAATAATCTGCTCAACGATCTTAATGATGTCACGCGGGAGCAACACGCGCACACTCATACTGGGTGCATTCGAGACCCCATCGCGGCGGGCTTCGCGTTCCCAGAGATTCTTATTGAGCTTATAGCGCCCGACTTTGGCTAGGTCATAACGGCGTGGGTTAAAGAGCAGCGACTCAAGCAGCGAGCGCGCATTCTCCAGGGTAGGCGGATCACCGGGGCGCAGGCGCTTATAGAGCTCCATGAGCGCCTCTTTACTATTGCGTGCCGGGTCTTTATCGAGGGTTGCCTGGACATAGGGATGCTCGTGAACCGTATCAACATGCTTGAGCACCTCGATCACATGCTCATTATGCCCATGCTGATCGAGCTCATTATCAGGAACCCAATGGCCATCACCCGTCTCATCAGCCTGCCACGCAAGGATAGCGCGGATAAGAATCGTGACCGGGATCTTACGTTTACGATCCACCTTAACACTAATCACATCGCGCTTATTGGTCTCAAATTCGAGCCATGCGCCACGGTTAGGGATGAGCTTCGCCGCATGCAGCGAGCGCCCGCTAGTCGGATCCTTCTCATCCTTAAAATAGACACCGGGCGAGCGGATGAGCTGCGAGACCACCACACGTTCGGCACCATTATAGATAAAGGTACCATTATCGGTCATCACCGGGAAATCGCCCAAGAAGAGCTCACTCTCCTTGATCTCACCGGTAGCGAGAATACGCAATTCAACATTGACCCGCAGCGGCGCGGCATAGGTAAGGTCACGTTCGCGGCACTCAAACTCCGTAAAACGCGGCTCACCGAAGACATAGTCACGGAAATGGAGTTCGAGGCTCTTGCCGGTGAAGTCGGTGATGGGCGAGATCTCATCAAACAACTCGCGCAGGCCCTCGCGCTTAAACCAGTCAAAGCTATTCACCTGGGTCTCAATCAGGCGCGGCACATCAATCGCATCATAAATGCGAGCGAACGAGCGACGCTCGATCCGGCTATCACGGCGACCCTCGACACCCGGATCAACGGGGGTGATCAGCGGCTGGAGCACGACACTCTCAATCAACGGGGGCATACTCACCTCTCCTCAGTCGTTGCGCCCTCAGCGCGTGGCCACGCAGTGGCGCGTACAGGCTTCCGGCAGGCGGAAAACAGAAATCGCCGGTTCTCGGCACCAACCCATCATCGGGTGGCCATGGAACTGGCGGGAGGCGGAATAAACACAAATATTCGTAAAAAAAGCGCCAAACGGCGCATAGCGAACAATAAATCTTGATCTACATCGGCGTTGAACCGATACGCTTGGTAAGGATGACACAAGGGTATGGCCACCTTAGTTTCTAGTTACTGCGAAAGAGGATGATAACATCTCTTAGTCTGGTTGTCAAGAAACATGAAATGGCTGCCAGGGCATGTGTAAAGTCACCTCCGGTGGGGGGTTGGGGGCGGCGAAGCCGCCCCCGAAGATCTTTATTTGTTGTTGTTTTGCGGCTTCGCCGCAAAACAACAACAAAAAGTGGGGATTGGGGCGCAGCCCCAAGGACTTTGCACATGCCCTGTATGAATTACACACCAAGTTGCAAAGCATGCTACTCTATGGTATGATGTCTCGCGTGCGAAGGCGGGTAGCTCAATTAGGCAGAGCAGCGGCCTCCAAATCCGCAGGTTGCAGGTTCGATTCCTGTCCCGCCTGCCAGCATGGTAAGGGCAACCATTGGAGGGGTGGCAGAGCGGTTGAATGCGGTCGTCTTGAAAACGACTGGCCCTTCAATAAGGCCCGTGGGTTCGAATCCCACCTCCTCCGCCACCAGGTACATTCGTTTACAATCTATGGGGAGGTCGCATAGTGGCCTAGTGCGGCGGTTTGCTAAACCGCTGTAGGAGCAATCCTACCGTGGGTTCGAATCCCACCCTCCCCGCCACAACATGTTCAGAACTCCATAGTTGCTGCCCGAAAGAGCAGATATGTCCTAAGGCAAAACGTTCGTTACCTTCGCACCACGCAATTAGCGGAGGCAGCATGTGGAAATACCGTTTGGCCTGAGAAACGTTAGCAGCATACCTACAAACAAGCCGGCATCTGAGTTAGACCATTGTGGTGGTGAACTCGGATGCCGGTTTGTTATGTGATGGTGCTCAATGCAATGCAAATTTGTGAATATGTGGGGTTATGAACTACCATCTGCCAGACGATACCGCTGATTTTGAACTAAGTTTGACCCCACAACATGATCATTTCGATCTGTATATGCGTCTACGCCGACCCGGCGATGCTGGTGATCTACAGCGTGGCCCATTCATTGTGACTCTTGACTTCGTTGCTCTGCGTGGGTTGACTTTCGATCCGCTGGCCTATGGTGCGACGTTGCGTGATGCCCTGTTCGCCGATCCCGAAGCACGCACAATGTTTGCCGAGGCTCGGGCTGCTAGTCTGGACATCGGGCGGCGTTTGCGGGTGCGGCTGCGTGTGCCCCCGGAGCTACATCTACTGCGGTGGGAGATGCTGCTTGATCCGCGAAGTGGACGCCAGCTTGCTCTTGAGAGTAACCTGCTCCTTACGCGCCACCTTGATAGCGACGAGTACCAGTCGGTTCATTTGCGTCCACGTGGCCATGTGCGAGCATTGGTTGCGGTAGCCACAGCCTCCAATCTGAGCGATTACCGCTTGGCCTCGATTGATGCCCGTACCGAAATTACTCGTGTCCGTGCTGCCCTTACGGGGATCAGGGTGGATACTCTGGGTGACGATGTGCCCTGTACGCTCGCTGCCCTCGGTGAGCGGCTACGGGTGGGGGATGGGGTTGATATTCTCTACCTGATCGCGCATGGTGCATTTATTCACGGGGCAGCTAAACTGTATCTTGCAGGTACTGACACGAAGGTTGTTGTTGCGGATGGCAGCATGCTCGCCGACCTGCTGCGCAGCCTTGATGAGCGTCGCCCGCGCTTGGTAGTGCTGGCCTCCTGTGAGAGCGCCGGCGATGGTCTGGCTGCTACGCTGGCTACACTTGCCCCACAGTTAGCCCTAGCTGGGGTACCGGCGGTAGTGGCCATGCAGGGTCGGATCAGTATGGAGACGATCAAGGGCTTCGCGCCGGTCTTCTTCAGTGAGTTACTGCGTGATGGACTAGCCGACCGGGCACTGGCTATGGCTCGGCAGGCGGTGCGTGAGCGTACTGATTGGTGGCTGCCGGTACTCTATACTCGCCTGCGCGAGGGTCGGATCTGGGCGTTACCAAAAGATACTACAGTGGTGCCACCAGGGCTGGCCTCGCCCTACCGTGCCCTCGATGCCTTCACGATGGGGGATGCGGCACTCTTCTTTGGGCGCGATGCACTGATTGAAGAAGGTTATCAACGTTGGGAGGCTAGCGACCGGCGTTTTCTGGCGGTAGTTGGAGCAAGTGGGAGTGGTAAATCTTCATTGGCGATGGCTGGTCTTCTGCCCCGTTTCCAACGCGACTTGGACGAGCCTCAACGATTATCATACTGCGCCCCGGTGAACACCCCGTGCGTGCCTTGCGCGATGCCCTCCGTCGCCAGGGAGTACGTCTGCTACACGATTTTGCTGAGCGATTGGCGAGTCAGCCGGAGTTGCTGTTGACGGCTCTCACCTCAGGAGAGAGTGAGAGTCACGTGATCCTCATGATTGACCAGTTTGAGGAACTCTTCACCCTTTGCCAGGATGACCACCAGCGCCGTACCTTTGATGCCGCACTGATTCGTGCTGCTCAGACCAGTGGCATGAGTGTCATACTCACCATGCGTAGCGACTTTTACCGCCATAGTGCGGGGCTAGAACTGCGCGAACTGATTGCGACCTACCAGGTGCATGTGCGTAACCTGCGTCCAGTCGAGATGCAGCAAGCAATTGAGGAGCCACTGTGCGCCATTGTTGGCAATGGCCCACCGCAGTTTGAAGCGGGGCTAACTGCGCTGATGATCGAGGAGACTGGCAGCAGCCCCGGTGCGCTACCGTTGCTCTCGGTTGCACTGAGTCGGCTTTGGGCGGAGGGATCGCTTGACTTAGAAACCTACCGAAAACTTGGTGGCGTGCGGGGCGCACTAGAACAACAGGCTGAGCAGGTCTATGGCGAATTGCCCCGCGAGGAGCAGCAGGCTACCCGCCTGATGCTGCTCCAATTGGTACAGCTTGGTGAAGGGAACGAAGATACACGCCGTCGTGCGGCGTTGGCAGAACTGACACCAGCGGATCGCACAGCCGCCCAGACCCAATTGCTGGTGCAGCGGCTCAGCTCGGCACGCCTGATTAGTGCTGGTGACGACGACCAGCCTGTGGTTGAGGTTAGCCACGAGGCACTCATTCGTGGTTGGGGCCGACTGCGTAGCTGGCTCGAAGAAGACCGCGAATTGCTGCGGATTCAGCGTCAGATCGGCGAGGCAGCTCAGCTTTGGCGTGAGAGTAATGGTGATGTTAGTCATCTCTGGACTGGTGGACGACTGGCTGGGCTAGAGGAGTACCGGGCAGATCTCCACATGCGCCTAACCGCAAACGAGCAAGCGTTCTTAGCCGCAAGCCAGGCCGAGCAGCAACAGCGTCAATCTCGTGAACGACGTGGACGGTTGATTGCAGGCGTTGCGGTGATTGCGGTCGTTGCGGTTATCGCCTTGGGTAGTCTGGCAGGTATGATCTGGTCGCAAAGCCAAACCATCGCCCAGGAGCGTGATAACGCGCAGTATGCTGAAGGTACAGCTGTGGTTGCGCAAGCCATTGCTGTTACGGCTCAAGCCCAAGTCGAGCAACTCCAGCGTGAGACTCTGAGCCGCCGCTTGGCCGCCGAGTCGCAAGCTGTTCGCACTGAAAAGCCTGGCTTGGCTCTCATTCAGGCCATCGAAGCGTTGCGCGTTGCTGAACCTATTGAAGCCAATAATGCAATACGTAGTTGGTTCAACCAATCGGTATATAGCGTCAAGGTTACGCTTTTTCACGACAGTTATGTGCGGGGGGCTATCTGGAGCGCCGACTCGACCCGCATCCTCACCTGGAGTTTAGACTCCACCGCCAACTTGTGGAATGTAGATGGAACACTCCTGGCCACCCTCCATCACGACAGTTATGTGGAGGGGGCTATCTGGAACACCGATGAGAGCCGTATCCTTACCTGGAGTTTGGACTCCACAGCCAAGCTCTGGGATTCAGACGGAACACTCTTGGCTATCCTCCAGCACGACGATTCAGTGGGGGGGGCTATCTGGAACACCGATGAGAGCCGCATCCTCACTTGGAGTGAAGATAACACGGCCAAGCTGTGGGATGTAGATGGGGTACCTCTGGCTACCCTTCAGCACGACGATACAGTGGAGGGTGCGCTCTGGAATGCTGATGCGAGTCGCTTGCTTACCTGGAGTGCTGACGGCATCGTGAAGCTATGGGACATCGTGGCGCTCCTTGATGTAGATGGGACACCACTAACCAGTTTCCACCACGATGGTGGGGTGCGGGGTGCGGCATGGAACGCTGATGAGAGCCGCATCCTCACCTGGGGTGACGATCCTACTGCACCTACTAGTGGCATTGCAATGTTGTGGGACGTTGCGACGGTGCATAACACAGGTGGAGATGCAACGCCCCTGGCTAGGCTTCAACACGATGGAGAGGTGTATGGTGCTGTGTGGAATGCCGACGAGAGCCGCATCCTCACTTGGAGTTGGGACGATACAGCGAAGTTGTGGGATACAGACGGAACGCTCCTGATTACCTTCCAACACGACAGTATCGTGCGAGGTGCGGCATGGAACGCCGATGAGAGCCGCATCCTCACCTGGAGTAATGATAGTACGGCGAAATTGTGGACTCCAGACGGGACACCCTTAACGACCTTCCAGCATAGTAATTCAGTGAATGGTACGGCATGGAATGCCGACGAGAGCCGTCTTCTCACCTGGAGTCATGATGGTATGGCGAAGTTGTGGACTCCAGACGGAACGCTCTTGGCTACCCTCCAGCACGACGATTCAGTATGGGGTGCAGCCTGGAATGCCAATGAGAGCCGTATCCTCACTTGGAGTGATGATAACACGGCTAAGCTGTGGCAGATCGCATGGACGCCTATGGAAATTCAACTCCAGCATAACGGTTACGTGAACGGAGCAACTTGGAACACCGACGCCAGCCGCGTCCTTACCTGGAGTGCTGACCATACAGCGAAGTTGTGGGATGTTAGAGCGGCGCTCAGTATAGGCGCAGATGCAATACCCCTAACTACCCTTCAGCACAACGATTGGGTCTGGGGGGCAGTATGGAATACCGACGAAACTCGTATCCTCACCTGGAGCCACGACAACACAGCAAAATTATGGACTGCAGATGGGGCACCCCTGGTTACGCTTCAGCACGAGAATTGGGTGAATGGTGCAGCTTGGAACGCTGATGCAAGCCGTATCCTCACTTGGAGTAACGATAACACGGCGAAACTGTGGGATGCAGACGGGGCGCTCCTGGCTACGCTCTCCCACGATGGTGATGGTGAGGTATGGGGCGCGGTATGGAACGCCGACGAGAGCCGTATCCTCACTTGGGGTACGGACAATACAGCAAAGCTATGGGATGTAGATGGTGTACCTCTGGCTACGCTTCAGCATGACGCTTGGGTGTGGGGCGCGGCATGGAGTACCGACGCGAGCCGCATCCTCACCTGGAGTGAGGATTATACGGCCAAGCTGTGGGATGCAGACGGGGTATCTCTGGCTACCCTACAGCACGACGATCCAGTGATGGGGGCTATCTGGAACACCGACCAAAGCCGCATTCTCACTTGGACTATTAATACGGCGAAGTTGTGGGATGTTGCAGCGGTGCTCGATAGAGATCCAGATGATGGACTCCTGCTTACGCTTCAGTACGATGGTAAGGCGACTGGTGTGGGTGTGGCATGGAATGCCGAACAGAGCCGTATCCTCTCCTGGAGTTGGGCTACACATACAGCCAAGCTGTGGGCTATAGACGGAACACTCTTGGCCACTCTCCATCACAATAATGCAGTAATTGGCGCGACATGGAATGCCGATGCAAGCCGTATCCTCTCCTGGAGTGCAGATGGCACGGCCATGTTGTGGGATGCAG
>RRYU01013805.1_pt1 | contig 13366 bp, 12 predicted proteins | sample 2162651 | NCBI WGS metagenome assembly RRYU01 (sample SAMN10267283, study PRJNA491782) | microbial mat metagenome | isolation source: biomat in the production well | place: Japan: Minami-Kanto gas field, natural gas well KTG3 | collected 2017-06 | reverse complement strand
TGCCGGTAGTTCCCTGCCGGTAGTTCCCTGCCGGTAGTTCCCTGCCGACAGTTCCCTGCCGACAGTTCCCTGCCGGTAGTTCCCTGCCAATCTTACTTCTTCTTCTTAGCCGTCTTCTTCACGGCTTTCTTGGTCGACTTCTTGGCGGCCTTCTTCGTGGTCTTCTTGGCAGCCTTCTTCGTGGTCTTCTTGGTCGCCTTCTTCTTGGGTTCAGGCTTGGGCTCGGGCTTCGGAGTGTTCTCCTCGGCGTACTGGTGCAGGAAAGCGCCGATGACGTCTTCCATGTCCGGACGGCCGATGGCGTCGAGCTCATAGGTTACCCGAGTGCTGGGCTTGTCGATCTTCACAACCCGGCGCAGGTCGATGGGCGTGCCGATGACGACGGCGTCGCAATCGGTGGCCTTGATGGTGGCTTCGAGGTCCTTGACCTGCTTGCCGCCATAACCCATGGCGGGCAGAAGCACGCCGATGTCCGGGTACTTCTGGAAGGTCTCAATCAAGGTGCCCTTGAGGAAGGGACGCGGATCCACCGGCTCGGCGCCATGCTTCAGGGCGGCAACGGTGCCCGCGCCCAGCTGCATTTCGCCGTGGGTGAGGGTGGGACCATCTTCGACCACCAAGACGCGCTTGCCTTCGATGACCTCGGGATCCTCAACGCTCACCGGGCTGGCGGCGTCCACGATCACGGCCAGGGGATTGAGATGGCGCACGGTGTCGCGCACCTGCTCGATATCCTCGAGGCTGGCGCTGTCGATCTTGTTGATGACGACGACGTCGGCCTGCAGCAAATTGGTCTCGCCAGGATAGTAGGCAACCTCATGGCCGGGGCGGAGGGGATCCACCACGGTGATGAGCAGATCGGGAAGGTAGAAGCTGGTGTCGTTATTGCCGCCGTCCCAGAGGATGACGTCCGCTTCCTTCTCGGCCTCGCGCAGGATGGCCTCATAGTCGACGCCCGCGTAGATCACGTTGCCTTCGACGATGTGCGGCTCATACTCTTCCATCTCTTCGATGGTGCACTTGTGTTTCTTCAGGTCGGCCAAAGTGGCGAAACGCTGAACGGCCTGCTTGGCCAGATCGCCGTAGGGCATTGGGTGGCGAATGGACACCACGTTCAGACCCAGGCTCTTGAGAACTTCGGTGACCGCACGGGTGGTCTGGCTCTTACCACAACCGGTGCGCGTGGCGCAGATGGAGATGACCGGCTTGATGCTCTCGACCATCGTACTGCTGGTTCCCACGAGCTTGAAATCGGGGCCCATGGCGTTCACGAAACTGGCGGCATGCATCACGTGCTCGTGAGTGACGTCGCTGTATGAAAAGACCACTTCGTCCACACCGTACTCGACGATGATGTCGCCAAGATCTTCTTCGGCCAGGATGGGAATACCCTTGGGGTAAAGATCGCCGGCCAGAACAGCCGGATACTTACGGCCGTCGATATCGGGAATCTGAGTAGCGGTGAAAGCGACGACTTCGACTTCCTCGTTGTTACGATAGAGGACGTTGAAGTTATGGAAGTCGCGGCCCGCCGCGCCCATGATAACGATTCTCTTGCGCGCCATTTCGGCTCCTTGATCGGGGCGGAGTCCTATCCCTCGAGGGAGACTCCTCCGAGCTGGGGTGTTTGATCCTTGTTTGGATAGGGTCAAATAATACAAGGCTTTACGCGCTTGTCAAGTCGGCCGGACGCTACCTGGCCCCTTGCGCCCGCCGGAGCTGAGCACTATGGTAGGTCCCTATGGAGAACACACTTACCGGCTATTCCAAGGCCCTCTACTCCACTTGGTTCTACTACAAGCCCGCCCGGCTCATGCTGGACGCGGGGGAGGGCATATCCCAGACCCTGGGCAAGAAGATCTTCGGCATCCGGAAGATCTTCCTAACCCATGGCCACGAGGATCATATCGCCGGGCTGCCCAGCGTGGTCAACCTGCGCAATCTCTCCAGCGGCGACCGCGAGATTCCCATCGCCATTTACTATCCCGAGGGCGACCCCTTCATCGGATATCTGCGCGAGTACCTGGACAAGAAACAGAAGCATCGCCTTCGCTATGATCTGGATTGGCATCCCGTGGGCCCGGGTGCGTCGGTGGATGTGGAAGTGACGCGCCGCCACACCCGCGTGCGCGCCTTCGCCGTGGATCACACGCGGGGATGGCAGTCGCTGGGTTGGCGCATCGAAGAAAAGCGGCAGATGCCCAAGGCCGAATTTCTGGGGGCAAGCGGCCAGGAGATCGGTCGCCTTGTGAACGAGAAGGGCAAGTCGGCCGTGCTCGAACCGGTCTGGCATCCCAAGTTGGTTTACACCGGCGACACGCGGCCTATTACCGATGTCACGGAACTGGCCGGCGCCGACACCCTGCTCATCGATTCGACTTTTCTCAACACCGAGGAAATGAGCGAGAGCCGCATGAGCCATGGTCACATCGAGGCCAGCTTCCGCGCGGCCGCCCAGGCCAAGGTGAAGCATCTGGTGCTCATGCATCTGTCGGGGCGTTATCTTAAACGGGATATTCTCGGCGCCATCGACGCCGCTGCCGAACGCTACGGGCGTCCGCCCAAGCTCGGGTACTTCTTCGAGGGGCGCTACTTCGAATTGCGGGGCGCTGAAGAGGCTGACTAGTAGAGGGTTTTGACCGTGGAGAAGCTCTGCCGGTCCACGGATGATGGATTACACTCCTCACCATAGACATAGTCAATGATCACGCTGTCGTTCTCCGTATCGGGCCAACCATCACCGTCAAGATCCTCGCCGCAGGCTTTCCACTCGATGCAAACAACTGCATTGTATCCATAGTATGCGTAGGTATCGATAAATCCCCAGCGACTTGAAATGCTTTCCCAGGTTCCATAGTTGTGATCATCGACCGTCATTGTGTTCTCAAACAAGACATTATCATTGAAGGTAAAACTAAGTGTTCCACATGCATCGATGATGTTGGTCATGAAATAGAAATCGTAATAGCCACAAGCTATCCACATAGACTGGCAAAAGGAATTGTTGTTGGCCACGCCATCGCAAAATGCTCCCAGCCAGGCCACCTGTTCGCCATGATAGGCGGGCACTCCCCAGACATCTTCGGCATTGATGATCCACTGGCAATCGTTGGTGCTCCAACAGGTCCATGCGCTTCCCTCGTTGCAGACTCCGTTCTCAAAGCTTCCGTCGGCGACTATCCATTCTCGATCTGCAATCGTGGAAGCTGTCGCGGAATGCGAGAGGACGGCAAGAAGTATGAGAATCGTGATCCCTGGTTTCAAAGCTTATCCCCTTTCTAGTAGAGGGCTTTGACAGTGGAGAAGCTCGTGACTTCAGTCGGCGACTCACATATATCTCCGATGATCCAATCGATGAGCATGTTGTCGTTATCCTCATCGGGGTATCCGTCACCGTCAGTATCCTCACCGCAAGCAGTCCATTGGAAGCAAAGCTCTGAGGTAACTCCAATGAAAGCAGTAATGTCGATTAGTCCCCAGTAAGTGGGTGCCCGCTCCCAGTTACCGAAGTTATGATCGTCTGTGCTCATTGTTCGAGAGAAAACCGTCTGTCCATTCATCGTTATGGTGAGTTGACTGCAAGCGGAGTTTATGTAGCTTGAGAAATAGAAGTCGAGATACCAGCATGCATTGAAGAATTCCTGGCAGAAGGAATTGTTGTTGGCCTTGCCGTCACAAAATCCTCCCAGCCAAGCGGCATTCAATCCGTCCCAAGCAGGATAGCCCCAGGAATCGACGGGATTGACAATCCACTCACAACTGGTAGTGCTCCAGCAGGTCCATTCGCTTCCACTCTGGCAGTTTCCGCTTTCGAAACTTCGATCATCGGCGAATTGTCGACCGTCCCGCCAAACGGGATCACCCGAGCCAGGATTGATAAATCCGTCTTTAGTAAGAGTTTGGCCCAGTGCCGGGCCTAGATATAGAAGCAACACGATACCGACGACGTGAATCCGCAAGCCGCACCTCCCTGTACACGTGTACAATCGAGAATAGTGTAGCAAAACCGGTACGTGCAGGGGAATCTTTGTGCAGAAATCACAAATGGATCAGCAATTCACGACCGAGCTGCCTTCGCTAAGGGCCTGGAAGGCTGCGGCGCTGAAGAGGTGCCGACAGGCGTCTAAACTCCAAACAACATCCACAAAAACAAAACCCGGGAGCAAAGGCCCCCGGGTTATTCACTTCAAGGTCAATCGACTAGGCGTACTCGAGTACGTTCTTGAAAACAGTCTCTGCGAACATCCGGTAACTCGTCGGCGTGCTCGTCTTTGCATCTCTGGCTTGATGGAAGGTGATATGGCCCGACTCGACACCTTCGGTGATTTCAGCTAATAGCTCGCCCATGTGCGCGCTGCCACCCATCTGCACCATGCCTTCCTTGAACTGCTCCTTGCTGATGGTCATATGCGTGATGGGCTTGCCAAGAACGCTACTGAGTTCGGTCGCGATCTCGTCATAGCTGATGTCCGCCGCGCCCTGCAGCTCCACGATCTTCTCGCCTTCCCAGTTAGGATTGAGAAGCAGCTCAGCTGCTCCCGCGGCAATGTCGGCCGTGGCGATCATCGGAAAGCGCGTGTCTCCCTTGAAGGTGGTGAACATGTTCCCGGATTCCTTGACGCTCGCCACCTGCATGAGCGAGTTCTCCATGAAGTAGGCGGGCCGAAGCTGCACGATGTTCTTCGCCGCCGCGCCTAGGATTTTCTCGTTGTGGTGCAGTCCGAGGATGGGCCCGTTACCACCGTCGACATCTGCGCCAACACTCGAGAGGTGGACGACATAGGGGATTTGGTTGGCGCTGATAGCTTCAGCGGCGGCTTCCGCATAAACGCGATAGTCCGCGACCAGGTCCTCGCTCCCAAAGTTGGGCGGTGCAATGAAGAAGAGTGCGTCCGCACCGCGGGTGGCGGTCTTCATAACTTCGGGATCGGCGTGACTGCCTTCGATGACCTTGGCTCCACGCTCGGCAAGGGCCGCCACTTTTTTCGAATCGCGTGCGATGAGTGTGAGCTCTTGTCCGGCATCGAGAAGCAGTTCGCTAAGCTTAGAGCCAATGTTCCCTGTGGGGGTGGTGACGACAATTTTCATGGATGATCTCCTTGTTTGGGTATTGATTTCTCATCCAATATGGGCCATGTTGGCTGGAGTAACAATGATGGTTCGTCTGTTTTATCTGTCTGATCGTCCAGCTGAAAGGCGGAATTCGGAGTTATGGATGCCTTATCCGATGTCCTCAGAGCCGTCCATCTCAGTGGCAGTCTCTATTTCCGTAGCGAGCCTAGCGCGCCTTGGGGAATGGAAATTCCCTCTGGCGACACCGCGCAGTTTCACATTCTCCGCCGAGGGCGATGCTTCCTTCAAATGGAGGATTCGGAGCCGATTCTGATGGAGGCCGGCGACATGGCGGTTTTCCCCGAGGGCATGGCCCACGCCGTCGTCGATGACCCGCGAACGAATCCACTGCCTTTGCAGCAGCTCATTGAACAGAGAGACGAGTCGGAGGAATCCTGCGCTTTGATTTATGGAGGTGGAGGTGAGCAAGCCACCCTGATTTGCGGTTACTTCCGCTTCGACAAGAGCCAAGTGCATCCATTGATGACGGTCTTACCGCCCATGATTCTGCTCCGAGGTGAAAGCGGCCGGGCACAACCCTGGCTGGAATCCACACTGGATCTGATCGCGGGCGAATCCTGCTCGCGTAACCCCGGTAGTGAAATTCTCATCGATCGATTAACCGAGACCCTCTTCATTCGCGTGATCCGGTCCTTTCTGAATGATCCCGCAGCGGACAAGCTCAATCCAAGCTGGCTAGCTGGACTGAGGGACGCGAAGATCGGCGAGGCCCTAGGGTACATCCATCACCTCCCGCAGGAAGCTTGGACCGTGGATGTTCTTGCACGACGCGTGGGGATGAGCCGCTCTTCCTTTTCGGGGCGATTCAGCGAGCTCGTGGGCGAGCCGCCGCTCAAATACATCACACGATGGCGCATGCAGCTGGCTGCCGAGCATTTGAAAGATGAAAAACTCAGCCTCGCGGAGATCGCCAAGAAAGTTGGATATCAGGCCGAGGCTGCATTCAGCAAGGTTTTCAAGCGTATGTGGGGAGTTTCACCGGGTACCTACCGGCGACGAGAGGCTGCTTAGAAGCTCACGACCTGGCTGTCTTCGGCAAGGGCCAGGAAGGCCGTGGCGCCGCTGAAGTCGTCCACCTTGCTGGCCAGTTCCTTTTCGCTGAGTCCGAGCATGTTCATGGTGGCGGTGCAGGCGTAGATCTTGAGCCCAGCCACGCGCAGGTCGGAAAGCAACTGGTCGGGACCGGGCTGCCCCGACATGGCTGCACGCACGGCCGTGGGCTGGAGCATGCTAGTTTCGGGAAGGGGGGCCTCGCCGAGGCTGCCTTCGCTGAGGCGAAGCAGAGGTTCCCAGGAGAGGAAAAGTGTAACGCTGCGGCCCATGGCCACTCCGCTTGCCGCGAGGTAGCAAGCGGAGACAATCTTATCCAATGTCCCGCTGGTCAAAAGAATGGCCAATGCGCGGGAGCCTTCCATACTACAAGTTCTTCATCACAGCGCCCTGCACCTGCGCGAAGTGCAGATTGCCGCGCGTGATCAAATTCAGATCGCGGCGCTGCTCGCGCGGGTTGCGGCGGTTGCGAAGGGGGAAGGCGTTGCCGTCGAGGCGCATGTCGAGGATGACACGCTCATCGGAGGCCACGGCCATCTCGAGAATGTCGGCAATGACCGGCTTGATCTCGCTCTTGGTGAGGGCGAACTTGAACTGTCCGTCCGAACCGGCGGCCAGGAAGCGGTCGCCGTCACTTTCGATGCGGCAGATCATGCTGATCTTCTCGCCGAGCATCCAGTCGTAGCTTTCCTCGTTGCGAGGATCGGCGTCGTTCACCTTGCGATATCCCACGCGCTGACTGGTGGGCTCAATGCGCAGGGGAACGGGCGATAGCGGAATGCGCGTGATGTAATTCAACTCGCCCTTGTGGGCCACGATCTCATCGCCCACGTGCAGGCTGGTCATTTTCATTTCGCCTTCGCGCGTATCCACGCGAATCTCAAGCGGTGCGCCGCCCCGCTTTTCGATAGAGGCCTTCAGATTCTGCACGCCCTCGATTTCCACGAAGTAGCCGCCCTCGAGGATCATCTTGTTGCCTCGAATGTAGAGGGGCTTTTTCACCTTGAGCAGCGAACGGTGCGTGTAGACCGGCTTCATGAAGTGAGCGGGATAGGACTGTGCAACGAATTCCTTGTCCATGGTGGTCAAGATCGCCGGGAAGGTGCGGGAGGTGTAGTGATCGGAATTCTGTAGAGAGATCACGCGGGCCGCCACGACGATGACCACCAAAACACCGAGGCGCACCAGTGTGCCCAGCACAAGTGACTTAAAGCCGCGTTTGTAGAAGGGAAGATTCTGGTTGAGCAGATTGGCCAGTTCGTCGCCGAAGGCCCCCTCGCGCTCGAGAATCTCTTTGGTCCGTTCCTCATCGGGAAGCAGTTCTTCGCCCACACGAACATTGATGCCTTTTTCGCGCATCATCTCGGCGAGAATCGCCAGACGTCCGGATTGACAGGTGAAGCAGATGGAGCCATCCGAGGCCGAGAAGTAGTCATCGTTGCGGAGATCCGCGTAGGCATCCATTCGCGCCAAGGCTTGCTTGGACGAATCGATGTTGAGACCCTTCTGAAAAAGCTTCGCGCCACTCGATGACGCGCGCACCTGGTAGTTCTCACCCTTGGAAAAAATTTCGACCCAGATCCGAGAATCGGCCATCGGGCACACCTCCGCCTTGCCTCTTTTAATCAAATGCCGGTGGGGATGAATAAAGCCGGGACAGTCTAGCGCAGGGTCCCTCCGAATGCAACCGGCTTGGAGCCCTAGACTAGCCTACTCGACACTTTCAATCAAAGCCCTAACTAGCGCGAAGTCAAGGGTTAAGAGGCCTGCCTCGGGCCCATCCTCAGCGGATCAGCACCAGGCGGCGGCTCATCTCGCGTCCGGCCACCTCAAGGCGGTAGAAGTAGATGCCCGATGAGGCCTGGCGGCCGCGCTCGTCTCGCCCGTCCCAGGAAAGCTCGTAGCTGCCGGCGGGGAAATCCCCACGAGCCAGATGCCTGACCCGGCGGCCGGATATGTCGAATATGCTGAGCTGGATATCGCTACCCCGGCTCAGGTTGAACCCGATAAGCGACTCGCCGCCTTCGGGTCGCCAGGGGTTGGGATGGCTGGGCCTCAGGCTAAATGCCGATCCTGAACTGGGTGTCCAGTCCGCCGCGCCGGTGTTGATAGCCCGGTAGGTTTCCACGGAGAAGTCGTCCACGGCCGCATCCAATAGAGAGGCTAGCCCATAGTCGCAGATCACGTAGCGCACCTGTACTTGATCGGTGAAGGGGATTACGCCTTCCAGATCGATGAAGGTTTCCCGCCAGTAGTTCTGGTTGAGGGTTTCCCTTTCCAAGGTCACCCAGCTCGCGCCTCCGTCGGATGATATCTCGGCCAGGAATTCGTCGTCGGCGGTCACCAACACGTTGGCGAACCAGCGCCAGTAGTTGATATAGGCCTTCTCGGCCTGGCTCAAATCGAAGAGCGGACTTTGCAGGGTGGTGCAGCCGTCGTCCACGTCATTGGCGAAGGCGTTTTCCCCAGGAGTTCCGCTGCCGGTCACGAAGCATTTGATGCCGGGGTCAGCCGTGTGATCATCTTCCGGGTTCACCGCCGCGCCGCTCTGCTCGGTACCCACGGGATCCACACGCACCCACTGGCCGCCGGTGGCATCGTCGCCGGGCATGCCCAGGCGCCACTGGAAGTCGGGAGGATCTTCGCCGTCGTAGGCGTAGATCTGCTCGGTGGCCAGCAGGGTCAGATATTCGACGGGAGCTCCGGCGGGGAAGCTCGCCTCCTGGCTGAGCCCGTCCACAGCGCTCACGTAGTAATCGATGGCCGTGTTCACCGGCACGGGTGGAAGATTCGCCGCATAGATTTCGCCGCCTTGAAGGGACATGGGCTCGCTGCTCCAGTCGCCTCCATTGATGCGAAAGTGCAGGGTGGTGGAGGTCACGGTGCTGTAGTCGAGAATGTGGGCCGAGATGGGATCGGCCTGCCCGCCGCCGGGCAGCGTGATGGGCTCACTCACGTCACTGATAATGGGGCCGGCGATATCAATGAGTTCGAAGTGCCGGGCCACCTTGCCATCGCCGATCACTGTTACGGGATACTCCAGCGACTCGAAGCCGGGCATGCTCGCGCGAATGGTGTAGTCGCCGGGCGCGGCGAGACCGCTGAAGACACCGTCTTCCGCGGTAAAGTAGGTGTAGCCTTCGCCCAGCAATTCCACGCGCGCGCCGGGCAGGGGCAGGTTCATCCAGCTGGCATTGACCACGGTGCCCTCGATGGTACCGAAGCCGTCGATGACCGCGCTGACGGCGGCGTAGGCGTCGACCAGACCGTGGCCGTAGGTGTTTTCCTCACCGGGATCGCCGAGGTCCGCCGCGCTATCCATGATGATCTGCTTGATGCTGTCCACGTCGAGGTTGGGGTTGGCCTGGCGCATGAGCGCTACCACGCCGGCCACATGGGGGCCGGCCATGGAGGTGCCGCTGTTGTATCCGTATATGCCTCCGGGCAGCGCTGAGTAAACGTCAACGCCGGGGGCGACCACCTCGGGTTTTACTTCCAGGCCGGGATCCACTTCGCAGGTGGTCGGTCCGCGGCTGGAAAATCCTGCGATGGGATAGGGCCACTCGAAGTTGGTGGCGTCCACCGCGCCCACGGAGAAACAGTTGGTCAAGCTTGCGGCGCGATCGGCGGGAGAGCCCATGCTCGAAGGATCCGGGCCGTTGTTGCCGGCCGACCAGACGGCTACGGTGCCCGCCGCTTCGAGGTTGTCGATGGCCGTCCACCAAAGGTCGAAGCAACTCGGATAGCTCAGGTGTTCTCCCACGCCCCAGGAATTCTGGATGACGTCGGGCACGTCGTCCACGGTGCCGGGATCGCCGTCGGGATCGGTGAACCACTCGAGGCAGGTGAAGACGTCGTTGTCGAAATCTTCGCTCACGGGCTGGTCGATGCCGTTGCAGGCGATCCACTCGGCGCCCCAGGCCACGCCCACGCTGTCGTCTTCGGCGACGCCTGTGATGGTGCCGCAGGTGTGGGTGCCGTGACCATCGAGATCCAAGGGAAAACTGGTTCCGCCGTCGAGCACGTCCAGCCAGCATTCCTGCCAGGGCGCATGATTGCCGCGCCAACGGGATGTGAGGGCTTCGTGGTTGCCGTCCACACCCGTGTCGAAACTGCCTACAAGGCGTGTGAGCCCTGTGTAACCGAGCTCGTACCAAACCTCGGGGGCGCGAATGGCCACGAGACCTTCGGTGATGCCGATCTGCCGGTCGGCGCCGGGCACAAATTCGCCCATGGGCGCGATGAGTTCGGGCTCGAAGTTGGGCTCCACGCGCAAGACGTCGGCGCGTGAGGCGATGCGCTCGATTTCAGCGCGGCTGGCGGTGACCACGATGAGGTTCGCGATCCAGTGGCTGGTGAAGCCGCGCACCTCGTTGCTGGATTCGAGGTAGGCGATGAGATCGCGCTGGGATTGTGTGGCCTCTTGCAGCGCTTCCACGACCACGCGGTGACGATGCCGGCGGCTGACTCGCTGGGCTTTCAATTCGGCGCTCAGTTCCGGGGTCTGCACCTGCTCGCTCATGAAGACCACGACCTTGAGCGTTTCGTCGGGCCCAAGTTCGGCGAGTTTATCCTCCAGTGCGGGGTGGATGTCGCCGGCCATGGCGCTGAGCGCGCCGAGCAGGATTGCCAGGGTCAGGACTGCGAGCTGCCTCATCACGATGCCTCCCGATTGCGTGGTAGGCTTCAATTCTACCACGCGGAGCGGGGGCGATCAATGTGCCTACTCCTCCGGTTCCTGCCCCGCCCGGCGGCTCCAGTAATAAACGGCCTCGGCGAATTCACGGGCCGTGTACTCGCAGTAGGTTCCGCCGGGTTTTTCCAAGAAGTTGCGGGCCATGGTCAGAGGATTCATGGGCTCGTTTTCCACGGGGGCCGCCACGATGGCCACGATTTCCCAGTCGAAATCGCCGGAGCGCTCGCCGTCGTTCTCGCTGAGCGCCTCGGCGCTGTATAGCACCACATCCACAAACTGTGCGGGTTCGGGCTCACCCAATGCCGTCACTCGAATGTGCGCATCCTCACCGGCCTGACGATTTTCAAGACGCGCCGATAGCTTGGTTCTCCGCTTCACAAGAACCGTGGCACAGGCGAACTGCTCTGGCGGGCAAGGCACCAGGACGACCTTGTCCAGGTCTTCTCGCCCGGACCCGGGTCGACGTTCATCCCAGTGCTTTTCGAGAAGTTCGATCAACTCGTCTTCGCTACCACGAAAATAGCTGCGGCCCTGCCCTGGTTGGCAACGCTTGCGCGCGAATTCGCTCCAGCCGATTTTGGGAACCCTACTCATGCCGATTTCCCGAGCATGGCCCGTCGGAATCGCTGCGTGATGCCTCGGTGCTTGCGCATGGCTTTGCGCAATTCAGGTAGGGCTTCGCGCGCGGCGATCACGCCTTGCTTACGAATCTCCGGCGCGGCGCTCATGTTGGCCCAGTGGAATTGTCCCACCTGCGGTGTGATGACGAAGTCGGCCATCTTGAGCACCATCTTGTTCAGTCGATTGCGCGCGATGGCGTCGCTGCGCATGACGATGTCCAGGCCGCGTTCGAATCCGGCCATGTCCCGCTCGAAAGTGGGGATGTCCACGGCCAAGACGAAGTCCGCGCCCAATCCACGACAATCGGTGATGGGAACTCGATAGCTGCCCCCGCCATCAATGAGAAGCATGCCTTCGTGAGCGATGGGCGGGAACACGCCGGGAATGGCGCTGCTGGCGTAGATGGCTTCGATGAGGGGGCCTTCGGTGAAGGTCTTGTGGTCGCCGCTCACCAGGTCGATGGCGATGGTGGCGAAGGGCAACTGAAGATCTTCGATGCGTGTGTCACCGAGTAGTTCGGACAGCGGTCCCATGAGCTTGTCGCTACTTCGCTGAGCGGGGGAGGTGAAGGTTTTGAAGGTGAGAACTTTCCGCTCGATGGACCGCCGGAATTCCTTGAAGAAACTGCTGTCGTCGGCGAACTCCTTGTCTTCCACGAAGGGCGCCCAGAGTTCTTTGAACTCGGGATTTTCCCAGTAGCTCTTCAAATGCTCGTCCACCACATCGGCGTCGAGGTATTTTGCATAGAGCGCGCCGACGATGGAACCCATGCTCGTGCCGCTGATGCAGTAGGGACGCAGCCCCTCTTCTTCCAGGACTTCCAGTACTCCCACATGAGCGAGGCCGCGCGCGCCTCCGCTTCCCAGGGCCAATCCGAGTCGCATCAATCATCCTCCGAAAATGCGGGCACGGCGCTGAGCGAGTGCTGGAATCCTAATTCCTTGAAGAGCGATTCCGTCTCGCCGCGTCTGGCACCGCTCCAAGCCAAATCGTTCAGGTTCTTATCCAAGTTCATGTCTCGTCGCAGCTCGACGAGGCTCCGGCAGGTTTCGGCCAGCTCGCGATGTTCCTCGAGCCTGGCACCCAGCTTCCCGGCGCCTCGAATGGGCAGGTCGGCAACCTTGTCCAGGGAAGCATAGATTCCGTCCAGGCTCCCAAGCCCCTGAAGCAAGGCGGAGGCCGTCTTGGGCCCCACACCGGGAATGCCGGGGATGTTGTCGCTGCTATCTCCGCACATGGCCAGGTAGTCCACCATCTGATCGGGATTGACGCCGAAGAGTTTGGGCACCGTTCGCACAGTGAAGCGCTTGCTGCGCGATGGATCGAGAACGCGTGTACCCTCATCCACGAGTTGAGCCAGGTCTTTATCCCCCGACAGGATGGTCACTTCGACACCCGCAGCACGAGCCTGTGTGGCAAGGGTGGCGATGATATCGTCGGCCTCGAAGTTGTTTTCCTTGAAGCGCGCCAGGCCCAGAGCATCGACGATGCGTTCGCACTGTTCGAACTGAGGCAAAAGCTCGGGCGGTGTTTCTCCACGATTGGCCTTGTAGGCAGGGTAAATGTCATTGCGAAAACACTTTGGTCCTGCGTCAAAAACTACCGCCACGCTTTCGGGTTTCTCACGGTAGAGAAAACGCAAAAGGAAGTGCAAAAAACCGAAGCTCGCGTTGGTGGGGCTGCCGTCGGGCGCGTGGATTTCATCCTCCGAATAGAAGGCGCGAAAGATCCAGGCCATGGCGTCGATGATGTAGATTTGTTTTGGCATGATTGGATGAGGATATTCGGGAAATGCAAAATCTACAAGGCAGAGAACTACCGGCAGGGAACTATCGGCAGGGAACTATCGGCAGGGAACTATCGGCA
>RRYU01020218.1_pt1 | contig 13376 bp, 17 predicted proteins | sample 2162651 | NCBI WGS metagenome assembly RRYU01 (sample SAMN10267283, study PRJNA491782) | microbial mat metagenome | isolation source: biomat in the production well | place: Japan: Minami-Kanto gas field, natural gas well KTG3 | collected 2017-06 | reverse complement strand
AGGTGGTATTTGCCGCATCCGCATTTTCTCAGCAGAGTGGTTTGCCGCCGGCAATCATGATTGTTGTTTTGATTTTCTGGCATTAGTTTTGCTTTTTTTGTGTTATTTTAAATTAGACAAAATATAAATAAGTATTTTTTTGTGCCAAATGTTTTTTTCAAGATTGTGCAAAATATTTTGACCGGATTATCCGGGGCTGATAAACGTCAACTGATGGGCACCTCTATTTATTTGTTCCGAAGCCCGATTACTGCGTTGGGCGGTGTTCGAAATCCTCATGTACGCCGTGTACACTCCGGTTTTTCCGCTCCGTCCGCCTTGTCCTCGGGCTTCTCACGACAATACATAGAGGTGCCCTCTTGTCAGGTTTTTCAAGGTGGCGTTGGAGGAGTGTCAGCGGATCATATAATTTACCGGGATATCGAGACTTAATTCACGAAGCCCATAATCGGAAGGGGCAGGAAATGGCGACGATTGCCTGATGGCATCCAGAGCTGCCTTGTCAAGGGTTTTATAGCCGGAGGAAGACAGCAGGGTAACCTGCATGACGCTCCCGTCTTTTGCAATATTAATCTTGATAAGGGAGGTGCCTTCATGATTCTGTTTTCTCGAAAAGCGAGGGTAGTATTTGTGCTTTTCGATTTGTGAGCGTATCAATGAAAGATAGCCGTTGATGTCCAAAACTGCAGATGAAGAAGCTGCCAATTGAGGTTCAACTCCCGCTTCATCGGTTTTCTCTTGAGGCAGGTTTTCCGCACTTATCGGATTGATCGTCTGATCATCTGCGGTGTCTTTTTTATCCGGTTGCTTTGTATTGGGGATAGCTGATGATGTATCTTCTCTTTTTGGAGGACTGACTGCATTTTCCTGTTGACTTGCCGTATTGTTTGCCGGTATCGACTCCAGACTGAGGTTGATTGCGGTAGAGGATATTCTTGTATGGCTTTCAAGAGCAGGGCTCCTGAATAGAAAAAATCCGGAATGGATAGCAAAAGCAACCGCAAATGAGATAATGTTTATCTGTTTATTGCTCATGGTGCTGCTTTTTTTCCGTTACTACCGCAATGTTGTCTGCCCCTGCCTGTTTTGCTATATCCATGACGCTGATGACCAGGCCAAAATGGATACGCTTGTCGGCTATCAGTCGTATGTTTTTCTCATCACATTCATGCAGAAGTTGTGAAAGTTGATCATGCAACTGGTCGAGAGTTATGTTTTTCCTGTTGAGCGACAGGGAACCATTACTGCTGATACCTATGGCGATTTCTGGTTCATCCTGAACGATCGAAGTTTCTGATTCCGGGAGACTGACCGGTATCATTGGTTTTGCGTAGATCGAGGTGAGCATGAAAAAGATCAGCAGAAGAAAAACCACGTCAATCATTGGTGCGAGATCGAGCCACTTCCTGCTTTTAACCGTTTTTCCAAATTCCAGCATGGCTATTTCCCGAGATGTTTTATGGTTTCCGATCCGTAGTACTTCATCAGGAAGGAAAATGACTGCACTTTTTCTTCAAGCAGATGATGCACTATCATTGACGGAATAGCGACTCCGAGACCTGCCGCAGTTGTTATCAGTGCTTCCCATATTCCCCCTGCCAGCATGGAAGGGTCAACTGAACCGTTTGCCTGAGCGACCTGCTGAAACGCATTGACCATCCCGAGAACAGTGCCAAGCAGTCCCATGAGAGGCGCAATTCTAATGATCAGCTCGATCAGATGAAGGTGCTTGTTAAGCCTTTTTATTTCTGTTGTTCCTGCAAGAGTGATCTCTTCCTCGATGAATTCCTTTGTCTTTCCAGCATGTCGAAGCCCTTCGGCAAGTATTGCCGATACGGGCCCGGGGGAAGCCTCGGCTAACTGTAACGCTTTATCAAGCCGGCCTTTCTCGATAAGATCATGAATGATCTGCGGGGCATCGGCCGACCTTCCTGCCCTGAAAAAATGAAAACTTCTCTCGATGGCATAAGCAACGGTCAGGATAGAGCATACAAGAAGCGGATACATCAAGGGGCCACCGGCATCAAAAAAATACCACATACGGAGAAACAGTTTGTTTGTCGGAATGAAAAAAATGTTTTCAATAATTACGATCTTATCATTATTTAGACAAAATAAAATTAATATCATTTTTACAATGAAAGAAGATTTGACGTACCATGATGAAAAAACTTTGCGGTTTTATGGTTTTGGCGGTGTGCTGTTCTGTTTTGGCTCATGCCGGTGAGACGGTTCAGCATCATCGCATGGATGAAGTGATTGTGACCGCAACGCTTTCCGACGCCGCGCTGGCATGGCTCAGGGCATGATCATTGATGAGACCGTGAGGGCCTGGCATTCAATACCATTTTGAAAAGACAGCGATGAAGAAAAACGATGACGGTAATCCGGATTCCTTAATCATGAAGGAAGTATTGCAGGGAATGAAGAAAATAGCATATGGGGAGATTGTCATCACCATTCATGATTCCCGGATTGTGCAGATTGAGCATCGTGAAAAAAAACGCTTTCCCCGAACGAATTGCGGCGACTGTACAGGCAGAGCTCAACAGGAACAACAAGAAGGCTGACGACCGGATCGCCGGAGGAAGGCCTGGCGCATTGGAGTAGTCTATGAAGTTTCATTGTAAAATCAGGAACAGTGCTTTACTGATGATGGCGGTGGTTCTTGGTGCGGCACCTGTACGAAATGTTCAGGCCGGGCCGGACAAGGCGGTGCTCGACAAGATTGTGGTGAGTGCGACGAAGACACCGCACACCCTGGGAGACGTGCCGGTTGCCGCAGAGGTAATTACCCGGGAAGAGTTGCTCGAAAAAAATGTTCGTACAGTCCAGGAGGCCCTCGAGAAAACAACCGGGCTTGCTGTCGAGATGAACTCCGGTTCTTACGGAGACAAAGGTCATGTGAGTATCTATGGTCTCGAGTCCCGGCATACCCTGGTGCTGGTCGATGGACAAAGGATTCTCGGGGGGCATCAAAATGCCGTCGATCTCCAGCAGATTTCCATCGAGATGATCGAAAGAATAGAAATTCTCAAAGGGCCGGCATCCGCCTTGTACGGTAGTGATGCTGTCGGCGGTGTGATCAACATTATTACCAGGGGTGCGCCCGACAAGCCCGAGTTTTTCGGTTCGCTCGCGATGGGTACCCGCGGCACCACCATTGGAACCGCTTCAGCCGGGGCAGGATCCGGGAAGATTGGAGGCCGGGTCAACTATACCTACCGTGAGTCGGATGGGGTGGATAAGGAGCTTGATCCTTTCCATGAACACATTTTACAGGGAACCTTGTCGTTTGACCTCTCCGATAAAACGGATTTCGATCTCAAGCCTTACTACTCCTATAATGTGATGCAAAAAGCTGATCGGTACCAGGAACGCTACGGCCTCAACGCGCTCTTCAAATGGCAGCCGGATGAATACTCAACGGTCAGGGGCAGAGGCTCCCTGTTTGACTATCATCACTGGACGGAAGACCGGGATACCGATTATGTGCTGAACGATTATGAACTGGAGGTTGGTTACTCGAGGCTGCTGTTTGAAAAACATCTGGTGAGTACCGGGTACGAGTTCAGGCAGGAAGAACGGGATGATGAGAGTAAATCACTTGCTGTCGATCAGAATCTGCACAGCTTCTATCTGCAGGATGAGATCGATTTTTCACCGGTGGTCCTGGTTCTGGGGGCGCGGTTCGATACACATGAACGGTGGGGGGAGGAGATCAACCCAAAGGCCAGTCTTATGTACAAGGCATCCGATGATTTGACTTTCAGGGCATCGGTCGGGACAGCATTCAAAGCCCCTTCTCTTCTGAAACTCTATGGAGACTGGATGATGGGGCCATACCTTGTTCATGCCAATCCGGATCTCAAGCCGGAAAAGTCCCTGGGTTATCAGGCTGGTGCGGAATATGCGTTCAGCAAGGATGTGACAGCCAGGGTGTCGCTGTTCAGGAATGAACTCGAGGATTTGATCGATACCCGGATTGTCAGAATGGGGCCTCGGCCATGGGACATGTATTATGAGAATGTTGAGGAGGCAATGACACAGGGTGTTGAAGTCAACCTTGACGCTCGTTTGCATGACAACATTTCTGCAAGGGCAGGGTATACGTTGCTCGATACGGAAAACAAACTTACAGGTAAAGAGCTTGTTCACAGACCTGATCACAAGTTTTTTGCCGGTGTGGATTTCAGGATTCCCGAAGCCGACCTTCGTTTACATATCGAATCAGCGTATACCGGTGAACGTTGGGATGACGATGATAACACGATCAAGCTCGATAATTTCTGGTTATGGAGCGCATCCGCCGCAAAAGAGCTCGGTGAGCATACCGAGGTATTCGTCAAGGTGGATAATATTTTTGGGGAGAAGGATATAGAGGATGAGTACGATATCGACGGTGTGGAGTTTCTTGCAGGGGTGAGGGTGGACTTGTAAGTGCCCTGCCCTTGTGTTGCTGGAGCCCCGTGGAACTGTCAGGTTCCACGGGGCTTTTTTTATACCGGGCTATAGTGCTTTTTCGTCCAGAATCTTTTCGGCATACTCTCCCGCTACACTGACGATCCATTGCTCCAGGTCGGGATCCGGGAGGATGGCGTCGGGTTTGTAACGAACCTTTATGTGGTGATCCTCTGCTGCTGCGACTCCGTTTCCAATGATGTCAATCTGGAATGTTTCACTGTTCGATACCAGGAGCGGGATGACAAGAGCTCTCTTTTTCTTTTCGAGAATCCGCCTGATGCCCGCAGTAGTAGAGTCCGGGCTGTAATGGGCAATATGGCCACACCATGCCGTGGTATGGTCGGTGATACCTGTTTCAAGGCTGACATGTGTACCGACATCCTGAAATAGCTTTGTCCACTGTTCATCGAAAGCCGATGAACCATAACCGACAAGCACAAGACCCTCTTCTTTCGTGTTGGCTGAAAGTGTCCTGGTCCTTCTCAAAACGTTTTTTTTCAGGAGGTCTGAAAAATCAAGGGATGGCGCAAGATGTGTCCTTGCAACCGGAACGTATCGTTCGATATTTTCGAGTTTCAGTTTTTCGAGGGACGCCGGGTTTTCTTTCTTTCCGATAATCGTGGGAATGTCGTCAAACATGTGTGTACCGATGGTCAGAAAGACCGGAATGATGACAATATCGCTGTATCCTTCACTGTCGAATGCCTTGAGCCCTTCGGCAATAGATGGTTTTGCGTGTTCCATGAAAGCGGTTCTGACGCCTTCCACTCCTTCGATGCCAAGGATTTTTCCTGAAACATTTTCTTCCAGTTCAATCAGGTTTTCCCTCCATCGTTCCGAGCGGGAACCGTGATTGACGAGCAGTACTCCGATTTTTTTGCCCCCTGTTTTTTCCTGTACAACAGGCGCCGGTGAAGGGTTGCAGCCGGTAACAAGAACCAGTAGTACAAGAATGACGGTAGTGCAAAAACGAGAACATGTTTGAGAAGAATGCATGGTGTTTAACAGTTTTTTTCTTGTTACAAATGCTGGATAACAATGACAACCAGTGGCGGGACAATGCCTGCGGTGATAAGCCATTTACCTCTTCCCGAGAGGCCTTTGCTGCCGCGCAGCATAAGCATTCCGGTAATCGTAATGACAATCAACATGACGGCAAACAGGTCCGAGATCCACTTCCACCATTCGACACTGTTCCGATGAAGCACGTTGACCTGGTAAAAAAGCGGGCGTCTGGAGATTTTTTCATACGTACCGCTGCCGTTTTCCAGATCGATCATCAGGGTTGCATCCTTATAGTATATTTTGACCTGTCTCTCTGAGGGAAAATCGTAGAGCCTGTAGGATGTTTCTCCGACCAGGGAACTGAACTTCCTGATCAGATCAGGGCTTATCTCGTCTCGCTGGTACCGGTTATCGAGCTTTACTTCCTCTTTGCCGATGATAAAATCAGGATTCCACTCATCGACATGGTTGAGAGCGATTCCTGATAATGAGTACGCGATAATCAGTGCGGCAAAAAAGTAGCCGAGGTCCCTGTGCAGGACATTGTTGATTTTTCTGAAACGTTCTCTGGATGATAGACGCATACTGCTTCAGTTGGTTTTTTCGTTAAGGATAGTGTTCGAGTATTGTTTTGCGATATCGACAATCCATTGCTCGATGTCCGGGTCCGGGAGAATGGCATCCGGTTTGTAACGAACTCTTGTTTTGTGGTCTCCGATTTTTTCTATGCCGTCTCCAATGATCCTTATCTGAAAATTTTCATCGAGGGCAACAAGTGCCGGAATGACAATCGCGGTGCTTTTCTTTTCGAGTATTCGTCTGATTGCCACCGTTGTCGAATCAGGAGCGTACCGGACGATATGGCCACACCATCCGACGGCGTATTCGTCAATGCCTGTTTGCTCTTTAACGTGTTCGGCGGTTTTATTGAATAATTTGGTCCACTCTCTTTCATACGGTTCCGAGCCGTACCCGATCAGGACAAGACCTTCATCCTCAGGTTTTTTTGAAAGCTCCCGTACCCTTCGCACCATGTTTTTCGGCAGGATCTCGCTGAAATCAAGCAGGGGAGCGATATGCACATCTGCCTGTGGCGCATATCGCTCGATTTTTTCGAGTTTGAGTATTTCAATTGACTCCGGGTTTTCCTTGAGGCCGATGATGGTCGGGATGTCGTCGAAGGAGTGGGTGCTGACCGTGAGCAGCAATGGAACAATGATGACATCGGAATAGCCTTCACGGTCGAACTCTTTAAGACGTGTGGCGATCGAGGGCTCTGTGTATTCCATGAACGCGGATTTTGTCCCGGATACCTTTCCGTTTCCAAGTATTTTGTTCCTGACATTATTCTCGACTTCAAAAAGGGTGTTGCGCCAGCTTTCAGAGTGAGAGCCATGGCTGATAAGCAGGACGCCAATTTTTTTTTCAGGACTTTTTTGCGGTTTTCCTGTTTCAGTGTTCTGACTATTACAGGCCCCGAGCCAGAACATGCAGAAAAGTATGACGAGAGGTTTTTTGAAGAAATCCACGAGGCGCATGTTTATTTGTGTTTTAGTTGTTACCGGGGTTCTTGGATGAGAATATAATGAGGTTGTTTTTATTTTGTCTAAATTAATTTAGAATTCTTTCTGTTTATTGTAATTGCTTTTGAAGTGTCTTCTCAATTTGACAAGCTTCATAACGGGTAGGCTGAAAAAGTGCGTGGTACTTGATGAAAAGATCAGGATGATGTGTTTGAAACAGTTGAAGAAAAAATGGGCGTGTGATTATGCAGAAAAATACACAGACAGGAAAAGATAATGTGAAGCTGCAAGGGGTTCCGGAAACCCTGCTTTGGCCTTTATGGAGCCGGGCCAGTGAGCAAAAAAGAAGCGATCGTCTGATCGACGATCTTCTTTCCGCTGATATGGTCGATCGAATCGACTATGATTTCGAGGGAAGCTTCGGCAAGCCCAATGCCGGTCATGCGATCCGGGCCCGTGTGATCGATGATGCGATTAACAGTTGGCTTGTGGCCAATCCGGAAGGGACGGTTATTTCCCTTGGTGAAGGACTGGATACTCAGTTCTGGCGTGTCGATAACGGTTCGTTACGCTGGATTTCCGTAGATCTTCCTGAAAGTATCGAGATTCGCCGCCGGTTTCTGCCCGCGGAAGAGAGGATGGAGGTGATTGCGTGTTCTGCACTCGATGACCTTTGGATCGAAAGAGCTCCATCGGGTACGAATGTTTTTATCGTCATGGCAGGGTTGCTGATGTATTTCAAGTGACGAAAACCTATACCGCACCGCCCATGCCGTGGGCGCTGAACTACGGTGACTATCATGTACTCCCGGGCATCCATCCTCGCTACCGGCTCAAGCGGAAAATGACCTATGCTGACCCCTTTCCCAAACGGATGCCTCCCTATTCCTATCTGTTAAAGTTTTCCTGGTTGACCGACAAGCTGGCTTCCGGGATAGTGCATCTTGAGATTACCTGACACAGTGAAGATAACAAGGCATTGCCGGAATGATTGATTGTGATTCTCCTTCCTCAAGCCTCTCTGATAAAGCCACAGAGGGGCTTTTTTATGGATTGATGAGAGAGCCGGGGATGTGGGCAGTTGACGTTACTCTCGTATTGTTTTTTTGTTTGGATTAAATATAGATAAGGTTATATTGGCCGAGTCTATTTATAATAAGTCTAAATTAACGCCTAAGATGTCTACTATGAAAAAACCAACCTTGAAAAAGCTTTTTGTTCTCCTTGCGTGCATCGCCCTGCCGACACTGCCAGCAAAAGCGGAACAGCAATCAATTTACGATCCGGCAAAAGTACCGCAGGAGGCAACTGCACCTCATAGCCATCAAGGCAAGAAAATTATCGACAGCATCGAGTTGAGCGGTCTGGTCGAAGTGGAGGCATCCTACAGCGACACGGACGATGGTGACGCATCGGATATTGTTCTTGCCACCCTCGAGCTCGGTCTCGACGCGGAGATCACCGACTGGTTCTCGGCGCACATACTGTTGCTCTACGAAGAAGATGAAACAGACGGTATCGAGGTTGACGAAGCGTTCGCGAGCATTACGCCCGGTGACTCGGGGATATTCGTCAACGCAGGACGTTTCGCACAGAGTATCGGAGCGTTTCCATCGTCGATGATCACCGATCCGCTCACGCTCGAACTCGGAGAAACAACCCAGAAATCATCGGTGGCGCTCGGCTGGGGCAACGACTCCGTCGAAGCGCTGGTGAGCGTTTACAAGGGAGATATCCAGAAAACCGGAGACGATCATGTCAACACATGGGTGGGTGCCCTGAATGTGAACGGCGAACTCGATGACCTGAGCATTGAAGCAGGAGTGTCCTATACCAACAACATGGCCGACAGTGACGGTCTGGTGGATGATTTTGCCGGTGGAGAAACGGATGATTTGGTGAGCGGCTATTCGGGGTATGTAGTAGTCGGGTTGGACGCCGTGCAGCTGAGTGCCGAGTACATGGCTGCGGCTGATGAGTTTACTGATGGTGACAGGGCTGGAAGTACTCCGACGGCCTACAATGTGGAGCTTGCCTGGGATGCCCCCTCGCCGCTGGCGCTTGCAGTCCGTGTAGGCGGAGGAGATGAGTTTGATGTCGATAACCAGTATGGCGCAACCGTCTCGTATGACCTCTACGAAGGGGTCGCGCTGGGTGCCGAGTACCTTCGCAATGAAAACAGCGACGATACCAGCGAGGATATTTTTACCCTCCAGCTTGCTGCGGAGTTTTAAAGATAGAACACAAATCTGTTGCCATGAATACATTATCGGAAATGCATGAAGGTGTCACCGGTGAAATTACCGGTGTCATCAATGAGGGACGTCATCGTAATGGTCGCAAACGTGGATTGAATCATAACGGAGCAGCGAAGCTGTGTGAAATGGGATTTTACGAAGGGCAGCAGATAACCGTCGTGAAGAATAAGGGAAACGGTCCGCTCGTTATCAAGCTGCAGGATACCAGAATGATCCTGGGGCGCGGACTGGCAATGAAAATCTTAATAAGGAACAATCACTCATGACACTGTCTGAGCTGAAGACAGGGCAAAGCGCCCGGATAAGCAGGCTTTCCTGTTCCGGATCTCTTAAATCAAAACTGATCGAAATGGGTGTGCTTAACGGGGAGCGGATACAGATGGTTCGCATTGCACCGCTTGGTGATCCGGTCGAGGTATTGATCAAACAATACAAGCTCTCGCTACGCAAAAAGGATGCCGAGGGAATAACCGTAGAGGAGGTGCGATAATGCCTGATACCATGACGATGGATGAGCGGGCTGTGCAGGGGAAAAGCGGGACGAAAAAAACGGTCATAGCCCTTGCCGGGAACCCCAACTGCGGCAAAACAACGTTGTTTAACGCATTGACCGGCCTTAACCAGAAAACAGGTAACTGGCCGGGCGTGACCGTTGACCGGAAAACCGGTTCGTTTGTTCACGAAGATCTCGAAATAGATCTGGTCGATCTGCCCGGTGTCTATTCGACTACGGCTTCTTCGGTCGATGAGGAAATAGCTCGGGAGTATATTCTCTCGAGAGAAGCGCAATTGATTGTCAATATTGTCGATGCGTCGAACCTCGAGAGAAATCTTTATCTCACGAGCAGGATGCTTGAGATGAACGTTCCGGTGCTGGTTGCCCTGAACATGATGGACGTGGCGGATGAGCGCGGTCTCGAGATCGATGTGAATGGTCTGGAATCAAAACTCGGGTGCAGGGTTATTCCGATTATCGCATCAAAGAAAAAAGGAATAGACGCCCTGAAAATAGCGATCTATCAGGAGATCGGCAGCGGGAAAGAGTTCCGTTCGCCGGTCAGTTACCCTGAAAATCTCGATGGGGCAATCAATGTTTTTGCTGAACAGGTTGCCTCTTCAGGAATTGCGGGCCGGCCTGATCCGAAATGGCTTGCGGTCAAGCTTCTCGAGGGTGATTCGCGACTTGAAAAACTCGTCGGGCCGGATCTGAGAGCAGAGATATCCCTGGCGAGGGAAAAGCTGTCAGCGGAACTCGATGAGGATCTCGATATCATAGTGGCTGATAATCACTATCGTGCGATCAATTCGGCCATCAGTGCGGTTGTTCAGAGAAAACAGGAGATCTCGGAGTCGATTTCCGACAAAATCGACAAGGTTGTTCTCAGTCGTATCTGGGGAATTCCGGTTTTCCTGCTTGCCGTGTATGCGATGTTCATGTTCACCATCAATCTTGGCGGCGCGTTTATCGATTTCTTTGATATCTTCACAGGAACGATTTTCGTGGACGGCTTCAGCGAGTTGTTGACACCGCTTGGGACTCCTGAATGGCTGGTTACACTTCTGGCATCCGGTCTTGGCGGCAGTATTCAGACCATGGCGACCTTTATCCCGCCTATCGGCTTCATGTTTCTGTTTCTTTCTTTTCTCGAAGATTCGGGTTATATGGCAAGGGCGGCATTTGTCATGGACCGGGGAATGCGTTTTCTTGGTCTTCCCGGAAAAGCGTTTATCCCTTTACTGGTCGGGTTCGGCTGTAATGTTCCGGCCATTATGGGTGCCCGGACTATAGAGAGTCAGCGTGACAGGATCATGACGATCATGATGAGTCCTTTTATGTCATGTGGCGCAAGGCTTCCCGTCTACGCACTGTTCGCAGCGGCATTTTTTCCGGTTGGCGGGCAGAATATTGTTTTTTTGCTCTACATCATCGGTATAGCATTTGCCGTTGTTACAGGGCTTGTTTTAAAGTATACCGTCCTGAAAGGTGAGGCCGGTCATTTTCTGATGGAGCTTCCTCCCTACCATGTTCCTTCCTTGAAAGGGGTTTTGATACGGACATGGGACCGGCTGAAATCATTCCTGATTCGTGCCGGTAAAGTGCTTGTGCCGGTTATCGTGGTACTGAGCTTCCTGAATTCGCTCGGAACTGATGGTTCGTTCGGCAATGAGGATACTGAAGAGTCTGTACTTTCCTCGATCAGTAAAACCATTTCGCCTGTGTTTGAGCCGATGGGTGTTACCGAGGATAACTGGCCGGCAACCGTCGGTATTTTTACCGGTATTTTCGCCAAGGAAGCCGTTGTGGGTACGCTCGATGCAATGTATGCTCAGATAGGCTCCGGTGAAGAGAAAGACGGCGCCGGTGAAGAAGAAGGTTTTGACTTTTGGGCCGGAATCAGTGAGTCCTTTGAAACAATTCCAGCGAACCTGGGTGATCTTGCCGGAACGGCACTCGATCCGCTCGGCATTTCTATCGGAGATGTCTCCGATCCTGAGGCCGCCGGTGAAGATCTTGAGGTCGATGCGAATATCTTCGGGTCGATGGTGAGCCTTTTCGACGGCAAGATCGGCGCGTTTGCCTACCTGCTGTTCGTCCTGCTTTACTTCCCCTGCGTCGCTGCCATTGCGGCGGTGTATCGGGAGACAAACCTTGGGTGGACGATTTTTGCGGGATTGTGGACGACCGGTCTGGCCTATATCGTGGCGGTCGTATTTTATCAGCTCGGTACCGTTACCGCGAATCCTGCCGGATCCCTGCTCTGGACAGGGGCGATGCTTGCTGTTTTTGCGGCGGCTGTCGCCGGTATGTGGCTCAAAGGACGGCGGTCCGAAGATATCTGACCAAGTGGCTCACTGCGGGAGTATCCTTTGGAATACTCCCGCATGTCTTACAGAGAACCTCGAAAAAAAACAGCAGTCATGTCACTTCTTGAACTGAAAGAGTATCTGAAGAACAGGAATATCGTTTCGATAAACGACCTCTGTATACATTTCAGAACATCACCGGAAACGCTGGAACCGATGCTGGAGCAGTGGATACATAAGGGAAAGCTGCGCCGGGAAAGTTCCGGAGGTTCCTGTGGCGGCAAGCACAACACCTGTTCCTGCGGTGAAAGCAAACAGATATGGTATCAGTGGATAGAGTAGTACTTCGGTCGACCTCTCTGTAATCTTCTTTATTGACGAACCCCACTTCCTCCTCTATATTTATACATGAAGATACTTCTCATGCTGTGTTCAGCGGTGAGCAGAAAAACTTCTTAGCCTTATAAAACGTCAATCGAGGAGGAAATTATGGCACTCTACATTACAGAAACGTGCACCTACTGTGCAGCATGTGAGCCGGAATGTCCGGTGAATGCGATCTCTGCGGGTGATGACGTATATGTTATTGATCCGGATGCATGCAACGAGTGCGAGGGTCTCGATGCTCAGGCATGTGTTTCAGTCTGTCCGGAAGAGTGTATCGTACAAGGCTGACTATCGGATGCCTCTATGTAGGGATTGCTGAACAAATCAACCCACCGCCAAGTACCGTTCAAACAATGTCCGTCTTGATAGAAGAAAAGGGACTCTTTGACGGAGTTCAAGTTCCACTAAGAGGCAATCAAAAAAGCGCAAAAAAGAACCCGAGAGCAGCCGATCCAGGTTCATGACCAGAAATATAATCGATACCACCGTCTGGCTGCTTTCAGCCAGCCTCGCCATAACCCGGTTCAGACCATAGCGACGTTTTCCCTGACCAAACTTGCCTTCAACAGCATTGCGGATGCCTTCATCTTCCTTCTGCTGTTTGCGACGAGCACGGTTCTTCTCAGGATCTTTCGGTGGTCGACCCAGTGGCACGCCACTCAACCGGATACCTCGTTTCTTGCACCACATCCGATTATCCTTGGTCCGATAGATCTTGTCGGCATGGACCGATTCAGGATATGAACCGTAACGTTCTTGATAGCGTTCTATATCACGGACCAGATCACCGCCTTCGTTGTAGTTGTTCCATGACATCCGTTCAACCATACTCCAACCTTCAACAACACTGATCGAGAGTTTCATGCCAAACTCGGTTTTTGCCGATGCTTTGCCTCGCACGATTGGCCGAACATGCGGCTGACTGATGCTCACC
>RRYU01003643.1_pt1 | contig 13379 bp, 13 predicted proteins | sample 2162651 | NCBI WGS metagenome assembly RRYU01 (sample SAMN10267283, study PRJNA491782) | microbial mat metagenome | isolation source: biomat in the production well | place: Japan: Minami-Kanto gas field, natural gas well KTG3 | collected 2017-06 | reverse complement strand
CCCCCCCCTTGTCGCTGGAGATGGTTATGACATAAGATACGGACATGATTTTATCTCGATGCTATAATTCAACAGGCATTGGCTCAAATCAGGCAAACAGTATATAGTGTCCGTGAGCGTAAATGTCAATTTAAAACCCCAATATATAGGGTATTACACGATTTATGAAGTTAGCTAGTGCCCATCCGGAAATCCCGGATGAAAACGCGCTGGCCCTCCCGGATGCAGGATATGAACGAATTCACGCGAAAACTGACGGTCAGCGAACTTGTCGCCTTGCTGCAGGAGGTTGTGGAAAGCAACTTTGTAGACGTGGAAGTGGAGGGCGAGATGTCGAATTTTTCGACTCCAGCTTCGGGGCATTGGTATTTCAGCCTCAAGGATGAGCGCGCCCAGTTGCGAGCGGTGATGTTTCGCGGCCGCAATCGACAAGTTGGCGTTCGCCCCCAGGATGGTGGACGTGTGCTGTGTCGAGGCAGTCTCGGCGTATATACGGCGCGCGGTGAGTTGCAGCTGATTGTTGAAAGTCTGACCCCCAGCGGGATTGGCGACCTGCAAAAGGCCTACGATGCCCTGAAGGATAAACTGGCGGCCGAAGGTTTGTTCGCGGTTGAGCGCAAAAGGGCCCTGCCGGCTTTCCCGGCGACAATCGGCGTGGTGACTTCCGCGACCGGCGCGGCGATCCACGATATCATCAACGTGATCCGCAGACGCGCGCCGGGAATGCGTATCCTGTTGCGACCGGTCAAGGTCCAGGGGGAGGCTGCTGCTGCTGAAATTGCTGCGGCCATTGGCGATTTCAACCAGGTCTTTGTCCCGGATGTCCTGATCGTCGGGCGCGGCGGCGGTTCTCTCGAAGATCTCTGGGCCTTTAACGAAGAAGTCGTCGCTCGGGCGATTGTCGCCTCACAGGTGCCGGTTATCTCGGCGGTCGGCCACGAAGTTGACGTTACCATAGCCGACCTGGCCGCCGATGTGCGGGCGGCGACGCCGAGTGCCGCAGCAGAACTGGTCGCCAAAAGCCGCCTCGAACTCGAAGCGCATCTTGACCATCTGGGCATGCGCTTGCAGACGCAGTTGGCGCAGAGGATTCTTTTGGTAAGGCAGCGTCTTGATGATCTGGACCGCCGCCTCAGATATTCCGTGCGTGACTGGTCGCCGCAGCGAGCAGCCATTACCGGCCTGGCGCATCGGCTGCGCCGGGCAATGCTGGGCGAACTGCATTGTTATGCCGACCAGTTGGGCCAGAATGCGGGGCGCCTGCAGACTCTTTCACCCCTCCGGGCCCTCGAACGCGGCTACGTGATTGCCAGTCGTGACCGGGACTCGGCAGGGTTATGCCATACACAAGGGCTTTCTCCGGGAGATGATTTGTGGCTGCGTTTTGCGGACGGTCGGGTGCGCACCAGAGTTGAGGATGTCGAGCCGTGAAGCCGATGCTTGGCGCGCTGCTCCTGCTGCTTCTCGGTCTGCACGGCGTCTGCTTCGGCGGAGAACTGCTGCTGACTCCGCAAGTGGTTAAAAACGGCGGAGTCGCCGTGTTGCGCTGGACCGGCGAGCCGCCGGATTTTGGCGTGGTTCGCCTTGCCGACCGGATCATCTATCTCTATCCGGATCGAGCGGGCGCGATCGCGTTGCTACCGGTCCCTCTCGACATGCCGCCCGGCCTCTACCCTTTGCCGACAGCTGTCGTCGCGGCCGATGGTACGACCCATGCCTTCGAACTCGAGCTGCAGGTCAGACATCAGCCTCGTCCTGAAGAAAGTCTGACCCTGCCCGAAAGGATGGTGTCGCCCAGCGAACCGGCAGATCTCGAACGGATCGCACGCGACAGCCTTCTGCTCAATGACGTGTTCGCCAGGCAGAGCGAACGGGTTTGGGACACTTTTGCGAGACCGGTGGCAGAACCGGTCAGCAGCGTATTCGGTAAACGCCGCCTGCTCAACGGCCAGCCGCGGGCTCCGCACAGTGGCACCGATTTCCGGAGCCCGGCCGGGACCTCCGTACGTGCCCTCAGTTCCGCGCAGGTTGTGCTTGTGGAAGAGCTATTTTATACCGGCAGAACCGTTGTCCTGGATCACGGCGAGGGGCTCTTCTCGGTCTATGCCCACCTGTCAGCGAGCACGGTTCAGGCCGGGGAGGCCGTTTCGGTGGGAGAGGTCATCGGGAAAGTCGGCAGTACCGGACGATCCACCGGGCCGCACCTGCATTTGTCCGTGCGTCTGCTCGGCGCCAGGGTCGACCCGATGCTTTTGCTGGAAGCTTTGCAGCCTCCAGGCCCTTGACAGCGCTGCGCTTGCGTGGTGTGATAATTCACGATGGTCAGTGCAAACCTGACCAAGAGGTGCCGAATGAGTGAACAAATGACTTTTGAACAGGCCCTTAGGCAGCTTGAGGAGGCGGTTGCCAGACTTGAACAGGGAGCCCTGCCGTTGGATGAAGCCCTGACCTGTTTCGAGGCGGGCGTGCAAAGTGCCAACCATTGCCGAAAAATGCTCCAGCAGGTCGAGGCGCAGGTCGAAGTGCTGGTGAAAAAGTCCGAGGGGGTTTTCGAGACGGAAAGTTTCCCCTGCAGCGATAATGCGGAAGCCTGACCGCCATGGATTTCAACAGCTATCTTCAGGAACGGATACAGCTGGTCGACGCCGCCCTGGACCGTTGGTTGCCCTCGGCAGAGGTTTTGCCGGGCCGCCTCCATAAGGCGATGCGCTACTCGGTCTTTGCCGGTGGCAAGCGACTGCGGCCGATCTTGATGATCGCCGCCGGTGAAGCGGTAGGCGGTGATGCCAGGCAGGTTCTGCATGCCGCCTGTGCCCTGGAAATGATCCATACCTATTCGCTGATTCACGATGACTTGCCGGCCATGGATGATGATAATTTCCGCCGCGGAAGACCGACCAGTCATCGTGAATTTGACGAAGCCACTGCGATCCTGGCCGGTGATGCTCTTTTGACGGAAGCTTTCAGATTGCTGACCGACGGGCGGGCCAGCCAGGGCGCTGCACCGGAACGGATCCTCAGGGTTATACAGATTATTGCCAGTTGTGCCGGTTCGCGGGGGATGGTCGGCGGGCAGATCGTCGATATGGAATCGGAGGGCCGGGAGATTGATCTGCCCACCCTGGAGTATATTCATACCCATAAGACCGGTGCCCTGATCCTCGCGGCTGTCCAGACGGGAGCTTGCCTGGCCGGCGCCAGTGACGAGCAAATGAACGCTTTGACTCGCTATGCCGAGTTTGCTGGATTGGCTTTTCAGGTCGCAGATGATATTCTTGACGTTGTCGGTGACCAAGCGATGCTCGGTAAGGACGTGGGCAGCGACCAGGCCCGCGGCAAGGCCACTTACCCGGCCTTGCTAGGATTGTCGGAAGCCAGGCGGCATGCTGCGGAACTCTATGCAAAAGCCGTAGCTTCTCTGGACACCTTCGACGCAACCGCCGATCCACTGCGGGAACTGGCCCGACACATGATTGATCGCAACTCCTGATTATCCAGGACAGGTGATATGAAGAGCATACTCAAGCAGAAAAATCCCCTGGAGGCTCTCAAGGCCCTGCCTTTCGAGCAGCTCCAGAGCGTGGCTGACGAACTGCGCAGTGTTATCATTGAGACCGTTGCCCAAAACGGTGGGCATCTGGCGAGCTCTCTCGGTGTCGTCGAGTTGACGATCGCTCTGCATCGTGTTCTTGATTCCCCTCACGATCGGATTGTCTGGGATGTCGGGCATCAGGCGTATGCCCACAAGCTGCTGACCGGCCGTTATGATCGCTTTGCAACCCTCAGACAGCTCGATGGTCTCAGTGGTTTTCCCAAACCCAAGGAAAGCCCGCATGACAGTTTTGGCGTGGGGCACTCCAGTACTTCCATCTCTGCCGCGCTGGGAATGGCTGCAGCCCGCGACACGCTGCATGCGAATGAAAAAATCGTTGCCGTCATTGGCGATGGTTCCCTGACCGCCGGCATCGCTTTCGAGGCACTCAATCAGGCGGGGCACCTCAAAAAGAACCTGATTGTCATCCTCAACGACAATGAAATGTCGATTTCTCCCAATGTCGGGGCGCTCTCGTCATTTTTCAGCCGCCAGATGACCTCGGATTTCTTTGTGCGCATGAAGCGTGAGACCGAGAACTTTCTCGACAGTGTTCCGAGGATCGGCAAGGACCTGCGCCGCTTCGCTAAGAAGGTCGAAGAATCAGTCAAAGGCTTTCTGACCCCCGGCATGTTGTTTGAGGCGTTCAACTTCGATTATGTCGGGCCGATCAACGGGCATAAGCTTGAGGAACTGGTGCAGACCCTCGAAAATGTGCAGCGCATGGACGGCCCGATCCTGGTGCATGTGCTGACCACCAAGGGCAAGGGGTATGCTCCGGCCGAAACCACGCCATCCATCTTTCATGGTGTCGGTCCCTTTGATCCGGAAACCGGCACGGTTAAGAAATCTGTCGGTCCGCCAAGCTATACCAGCGTGTTCGGCCAATGCCTGGTCGAGATGGCGGAACGGGACAAGCGGATCGTTGCCATTACTGCGGCCATGCCCGAGGGCACCGGTCTGATTCCATTTGCCGATCGCTTCCCGGAAAGGTTCTACGATGTCGGCATCGCCGAACAGCATGCCGTGACCTTTGCGGCCGGCATGGCAGCACGGGGTCTGCGGCCGGTCGTCGCCATATACTCAACCTTCCTGCAGCGCGCCTTTGACAGCGTGGTGCACGATGTCTGTCTGCCAAATCTGCCGGTCACCTTCGCAATCGATCGTGGTGGTCTGGTCGGGGCTGATGGGCCGACCCACCAAGGTGCATTTGATCTGTCTTTCCTGCGGTCGATCCCGAATCTGGTGTGCATGGCCCCCCGCGACGAATGCGAACTGCAGCGCGCCCTGGCAACGGCTCTGGCCCACGACGGCCCTTTCGCGTTCCGTTATCCGCGTGGCAACGGCACGGGCGTTACCTGCGAGCGTGCTGGGGAACCCTTGGCCATCGGGCAGGGCGAGAAACTGCGGGATGGTACTGATGCCGTGGTTGCTGCTGTCGGCATCGGGGTGGGAACGGCACTCGCAGCCGCTGATCTGCTGGCGGAAGAAGGGCTGTCTCTCAGTGTCGTCGACGCCCGGTTTGTCAAACCGCTCGATGCCAAGCTGCTGGTCGCCGAGGCCCAGCGCTGCGGCAAAGTGATCACTGTCGAGGAAAATGCTTTGATGGGAGGGTTCGGCAGTGCGGTTCTGGAAACCTTGAACGACTATGGCGTAATGGTGCCGGTTTGCCGGTTTGGCCTGCCTGACCAATTTATCGAACAGGGCAGCCAGGCCCAGTTGCGTGCGCGGCTCGGCCTGGATGCGAAGAGTCTGGCTACAACGATTCGTGATTTTCTGGCTGATCGGGCCGTTCAGTCGAAAGCTTGAAATATTGCCTGTCCCGCCTGGTGAGCCGCTCATGCCCGGTCTGCAGCGCAACACCCGCCTTTATCGACCCGTCTGGCGGATTCCCTTCCCGTAAAGTATTGTGCATTGTCAACCAAATTTAGGCACACGGTTGACAATGCTGAGCCCAGCTGATAATTTCACGACCTATGAAAACCAACTGGTTCAGTTTGCGCATGCGCGCTGTCCGCTGTGGCCGACACCTTTCCGGTGCGGAACGTATCGATCGGGCAGCCGCCATCCCGGGCTTGACGGCTCAACTCACCGAACGGGCGTTAACTCATGCCGGTGGCATGCCCGACCAGGTGCACTGTACGGTTGAGCCATTGGCCGCCGCGGAAATCCTGCATGCGGCCCTGCCTGGCATCAGTGGTTGGCAGGTTGCCGACTGGATGGCTGGCCGGCTTTTGGCGGGCAGGTTGCTGACCGAGGCCGGCGTATCGGTGAAGGCTGCTCAGCATGGGTTCAAGTGGCTTGCTGAAGGGCCGGCCCCGGATGGTGGGCCGATGCGCGGAGCCATGCTCATCGATGCCGAGAGCGGACAACGCCTGGAGCCTGATCGATACCGGGGCGTTCGGGTCAGTCGCATGGATGTTTTACCGGAGACGCGGGCCATCATTCAAAGGGCGCTCGATGCGGGCGGCCTGGGGCATCACCGGGTGCTGGAGGCCTTGGTCCTGGCCGGCAAGGTGCTCAGTGCAAAAGGCCTTGTCGCTGAACTCTGCTGGTCGGATGCGGCTGACTACCTGACCGGCTATGTGGCAGCGCCCGGCTTTGGCTATCAGCGCGTTACTCCCCTGAAAGAGGCTGGTGACCAGCATGGAGGACGGGTCTTGTTCGTTGATGCCCGAAACTGGGACCGGGCGGAATTTATCACTTTTCTCGAGCAACGGCCCGTGTTGTTGCACGGCGTACCTGAAATTCAGCCGGCCCGACTCTGGAGAGCCTGAAATGCAATGCTGGAAAGAACAGCTGGCGGCACTGGAAGCCGATGGCATGCGCCGCCGCCTGAAGGTGGTCGAAGACAGCCAGGGTCCGCATGTGCGGATTGACGGTAGTGATCGGCTCCTGCTTTGTTCGAATAATTATCTGGGCCTTGCCGGCCATCCGGCCCTGGTTGAGGCTGCCGTCGCCGCAACCCGTAACTTCGGCGTGGGTTCGGGGGCAAGTCGACTGATTTCCGGCACCCATTCGCTCCACGCGCAACTCGAACAGCGTCTGGCCGCATTCAAGGGTACTGAAGCGGCCTTGCTGTTCAACAGCGGGTATGCCGCCAATACCGGCATTCTGCAAGGCCTGTTCGGCCCGGATGACCTGATTTTTTCTGATGCCCTGAACCATGCCTCGATTATAGATGGTTGTCGACTATCGCAGGCCAGGACAGTGGTTTATCCACATACGGACGTGGCGGCGTTGGCAGATTTGATGGCCACAGAGCGGCCGCGGCGCAAAGGCCGTTGGCTGATCGTTACCGACGGTGTATTCAGCATGGACGGCGACATGGCGCCTCTTGCGGCGCTATGCGATCTCAAGGAGGCGCATGACGCTCTGCTGATGGTTGATGACGCCCATGGCACCGGCATCTTTGGCAAGCGTGGCAGGGGCACGGCGGAGGCGCTTGGCTGTCTGGGAAGAATTGACCTGCAGATGGGCACGCTCGGCAAGGGCCTGGGGTGCGCCGGAGCCTACCTGGCGGCCACGCGAGCGGTGGTTGACATATTGATCAATCGCAGTCGGCCATTCCTCTTCTCTACGAGTCTGCCGCCGGCGGTGCCTGCTTCAGCCATGGCGGCCCTTGAGCTGGTTGACAGTGCGACAGGCGCCGCGCTGCGCCGCGACCTGGAGCGCAACCGGCGCTTGTTTGCCGGCAGGCTTGCGGCCGAAGGGCTCAACCTTTTCGGCAGTAGCAGCCAGATTGTGCCGATTCTGACCTGCGAGCCCCGGGCCACCATGGCGATGAGCCATGCTTTGTTCGAACAGGGAATTTTCGTCCAGGGCATCCGGCCGCCTACGGTCCCTGATGGAGCCTGCCGGCTGCGGGCGACCGTTATGGCTACGCATACGCCTGAAGAACTGTTATGGGCTGCGGATCTGATCGGGCAAACGGTCCGGGAGGCAGGCTCGTGCTGATCAAGCGCCTGAGTCTGGCGGATGGCAGGACCATGAACTGGCGGGAGGCCGGACAAGGCCCCACGCTGGTGCTGATGCATGGCTGGGCCATGACCGGCGCGGTGTTTTCGGAACTTGCCGGGCGATTGAGCAATGCATACCGGGTCTTGATGCCCGATCTGCCGGGCCATGGCCATTCCTCGGCACCGGTTACCGCCACCCTGGAACAGATGGCGGCCGACCTGGGTGAATGGCTGAAGCATATGACAGCGGCCCCCTGCCTGGTCTGTGGCTGGTCGCTGGGCGGCATGATCGCCATGCAGATGGTCGCTGCTGGCCTGGCCTCTGCGCAGGGCCTGGTGCTCATGGCGACTACGCCGCAGTTCACCAGGGCCGAAGACTGGCCGTTCGGTTTGTCGCCGGCTGAGGTAAAACTGCTGGACAGGAACCTCGCGAAAGATTTTCACAAAGCTCTCGGCGGGTTCTTCCATCAGATGTTTGCTGGAGAAAACCTGCCAGTCGAACGGCTGCGGGCCATCCGCAAGTTTGCCATCTACCCGGAAGCTGTTCCGAAAGAGGCCATGGTGCGAGGCGTCCTGAGGATTTTTGCCATGCAGGATCAGCGCTGTCTGCTGAACAGAATTCCCTGTCCGGTACTGGTTCTGCATGGTAGCGCAGATCAGATCGTGCCGGTCGGCGCCGGCCGGTTTCTCGCGGGGGCGCTGGCACAAGCTCGCTTGCAGGAATATCCGGGCATCGGGCATGCGCCTTTTTTCAGCCAGCCCGCGATGGTCGCAGAAGACATCAGGAGCTTCGCGCAATGGATTTGCTGAAGGGCATCGATGAGCGCAGGATGCGCAGCAATTTTTCCGGTCATGCCCGGCAATACGATCAGTACGCCGTTATCCAGAAACGCGTCATTGAGCGATTGCGGCAACAGCTAGCAGCGGTCACCGTCAAGGCCGGGCCGGTCCTGGATATCGGAACCGGAACCGGCGCCCTGGCAGAGGCCTTCCGGTTCAGCTATCCCGCCGCTCCGATCATCGTGATGGATATTGCCCACGGCATGACCCGCCAGGCGAGTGCGCGGCTGGTCGATGTCGGTGCCTGCGACGGTGATGCTTGCGCCCTGCCTTTCAGGTCGGCAGCATTTCAGACGGTCATCTCAAGCTCGGTATATCAATGGGTGAGGCAACTTCCGACCGCTTTCTGCGAGGTCAGTCGGATACTCAGGACAGGTGGCTTGTTTGCCGTTGCCTTGTTCGGCGAACAGACCCTCTGGGAATTAAAAGCATGCCACCGACAGGCCGTTGCCGAAGGCCATAATGGTCGGGAGTCTCATGTGCAGAGTTTTCCGCGATTGCATGACGTCGCCTCGGCGTTGCGGACTGCCGGGTTGCACTGCCTGGCGATCGAAACTTTTCCTGATGTCGATTACCACGCTGACGTCCCAGCACTGCTGCGTCAGCTGAAGCAGATCGGTGCGAGTAATGCGGCAAAAGATCGTCCACGCGGCCTGTCCTCGAGGCGGGTCATGCAGGATATGATGGCACTCTATGAAGCAGACTACCGTTGCGCGGCAGGCTTGCCGGCGACCTATGAAGTCATCATGGCGCTGGCGAGCAAGCCATAAACGGGCGCGGCATCAGGTTCCGCGCCCGCTGTTATTGCTGGTTTTGCCGTGATGTATTACGGTGCCTTGACCGGGTTTGTCGGATCGGGGGTCATGATTTCATCGAGCAGGGAACCGACGACTTTCTGAGCTTCTTCCGAAACCACGCGATAGAAAACCTCTACACCTTCCCGTTGTCCGGTGATGATCCCCTTGTTCTTGAGCAAGGCAAGATGTTGGGATACCGTTGCCTGGGGCAGGCCGAGGCATTCCCATATCTTCTTCACATTGCAGCTCTGCGACATCAGTCCGGCCACAATCTTGAGGCGTACGGGATGCCCGAGGACCTTGAGAATTTCCGCTTCACGATCGAAATTGAGAGTCTTGTCAAATTCCATGTCATCCATAGGCCACCCACAAAGTAAGTAATGAAATATATATATATCACATATTATACGCTTTTCTAAGGCATAATAGGCCTGCATGTCAAGTAAATCATGAACCGGGGTTTTTTTCAGGAAATTCTCGACAGCTTGCATGGGGCATATTAAGATGCTGAAAAGCTTTTGAAATATGGGTGATGATTAAAATGATCAGACCGTTCAGGGAACGGCTTGGGTTCTTTCTCCAGATTGATTTTCCGCGATGCTGTTTGCACTGATACTCACGATAGCCGGGCTTTTGCTGCTTTATTATGGGGCCGAATATTTGGTGGCCGGCAGTTCCTGTCTGGCGATTTCCTTCGGTATCCGGCCGTTGATCGTCGGCTTGACCGTGGTCGCTTTTGCGACCAGCATGCCGGAATTGATGGTGTCGCTGTTTGCCGCTGTCAGGGGGTCGGAATCGTTGGCTGCCGGCAATATTATCGGCTCTAATATTGCGAATGTCGGCCTCATCCTTGGTGCGGCCGCCCTGGTTGCACCACTGGCAGTTGCCCGATCGACCCTCACCAGGGAGATTCCCATGATGGTCATCGCCTCGGTTGCCGCTTATCTGATGGCCTGGGACGGTCTGCTTGGTTTTACGAACGGGCTGATCCTGTTTCTGAGCCTGATCGGATTTTTAATTTACTGCATTGCAACAGCCCGTCAGCCGGCCGTCCTGCAAGAGAGCGATTTTGTGGCTCAGCTGGCTGCCGGTGAAATCGCCAATCGCAGGCGTAACCTGCTGCTGGTCCTGCTGGGCATCATCGGCCTGGGTGTCGGCGCCGAATTGATGGTGCGCGGAGCGGTGATTATTGCCCTCTCGCTGGGTGTCTCGGAATTGATTATCGGTTTGTCTGTGGTGGCGCTGGGCACCAGTCTGCCTGAGCTGGCGGCCTCGTTGATGAGCGCGGCAAAAGGTGAGATGGACATGAGCGTCGGCAACGTGATCGGCAGCAATATTTTTAATGTGCTGTTTGTACTCGGTATCTGTCCGATGGTCAGGCCCCTGGCGATCGAAGCGAGAGTTTTGCAAATCGACTTCCCAATCATGCTGGGTTTTTTTCTTCTGCTGATCCTGCTTCTGACACTGTTCAAACCACGGCTTTCTCTGGGGCGCTGGCGAGGTCTGATCCTGCTCGGCGGATATGCCCTGTTCACTCTCGGTCTGTTCACCACTCGCTGAATGGAGCTGCCATGCTCGGGTTGACAGTCTCGGCATACACAATGCGCCGCCTGTTTTGCCTTGGTCTTCTGCTGGCAGGCCTTTGCCTTTGGCCGCTTGATGTTCCAGCCGAAAAAGGGGGAGTCGTTCCGGTCTGTCACCTTCCCGTACAGGAAGAACAGCATGCCTACACTCTGGATTTCCTTTTTTTTAAAAACCTCGCTGAAGGTTCATTACAATTAACCGCAACCGATCAGCCGAATGTCCTGCGCGCTGAACTGGTCGGGCGTACCCGCGGAATTGCTGCCTGGTTGACCGGCGATCGCGTACAGCGCTATATCTCTTTTATGGAAAAAATGGCGGATGGCTCTTTGCGCAGCCTGTCACATGAATCCGAAATTTTGAAGCGGAGCTTCGATCGCCTGGTTAGGCGCAGCAAACATTACCGGTTTGATTATGAGCGAAGGACAGTTTTTCTGGAAAAAGGCAAAGATGGAATTTTCCACCCGGCGCAGCAGTTCGACCTGCCCACAGGCCAAAGTCCGGTGGATATCCTGACCGGATTTTATAACCTGCGGGCCGGCTGCTATGGCGAGCTGACTCCGGGCCGGCACATCGAGATCCCCACCTTTACCAGCAAGGGTTTTTCCATGATTGATATCGAGGTACATGCCTCTGCCCAGCGGCCTCACCCCGATTTCTTCCCTGCGCGGGGGGCGCTGCTCCAGGTGACCGTGGATCCCGATGTATTTGAGACCAGTGATGGGGGCATGTTCATCTGGTTCGATGAGCAGGGCCAGCCCGCCCGGGGCATTGTGGAAAACGTCATTGACATGGGGGATGTCCGTGGCCACCTGAAGGAGGATGGCAAACCATGAAGAGCCCGATTACCTATGTTATCGGCCACCGGAATCCCGATACGGATTCCATCTGCAGCGCGATTGCTTATGCTGATCTCTGTCAGCGCCAGGGCAATCGTCGGGTCCGTGCGGCCAGAGCCGGCAGCCTCAATCGCCAGACCGAATTTGTTCTCGAGACGTTGCGGCAGGAACCTCCCGAATTGTTGGCCGATGTTTTCCCGAGAGTTCGCGATGTGGTCGGCGCCAAGCCGGCGACTATCTCCGGGGATGCACCACTGGCTGATGCGATGCAGATGATGCGACGGCGGGATATCAGAATGCTGCCGGTGACCGACCATGATGGCCGGCCGACCGGGGCCCTCGTCCTGAAACGCCTGCCTGAGCATATTCTCCTGCCTGGCGAAGGCAAACGCATTCGTCAGGTGTTGACCTCGCCGGCCTCTATTCAGTCTTGTCTGAAGGCCAAGGCTTTGCATATGGTCGATGCGGAGCGGGTGGCAATGCTCGACTTGTTTATTGGTGCCATGTCAGCGCAGACCTTCGCCCGCACGTTGCAGGCGTCTGATCCGCACACTGCGGTGGTTTTGACGGGAGACCGCGAAAAAGTTCAGAAGGTGGCTCTGGAAATGGGGGTGCGTCTGCTGATTGTTACCGGCGGGCTGCCGGTTGCCGAAGATCTCTGCCGCGCTGCTGGTGAAAAAGGCGTCTGCATTCTGAGCAGCCCGTTTGATACGGCAACCAGTGCTTTATTGACCCGCCTGTCCACGCCGGTCAAGTATCTGGCCGATACCGATATCCCCCAGGTTTATCCAGATGACCGCCTGGAGCAGCTGAATAGTGCCCTGTCCCGGGGGAAGGCTCCGGGGGCGGTGGTTCTGGATAACTTCGGTCGTATCTGCGCGGTTGCAACCAAGACCAATCTCCTGAGACCGTCAGCGATCAAATTGATCCTGGTTGATCACAACGAACTGTCGCAGGCCGTCCCCGGTGCCAGCCAGGTTGAAATCCTGGAAGTCATCGACCATCATCGGCTCGGCAATTTTCACACCGAGAAACCGATCCGATTTATCAACCAACCGCTTGGCAGTACCTGCTCACTGGTCGCGACCCTCTATCGTCAGGCCGGGCTGGAGCCTGAGGCAAAAATGGCGGGTTTGATGCTGGCCGGTCTGCTTTCGGATACGGTCCTGATGAAATCACCCACAACCACCACCACCGACCGGGAACTCGCCAGTTGGCTGGCACGTCTGGCCGGGTTGGATGCGGAAGATTTCGGTCAGAGGATGTTCCTGTCCGGAAGCGCGCTTGCCGAATATCCTTCAACGGAAGCCCTGCTGCTTTCCGATTTCAAAGAGTATGCGGCAGGTGAGCGCAATTTTGGAATCGGGCAGGTCGAGGTCGTGTCTTTTGGAGAATTTCATGATCGGCGCAATGAACTTATGCAGGGGCTTGCCGAGCTATGCGAGACGCGCCGGCTCGATTTTGCCGGGTTGCTGGTCAGCGACATCGTCCAGCAGACCAGTCAGTTGCTCGTCCAGGGCGAGGCATTCTTGATCGATGCCCTCGGCTATCCGCGCCTGGAACCCGGGCTGTATGAACTGAAGGGTGTGCTGTCACGGAAGAAACAGCTGGTCCCTCATCTGCTCAGGGCTTTTGCCGAGGCTCAGAAAAGCTGAGCTTCCTTGATGGTTCGATCCTGGGCCGCCAGATTTAGCCAGTGATTCGGGTGAGGGTTGGTCGAAAAACAATGGCTAGCGTTGGATAAAAAAGACCCCGCGTAAGGAGGGGGGGG
>RRYU01019002.1_pt1 | contig 13382 bp, 8 predicted proteins | sample 2162651 | NCBI WGS metagenome assembly RRYU01 (sample SAMN10267283, study PRJNA491782) | microbial mat metagenome | isolation source: biomat in the production well | place: Japan: Minami-Kanto gas field, natural gas well KTG3 | collected 2017-06 | reverse complement strand
GGACTTGGGTTTGCGAGCGGTGCGTTGTTTGCGCCGTTGTTCGGAGCGTTCTTTGGCTTCCTTGAGGCGATAGGACTCGCCCTCGATAGGGATGATCTCGGCGTGGTGGACGAGGCGGTCGACCAGGGAGACGACGTAGGAAGCGTTGGGGTCCCGCGCCCAAGTGGGGCCTACACATACTGTCCATCAACTGTCCATTTTGTATGCGCTTCCATGCGCTAAAATGGACGGAGGCCGACGGAGAAAGGAAAGAAAAACAGATAGTTATCTTTCGATAGTATCTTTGCTATCGTCCCAGTCTGGGGCTTGTATCTTTGTGCATGGGCTATTGTTGTACGGTCTTTCACCGGACTTTCGTCGCCATGTCGTGCGTGAAGCAGTCCGCACCGCTGATCAGCAGGTACTGGTGTTCGATTACTGCTGCCGGGGTAACTGGTTTGTTCGGTTGATCGAATGGATCGAGAGACCAAACTACCCCGGATATTTGGCGGAGGACCGCATTGAAGAGTTTGGTCGAGTTGTCCTGTAAGTTCAGCAGTACCACAAGACATCGGATGTGGGCGGATACTGGTTCTGTTCTCCCGACAAAGCGGCGTGAAGACAACGCCGCCTCATCGGCCCAAAGGATCATTGACTGCTGCCAAAGGTTCAGCCGACTTGCGTGAATTCGTCCTTGCCTGCACCACACTGTGGGCAAACCCAATCATCAGGAACGTCTTCCCAACGTGTTCCTGGAGCAATGCCTCCGTCAGGATCGCCTTCTTTCGGATCATAGACATAACCGCAGGTATCACACTCGTAGCGATCATCAGCCTCTTGGACGCTCTCTTTTCCAAGTACACCTTCAGGTTCACTGGCAACAGGTGGCAACAAGTCTGGCATTCCTTGCGCCATTATTCGCTGTTGACTGGTTTTACCGCCTGCCAACGCGAAGCCCAACTCGGTGCCATCGGCGGCACGGAATACGGCAACCGCTGCATCTGTGCCTTGTTCTACTTCCCAGTTTCCTTCGACGCCGGGTTGCGGTGGACACACCACCAGCGGTAAAGCGGGAGTCTTGACCACCACGGGCATGGCGGACAATTGCAGGGGCGTCTGTTCGCCGGTCAAAGTGGCAGCCAGGGCTTTTGCCTGTGCCAACAAGGGTGCGATAAATGGCAGAGGACCGGCCTCGGTTTGCGCACAATCCCCCAAGGCGAATATGGCGGGATCACTGGTGCGTAACAGGCGGTCTACGACGATGCCGGCTTGAACATCCAGTCCGGCATCCTTGGCAAGTACGGTTCGAGGTGCAAGTCCGACGGCAGACAGCGCATAGTCGAAAGGTATCTGTGCGCCGTCGTCCAACTGCGCAACCGTGCTGGATTCCATGGTTTCATAACGTGAAACGGTCCGACCCATGTGCAAGGTGCAACCGGCTCCTTGCAGTGAATCCACCAACATGCCGCCGATCTCTTCCGGTAGCAGTCGGGCCAGTGGCCAGGGTGCGGGATCGACCATGGCTACCTCGAAACCCGCTGACGCCAGGTCATTGGCAAACTCGCAGCCAATCAAGCCGGCACCGATCAGCAGCACACGACCGCTTTCACCAATATGCTCCCGCCAGCGGCGGTAGTCGTCCAGATCATTGACTGTGAAAATATCTACCGCATCGGAACCTTCGGCTGGAAAGATGCGGGGGTCGGCACCAAGTGCCAGCACCAGCCGATCATAGGCAAGTTTGCCTTGACCTTCGGTGTTTTCGACGGCCAAATTCTTGGCATCCCGGTCGATGGATAGTACTCGGGTGCGGGTCCTGATCTCGATGTCCAGTTCGTCGGCCAGGGTGGCGGCATCCTTCTGCACCATATCGTCCGGTCGGTGGTGCCGGGCAAAGGCATTGGACAACATGGGCTTGGTGTACGCCTCGCCACTGTCCGCTGTGACGACAGTGATGGACAGTACTTTGTCGCGCTTACGCAGTTCCTTGGCCAGAGAGTAACCGGCCAGTCCGCTACCGATAATGACAAGGGATGCAGAACCGTGCTCGGTAGCCTGGGGCGTTTCGCCTGCTGCTTCAGCGACTGCCACCGGCTCGAACTCGTCTTTACCCGCACCGCATACCGGGCAAACCCAATCTTCTGGAATGTCTTCCCAGGGTGTTCCCGGTGCAATACCACCGTCAGAATCACCCTGTTGCGGATCGTATTCCCACCCGCAGGCGTTGCAGATATAGATGCTGCCGTTGTCAGCCATGATGTACTCCTTTGTGCGTCATCCCTGCATGTGTCGCTATTGCATGAACATCACCGTGCGTGGCGGGCAGAGTGCATCGAGTATTGTTACACAGGTTGTAGGCTCAACGTGGATGCACGGCATCCGCCAAACACGGACTTTTTGGAGTCAGCCGATTTCCTGGAACTTTTCGCCCTTGGCCTTACACACTGGGCATTGGTCCGGGGCGTCACCAATGACGGTATGTCCGCAGACCGGGCAGACTCGAATCGGGGCATCATCCAAATCCTTGCCGCTCTTGACCGCATCCAGGGCGTCATTGAACAAGCCGTGGTGGACTTTCTCCACTTCCATGGCGTTTTTCATAGAGATAGTTGCACGGCGATCACCTTCTTCCTCGGCGGTGGCCACCATGGGTGGGTACATCTCCTCGAACTCATACTTTTCGCCAGCAGCGGCGTCTTCCAGGTTTTCGGCTGTCCCTTTTACGCCGTCCATTGCCCGCAGGTGGGCGTGTGCATGGATGGTTTCTGCTGCTGCAACGGCTCGAAACAGCTTGGCCACTTGGGCGAAACCGTCTTTCGCTGCCCTTTCGCCATAGGCCAGATACGTACGGTTGGCTTGGCTTTCGCCGGCAAAGGCTTCTTTGAGATTGTCTTTGGTCTTCATGTGGTTAACTCCCTCTGCTTCTGAGTGTTAAGGGAACGGGCAAGGAAGATAGCAAGGTTCACCTGTCCGCGCTCTTGGTGGGCTGCGCCCTAAAACAAAAAAAGCGGCGTGCCGTTTGTTGCCGACACACCGCTTGTGTACTTCATTCTGGAACGACCTTGTATAAGTCTATTCAAACGGTTTCGGCGGCGGCGTCTTGTCCGTCGAAGGCGGCAGTATCGGCAGTTGGAAAGCCGGTTGGTCTCCGGTCAAAGTCTTGAGGAAGGCCACAATCTGCGCGGTTTCCTGGTCGCTGAACTTCTTGCCCAGTTGCAGCCGGCCCATCACATCCACGGCCTCTGTCAGGGTTTCCGCCTCGCCATCATGGAAGTAGGGATAGGTCATCTCCACGTTGCGCAGGGTCGGGACCTTGAACTTGAAGCGGTCGGCGTCCTTGCCGGTCACGCCGCTCATACCTTCTGCGGGGCTCGTACTCTTGTAGGCTTCGACCACACCCATCTTCTGGAATGAATTACCACCCACGGCGGGGCCGTTGTGGCAGGCGACGCAGCCGCTGTCCTTGAACAGTTTGTACCCCGACATTTCGCCGGCGGTGAGTGCGTCTTTATTGCCCAATAGCCACTGGTCGAAGCGGGAGTTGGGGGTGACCAGTGTCTTCTCGAACTCGGCGATGGCTTGGGTCACCTGGTCTATGTTGATATCGTCTGTGCCGAAAACCAGCTTGAACTCGGTTACGTAAGCAGGGATCGACTTCAGTACGTCGATGGCCAAGGTGTGGGTAAAGGCCATCTCTCCTGGATTGGCGATAGGACCACCGGCTTGCGCCTTGAGGTCGGCAGCACGGCCATCCCAAAACTGGGCCAGGTTCATGCTGGAGTTGAGTGCCGTGGGTGCATTGATCGGCCCCTGTGCCCAATTGTGGCCGATGGAGGTCTTGAGGTTGTCGGTGCCACCCATGCTCAGGTTGTGGCAAGAGTTGCAGGAGATGAAACCGGACTTCGACAGACGTGGGTCAAAGTAGAGTTTCTTGCCAAGTTCCACTTGTGCCAGATTGATCGTCTTGACGGGTTCGATGGGTTGAATGGGCTCGTCGGCGTACAAACTGCCGGAAGCGGTAACCACGGCGACAGCCAATGCAGAAAGTACGAAGTTCTTTTGAATTTTCAATGTCCTAACCTCCGTTAGAAAAACACCCCTGTTCGCAGTTAAGTGCCGGCTATGCGACTCGATCTATCTCATCACGGGGCTTGTAATTAGTCATTGAACATTCGCAATTCTGGGCAAGGAATCTTCACGATGAAACGTTTTCTAGTACCGGGAATCGGTGTGATACATCGATGATGCACGGAAGCTTTTCTCCCAAGTATTTCACTTGGTTTACCGGCATTTTTACGTTGACGGGTTCGATGTGCGGCAAAGATTTTTCTTGGAATCCCGGTGCCAAAATACTCGCCATGCTTTAGTGGGTCCATGAAGTCGGTCGTTGCACCAATTTTCTTTCGATGGTGTGTGACACAAAGCATCAGAATAGTGCCGTTACGTCCAAGATCCAGAATGTGGTGATATAGTTATAAATGAGACCTGTAGTTCCAACACGGAAGGAGGACCTCATGAACCGCAGAGTATTGATCGCCGGTGGGTTGGCTTCGCTGATCAGTATCGGTGCAGCCGCCGCTGGATACGACGCACAACTGGCCCAGAGTTACGCCCGTTTATTTGAGCCGGTGGCCGGTGCCAAGGCCGGCAAGGCACTTCATATGATGATACCGGACCAACTGGTCAAACAGTTGCAGGCAGGCAAACCAATTGTTGCGCTGGATGTACGCACCCCCAACGAGTTTGGTGTGTTCGGCATGACGTTACCGGAGAGTCTGTCCATACCAGTGAACGAAGTATTTCACCCCGAAAACTTGGATCGGATTCCCCAGGATAAGACCGTCGTCATCGTCTGCAAGTCCGGCACGAGGGCAACTGCTGTAGGGACTGGACTACGGCATATCGGTTTCAAGAACGTTTACGTGTTGAAGGGCGGCATCATGGCTCTTGGCGAGTATCTGAGTCCGAAAACGGCGAACCCTCCGCCAAAGGTAGCGGCCCGTTAAACACCCGCCTCGTTGTTTGCGACTAGGTTTAGTTTGTAGAAAACTCGGTGCTGGCTTACCCGCTCCAAAGAAACGAGTAAGCCAGTCCATGTAGATGAGACCTTACCTCAGCTTGTTTTCCCGGCCTCAGGAACTTCGACGAGTTTTCCTGTTTTGCAGTCGTATATGTAGCCGTACACTGGAATTCCTCTGGTGGTTGGTCGTTTTTTTGTAGTGTTCAGTTCATGCAGGCACTGCTTTGCGGAACTGAGAGCTGAGTATAACTAAACTCAGGTGTCCCTCGTCGTTAGCGAAAACTGGCACAAGGCTTTGGCACACTATGAAGGTAGACCATAAGGACTGGCCCCTCATGAAATTGGCATCTTTGTGCGCTCCGATGCCCAGTTGGACCGAGCATTGGATGCCATTAAGGGGGCAGAGCTTTCGTACAACGTCCTTGACGAAAACTTGGACATCAAAGCGGATTGTGTGTCGATCAGTACGATGCACCGGGCCAAGGGGATGGAGTTCCGCGCTGTTGTGGTCATGGCCTGTGACGATGAAATCATTCCTCTACAAGAACGCATCGAGACGGTAGCCGATGACACCGATCTGGATGAGGTCTACAACACCGAGAGGCACCTGCTGTATGTGGCCTGTACCCGCGCAAGAGATCATCTGTTGGTACCCAGTGTCGAGCCGGCATCTGAGTTTCTTGATGATTTTCAGGTCTGTGTGTTAGCGGAGTGAATTACGCATCTTGAACAGCAAGATGGTCTCGACCTATGAGCAATCTTCTACTACAGTCATGTATTGTTCTGGTAGTCAACGAAACGACGTTGGAGGCCGCACGACGATTGGTTGATCAGGGGCAAAAGGTGTTGGCCCTAAACTTTGCCAATGGCGTCAATCCTGGCGGCGGTTTTCTGCATGGTGCCCGGGCCCAAGAAGAAGTGCTTTGTCGGTCGAGTGCGTTGCATCTGATATTTCGTGGTGATCCGATGTACGCTTCACACAGCAAACGTCCATTACCGGATTCGACTGCCTGGGCCATCTTGTCACCAGATGTGCCGGTGTCCGGTTTAGATGATGGAGCCTCGCTTGGTGACAAGAAGCTCAGACGGGACCTACCGTTTTGAATTGCTCCTGTGCCTCGAATCGAACAAAATAAGCTTGTCGTCTCGGCGTTGTGGCAGTGTTGTGGCCAAGTGGAACTGATCGATTAATCACTGCAATCCGACGTGAAGTTTATCTTTCCGACTTCCATTGTAAGTGTGCCATCCGCATGTCGTTTTTTACTGTCTTTGCAGTAGCGTTGACATCGCCATGATCGATTCAGGCAAACGGAATATAAAGCGGGCTGCGGGCATTGTGGGTGCTGCGGATGCTGTGCTGATCACTGCTGGTGCAGGTATCGGGGTGGATTCCGGTCTCCCTGATTTTCGTGGCGACAAAGGATTTTGGAAAGCCTATCCGATGGCGGAAAAGCTTGGGCTTTCTTTCACTGATCTGGCTGACCCCATCTGGTTTGAACGTGATCCTCGTCTTGCATGGGGGTTTTATGGCCATCGGCTGAATATGTATCGCGGCACGGTGCCTCATGGCGGTTTTCACCAACTCTTGAACGTGTGCAAGACAAAACCAGGGGGGTACTTCGTCTATACCTCAAACGTAGATGGCCAGTTCCAGAAGGCGGGATTCTTCAAGGACACCATCGTTGAGTGCCATGGCTCCATTCACCATTGCCAATGCACAGGTCCATGTTCAGATGAAACTTGGCCGGCCGATTTCACGAATATTGATGTCAGCGAAGAGACCTGTCGTGCAGATGGTGAGTTGCCCACATGTCCGTTCTGTGGAGGCTATGGCCGTCCCAACGTCCTGATGTTCAATGATGGAAACTGGATCAGCGGGCGCACCGACAGGCAGGAATGGAATTTTTACCACTGGTGGAGCGATCACATAGCGGACAATCATTCAGTTGTGATCATCGAACTCGGTGCCGGCAAGGCTGTGCCGACGGTACGCAGAATGTCTGAGTCGCTTGTTGCGCGGCACCATCATGTGCATCTGATCAGAATAAATCCCAGGGATCACGATGTGCCCAGCGGGCAGATTTCCATTCCGCTGGGTGCGGAAGACGGGCTCAATGAAATTATCGGGGTACTGTAAGGGTAAGACGGAAAAATCTGCCGGAGGAACAGCAGGAACTCAGCAATGATGTCCGCTATACAGATCAGGGATCCATTCTTTAGAGTCCCTGCAGAATTTATATTTTTTCCATGCCCCGATACGGCCCGCCAAAAAAACCGAGGCAGGTAACCGGAGGTGCACTGGTATGGGCAGTCACTGCCAGCGGGCCTTGATCCGCCACGTCTTAAACGGGACTCAGCGCTTTTCCGCCCGCTCCATAAGGTGGAGATAGGCACCGCTGAACACCAGGGTGACAGCCCCTGTCAGTCCCCCTTTTAACAGCAGATCTAGTATATTTACAGCGGCTTCGACTGTGGGACGGCCGAACTGTCCAAGCTGATTCAGCAGCATGCCTGTCAGTAATTCCGGCAGTGTCAGGGGCAGGAAAACCAGGGCTGCCAGACAGCCGAGAATGACTCCGGGGATATTTGCCTTGGAAAAACCCAGGATTACGCCAACTCCAACGCCAACCATGGGAGCAGAAGAACCGAATCCCATAACAACCATTATCAAGCCCGCGGCGAAGCCTATCAGGCCTCCGCGAATGCCTCCCTGAAGGGCGTCAGTTCTTGCGTCCAGAAAAAGCTCGCTGAAGGTGCCCGCATCCTTTTCATTGCGAGTGGGTCGATAACTTCTGCCCGGTTTCCGTGTGCTTGAGTTTTCCTCGTTGACGCTGCCGCCCACAATCTCTGGATTCGCCCCCTTGTCTGCACGCACAGCCACCTTCGGATGTCCTGACAAGGAACAGTTGAAGAGCCTGCCAGAGCTGTTTATTGAGAAGTGAATGCCAGTTCCCTGGCTGTCATGAATATTGCAATTTCTGAATTGCGGGGCTGTGTCGCGTCCGTGCACTGCAACACACAAGCGGGATCGGCTGCTGATATCGCAATCTTCAAACAGGGCGTTGCCCTGCCCGATGTTGATAGCGGGACGCGCTGTACCCGCGGCCTTTCCCCGCACGGTCAGGTTGCGCACACGTACACCGTCTGAGGCGATTTTTAGACAGTGGGAGGTGGAGGAACACAGGATGGTGGTTTCCGCAGGCCCGTTCCCGATGATTACCAGCGGCTTGTCGATCAGCAGGGATTCGTCGTATGTTCCGGGCTCTATCAGAAGGTGGTCATGGGGTTGAGCATGCCTTACCGCCTCGTGAATGGTCCGGTAGTCGGCATTTCCCCGGGCGGAGACAACGAGCTTGGCTACATTTCGGATTCCGGTTTGTCCAGCCCTGGTGGATTCCGCACTCTTGGACTGATAGCTTGTGACAGTGGCGTTGCCAGGCGTTCTACTCCCGGGGGAGGATCGGTCGGCCAGTGAAGTCAACCCCACTCCCGATGCGGCCCGCCGCAGCCGGCTATCTGTTGAGAACGCCTTTTCCAGAGCAGCGGAGAATTCCGCGGCCGTAGCGAAGCGCTGTTTAGGGTCTTTTGCAATAGCCTTGCGTACCACCGCATCCAATCCGATCGGCAAGGTGGGGTTGAGCCGGGAAATCTGCTCCGGATGCTTGTTGATTATCTGGTTCAGGATAGTGGGGATGTCGCCGGAAAAAGGTTTCTCGCCGGTCAACAACTCATACATCATCACCCCAACGGAGAACAGATCCGAACGCCCGTCCAGTTCCGTTTCTCCAAAGTGTTCAGGGGACATATAATTGGGCGTGCCCATGATGACACCTACCCGGGTCAGGGAGGTGGACTCGGTCTCGAGTTTGGCAATACCGAAGTCCCCCAGTTTGACGGTGCCGTCGCGCATCATGAACACATTGGCTGGCTTGATGTCGCGATGCACCACACCCTGATTATGGGAGTATTCGAGGGCTGCGAGCAGTTGATTCAGGATGGAGCGAGCCTCGTCCAGTGACAGTCTGCCATTGTGCTGATCGATATGGGCCTTGAGGTCGATTCCGTCTATGTACTCCATGGCGATGAAGGCATAGTCGTCGTCCTCATCGAATTCGAATACCCCGACCACGTTTGGATGCATCAGCCGACCGGCGGACCGTGCCTCGGTCATGAATCGGGCCAGAGCTTCGTTTTTCCTTTCAGGGTCCAGTGCGTTTTTTTCAATTGCCTTTAGAGCAACGATGCGGTCGATGCGCGGATCGTAGGCACGGAATACCACGCCCATGGCGCCACGCCCCAGAATGGAGCGAATCTCATATTTTCCCAGTTTGGCGGGGAGATTGGGGTGTTCTAAGCTCACTCGAAATTACGCATTTAAGTACGGTAACACCATTATAGCGGGGTATTCCGGCAATCCTTGAGACGCCTGGATTAACACACCCTGCCCGGTTTGTGCACACGGCTGGCTGGTATTATGCATTCGCTGTTATCAAATGTATGCTGCCAAGTCGACATTGTTGGCCAGTGCAAGTTGCTGTGTAGTATCTCCGGTGGTTCCATATGAAATCAATCTCAATAAGCGCAGGAACTTAGAAGGTGCCTCTGCATGTGCCGAGAACTCCGGTGACCCGCCGAGCATCCCGGTAGTCTCAGCAAACCGTGTTCAGCCGGGATCTCTCACTAAATTGATTGGTATTGGATGTTTAATAACCAGATGACTCAGGATCCATGATGAGGACAGGCCTACGCATCTTTCATACCGCGGACTGGCACCTGGGGCATAGTCTGCATGGGGTGTCCCGGGAATACGAACATCAACAGTTTCTAAGCTGGATGTTGGACACCCTGGAAGAGAGCCAGGCGGATGTATTGCTTATCTCCGGCGATCTGTTCGACTCCGCCAACCCGCCGGCTTCCGCACAGGCCATGTTCTTCCGCTTTGTGGTGAACGCACAGCGGCGGCTGCCGTGTCTGCAAATGGTGGTGATTGCAGGCAACCATGATTCCGCAGCCCGTATGGAAGCGCCTTCTCCGATTCTCGATGCACTCAATGTGCACGTGGTAGGAGTACCGCGGCGATTTCCCCACGGACGTATCGACACCAGCCGTCTGCTGGTACCGCTGCAGGATGCGGCTGGCGATGTGGCCGCGTGGTGCGCGGCGGTGCCTTTTCTGCGCCCCTCGGACCTGTGCTGCGATGGCGAGGATGCAGGGCGGGATCCCATGGTGGCCGGCGTGGCACGCCTGTATGACGAAGTGATCATGTCAGCGGACGAGGTGCGGGGGCAAAACCAGGCTCTCATCGCTATGGGACATTGCTACATGGTGGGCACCCGCCTGTCGGAGTTGTCCGAGCGCAAGATCCTTGGCGGCAACCAGCACGCGCTTCCGGCAAGCGTTTTCCCTCCCCAGATTACCTATGCAGCCCTGGGCCATCTGCACCTGGCCCAGGCAGTCGGCGCTCATGAGCACATCCGCTACAGCGGTTCGCCGATCCCCTTGGCCCTGGATGAACACGACTATCCGCATCAAGTGCTGCAGATCGACCTGGACGGCGCCCGGTTGGTCCGTTGCGAATCGGTTCACGTGCCACGCTCCGTGGATGTGCTGCGTTTTCCCCGGCGCGCCAGTGCTGCGGTCGAAGCCGTGGAGACTGCCCTGATCGAGCATGTGTTCGAAGCGGATTTGCCACCGGAGCGCCACCCCTATGTGGAGGTGGCTGTCAGTTTAGAACGTCCCGAGCCTGGGTTGCGCCAACGCATCGAAGCGGTCCTGGACGGGCGTCCCGCCCGGCTGTTGAAGCTCACCAGCGAGTATGCCGGTGCAATCACCGGCTTGGAGCCCGCGCTGCCGGCTCAACGTCTCGAGCAACTCAAACCCGATGGCGTGTTTCGGGAGCGGTACCGGCAGCAATACGAGAACGATCCTCCCCCATCCCTGATGGCGGCGTTTCATGAGCTTCTCGAAAAGGTCGAGGGAGAAGGGGAATGAAGATTCTGGCGATACGAGGCCGTAATCTGGCCAGCCTCGCCGGGGATTTCGAGGTGCGTCTGGATGCCGCGCCGCTGGCTGATGCGGGCCTGTTTGCCATTACGGGAAAGACCGGGGCTGGGAAGTCCACCATCCTGGATGCCATGTGTCTGGCGCTCTACGACAGGATGCCGCGGCTGCTCGAGAGCAGTGGTGTTGAGGTGGGCAGGGCCGATGATGCGCCCGGATACCGGCTGAAAAACAATGATGCACGTTCCATCCTGCGCAGAGGTACCGGTGAGGGTTATGCGGAAGTGGAGTTCTCCGGAATGGATGGGCACCGTTACCGGGCGCATTGGTCCGTGCGCCGGGCGCGCAATCGGGCGGGGGGGCGCTTTCAATCCCAGGATATGCAGTTGCAGGATCTGCACACAGGCCGGAATCTGAGCGGAAACAAGACCGACGTGCTCGCCCGTATCGAAGAAAGACTGGGACTCACCTTCGACCAGTTCCGCCGCTCCGTGCTGCTTGCACAAGGCGACTTTGCCGCTTTTCTGCGTGCCAACCCGAAGCAACGGGCGGAACTGCTGGAACGCATCACCGGCACCGCTATCTACAGCCGGTTGTCCGAGGCTGCTCATCGCCGGGCAGTGGAGGAAAAGCGGCAACTGGAGCTCATCGAGCAGAGCTTGGGGGAACACCGTCCCCTGGACCAGGACGCGCGCGCGCAATTGGAGATACAAGTCGAGTCGGCCCGACAGCGGCTCAGCGGACTGCGACACAAGCAACAGGGACTCGAGCAGGCCGAGCGCTGGTTCCAGGCCCTTGATCAATTTGTCACCGAGCACGACCAGGCAGCAAGACAATTGGCCGAGGCCGGGACGGACTTTGAGGCTGCGCAGCCCCGTCTTCATGCCTGGAAACGAATACAGGACTTGCAATCTTTACGCCTGCCGCTGAACGAATTCGATAAAACCACCCACCTCATGGACGAGGCGCGACAGCTGCTGAATTCTTCCCTTGTTGAGGAGCAGCGCCTGACAAGCGAGGCGCAGCAGGCCGGAGCGGCGGTACGGGCGGCGGGAGAGAAGTATGCAATCGCCGAGAAGGCCCGGCGGGATGCAAACCCGAGTCTGTCCCAGGCACGCGGGATCGATACCCGTATCCAAACGGCCAGGGAGCATCTGCATCGCCTGAAAAAGGACCAGGAAGCCGCGCATGAGGCCCTGTCGGTCATCGTGGCGTCTCACCGGGAACTTAAAGGCGAACAAGCGCAGATCTCCGCATCCCTGGTCAAAACCTCCGGGTGGTTGACGGCAAACCTGGGGCTGCAGCCGGTAGCAGCCCAGTGGGACACCTGGGAACGGGAACTGGGCCGTTATTCCGAGGCGCGCCGGGAATGCCAGCAGGCCGATGCGGCCATGGAAAAAATCCAGGGCCATTGCTCTGACCTTATAGGGCAGCGGGAGAAACAGGCGCAGCTGGTCGAAACACTCGCTACCAAGTGGGATCTGGAGAAATCCCAGGGGAAATCCCTGGCAGCCCAGGCCGGTGAATATGATATGGAACGCCTGGCCGGGGAGCGTGAGCATTTGACCCAACGTCAGAGCATGCTGGAGAGCAGGCGGCACATGCTGCAGCAGATGACGGAGGCACGGCATCGAATCACACGGCAACAGGGCGTAATGTCCGCCGAGCAAGGCAAACAGAGGGAAAACGAAGAGCGTTTGCAGGCATTGGGCAATGACTTAAGGCCCCTGCGCGGGGCATTGGAAGAGGCCGAATCCATCCATCAAAAACTGCTCGTGGCCAGTGCCGGCGACGTGGAAACATTACGCCAGCAACTGCGGGTCGGCGAGGCTTGCCCGGTATGCGGTGCCGAGGAACACCCCTGGGCGCAGCAAACCAGCGGCGTATTGCAAGGGCTCGCTCAGGAACAGGCGGGACGTGTGGACGGCCTGAAGTGCAAACTGCAGGAGCTGAGCGAAGAACAGATACGCAGAAGCGCAGAACTGGTCCAGTCGCTCCGGCGGCAATCCGAACTGGAGGACGAGATCCGGGGCGAACGTGGCCGTTTGCGCGAATGGGCCGATGCCTGGTCTGCCAGTGAAGCCGATGAGTTGCGTCCGCAGGAACTGTTTCAGGATGGGCTGATCGCAGGTATCGAAGCAAGCCTATCCGCACTCACGGCAAGGCTGGGGAAAATCAATGGGGATGAAACCCAGGCCCGTAGTTTGGCGGCCAGGATCAATAAGAACCGGATCGGGCTCGAACATCTCGGGGCCAGGCTGGAGCAGGCACGAAAGCAACTGGAAGACAGCGATAATAAAATCACCCTGGCCATGCAGGGGCATGAACAGGCCGGGAGGGACAGAGAAAGGGCTGGGGCGACCCTGGCGCAAGTCACTGGGCT
>RRYU01021399.1_pt1 | contig 13390 bp, 13 predicted proteins | sample 2162651 | NCBI WGS metagenome assembly RRYU01 (sample SAMN10267283, study PRJNA491782) | microbial mat metagenome | isolation source: biomat in the production well | place: Japan: Minami-Kanto gas field, natural gas well KTG3 | collected 2017-06 | reverse complement strand
AGCCCAGAATATCCTCGGCAGATCGCGGATCAAGGTCGGGCAACTGCACACACCTCGCCCTGGATTGTCGGATCCGAGCGATCGCGGACACCTCGCTGCGCTGGCGCTGAAGCCGACCTGCACGCTCTTGCAGGGCAGCGAGGATGAGCTGCGGGATCGGCTCGCCGGTTTGGCTCGCCAACTCTCGCACCAGCCTCTCGACTTCTTCGTTGACGATGGTGAGGGCCATAGCGTTGATCTCCGATGCAGATCCAGCCTGAATGGTATCAAGCCTACGCTTCGCCCGGGACGCTGGAGCCCCGGGCCTGAGGGCTAGGCTTGATAGGCGACATCGGACCGGAAGTGGGCGACGTCTACTCTCCAATGGTTACCCGGGGGGGGTTGATCATAACTCCGACCACATGGGCGGCTGTCTGCGTAGTCAGGCCATCTTGGCCTGATAGAATCAGGGCTGAAAGCCCTGACTACGCAGGATTCGTCAGCCACTGGCACCGGGTGGCCGCGGGTGGTTACCCACCCGCGGCTCCCACAGATCCGGACGTGCGGGACTACCGCATCCGGCTCCTCGATTGAGCAAACGCGACGCGACGTAGTTGCTGTGAACGACACGTGCGGGCGGCAGGGGATAGCGTTGGAGCAAGCGGTTGAAGGCATCCCAGTTGAGCGAAGGCCGATAAGAGCGGCGATTGAGCCACTTCAGCCAGACACGGCGGACGGCCTGACGGAACCGCACCAACGCACGCGCGTTGCCGGTGATTCCGTAGTCGGCGTCATGGCCGCGAAGCTTGCGCCCGAGGACCTCCCATTGCTCCGCCACCGTGAGATGGCGGTGGCGGCGGCACCATTGCCCGATCCGCCGCACCGCGCGACTGAACCGGGTTTTGGCCGTCTTGCGTTGCACCACCCAGTGTCCGTTCCGGGAGCGTCCCCAATCATGCGTGAAGCCGAGCAGGTCAAAGCTGCGCCCGCGCTGCGAGCGCCGCGTTCCACGCCGCCACGGCGGACGGCGAAAGTCGACCAGGCGGGTCTTCTCGGGGTGAAGCGTCAGACCGAAGCGCGCCAGTCGCTTGGCCAGCACCTCGAGCACCCGCCGTGCGTCCTCTTCCCGCTCGAAGGCCAGCAACGCATCGTCGGCAAATCGGACCATCAGGGCCCGTCCGTGCAGACGCGGTTTGACCTCTTGCTCGAACCACCTGTCGAGCACCTCGTGCAGGTCGACATTCGACACCAGCGGGCTGATCACACCCCCTTGCGGGCTGCCCCGCTCGGGATGATGGATCACCCCCTCCTCCATGACCCCGGCTTGCATCCATTTGCCCAGCACGCGACGGATCACGCCGTCACGCACCCGTTGGTCGAGAAAGGCATGAAGATGGGTTCGTTCCATGCTGTCGAAGAAGGCTTGGATGTCGAGGTCGATCACCCAGGCACCCCGCAGGTCCATGATCCCGTCCCACAGCGCCTGCAGCGCCTGATGGGGACCACGGCCGGGGCGAAAGCCGTAGGAGCAGTCCAGGAAGTCCTGCTCGTAGACCGGCTCCAGCACCATCAGCACCGCGCGCTGAAGGATCTTGTCCTCCAGCGTCGGAATACCGATCGGCCGAGTCTTCTTCGTTCCATCCTTGGGGATGTGCACGCGTCGCACCGGGGGCGCACAATAAAGACCGCTCTTGAACCGTTCAAGCAGGTCGCTCAGGTTCTCCTGCAGCCGCGCTTCGTACACCTCGGCAGTCACGCCATCCACACCCACCGCGCCGTCCTTGCGCGTGCGCCGGTACGCCTCTTCCAGCCACATCAGATCGATGTGGTGCGCCAGCGTGGTCAGCACCATCCCCGGCGCCTGTCTCGCCAGGTTCGCGATCGTCTCTTGTTTCGTTGTGATGGTCTCGCAACCCAATGTTTGCGCCATCTGTCCCTCCAGACGTTGTCTCAACCGATCGGCCGCTTCCCTCCCGCGGGTCCGCTGGGGTGCGTTCCCCGCGCTCGACGGTACTCTCAGCCGACTCTGACTGCTCAGTCGCCATCGCGCCGCACTTCGTTGCCTTCGCTTGGCGCTACCTTGCCGTTGGCCCTGTTCGCTCCCGTCGGCCGGACCAGCGCCGTCGGGCCGGGGCGGCTTCTTCCGCGGTGCCCGTGCCGCGTCTCGGGCAAGGAACAACTGAGCGCTCCCAGGTTCCTGGGCGACCCGTGCGGACATGCCCTGCTCTCAGACCCCGGCGGAGTCTCGACATCAGGCCGCTACGATGCCGAAACTGTTGCCTTCCGGTGTTCCGAATACGTCGGCTCCGCTGGATTCAGTATCGGGGCTCCATCACATGGCCTGCACGCCCCCTGTGTACGCTTCGCAGGCGGGATCGCTCCCGCACCACGCAACACTCGGTTCCGGTGGATGGCCAGTCCTTGCCGGCTCGGGACTTGCACCCGGTGGGTCGCAAAAAGGAGTTTCCGATTGGCTTATCCGTTCGCTATCTTCCTCTCCTTCCAGGCTTTGCCTGGCGCAACGAGACTATGATCAAGGCCGTTACCGGGCGACGAAAGTCGCCTCTACATGTCGGTCGATACATTCACGGAGATGACCTTGGCTCGCTTGTCGGCATGGCCCCGGGCGGATTGGGCATCGCGCACCACCTGTTGCAGCTCCTGGTCGAGATTTAGAGGCGCCCGTCGACCCTATCGACCGGCAGCACGGACTTGACGTCGTAGAGGATCGCCGTGGGTTTGGCCCATCGGCGGATCCCGCTCGCGCCGATCTCGACGAAGTCTCGGTGGGCGACGGCGAGGATAACAGCGTCGTAGGTGCCGGGCGCCGGGGCCTCGGGTAGACAGTCCAGGCCGTATTCGTGCTTGGCTTCGGCGCGGTCGATCCAGGGGTCGTAGCAGTCCACCGCGATGTTGTAGTCGCTCAGGGCCTGGATGATGTCGATCACGCGGGTGTTGCGCAGGTCCGGGCAGTTTTCCTTGAAGGCGAGACCGAGCACCAGGATGCGGCTGTGGCAGACGCCGATGCCGCTTTGGAGCATGCGCTTGACGACAGTCTCGGCCACAAAGGCACCCATGCGGTCGTTGATGCGTCGCCCGGCGAGGATGACCTCGGGGTGGTAGCCGATGGCGACGGCTTTGTGGGTCAGGTAATAGGGGTCGACGCCGATGCAGTGGCCACCGACCAGGCCGGGGCGGAAGGGGAGGAAGTTCCATTTGGTCCCCGCCGCTTCCAGGACCTCCAGGGTGTCGATGCCGAGCTTGTCGAAGATGAGGGCCAGCTCGTTCATGAGGGCGATGTTGAGATCGCGCTGGGTGTTCTCGATGACCTTGGCGGCCTCGGCGACGCGGATGCTGCTGGCCGGGTGGGTGCCGGCGGTGATGATCTCGTTGTAGAGGGCATCGACGATGGCGGCGGTCTCGGGGGTGGAGCCGCTGGTGACCTTTTTGATGGTGGTGAGGCGGTGGTCGCGGTCGCCGGGATTGATGCGCTCGGGGGAGTAGCCGCAGTAGAAGCCGGAAGGCGCATGGTCGGGGTGGCTTGCGGCCGCGTGGGCGGCATCGGCCAGGGCGCCTGGGCCTTGCAGGCGGCTAGAGCGCTCATGTGTGGCTCCGGTGGGGATGGTGGATGCGCTTCGCTTATCCACCCTACCTAGGTTGCGGTGGCCGGCTGCGGTGATGTAGGTGAGGCCGGAATGGTGCTCGAGGACGGGGACGCAGTCGTCTTCGGTGCAACCGGGGTAGACGGTGGATTCGTAGATGACCAGGTCGCCGGGTTTGAGGACCTTGCCGACGGTCTCGGATGCCTTGAGCAGGGGCGTGAGGTCGGGCCGCTTGTACTCGTCGACCGGGGTGGGCACGGTGACGATGAAGATGCGACAGGGGCGCAGGGCCTCGAGATCGCTTGTGTAGGTCAGGTGCCGAGCGGCGGCGAGGTCTTCGGGTGACGTCTCGCGCGTGCTGTCGCGACCGGCTTGCAGCTCGGCGATGCGGGACCGGTTGATATCGAAGCCGATGACGGGGCGGTGTTTGGCGAATTCCACGGCGAGCGGCAAACCGACGTAGCCGAGGCCGATGATGGCGATCGGGGTGTCGGGATTCGTCAGGTGATCGATCGGATGGCTCATGATGTGTGCGTCTTTAGGACCACGCATGCTGCGGGGCAGGCAACTGGACGATGAAGTTCGAGTTTACGCGGCCGCCCTACGGGCTTGTCGGGCTGAAGCCCGATCCACAGGGGAGATGTCGGCATAGGGATGCCGCTCGACAAGCTGCAGTCATCGGGTCACAGGCGACTCAGCAGCGCGTCGAAGTAGGCGATGGTCGGGCGGAGACCGTCGCGCAGCGCGATCTCGGGCTGCCAGCCGAGATGGCTTTTGGCCGCGGTGATGTCGGGCTGGCGTTGCCGGGCGTCGTCCTGCGGCAGCGGCTCGTGGACCAGGGGCGAGCGCGAGCCGGTGAGCTCGAGGATCGTCTCGGCCAGCTCGATCATGGTGAATTTCCGGGAAATGATCTACCGGCGTGTAGGGGCGAAACAATTCGCCCCTACAATCTCTACCGGCCTTCCTGGCATGCGCAGTCGGGATGCCTATTCCCGGAAATCGCCTTTGAGGATCGACTTGGCCTTGGCCACTGCCGGATCCCGGTCGCGCCCGTCTCGATGAAATCGGGTTGGGCGACGGCGAGGATGACGGCGTCATAGGTGCCGGGCGCCGGGGCATCGGGCAGGCAGTCGAGGCCATACGCATGCTTGGCCTCGGCGACGCGGATGCTGCTGGCCGGGCGGGTGCCGGTGACGATGAATGTCAGGCGTTCGGCTTCTTGTCGAGGTCATCCGACAGTTGGTTCGCACGGGCTGCGATTTGGTCGATGCTCAAATCCGGCAGACCTTGTTGGCGCCACCTCGTGTAATCGAATCTTTCTCGGTTGATGGACATTACAAATCGCTCGGCATCGACCAAGCCGAGCGCCTCAATGAGGGCTCGCATGCCCCGCAGGCGATTTTCAGCTTCCGTTGTCATACCAGTGGTCCAACATGGCGAGAGCGTGTCCGGGCGGGAGAACCTTTAGAATCTCCGATGGCGACATTTTCTTCAGCAACCGGTCGTCTGTCGTGACGAACAGGTCTACATCGCCGGCCATCGCGGATGCGACATGCAAGGAATCGTATCGCCCAAGCCCGCGCGATGCCAGCTCATGGGCTGTGGCGATGATGGCCGAGTCCGCCATCACGATGGTGCAGGCCAACGGCCGCCATTGCTGGATGGCCAGGCGATGTTCCGCGTAGGGGTTGTTCGCGTTTTCGAAGTCCAGGGTAGACGACCAGACCAGGTCGCATTCGGAGCGCTTGATTTTCTCCTGAAGGAGAATCTTCGCTTCAGTCTCCAGACGAATGCGCGTTTGGGTCTGATCGTCGTAGGGGCGATTGAAACAACACATGTCGAGGTAAAGTCGCATCAGGTTGATTCCATGCACTCACGGCGCGGCTTCTTGTGGCCTTTGCTCGGGCGGGTCAAGGTGTCGGACTCGCTGTCATGACCTGGTCGCAGGGTACCCGGAATTGATGCCTCCGTCCCCTCGGGCGTCGGGGGTCGCCTGCGAGGTCCTCGGCGGCAAGGGGTTGCCGCCCTACGGGCTTGGCGGGCTGAAGCCCGACCCACAGTCCTGGGGTCGGGTTTGATTCATCTGCGGGTTTCGACCTTGGACACGCCGGCTCAGTGCTCCGAGCCGGGCCGAGAGCCGGCACCGAAAACCTCTTCAAGGGATCGCGCGCTGAGGAGGCGCGTGGACCATTGCAGGAGGGTCTCGGCATCGGCGTCGAGGATACGCCGCCGATCCGCTTCGCCGAGCGGGCCGAATTTGACCGCGAGCAGGCTCAAGAGCATGGTGGCTTGGCCTTCTTGCCGACCTTCCTGACGACCAAGGCGCTCGATGCTGGTGATGCAGGGCATGTTGGTTTGCTCCTCGAAGGCGATCAGCTCGCGCTTGAACTCCTGCTCCAGACTCGCCGGCAACTGCAACAGCCAATCCAGGACGCGAAACAGCTCCAAGATGTCCTCGCGGCTGTAGCCGCGTTGGTAGAGCAGGCGCACCAAGCGCATCTTCCAGCCTTTGCGCGTCGGCCCGTCCTTGCTCTCCTGCGCCTTCAGATGCGCCATCACCACCAAGGCGAAGGGGTTGGCATCGGCTTCCAGCTCGGTCCAACGGGCCTGAAGGTCCAGCAGTTTGCGAATCGGAAAGCGAAACCGCAAGTCGCAGCCCCAGCGCTCGCGCGCGTAGGCGCTCGGGCGGAAGCTCGCCGGGGCGTCCGCCAGCACGGCGAGGCTGACAATGTCGGTCCGGTACTTGTCGGGGGGAAATAGGGGACGTACCACGGAATCATGCACCCAGCTAGGGAAAGGACTGGATCAATTGAAGACGCATTGAACCACGTACCCTTCCGCTCCAGACCTTGCTAGCCCACCGCGTCGTCTCCGATCAGGTCCTCGAGGCTAGCGGCATCGAAGATGCCGTCGAGCCAGGCGTCCAGTTGCGCGACCGGCGCGGTGTCGATCCGCTGCTCTGCCCCTGCGGGCAATGGGCCGAAGCGACGCGCGAGCAGACGCTTTAGACTTTCGGCCTTACCCTCGGCCTTGCCCTCGGCCTTACCCTCGGCCTTGCCTTCGGCCTTGCCCTCGGCCTTGCCCTCGGCCTTGCCCTCGGCCTTGCCCTTGACCTCGCCCTCGGCAAAGATCGACTGATACGCCTTCGTCTCCTGAATCGGGGTCACTAAGTTCAGCATCGCCCAGATCTCCTGCGCGGTCAGTCCGCGAAATCGCTCGAAAAACCAAAACTCCAGCACCTGCCCCAGAATCTCGCGCACCTCAGGGGCGAGCGGCGCCTCCTGAACCGTGCGCCACAAGCCCTGTGCGCGCGCACGCAAGTCGTCATCGTCGTCGATCAACAGCGGGGCAAACACCGCCACATAGGGGTTGTTCGGCTCGCGCGCCAGCCACTCCGGCAAGACGCGCCGCAGTGCAAACTGCAGCAGCGGCGTCTGGGCCTGGTTCGCCCAGCGCGGGAAGTACGGACGATCCTGCTCGCGCAGAAAGATCCCCAGGCCGATCACATCCCGATGCGGATGCTCCTCGCCATACAGACCGATCTTGGTCAGCAGATTGTACCAAGCCTTGTCCGAGTGCTGACCTTGAAATTCGACCACATAGACCGGCCCGTCGTGCCCATCGGGCTCGAAAATTCCATCCAGACGCCGTTCCAGCCCTTTGATCGTCAGGGAACAGAACCGGTAGGGACCGACCAATTCACGACCACCGGTAAGCACCCGGAAGGCCTCGGCGCCGGCGGAGAGAAAGAGGTAGATCGGGTGGTCGGTCTTCATCAGTCTGGTCCGTCGGGCTGAAGCCCGACCCACAGGTGCGAGTCGGACTTGAGTCCGACGAGGGGTTGTGCTTAGAGCCGTCCGTCGACGGTTTCCACCGGCAGAACGGATTTCACGTCGTAGAGGATCGCGGTGGGTTTGGCCCATCGGCGGATCCCGGTCGCGCCGGTCTCGACGAAGTCTCGGTGGGCGACGGCGAGGATGACGGCGTCGTAGGTGCCGGGCGCCGGGGCCTCGGGGAGACGGGGGAAATCGGGGACGTACCACGGAATCATGCACGCGGCTAGGGAAAGGACTGGATCAATTGAAGACGCATTGAGCCACGTACCCTTCCGCTCCAGACCTTGCTAGCACACCGCGTCGTCTCAGATCAGGTCCTCGAGGCTGGCGGCATCGAAGATGCCGTCGAGCCAGGCGTCCAGTTGCGCGACCGGCGCGGTGTCGATCCGCTGCTCCGCCCCTGCGGACAATGGGCCGAAGCGACGCGTGAGCAGACGCTTAAGACTGTCTGCCTTGCCCTGGATTCTCCCTCAGGCCCGTGACGCTGAGCGTCGGGGCTACACTGCCGTTGATACGATGAATCGGACTCATGGTTGCTGACCCGCAGGACTTTGCGGCGCTCTTGCAGGCACATCAAGCCGCCCCGGTGCGGCCCTGCGCGCGCTCAGTCAGGCATCCGTCACAGCCGTGAGATCGGTCCGAGGGAAGTCGTCGCCTTTGTAGAGCAAGGGCCGTTTGCGAGTGCTTGCCAGGGCGTATGAGCAGCAGTCTCCGAGGTTAAGCGAGGCTGGGTGCAATCCCTTGCCGAAACGCTCGTAGGCCATGCGTGCCGCCCGCATCTGAATCGCGTCGAAGGCCACGATCTCGATTCCGAGATCCGCCACCAGAGCGTCCAGCTCGGCGACAGCCTCCGGACCCTTGCGTCGATAGAGCACGATCGACGTCTCCAAGACGGAAAGCGCGCTGCTGCAGCGCATCGGATCCGCGGCCAAAGCGATCGTCAAGCGCTCGGCCTCGGGCTCGCCGAGCAGAATCGCGACCAACGCCGAGCGATCGATCACCACGGATCGAAGGCTCCATCTGCGCTGTAGCCCAGAATATCCTCGGCAGATCGCGGATCAAGGTCGGGCAACTGCGCACACCTCGCCCTGGATTGTCGGATCCGAGCGATCGCGGACACCTCGCTGCGCTGGCGCTGAAGCCGACCTGCACGCTCTTGCAGGGCAGCGAGGATGAGCTGCGGGATCGGCTCGCCGGTTTGGCTCGCCAACTCTCGCACCAGCCTCTCGACTTCTTCGTTGACGATGGTGAGGGCCATAGCGTTGATCTCCGATGCAGATCCAGCCTGAATGGTATCAAGCCTACGCTTCGCCCGGGACGCTGGAGCCCCGGGCCTGAGGGCTAGGCTTGATAGACGACATCGGACCGGAAGTGGGCGACGTCCACTCTCCAATGGTTACCGGGCGACTAAAGTCGCCTCTACATGTCGGTCGATGCATTCCCGGAGATGACCTTGGCTCGCTTGTCGGCATGGCGCCGGGCGGCTTGGGCATCGCGCACCACCTGTTGCAGCTCCTGGTCGAGATTTTGAGGCGCCCGTCGACCCTATCGACCGGCAGCGCGGATTTCACGTCGTAGAGGATCGACTTTGGCTTGGCCCATTGGCGGATCCCGGTCGCGCCGGTCTCGACGAAGTCTCGGGGGGCGACGGCGAGGATGACGGCGTCGCGGCCGGGCGGCGGGGCCTCGGGCTCGGGACGCGGAGCGTCGGAGCGGGTGTCGTCTCGGTCGCGCTCGCGGTCTCGGTCCGATGACGCGTTAGGGGCGCCGGGGGTCTCGTTGCTGTGCTCGGTGTGACCTCGGCGGGGGTGTCGGGCTGAAGCCCGACCCACAGTGGGCTATGGCTCCGATTGGGATCTGACCTCGGCGTCGAGTTGGGCGATCTCGGCCTTGAGGGCTTGGTATTCGGCACGTTTGCGCTTCAGGAAGCGCGCGGTGATACGGGCTTTGGCCTCGATGCCCTGCGGGGTGAGCAGGTAAGCGTAGGCGAGTTTGTTGTCGCTTCTGCGAAAGTTCTGGACCTTCACCCACCCCTGGTCGATCACGGCGCGCACGCAGAAGTTGGTGCTGCCCAGGCTGATACCGAGGGCCTTTGCCAGGTCGCGCTGGGTGGCGTCGGGGTGCGCCGCGAGGTGTTTAAGGACGCGGTAGTGGAGGTCGTCGGTCATTCTGGTGTGTTGCGCGAAGGGTGTAGGGGCGGGGAGCCCATCTACATGCAAGCTCTGAACATCCGAACACGACATCCAGGCTTCCCGGGCACTCCTCATCAATTCCATTTATCGCTTTCGTTGTTAATCTCTTCAGAACAGAACATACAAGGGGCGACTGTAGGGGCGTTAAGTCGCCCCTCCAGCCCACAGCCCCGACAGTCGCCCCAACGACCCGCACAGGCATCCGCGGTCGGGATGTTGATTGCCGGAAATCGTCTTGGTGTGCGTTGGCTTTGCGGTGGTCGGCGTTTCGGGAACGCTACCGCCCTACCGTGTCATGCCGGTATGGGCTGTCGGAGGGGCGGTTTGTTGGATCGGACAGGGGCAGTTCAAGGGCTGAACTCCGGGGAGGATAAGACCACGGGTGTCGACTTGGGTCAAGAGTTATCGGTCGGGATGCCGACTCGTTCCCGACGTTCGGCATCCTCATGCCGAGAGCTCTCGTGGGTCGGCATCCCTATGCCGACCCGGGTGCCTGAAGGGGACCCGGAGTCGAGGGCTCCGGCTCGCTCGGGCGTTTGGTGCTGCCTGAAAGGTCTCGGCGGCAAGGGGTTGCCGCCCTACGGGCGTGTCGGGCTGAAGCCCGACCCACAGGTGGGTCGGACTTGAGTCCGACGCGGCCTTGGCGGGCTGCTCGCTGGTGGTGTCGGGCTGAAGCCCGACCCACATCGAATTCAAAGCCAGACCTGATTAGTAAGGAGCTTAAGCCAGGCGCCGAATCGACGATTCCGGGCGCGCGGCGTAAGTATCAAGCAGCCAAAGCCATTGTGGGCGAACATGGCGAGTGGCGTTGCGGCAGTTTGTGTCGAGTGTCGAGCGCCATCGGCGCGACCGATGTCAGCCTGGGGCAGCGCCCCGGGTTTCGATCAGCCAAAACCAGTGAGCCCTGAAAGGGCGGTCTAAAGATTCGCCCTGCCGGGGCGTTTGTCACCGTTCGGCGCCTCCCTGAAACGCTCGTCTAAGATCGACACATCAACGACACATCAAAGCGCTGGGCCGCCCCTTCAGGGCTAAACTGGATGGGGATCGTTATCCCGGGGCGTTGCCCCGGGCTCGCGTGGTTAGCCCCGTTGGGGCAGCCGGAAACCACTGGCTTCGATTCATGGCCATGGCAGGTTCCGTCGGATGGTGGCTCCGGGAGCAGTCTGCGTCGATCGGTGGCCCATTCCGTGAGCCTGGCGGAAGATTCTTTCTAATCAGGAAGCCAGATGCTGTCCCAGTGGGGATAGTCGCCTGGCCGCGCGGCCAAATCGGCGCGCAGAGGGTTGGCTACGATGTAGGTGACCGGAGGGCACCCGGAGTCGAGGGCTCCGGCTCGCTCGGGCGTTTGGTGCTGCCTGCGAGGTCTCGGCGGCAAGGGGTTGCCGCCCTACGGGCAGCGTGGGTGTGGGCGGACATCCCCATTCGCACCGGCGATTCTCGTCGTGCCCGAGGGCCACCCCGGTCCGGTCGAACCGGCGTGTGGACTCGCTTCAGCGCAGGACGTCGTCGAGGCTCTCGGCGGTGAGCACGCGCTCGGACCAGCGCAGCAGGGTTTCCGGGTCGGCGGTCTCGATGCGTTGCCGGGCGGCCTCGGACAGCTCGCCGAAGCGCAACTGCAACAGGGACGTCAGCATGCGGGCTTCGCCACGCCGCATGCCCTGCTCGATGCCTTGCGCGTGACCTTTCTCGATGCCTTTCTCGATGCCTTGTTCGATGCCTTGCTCGATGCCTTTCTCGATGCCTTGCTCGATGCCTTGCTCGATGCCTCGCTCGATGCCTTGCTGGATAAAGCGTTCTGCGAATCCGGTCATTTCGGCAGCCTCCCGGGGATACCGTTGACTGTAGAGTTGCTGTTCATTCTCGTCCAAGGCGGAATAGATGTCGATGAAGTCGGCATATTTCAGACGTTTCTCGGGATGGGGCTCCAGCTCGATCAGACCGCGCACGGCATGCGCGTAGACCGCGAGTTTCTCCTCCGGCGCGAAGGCCATGCTCGGCAACGCGAGCCGTGCCACCAGGTTGCGACTGTTCAGGTGTTCGCGCGCGGGGATCGCGAAGAGTGCGCTGGAGAGGTAGTGGAAATCCAGGTAGGCGGTGCTCTCGCTGCCCAAGCGCAGACGCGGCGGATAGGCGCCGCGGTGCAGGAAGATCACCACCGGCACCACGCGCTCGGTCTTGAACAACTCGGCCAGGTCGAGGCAGTCATGCGCCAGCCGGTGAATGCAGAAGCGCCGCGGGTCGGTCTCTTCCTCGATGACGAACAGGAGTGCCGCGCGCCGCCCGTCCGGCCATTCGACCAGCAGCGGCACGTCCAGCTCCCGAAAGCGCTCGCCCAGACGTTCCTTGAGCTGCTCCTCTCGAATTGGCACGATGCGTGCTGCAGCATCGACCGCATGCGCCTCGACCGCCGCGAAGAAGGCGATCGACTCGCGCGGGTAGTCGAGGATCAGGTTTTTGAAGTTCTGGTCGTGGCTCATCGGGCTTCCTTTTCGCGACACAAATAGGGTCGGGTACCCGCGGGGGTACCCGGAACTGATGTCTGCGGTTCCCTCGGGCGTTTGGTGCTGCCTGCGAGGTCTCGGCGGCAAGGGGTTGCCGCCCGACGCTTCGCTCATGCCCGCCGGCATCCCCGTGCCCCATCCCCGTAGGTCGGCATCCCCATGCCGACCCGGGCGCCCGAAGGGTGCCCGGGGTCGCGGTCCGCGGTGTCCTCGGGCGTCGGGCGTCGCCTGCGAGGTCTCCGTGCGGGACCCCGGCCGCGGCTGAAGCCACGGACTCCGCGTCGAACCCGGTTTTGAGGAGCGCCCGAAGGGTGCCCGGGGTCGCGGTCCACGGTGTCCTCGGGCGTCGGGCATCGCCCGCGAGGTCTCGGCGGCAAGGGGTTGCCGCGCTACGGGCTGGCGTGTAGGGGCAAATTCATTCGCCCCTACAGTCCCAAGCAGCCTTCCATGCGTGCGCAGTCGGGGTGATTGTTCCCGGAAATCACCTTAGAGGCGCCCGTCCACCGTATCGACCGGCAGAACGGATTTCACGTCATAGAGGATCGCCGTGGGTTTGGCCCATCGGCGGATTCCGGTCGCGCCCATCTCGATGAAATCGCGGTGGGCGACGGCGAGGATGACGGCGTCGTAGGTGCCGGGCGGCGGGGCCTCGGGGAGACAGTCCAGGCCGTATTCGTGCTTGGCTTCGGCGCGGTCGATCCAGGGGTCGTAGCAGTCCACCGCGATGGTATAGTCGCTCAGGGCTGGATGATGTCGATCACGCGGGTGTTGCGCAGGTCCGGGCAGTTTTCCTTGAAGGCGAGGCCCAGGACCAGGATGCGGCTGTGGTACACACCGATGCCTCTTTGAAGCATGAGTTTGACGACGGTCTCGGCCACAAAAGCGCCCATACGGTCGTTGATGCGCCGCCCGGCGAGGATGACCTCGGGGCGGTAGCCGATGGCGACGGCTTTGTGGGCCAGGTAATAGGGGTCGACGCCGATGCAGTGACCGCCGACCAGGCCGGGGCGGAAGGGGAGGAAGTTCCATTTGCTCCCGGCGGCTTCCAGCACCTCGAGGGTGTCGATGCCGAGCTTGTCGAAGATGAGGGCCAGCTCGTTCATGAGGGCGATGTTGAGATCGCGCTGGGTGTTCTCGATGACCTTGGCGGCCTCGGCGACGCGGATGCTGCTGGCCGGGTGGGTGCCGGCGGTGATGATCTCGTTATAAAGGGCATCGACGACGGCGGCGATCTCGGGGGTGGAGCCGCTGGTGACCTTTTTGATGGTGGTGAGGCGGTG
>RRYU01017854.1_pt1 | contig 13417 bp, 13 predicted proteins | sample 2162651 | NCBI WGS metagenome assembly RRYU01 (sample SAMN10267283, study PRJNA491782) | microbial mat metagenome | isolation source: biomat in the production well | place: Japan: Minami-Kanto gas field, natural gas well KTG3 | collected 2017-06 | reverse complement strand
CGCGCGTCATCGCGAGCTCAGCGAACAGGATGAAGAAGGCATCGTGCGGGAGTTGCGTGAACTGCCGGCGATCATCGGCCAGACCATCAGGCGGGAAACGGAGATCGCCGAACTGGCAAGGCGATTTGCCGACAAGGAGCACGCGCTGTTCCTGGGGCGCGGTACGCAATATCCCATCGCCATGGAGGGGGCGCTTAAACTCAAGGAGATCTCCTATATTCATGCCGAGGCCTACGCCGCGGGCGAACTCAAGCATGGCCCGCTGGCGCTGGTGGACGAGAAGATTCCGGTGATCGCGGTGGCGCCCAACAACCGCCTGCTGGAAAAACTCAAATCCAATATCGAGGAGGTCCGTGCCCGCGGTGGCCGCATGCTGGTCTTTGCCGACGACAATGCCGAGTTCAGCCAGGGCGACGGGGTCGACATCATCAACATCGGCCGCGTCGACAATGCGATCGCGCCGATCGTGTTCACCATCCCGCTACAGATGCTGGCCTACCACGTGGCCCTGATCAAGGGTACCGACGTCGACAAGCCTCGCAACCTGGCCAAGTCAGTGACGGTCGAGTAGTACCGCCAGCCACCAGAATGAATGGATAGTTCACAGCAGTTTGCCATGCCTCCACCTTTTTTTTTTTTTTTTTTTTTTTTTTTTTTTTTTACCACGGGAGTATAACCATGACTGAACTGGCGCTGGCGAGGGTGCTGCATGTGCTCGGCGTGGTATTGTGGATTGGCGGCGTGGCCATGATCACCACTGTCATCCTGCCCGCGGTCAAACGGATCAGCTCGGTCGAGGAGCAGGTCACCCTGTTCGAAAAAATAGAGCATCGTTTTGCCTGGCAGGCCCGGCTTACAACGCTGGTCACCGGTCTGAGCGGTTTTTACCTGGTTGACGCCATGCAGGCCTGGTCGCGATTCAGCGTGGCGGCCTACTGGTGGATGCATACCATGGTCCTGGTCTGGGGCTTGTTCACGCTGGTGCTGTTCGTACTCGAGCCGCTGCTGCTGCGTCGGCTGTTTCTACACCATGCAGCCGCCAACCCGCAGCGGGTTTTCAGCTGGATTCAGCGCATGCACTGGGTACTGCTGCTACTCAGCCTGCTGACCGTCGCCGGCGCCGTCGCCGGCAGCCACGGCTGGCTCTGGGTATAAGCCAACTACCACCCCTGCCACCGGCCCCTACTTTCTGACCTCGTTGTCGGCGAAGGTCTCGGGCAGTTCCTGCAGCGCGATCTTGCCCAGCGGGGTGCGCGGCAGCTCATCGACGATCGCGAAGCGGGTGATCTGGTTGTGTGATGAAACGAAATTATTGAACACGCGGAGTACGTCGCGCGCGGTCTCGCGAGGGTCGTCCCCCTCCATCGCCATCACCACCACCGGTTTCTCCTTGAGTTCAAACACCCCGGCCTCCTTGATACGCGGATCACGCTCGAGCAGGGTTTCCAGCTCTTCCGGATAAACGTTCTTGCCTGCATCCGTGACGATCAGGCGCTTGTTGCGTCCGGTCAGGAATACCCGGCCCTGCGAATCGATGCGCGCGAGGTCACCGGTCCTGAACCAGCCATCCTCCATCACCTCCTCGGTCTGGGTCTCGTCGACGTAGCCCTGCATCAGGTTGGCGCCCCGACAGTACAGCTCACCCCGCCCCATCTCGTCCGGGTCGACGACCTTGACCTCCGACCAGATGACGGGTTTGCCGACGCTGTCATAGGCGGTATCGAACTCCTCCTGCACGCAGAGCAGGGGAGCGGTCTCGGTGAGGCCGTAACCCTGCCGCAGCGGGATACCCAGCTTGTGATAGAACTCGGTGATCTTGCCGTCCAGGTGCGAACCGCCGCTTACCCAGCACTTGATGGTGCCGCCCAGTTTCTTGCGGATCGGGGCGTTGGCCTTGACCCGCAGGGGCAGCGGCAGCTTTTCCAGCAGCTTGCGGTAAGCCCGCAGACCGGCGCCCGCCTCGTTGAACTTCTTGTCCAGGCCCAGCATGATGTTTCTGAACAGGCGCGGTACCGCCACCACGATGCTGATGTGTTCCTCGCTGATGGTTGCCAGGATTTCGCTGGCCGCGATCATACGTGGTGCAACCAGTCGCGCGCCCACCGCCAGCGGAAAGGTCACGGTACCGAGTATCCCCATGGCATGTGACAGGGGTAGCAGGGAGATAAAACGATCAGAAGCATTGGCCGGCAGTTCGTTGATCGCCGCCAGCGCATTGGCGCCGAGGTTCTGGTGGGTGAGCTTGACCACCTTGGGGTTGCCGGTACTGCCCGAGGTATACAGCAGCAACGCGACTGCTTCCGGATCCTGGGGCACCTCGATGGCACGCTCTGCCTCGACCGCCTGCTCATCGGCCGCCAGCGAAATCAGGTGCTGGTTGTCGGTAAGCTGGATGGTATTGAAACCCAGCATGGCCCTGGGCTGGATCGCTTCGACCTGGGCCTTGATCTCGGCGTCGCTGTTGCCGATATGGATGGGCGCCACCTTCGCCCCGAGCTTCCAGCCCGCCAGGGTGGCAGCGGTCCATTCCGGGCCGTTGGGCGCGGTCACACCGACGACATCCCCCGGGCCGACGCCCTCCTCGCGCAGCAGTGCCGCGATTGTCAGCGCGGCGCGCTCGAGTTCGCCGTAGGTGACCTTTCGCTTTCGTTTTTTCCCCTCGCGGATCAACCAGGCGACCTTTTTACGGTGCTTCCTGAACGAGGGCGCCAGGAAGGTCCAGATATTGCCTATCGGCGGCGGTGCAGCAGGGTCTAACGGTTTCACAATTCTCCTCGATCCTTATATTTATTCCCCGACTTTAACCAGCAAATGACAGCAAGGCAACCGCACCGGCGTGATGCGCAAGCACCCACCCGCTGGCCGTACTATGCTTTTTATCCTGTTATCGAATTCCCTGAATGGCGTTCGAGCTGAATAATCTGCATAATCCCCCGCGTTTTACAGAGTTATCAATATAAACCCATAAGGAGGTTTCACATGCGTATTATTCTTCTCGGCGGTCCCGGTGCGGGCAAAGGCACCCAGGCGGCCTTTATCACGGAACGCTACAATATTCCCCAGATTTCAACCGGTGACATGCTGCGTGCGCACGTCAAATCGGGTTCAGAACTCGGTGTCGCAGCTAAGAAGATTATGGACGAGGGAGGCCTGGTCTCTGACGACATCATCATGGGCATGGTCAAGGAGCGCATCCAGGAAGACGACTGCGCCAATGGTTACCTGTTCGATGGTTTCCCGAGAACCATTCCGCAGGCCGACGCTCTCAAGGAAGGCGGTGTCGACATTGACGCAGTGGTGGAAATCAGTGTCGATGACAACGAAATCATTCGCCGTATGAGTGGCCGCCGCGTGCACCTCGCCTCCGGCCGCACCTACCATGTGGTTTTCAATCCGCCCAAAGAAGAGGGCAAGGATGACGAAACCGGTGAGCCACTGATTCAGCGTGACGACGACCAGGAGGAAACCGTGCGAGCTCGCCTGGGTGTCTACCACGATCAGACCGAGCCACTGATCGCCTACTACACCGATTTTGCCAACAGCGGCGCAGACAACGCGCCCAGGTACGTCAAGGTCGACGGTATCGGCGGTGTGAACGAAATCCGTGACCGTATCTTCAGCGGGCTGAACGGATAAAGTCTGAACTTGTCCTGATCCAAAGGCGGCTGCGGCCGCCTTTTTTGTTACCAACAAGCCTAAATCGGACTCAAGTCAGATTTTGAACGGGCTACGCCAACAGGCCCCATCCTGAAAACCCCGGCCAAATGGTGGATGCACCACACAAAGCGCGGCTTATCCCCCTACGATATTTTCGGTTCTTTGTGAATATCGTGGTGAATCTGATCCTAGCCCCTTACCGCCTTTACCACCAGCAGCATCCAGGGCACGCCGTGGAACAGCATGTCGAAGATATCGATCGCGCGCGTGAGCTCGCCATTCAGCAGCATCCTGGTTTTTTCCCAGATATGAGGCTCGGGCACCCAGGGCGCCAGGCCCAGGGTCAGGCACAGCACGATCACGACGGGCCAGGAGATGGTATCCAGCGGTTTCATTCCTGGTCCGGCCCGCTCAGGGGATTGCCGCGATAGTTCACAGACTGCAGGATATCCGCCAGCTCGCCCTTGCCCGAACGAATTTCATCCACGCTCAGGCCATCGAGCTCGTGGGGAAACACCAGCCAGTCATCAGTTTCGTGCACGTAAAAATCCGGCACCCGCTCGGTGGTGTTCTGCTTCGGCTTGTACCAGGGTGTCGCGACGCGAATCTGCGCGGGGCAGTTGCGCCGCATCTTGCCATTGAGCGTATTGATCACCGCGTCGATACTGCGCCCGGTATCAAACACGTCGTCGACGATCAGCAGGCTGTCGTTGTGATTCATATGGGTGATCAGGTAATCCAGCCCGTGGACCCTGACCACGTCGTCGCGCTTGTCGATACCGCGGTACAGGGAGGTACGCACCGATATGTGATCGGACTGCATGCCGAAAAAAGCCAGCATCTCCTGCACGGCGATACCTACCGGTGAGCCCCCGCGCCATACGCCGACGATAAAATCCGGCTGAAAATCACTTTCCAGAATCTGTTTGCCGATCAGAAATGAGTCCCGCAGCAGGGACTGCGCACTGATATAGATTTTATCCATCGATTTTGTGAACTAATTTAGATAACGTGCTTTGACCGCTTTCAGGGCCGTGTTGTCCGGATCTATTTTATCCCCTTCAAGCCAGAATTCACGCGCTTTTTCGCGTTGGCCCATTTCCCAGTAAACCTCACCGATGTGTGCGGCAATTTCCGCATCACGGTCGATCTCAAAGGCTTTCAACAGGTACTCCAGCGCCAGCTCCTTGTGGCCGAGCTTGTATTCCAGCCAGCCCTTGCTGTCGAGTATGTAGGGGTCGTTGGGTTTGAGTTCGTGGGCCCGATTGATCAGCCGCCCCGCCTCCTTGAGCCGTTTCTCATCGGTGACCAGCAGGGAATAGCCCAGGGTATTGTTGTAATGGGCATTGTCCGGCTCAAGCGTCAGCAGAATCTGCATGTCTGTCTCGTGGACTTCGAAATCCTCCTGTTCCACCGCCACCAGCGCGCGATGATAGCGCAGGTTCTGGTTGTCGGGATAGCGTTCCATGGCCTGGTTTACCAGCGTGTAGGCCTCTTCACTACGGCCCACACGTTGCAGCATCTGTTGCCGGTCAACCACCAGCTGCACCGCCTCGGCTTCATTGCCGCTCTCCAGCGTCTGCAGATAAGCCAGGCCGGCATCCGCACCATCCGCCTCCTCGATCAGCAGGGCCATCTGTCTCCTGGCGTTGAACACCTCGGTCTCGTCACTAACCTGGGCCAGTACCTGTTTAGCCTCGTCATAACGCTCGAGCTGCTGGTACGCATTGGCCAGGTAGAGGCGGGTACGATCATCGCCTGGCACGGCCTCGAGCCGCAAGCTGAAATACTCGGCCGCTTTCGGATAATCTTCACGCGCCTGGTAAAGCAGCGCCACCAGGTTCATCGCCTCGCTGTGCTCCGGGTCGAATTCCAGCAGGCTGAGTAGCTGTTCCAGCGCGGCGGTATCGTCCTCGCGGCGCAACAGCAACTGCGCATACTGCATGCGAAAGCCATGCGCGCCGGGATAGGTTTCGAGAAAATCGGTGGCGAACGCCGTTTGCTCCGCTTCCGCACCACTGAGCGCCAGCAGTTTGTAGGAGGCGGCCTTCTCGCTACCCGGCTCGATCTCGAGCACCCGGTCGAGGGCGCTGTTCATGGTTGGAAAATCCTGGTTTTTCTGGGCCATACCGGCCAGTACCAACCAGGCTTCGGCTACATCCGTGTGATCATCAGCCAGTTGCTGCAATACGCCTTGCGCGGTTTCACCCTCGGCATGCTGCAGAAACAGTTCGCCAAGTTGCCCGAACCGCAGGTTGATCTGTGCGCTGTCCTGCGCCAGCAGCTCTTGCAATACCTTGAGACCGACCTCGCCCTGATCATTCATGACCGCGGCAAGCGCGGTAATGATATAGGCCTGGTGATCCTGCGGAGACAGCGATATCCAGCGCTGGCCCAACTCCACGCCCTGAACGTAGTTCTGGCTGTGCACCGCCATGCGCACCGCGCGTGATACCACCACGGGGTCCTCGGTCTGGTGCGCCGCCTTGATCAGCGCGTCTGACGCGACCTGAATTTCACCGCGCTGAAAGGCGATGGAAGACAGCAGCAATTCATACAACAGACCGGAGGTCAGCCCATCGACACCGGCACCGTTTTCAATAGTTTGCTCCGAAACCTGTTCTGACTCGACCGCGGGTTCGATCACTGGCGGCTGATTGCCGGTCGACACGCAGGCCGACAACAGGATAAGCGGCACGATCAGCAACAGGCGCATGGTACCGACCGCAAGCGGGCCAGGCCGGCGGCTATCAGTTGAAAAGGGATTCATGCGCAAGATTGTAGCCCATCTGCCCGGGGCTTTGTGGCCCGGCATCTGATTTAAACAGGCAGACCTGATCAGCTTTTTGTTGGTGCACTTAAACCGGATCAAAACCCGCGACGGATCCAAGGTTCAGCCGACATTGTTCCCGCATACCGAAACCGGGAACGAGTACGCCGTAACAGCAGACAGGACAGACTCTGAAGAGTGATACAATGCGACCGGGTTGGTGTGGGACCACCCTGTTCTCGGGATGACTGACCCTGTTGCCGGCCTGGCCAGGTCCCTTCGTTTTAACCCCGGCATGGACAAGCAAAGTCAGATGAAAACGATTGGATTGCTCGGCGGCATGAGCTGGGAGAGTACGCTCAGCTACTATCGAATGCTCAATGAGGGCGTCAAAAAAAACCTGGGAGGCTTGCACTCCGCGCAGATCGCCATGGTCAGCGTCGACTTCGATCCCATCGAAAAACTGCAGCACGCGGGTGACTGGGAAGGCACCGCCCGCATACTCGCCGATGCGGGTCGCCGAGTCGAGGCCGCCGGTGCCGATGTGCTGCTGATCTGCACCAATACCATGCACCGGGTCGCACCAGAGGTCGAGGCCGCGATCAACATACCGCTCCTGCATATCGCCGATGCAACCGCCGAAGAACTGGTCGTCCGCAAGGTATCACGCGTCGGCCTGCTGGGTACGGCGTTCACCATGGAGCAGGATTTCTACAAGGGACGACTTGCCCAAAACTACGGCCTCGAGGTGCTGGTACCCGGCGCGCAGGAACGCCAGGTGGTGCACGACATCATCTACCAGGAGTTGTGCCTGGGCAGGATTCAGACACAATCGAAACATCGCTACCTGGAGATTATTCAAGGTTTGGCCGACCGGGGGGCCGAAGCAGTGATCCTCGGCTGCACCGAGATTGGCCTACTGGTGAACCAGGCCGAGACCACGGTTCCATTGCTGGATACCACCGCTATTCACGCGCAGCGCGCTGTGCAGTTCGCCTGCCAGTCCTGAGACGGGTTCGCTGAGATGTCCTGGTTGATTCAGCTTGGCGGTCTCTAATGCCTTAACCTGGTGCTGTTCCAGCTTTCATTCAGAAGGCTGTTCCACTGGAACCGGCAACTGCGCCTACCCGACCTTCATCAACGCCGGCCGCCAGCCGCCCGACTTGTTCCGGCGCCTGGCAGGTATTCAGGCCAACGCTTCCGCACGGGATCACTGTGTCGAGGAGGGCTACGATGAGCTGCAGGCCGAGCAGGTGGAGGACTGGGGCAGGACGATGCTGGAACTCGGCCGGGTATACAGGATAAAAAACCTCGCTGGTTGCTGCGGTACCGACGCCCGACACCTGGCGTACCTGGCTGCACACAAGCGGCATCACTGATCAGGAGATTTCTCCGCTCCGTGCCAGGGTCTGCCATCCCGGGGCTTATCCGGAAACACCACGAGGTGATCGAGCTCCAGACGAATACCGAGCTGCTCCCCCAAGGCATGATCATGATGGGAGTGGACCATCGACAACAGCCGGGTACCGTTCTCGAGTTCCAGCGTATACAGGTAACTGGCGCCCCTGAAATTGCGCGAGATGATACGCGCGCTCAATTCACTGGTATCGTCATGAACCACGTCATCGGGCCGCACCAGTACCTTGACGGGGCAGCCCGCCTGACAACCCCTGGGAACCTTGCCCTGCAGTGAAACAAGCTCGGTTTCCACCACGTTCTGATCACTGACCTGGCCTTCGATAAATACCCCCTGACCGATAAAATCGGCGACATATCGACTGGCGGGCTGGTGATAGAGCACGTAGGCGCTGTCCCATTGCTCGATGCGACCTTCATTCATCACCCCCACCTCATCGCTGAAGGTAAACGCGTCCTGCTGGTCGTTTACCTTCAGCGATCAGGTAGTGCCTGAATCCTTCAGCAGGTCTCGCACTTCGATACCGAGGGTTTCGCGTAACTCGACATCCAGATTGGAGAAGGGCTCATCCATCAGCAGCAGTCGCGGCCTCGGCGCCAGCGCCCGCGCCAGCGCCACGCGCTGTTGCTGACCACCCGACAGTTCGTGAGGGAACCGGTTTTCCTTGTCATTCAGGCGCACCTTCTCCAGCATGCTGCGGACCAGCCCCCTGCGAGCTTTCGTCGGGAATCCGTGCAGCCCGGAAGCCACGTTATCAAATACGCTGAGGTGTGGAAACAGTGCGTGATCCTGGAAGACCATGCCCAACTGGCGTTGTTCCGGTTTGAGGATGAAACCCGGCGCGGAAATCAGTTCCCCGTCCAGGCGGATCTCTCCGTCCTGCAGCGGGTGAAATCCTGCGATCGCTCTCAGAATCGTGGTCTTGCCGCAGCCGCTCGAACCCAGCAGACAGGCGAGGGTGCCCTCCTTGAGGGCAAAGGAAACCGATTCGACCACGGTTGTGTCTGCGTATGCGCAACGAATATTCCTGACTTCAAGTAACATGGTTTCAGACCGATTGATTTCCCTTGCTACCACCGGCCACGTTGGACCGCGCGATGGCCTGGCTCAGGAATATGACCGGGAGCAACCCCGAGAGCACGATGAAAAGGGCACCCAGCGCGCTTTCGCCGACACGTTCGTCAGAAGCAAACTGATAGACATAGGTTGCCAGGGTTTCAAAATTGAAAGGTCGCAGTATCAGGGTGGCAGGCAGCTCCTTCATACAGTCAACAAACACCACCATCCCGGCGGTCAGCATCCCCCCCCGTATCAGTGGCAGGTGCAAATGGGTCAGGACCTTACGGCGCGAATATCCAAGGGTTCGCGCCGCCATATCCATTGATTCCGATACCTTCGAGAGGCTGGATTCGATCGAGCCTATCGACACCGCCAGGAAACGCACCACGTAGGTAAAGACTACCGCAAACACGGTACCGGACAGCAACAGGCCGGTTGAAACCCCAAACCACTCGCGCGCTATCCCGTCGACCCAGTTATCCAGTGCGGCAAACGGCACGATGACACCTACTGCAAGGACCGCGCCTGGTACGGCATATCCCAGCGAGGCCACCCTTGCCGCCGCCAGCATCACCTTGCTCCCGGCGTGCAGCCGCCGGGTATAGGCGATCAGTAGTGCGATCAGGATCGCGGCAAGCGCGGCAGTGGCCGACAACAACAGGCTGTTAAAAGCGTATTCCCTGAACTCCAGGGTCCAGGAGCGATCGAAATAGACAATCGACAACTTGATCAGCAGGCCGAACGGTATCAAAAATCCGGCGGTTACCGGTAGCGCACAGACCAGGGTCAAATTCCAGGCTTTCCAGCCCGGGAGCACAATGCGTTGTTTGGGCTTGAATCGCTGGTTTGACTGGTAGAAACGCTGTCGACGGCGGCCTAAGTACTCCAGCGATAACAACAGGATAACGAATGTCAGCATGGTGGTGGCAACCTGCGCCGCCCCGCCGAGGTTGTTCATGCCCAACCAGACATCGTAGAGACCGGCGGTCAGCGTCCTGATCGCAAAAAAGTCAATGGTGCCGAAATCATTCAGGGTTTCCATCAGCGCCAGCGCGACACCGACCGCGATCGCGGGACGGGCTGCGGGCAGCGAGACCTTGAGAAACGACTTGAACGGCCCATTGCCCAGCAGTCGACTGGCTTCGAACTGGTTGGGTGACTGCTCGAGAAATGCCGCTCTTGCAAGCAAATACACGTAGGGGTAAAGCACCAGGCCCATCAGCATGATACCGCCCCCCATACTTCTAACCTCCGGGAACCAGTAGTCGCGCGCCAGTTCCCAGCCGAACAATGCCCGCAGGCCGGCCTGGATCGGACCTGCGAATTCGAGCAGGTCGGTGTACATATAGGCAATCACGTAGGCCGGGATTGCCAGTGGCAACAACAGCATCCATTCGAACTGCCGGCGCAGCGGAAACTCGTAGTGGGTGACCACCCAGGCAGTCGTAACCCCGGTCAGAAACACGCTGACCCCTACCCCCAGCATCAGCACCAGGGTGTTTTTAACATAGCCGGGTAACGAAGTGCTGAGCAGGTGAGGCCAGATGTTTTCCTCTGGAAAGAATGCGAACCAGAGGATAGCCGCCACCGGCAACAGGGCCAGGGCAGCAAAAAAAATCGAGCCAACCTGCCACAGGTCGGCTCCGGTTCTGCGCCTGAACTCTGGTGAGCGGTCCGCCGTGGGAGCTCGCGCTTCAGGCATGATTCTCTGTCATAGTGCCACCACTATTCTCTAACCGTCATAATCCACCCGGTCCATCATCAGGATAGCTTCGGCGCGGTTGGCTGCTACGTCAGTCAAATCCAGATCATCTCGCTTGAATTCTCCCCACATCTGCAACTGCTCCGACCACTCGACACCCGGCTTGACCGGATACTCGCCATTGACATCGGAATACATTTTCTGCGCCGTATCACTGGCCAGGTACTCCATCAACTTTAGCGCATTCTCAGTATTCCTGGCATGTTTGGTCATCGCCATACCGGAAATGTTCATATGTGTACCACGGTCATCCTGGTTGGGAAAGATCACGTTGACCGACTCTGCCCACGCCGCCTGCTCGGGGTCTGCCAGCATATTGGCCATATAATAGTGGTTGATCACGGCAACATCGCACTGGCCCTCCTTGATCGCCTTGACCTGGGCGCGGTCGTTACCCTGCGGCTTACGTGCCAGGTTCTCCTTGACACCCATCGCCCATTTTTCTGCCGCTTCCTTGCCGTGCACGGAGATTTGGGCGGCGAGCAGGGCCACCATGTAGGCGTGTTTACCCGAACGGGTGCAGACCCGTCCCTTCATCTGCTCCCCGGCCAGATCTTCATAGGTCTGAATTTCCGCCAGGTCTACGCGATCTTTCGACGCGACGATAATTCGTGCGCGCTGGGTCAGGCCGAACCAGTGGTACTCGTCATCGCGTTGGCTGTCGGGAATGTCGGTATTCAAACTCTCGGATGCCACCGCCTGGGTCAAACCCGCGTTCTTCATGTCGGCCAGGCGCCCGATATCCGAGGTAAAAATCAGGTCAGCCGGCGTATTAACACCTTCACTTCGCAGGCGCTCGAGCATCCCCTTTTGGGCATACAGCACGTTCACTTCGACACCCGTGTTTTCAGTAAATACATCCAGCATAGGCTGAATCAGCGTCGGCTGGCGATAGGAATATACGTTGACCTCTTCGGCGGCGTTCGCCGACAGGCTCAACATGCCAAGCACAAAGGCGGCAATCATGCGGGAGTTGTTCATAAACATGTATCAGTAGAAGTAGGAGGCGATCGATTTTATTGGTAATGAGAATCGTTCTCATATATCTACAAAGAGATATCAGCCGGGACTCGTTGGCATTGAATCAGCTTCCGTCAATGGATGACGCAACACCCGTCTTCAATTTATACTTGGAGTATGTTTATACCTAATTTCAGATGCCTGGTTCGGGTCGCCGCGCTGTGGCTCCCGGTCGCCGCCGGCCCGCTCATCCCCGGGCCGTCGAGGGCCGACAACGACGCTATCGGAATCGACCGAATTCCCGTCTGCATGAATTTCAGCTGCAGGGACACGCAATACGTCACGCTGGACCAGGAGGAATGGAACAGCATCGCCAACTGGCTGCTGCCCCCGGCTGAAGATGCCGGGATCGAACGCCTGAATATCGTCAACGCGATCGGCTGGTTCGAGGTGGTCGTCGGGCAGCACACTCCCACGCACCGTGACCTGGGCGGCGACCTGGGCAATCCGGAGGCGAACTTCCCGGGACAGCTCGACTGCATCGATGAATCCCTGAACACCACCACCTATCTGAAGCTGTTTGAACAGAATGGCCTGCTCAAACATCATCGCGTCGTCGAACGGGCCTATCGCCGCGCTATCTGGGACCAGCATTGGGCAGGCCAGATCGAGACCCTGGAGGGCGGAGACCGCTGGATTATCGACTCCTGGTTTCAAAACAACGGCTACCTGCCCTACCTGCAGTCGGCCGCGGAGTGGGAGAACATCAATATTTTCCATACCGCGAACCTTGACAGTTCTCAACCCAAACCCAAGAAAGAGGGGAACTTTTTCACCCGCCTGTTCAACTAGCACGGGCCGCTGAATTTCTGTATTTTCTGAGCATGTGGAAAAAAAATAACGGTCGCCGCGTCATCGTGGGCATGTCCGGCGGGGTCGACTCCGCCGTAGCCGCCGCCCTGCTGCTGGAGGCGAACTACGATGTTGTCGGCCTGTTCATGAAAAACTGGGAGGAGGATGACGCTCCCGAGTACTGTGCGGCCGAGCAGGACCTCGCCGATGCTCAGGCGGTCTGCAAGATGCTGGGCATTGAACTGCGCACCGCAAATTTTTCCCACGAGTACTGGGAAAACGTCTTCGTTCACTTTCTGCGTGAATACAAGGTCGGGCGCACACCCAACCCGGACATCCTCTGCAACCGCGAAATCAAGTTCAAGACCTTCATGGACTGGGCACTTTCTCTGGGCGCCGACTACATTGCCACCGGCCATTACGCACAAACCGGGAAATCGGGGAGCGAACTGAGCCTGAACAAGGGTGCGGATCCGGAGAAGGACCAGACCTATTTCCTCTATACGCTCGGCCAGGAAGCGCTGCGAAAAACCCTGTTCCCGATTGGCCACCTGTTGAAGTTTCACGTACGCGCCAAGGCAGCAGACCTGGGCCTGCCGGTCAAGAACAAAAAGGATTCGACCGGCATCTGTTTTATCGGTGAGCGTCGCTTCAAGGACTTTCTCAACCGTTACCTGTCTGCACAAAAAGGCGATATCAAAACCCTCGACGGCGAGACCATCGGCACCCACAGCGGCGCCATGTATTACACCATCGGCCAACGGGGTGGCCTGGGCATCGGCGGTAGCAGCATGAGAAACGATACCGGGGAACCCTGGTTCGTGGCCAGCAAGGACGTCGAGAAAAACCTGCTCTACGTGGTGCAGGGTCACGACCATCCAGCGTTACACAAACGCATCGTCATCACCGAGACACCCACCTGGATCAGCGAGCATCCGCC
>RRYU01004413.1_pt1 | contig 13423 bp, 13 predicted proteins | sample 2162651 | NCBI WGS metagenome assembly RRYU01 (sample SAMN10267283, study PRJNA491782) | microbial mat metagenome | isolation source: biomat in the production well | place: Japan: Minami-Kanto gas field, natural gas well KTG3 | collected 2017-06 | reverse complement strand
CAGGCGCAACGCGCCGCCGACGGAAGTTATGGGTAATAGCATGGGTTTTTGATCTCTCACGGAGACACGGAGTCACGGAGAGGAAAAAAAGAGAGAGACGAATGAGCACACGAAGACCCTTTAGAGACCCGAAGCACCTCACCTTATTCGTTAACGACCTCTCTTACTGGCGTGCAGGATAGCAAAACCTATTACGGCATCTTCTTCATAACGAATGATTACATCATCATCTGTTATTTCACTATCTGTCGCATGACTCGGCTTCTTGAAGTTAATATATAGAACGTCGGCTTCCGAGTCATACGATGACCATAGGTACCCCTGTGGCGCGTGCTTAACTGCGGGAATCAAACTTAAGAAATCATTTACTGATACTTCGGCCATATCTGTGTTCTCCTCTCCAGAGACCGTATTCTGCGAGTCACGAAAGATGTAATGATAAAGCCGTCATCATGCAATTCACGATAGACGACGACGATGTATTTCGCTGGTTCATATTCACGTACAGCCAAAAGCTCACCATCTCCTCCAAGTAATACCCGGGCAGGATTCACTATCGTCTCCAGAACCTCAAGACGCATACCGGCTAACTCACAATGCTCCTCTGTTATGTGAGCCCACCTTTCATCGGTCAATCTGATCGGAACGCCGTGTTTTGACGCAACAAGATCAATCATCAATTTCCTCGATCACGGAAGCAGCCGTTTGCACACCGCCTGAATGGCTGCATCGCGCGCGAGCGCCTGGCGCTGACCGTTTTGGATCAGATCACGCACCTGCCGCCGGCTTTTCCCTAAGCGGTTAGGGATTGTCCGCAAATCAGGGTTTGGTCACAGGTCCACCGCTTCCGCCAACACGTGAGGACGAAGGTGTCGGTTGAGCTCGTGCTCCGGAACCAAGTCGACCGGGCGGCCCGCGATCTCGGTCAAGCGCTCCGCGAGGGGCAGCCTTTGCGCGAAAAGATCATAGCCCTCCGTCAGATCGACCAAGAAGTCGACATCGCTGTCGGCCTTCTCCTCGCCTCTTGCGACCGAGCCGAAGATGCGGATTCGACGCGCTCCGAACTGTCTTCCGGCGTCGGCAATGTCGGCTCGCTTTGCTCTCAAGGTCTCCAGCAGCAATGACAGGGTCTCCGGATTGAGTTTGCTCGTGGCTGATACCGCGTCGATATGAGGATAACGCAGTTTATGACTATCGGCGGCAGACCTGATACCGGTCTCCCCGAACCGCTAGGATGAGATCATCTGGGTTGCGGCTCAGGAGGGCGTCAATCCTGGAACAGCGACAACGTCCCCTGGCCCTCGAGCGCGGGCTGCTCCGGCAGCATCCGCGTCTTCGACTGTGCATTCTGGGCGACATCCCCCAACGCGAAACGCAGCGCGACCCGCCATCCCTTCTCCGCGTCCTGTACGCCGCCGGTCGCGACCGCGGTCATGCCGAACAACCACCAGCGCTCCTCCGGGCGCAACGCGAGCCAGTTGCGCACCGCCACACGGATCTTCTCGGGATCCAGACGCTCGACCGCCCAGGCCAGGATGCACAGCTCCTTGCCGAGCAGACGGTCGACCGGGGTCTCGCCGACCTTCCAGGTTCCGCCGGCGAGGTTGTGCTCCGCGAGCCGGGCATTGAAGGCGCGCTGCACCTCGGCACGGATCGCGGTCCAGCGCGAACGTTCCAGGAGAACGCGGTCGATGACCTGCTCGCGGGCGCTCTCCGAGCCCATACCGAGATGCTCGCGAATCAGGATCGGCGCGGTATTGCCACGCGGAATCGCGACCACGAAATGATGCGGGTCGGAGGTCGCCGGCACCCCGAAACCGCGCGTGGGATGGGCGTAGGTGGATCGCTCGGCCAATTTATACTCTCACGGAGACACGGAGGCACGAAGATGAAGACGCGGAGATCGTCTCGTTGCTCTCTAACGGAGACACCGAGACGAAATAAGGGCGTAGATTTTTTATTTAGAACATCACATGCGATTTCCCGCTCTTGTCCTTTCTCTCTTTATCTCTTCCTTTCTCTTTTTCTCCGTGTCTCCGTGTCTCCGTGTCTCCGTGTCTCCGTGAGAGATTCCTTACGCATCCTGAACCACATCGCCGCCGGCAAGGCCGATCTCGGTGATCTCGACGAATTCCTTCAGCGCGTAGCCGTCGCCGAAGCGAATGCCGCCTTTGATCAGCACCTGCACCGCAGCCTGCTCATCCCCGAGCGCCAAGCGAATGCCGCGAATAGCGGCCTCGATCGCGGCGGCGGTCAGCTCGCGGTCGTTGAAGCGGATCTGGGCCGCCGTTTCGCCCTCGCCGATGAGGATCTGCACACCGCGCAACAGCGTCTCGGGGCGATCCTTGAAGCGCTGGATCACCGCGAAGGCTTTGTCGGTGGTGTCGATGGAGATCTTGGGCTTCACCAGGTGTGCCGCTTTGGTGTCGTCGATGATGACCCGGTCGTCGCCGTCGGCCGGGACCTGGATCTTGGCGCTCTTCTCGACCTCGCCGGCCTTGGCCGCGATCAGGATGGTGCAGCCCTTGGCGGGGACGGTGAAGGGCTCGGCGTAGCGGGTGCCCTCTTTGGGATTGGTGCCGTCGAGGGTATAGCGCATCTCGGCGGGCGGGGTACAGCGCAGCTCGACCTTGCGGGTGTCGGCGAGCGCATGGATCTCGTGGCGGATGACGAGGTCGGCGGTCCAGCGGGTCGGCTCGCCGATGCGGTATTTCCCGGTGCTGTCGACCGCCAGAAAATAGAGCGTCGCCTCGGTGGTGCGGTAGTCCTCGAGATCCTGGACCTGCTCGTCCTGCTCGGACACAGCGGCGGTGCTGGCGACATAGACGCGGGGGCTGTCGCCGGCATTGCGCGGGGTCAGGACCAGACTGGTTTCGCCGGTCTCGCGATGGGTGGCGGTGGGCGTAACGTTGACTGAGGTCTGCTCCGGCGGGAAGGGTCCTTTTTCAATGTGACCCTCGGGGGTCTGACGCCACCGGCCCTGCTTGAGCGCCTCGTCGCGCAGGACCTCCAGACCGCGCGCGCCCGGCATCCAGGGCCAGGTCGGATCGGTCTTGGCACGCATGACCAGATCACGCCAGGGCACGCGACGGTCCTGGCTTGGCCAGAGATAGGTCTCGGCCATCGCCCAGTAGTTGAGCAGGTCCTCGGTCATGTCGAGGGCGAGCTTGTTGTCGCAGCGCCCGCTTGCCAGCAGGCGCTCGATCTGGGCCTCGGCGGAATGCTCGCCGGTGCCGAAGCTCAAGCCGTTGTCGATGGTCGCCATGACCAGCTCGCCGTCGCCGCCTCCGCTCGACCCCGGATAGAAGAGCCGGTTGTAGGCACCGGAGACGGCCTTGGTGAAACGCTCGGAGAGCTCCTCGTACTTGTCGCGCGCCTCCTCGAACAGGGTGTCGCCGGGTTTGAGGTTGGCGTGGATGCGCTCGACCGCGTAGAGCTCACGTAGGCGCGCCTCGACCTCGTTGGCGAGGTGACTGTCGTGGCCGGACAGGATGAGGATGTTGTTCTTCTCCTGCTGGAACTCGTAGAAACTGCGGATCGCCTCCGGCGGGGTGCGCCCGTCCGGCTGTACCACCAGCAGAACACGCGCGCCCGAGAGCTTCACGTCGTCGAGCCGCGGCATGATCTGGACGTCCTGGTAGGCCGCGCGGGTTTTGCTCTGGGCCTGAAAGAGTCCCTCCAGCCGGTTGATGAGCGCCTGCTCGAGCTTCGGCAGCGGGATCTGCCTGGCGTCGCGCTCGATGCGCCGACCGAGGTTCTCGGTCTCCTTGAAGTAGAAGGCTTCGCCCTCGCGGTGCAGGTACCAGGCGCGATCGCGCAGGCGCTCCAGTCCGGCGAGGAACTCGTCGGCCTTGCGATTGGGCGCGGCGAGGTACTCGATGATCTCGGCTTGAGTGAGCCCGGCGTGGGCGCCGACGGCGCGCGACAGCGAGGCCGAGAGCAGCAGCTTGGCGACCTGCCCGGCGCCGTCGCTGCCGAGATCCCCGTCGATCTCCTCGGCGCGGGCATTGCCGTGGTCGGCGATGTCGTTGACCACCGCCGGCAGCAGCGCCGGGTTGACGCGCTGGATCTCGTCGCGCACCTGGGTGTCGTTGAGATCCAGGTGCTGGGTGCCGATCAGGAAGACGTCGTTGGCGTCGCGGTTCCAGACGCTGCGCAGCAGCCGGGCGGTGAACTGCATCAGGCCCCGGGTCTGGCGGAAACCTTCGTTCTCCTTGAACAGGGCCACCAGATTCTTGAACGATGGGTGGAAGGGATAGGTCTCGCGGACCTCCTCGGCGACCTCTTCCATGGCCCGCGCAGTGATGTATCCGCCGTCCTCGGCGGCCTTGACCTGCTCGGCGAAGGCCTCCGCGACGGCGTCGACCAAGGGCGCGTCGGGAAGGTGAGTGAAGAGGCGTTTCTTCAGGATCGCATAGATCTCGTTGCCGGCAAGCTGGACCGGGGTGATGGTCTGGGCCTGACGGCGGGTCTCCTGCTGGAGATTGGACATGACCCGCGCGAGATCGCGGGTCTGAACATCGTAGCTGCCCGAGAGATTGGCGATGACGACACAGCAGCGGGGCCGCTTGATGGCGGCGCTCAGCAGATTGCCGAGGCTGTAGGTCACCAGATCGGCCAGCGAGCCCTTGCCGACGGCGCGGGTGTCGGCGTTGAGCAGGTAAGGGGGCAGCTCGTCGAGCAGGATCAGCGTCGGCTCGTCGCCGAGGATCTCCAGCCACTTGGTCTCGTCGACACCGCGCGGGCCATCGATCCAATAGGGCCGGATCAGGTCGTGTTGGTCCAATTGCTCGGCGATCTCGCCCCAGATGTAGTGCTCTGGATCGTTGCGGCCATTGAAGGCGGCGATGCGTGCGGGACCGAAATCCAGGCGCGCCGCGAGATCGGCGGGGAGGACCAGGGCACGGAGTGCCGGGTACTTCGCCAGGAGTCCGATGGCGACCATGAGGTGGGTCTTGCCGCCGCCCATGGCCTGAGCCAGCTCGAAGGCGGCCTGATCGGACAGGCCGGCAAGGCGCAACATGCCCTCGCGGAACAGGGTCTCCATCCCCTGCGTGACATGGTTGCGGGCGAAAAACTCGCTGCCGTCACCTTGGCCATGGATGAGATCCGAGAGGTTCTCGATCGCTTCCGTCATCCGATAGTCCTGGACGATCGGATGGATTTTGCAGGTGTCGCGTACGGTTCCGAGCACGTCGAGCCTCTTTGTCGATTGCGCACCGCATCATCAGGTGCAGCCCTGTGATGTCAGGTGTTCCACTTCACGGGTCGAGTGCACTCGACAGTTCGGGGCGATCACGTTGGGCGCCGGAAGCGGACTCCGAGAACACGCGGCTGCACGCGGGACATCATCCCTGAGAAACACACTCCAGCCATGTCATGCTCGCTCTGACACCCGCTGCCAGTTTCGTTTTAGAGAGAGCAAGTTTCAACAGATAGTTTTACGCAGCCTTTTTCAAATGAAAGTCTGGAAGCACGGCATCCCCTGCTGCATCTTGAACGAACCATTACGGCAGATGCTGATGACGTGTCTCGCCGAACGCAGTAACCCGCTTACCGGAGCCAATGACGTCCACAAGATGTCTTGCATCGAGGCAGGTTGCCCTCAGGAATCGTGGCCAAGAACACTCGACTGTCGAATCGCAACAACCGGCAGGCGACATTCTGATCAAGTGGGTCGATCCGACCAGCGACCGGTTCGGCGCGCGCCTCGGCGTCGAGATTCAGACCCTGGATCCAGTCGTCGGGGGTGAGGGCAATCGGCCTACGCGGCTGGGGCGAATCCGGGATCCGTGAGGGCCGGAATGACGTCGCGCGACGGCCCTCCCGTATGGATCTCTTTCGAATGTCACCCGCACGGTCCGGCGAACGTCAGGATGGGACTCCCAGGCTCTGATGCTCAGCCCTGCTCAGGGATACGCACGCATGCGCTCGAGCATCTGCTGTCGAAATGCGTCCTGCGATGATCCTTGCTGCCGGTTGAAGTCCTCTACTCCTGCCTGATCGGCTGGAAACCCGGACCTGAACCGCTCCTTGCTCGACGGCCGGTCGAACCGTTCAACAAGAGCGCGGTCGAGCGCATCGCTCGTGGTGGGCGAGGAAGGCCCCGGGCCACGCTGAATGCTGATGTCCGTACTCCGGCCGTCTCGGGTGACGACCGTCTGTCCGTCTCGGTGACGGGTCACCTGTGATTGGCTGACACCTCCGCCACTTTGCTGGACCACGGAGGTCGACCCGGAGCTCGTATGGGTTTCCGCAATCGCGCAGCCGGCGCCGGTGCTCGCAGACAAAAGCACCAGACCACAGACGCCGAGGCGGCCTGCGATCGCGCGAACCTGGTTCATCTTCATCGGTATCCCTCGCAGCCTGAACCGGCTTCATCAGCAGGGGCCGGTCGACATTGCATTGACCTCAGACCAGCAGTTGCGTTGGCTAGCGCGCCTTCGCCGCAAGCGATGCCTGAGACTTATTCGGACGAGGCTTGTTCGCGTTCAGCTTGCCCGCCTCACCCATCGCGCTCCCGCGACCACCGCAGCCTCCCTGGGCCGTCCTGTTGATGTTGACCTTGCCATCCTGGTACGTGGCGTTGTCGTTGATGTCTCCACATTGACGGGTCTGATTGATGTTGACCTTTCCGACCTGAATCGTGGTGTTCATGTTGTCCTCCGCCGATAGCGGAGTCCCAAGACATGTCAACATCACGAAGCCTACGAGCGGCAGCGGCATTGAGACTCGAGACAGCATTCTGTTCACCTCTATAGAATTGGGAGCCGGCTCTCGGGATTCCTCGGACCGGCTTCAGTCGCGCCGAGTCTGTTTTGAATAGAGAGACGATGACCGACCGGCAAGATCCAGCCCCGATCGGTCGGCCTTGATGGCCATCTTCATCAAACCGGCTACCCCGTTGGTCTACCGGCGCGCTCCTGACACCGCCCCGGCGGCGTCATGTCTCTCCTGGCGTTCCGTATCACGCGCCACTGCGGCGGAGATCATGAGCGAGGCCATCTAGTCACCCCGGCCACGGTCGGGGTATCTCAGATGATCATATTGATATTGCCGCACCTTGTTGTTGTTCATGTCGCCCGTTTGAATCGTCGCTGCCCGGTTCTGTTGACCTGCCTGCACGGTGCGATTGAAATTCATATTGCAGTCCTGATACACCTCCGATTGGTTGACCCGTTCGTTCTGGATGTTGACGTTGAAGCAGGGGCTCTGCGTCCGATCGCGCACCGGATCGCCATACACGGAAGCTGCCGAGGCCAAGAGCAGGATGCCCACTGATAAGATCGAGGTTTTCATTTGCTTGCACCAGTTAATCTGAAGCCAAGGATGTTGAGGCGATGATCATGGTCCCGACCACCGGACCTGTTCCCGTGCTCTTGACACCAGTGGATCAGCGTCGTGCCACGCGCCAGGCTTTCCGGCGTCTGGAGTCAGGACCATGACCAAAGCTGACACCCGGCGTCGGGTGTCGACAGGTTGCTTGCTCGCGCTAGCGGCCGCGCGCCAGACTGCTCTGGTTGAAGCGTCCGCTTTGATGCGTTTCGTTATAATTGGTCCCGCCGAACTGGCCGGTCTGGTTCCAATTCTCATCACCGCGCTGCCTGGTCCGATTGGCGTTGTCTCTGCCTTCCTGATAGGTCGCATTGTCATTGACGGAGCCACGCTGATAGGTGTCGTTCGTATTGATACGGCCCTCCTGAATCGTGGTATTGACGTTGCTCTGGGCAGCGACAGGCCCTCCAAGTGTGACGAGGATCGCAGCGATGGCGACGGGGACCAGCTTGGACGTTGCAGTTTTCATTCGGTTATCCTCTTAGGATTGTCAAGACGCTCAGACGACTGAAGTGGATTCGCCCGGCCTGGAGCAGGGCTCTTCAACGAACGAGAGTGGTTCATCCCGTCGTTGAAATCAGGATATTCGAATGAGCCTGAACGAGAACTGAACGAAGATGTGCTACTTTGCATTGCCGGACATCCTGGCTGATGCAATGGGAAAAGGCGTTAGGATCGAATCAGGAAGGCTTGTGACAGGGGAAGCGGCGATCGGCCTTATCCAAAGACCGCCCGGCAGGGTGGATCAGCCACAATCGGGTAGGGTGGATAAGCGCAGCGCATCCACCATCCCCGTCGGCCCGGAGTCCCGGCAGCGAGACCGGCGCGGCGCCGGTGGATGCGGCGCGGCGGACATCATCGCCAACCCGCCAAACTCGCGCGCGCCTTATCCGCCCTACAGCCACAATCGAGTAGGGTGGATAAGCGGAGCGCATCCACCATCCGCGCCGGCCCGGAGTCCCGGCAGCGAGACCGGCGCGGCGCCGGTGGATGCGGCGCGGCGGACATCATCGCCAACCCGCCAAACTCGCGCGCGCCTTATCCACCCTACAGCAACAATCGGGTAGGGTGGATAAGCGGAGCGCATCCACCATCCCCGTCGGATGCCGCAGCCGCGGTTGCGCGGTTGACCTCGGCCAGGCGGATGGTGCGGTCGAACAGGGGCTCGAGCGACGCGTCGTGGCTCACGAAGATCAGGGTCATCCGGGTGTCGGCGCACTCCTGGAACAGGAGCCGGATGAAGGCCGCGCGTCGGTCCGCGTCCAGTGCCGAGGTCGGCTCATCGGCGATCAGGATCTCGGGCGCGCCCATCAGTGCGCGCGCGACCGCAACCCGTTGCTGCTGACCGACCGAGAGCTCGGTGACCGGGTCGCCACGGCGCGCCGGCTCTGCCATGTCGAGATGGTCGAGCAGGCGGAGGGCCTCGTCCTCGAGGTCGCGAGCCGGGCGACTACGTCGAGCGGCGCCCGTCCGCTCGAGTGCACGGGTGCGGCGCAGGCGCGAGAAGCGACAGGGCAAGGTCACATTCTCGACGAGTGAAAGATAGGGGATCAGATTGAACATCTGGAAAACATAGCCGACGTGGTCGGCACGGAAGTGATCGCGCTGGACCGAACCCATGCGATCCAGCGGCTGGCCCAGGATGCTCAAGCGACCCTGGCATGGCTTGACCACGCCGGCCAGAAGACTCAGCAACGTGGTCTTCCCACTGCCGCTCGGCCCCTCGATGAAGACCCGTTCGCCGGGCATGACGCTGAGCCGATCGATGGCCAGAACGATCGGCGCCCCGCGCCGCCAGCGAAAGGAGAGATCGCGGATGGCGATGATGGGCTCGGCACCTCCGGCTTGCACGCTCATGATCAGACCGCGTCCAGCATGTCATTCGCCGCTTTCATTTGGGCTCGACCTCGCATCGATCCAGCACCGCCATCGCTAGCGCGAATCAAGTCCCTGATGTTTCAGCTCCAAAACGCCGTCTACACCAAGACCCCAGGTGGCCCCAAAGGGAAGCCAGGGATGAGACGCGGGGCTTAAGCACCGGACGCGGCTCAGAACGGGATGAAGCTCATGACGGGCTGACGTGGCGTCAGCTCCGCACCGCCCTGCCCTTCGTCGGTGACGTACTGAACCAAGACCCGCTCGAGGGCGGGAAAGCCCGCGAAGAGGCCGAGCGCGGCCGAGCCCAGCTCGTCGGGCCGGTCACACTCGAAGCTATAGCTCACATTGAAGTCGGCGTGTGCGTCGTCATCGGTGCCGTTATCGTGGGTGTGATCGTGGGTGTGCCCATGTGAATGGCCGTGACCGGCCTCGGCAAAGGCAGCATCGATCTCCGCGTTCTCGAGCCGGCAAGCGGCTTCAGTGTTGAAGCGGATCATGGCGTCACCGGCCATGAGGTTCTCCTTGGCCAGGGCGAGTGTCGCTCGCTCGTCATCGGTCCTTGGCGCGCGCTCGAAACCGATCAAGCTCGCAGCTGGACTCGTCAGCTCGACCAGGATCCTGGGACCCTCGGCTGCGATGCTCATATGGGCGATCCCGTGGACATGGGCTCCATGTTTGCGCTGTCCGGCGTCTTCGGTCTGCGCAACGGCAACGCCAGTGGCGACGAGGACGGCCACAAGGGAACCTAGGTGGATTTTGTCTGCAGTCATGATCGGCCTCTTCTCGGTGGGATTTCGGGCAGTCGGCTTTCAGGATCGAAGCGCGTCCCGACTCAGATGCGTTCTTCCCATCAGCTGCCAAGCCTTACCAGGCCGAAGGCCCCCTCAGTCGAGGCCACTGCGGCGGCTGATGTTGCGTTTCCGACCCAGGCCAAGCTCACTGCCTGGGATGTCCGCCCGCCAGCGTATTTCAACGCCATATCGGTTCTCCTGCCGGAGGCGGCTCAACGGTCCTTATGCGCGCACCCGGCGCAGGTGCCGATGACCTCGACGACCCTCCGCTGCGGTCGAAACCCGCTCACGCGAGCCGCCGAGCCCACACTGAGGGCGATCGCCTCATCCTCGATTTCGGTGACCTCGCCACAGCTATCGCAGATGAGAAACTGACTCGAATGAGGATGCTCCGGGTGGTTGCAGCCGACGAAGGCGTGCAGGCTCTCGAGCCTATGGACCAGGCCCTGCTCGAGGAGGAAGTCGAGTGCACGGTAGACGGTTGGCGGGGCCAGTGCACGGGAGCCTTCGCGCATCGCATCGAGGATCTCGTAGGCACCCAGCGGACGGGTCGAGGCGCACAAAATCGCAAGGACCCTTCGCCGCTGGGCGGTGAGTCGTACCCCGCGTCGCTTGCAGAGGGTCTCGGCGCGATCGAGCACCTCATCAGTCGAGGTCATCACCATCTTATTGTCCTCACCCGTGTCATCACTCATGCCAAATGGTCTTCGCATCAGATTGCGACCGCTCGTCGTCGTGCGCGACGCCGCATCAGGACACGGCTGAGTACGGCAGAGACGACATAGACGCTCCCGGCAAGCAGGATCATGGTCGGCCCGGCGGGCAGGTCCGGCCCGTATGAGAGCGCCAGACCCGCCGACGTGAAGACCCCGCCAAGCAGGGTTGCGATCAGCATCATGCCGCCGAGGGAGTGGACGTAGTGACCCGCGATCGCCGCAGGGAGCGTCAGTAGCGCGATCACCAGGATCAGGCCGACGACCTGGATCAGCAAGACCACGGTCACGGCGACCAGGCAGAGAAGCAGGAGATAGAAGAAGGCGACGGGCACACCACGCAGCCGAGCGAACTCCTCGTCGAAGGTCACGGCAAGCAACTGGCGGTAAAAGAGCATCACCGTGAGGATCAGGACCAGGTCCAGCCCGGCCATGATCCAGAGCTCGCGGCGCGGGACCAGCAGGATATTCCCGAAGAGAAAGCTCATGAGGTCGGTGGTGTAGCCCGGGGTCTTGGCGATGAAGAGGATCCCGATGGCCATGCCGATCGCCCAGAGGGCGCCGATGAGGGTGTCTTCCTGCGCGTTCCAAGCGAGCCGAACCATGCCGATCAGCAAGGCCGAGAGCACGGCGGCAACGAGGGCACCGAGCAGGGGATCAAAGCCGAAATAGAGGGCGGCACCCATGCCGCCCAGGACCGAGTGGGCGATACCACCGGCCATGAAGGCGATGCGCTTGACCACGACAAAGGTCCCGATCACACCGCAACCGAGGCTCGCCAGGAGGCCGGCGAGCAGGGCTGTTTGCAGGAAGGTATGCTGGCCGAGCGCCTGGATGAAGTCTTGCATCGATCAATGCCCGTGCAGCGCGAGTCCCGGCTCTGTGCCGGCATGAGCAACCTGGCGGATGTTCTCGCCGTAGAGCCTGTGGACGAGGTCGCCATCCACGCTTTCAGTGCCATGACAGACCAGGGTGCGATTCAGACAGGCGACGCGACCCACGTACCCCGAGATGAAGGCGATGTCGTGCGAGACGACCATAATGGTGAGGCGTTCATTCAGTCGCGCGAGCAGGTCGAAGATGTCTCCCTCCATACGCTGGTCGATATTGGCCGTGGGCTCGTCCAGGATCAGGATCACCGGCTCGGCGACCAGGGCTCGGGCCAGCAGGACGCGCTGCAACTGACCGCCCGAGAGGGTGCCGATACGACGGCCCGTGAGGTCAAGGGCGTCGACCTCCGCAAGCACTCGGTGCGCCGCGGCTCGGTCGTTCGAACGGTACCAGCCGAGCATCGGACCGAACCCGAGCCGCCCGGTCAACACCACCTGCTCGACCGAGATCGGAAAATCTCGCGGGAAGGTCGGGAACTGGGGCACATAGCCGATACGCCGAACCGCCAGCCGAGGTGGTTGACCAAGGACCCGGATCCGTCCGGTGTGAGGTTCCAGAAGTCCGAGCACCAGCTTGAGGAGCGTGCTCTTGCCCCCGGCGTTGGGACCGACGAGCCCGACGAACTCACCCTCGAGGATCTCCAGATTGACGCTATCGAGGACCGGCGACTCACCGTAAGAGAAACTCAGGTCCTGGATGCTGATCACCGGATCCTTCACACCCTTGGGGATGGGCGCACGCCCCGGGGTGGGCGTCACTCGAGGCACAGGGGTCGAGGCTGTCACGGCCGGCCAGCCTCGGCGATGACGTCGGCGACCCGATGCAGGGTCTCGAAGTAGTTGCTCGCCAAGGGGTCGATGACGACGACCTGCGCCCCGATCGCTTGGGCGACCTGCTCCGCCGAGGCCGAATTGAACTGAGGCTCGGTGAAGATGACCCGGATCCCGTCACGACGCGCTTGATCGATCAAGCCGGCCAAGGCACGCGCACCCGGCTCTTTGCCTTCCCGCTCGATCGCCACCTGAACCAATTGGTAGTCATCCGCGAAATACCCCCAAGCCGGATGATAGACCATGAATCCGCGCTTCTCGACGCCGGACAGCCGCTCGCGGATCGCGCTGTCGAGGGCGTCCAGATCGGCAGCGAAGCGATCGAAGTTGGCCGCGAAGTCGAGGGCATGCTCTGGGGCCAGCTCGCTCAGGGCGTCGCGAATTCGAGCGCCCATGATCTTCACGCGTCGCGGACTCGTCCAGACGTGGGGATCGGCGTCGCCGGAGTCATGATGGTGCCCGTGATCATGGTGGTGATGGCCGTGGTGATGGTTTTCGTCCTCGGGACGCAGCTCGATGCCATCGCGGGCGTCGAGGACGCGCATGCCGGAATTCGCCGCCATCAGCCGCGGCATCCAGGCGACCTCGAACCCGACACCGATGCGGACGTAGAGATCCGCATCTGAGAGTGCGGCAATCTGGCGGGCGGTCGGCTCGTATGAATGCGGATCCTGGCCTGATTGCACCAAGGCACGGACGCGGACATGGTCACCGCCGATTCGAGACACGAAGGTCTCCAGCGGGATGACGCTGACGAAGACCGAAGTCGGCTCGGCGGAAATCGCGGGCGCTTGGCCAAGGACCAGGACGGCGAACAAAATCTGTAGGGGACGCGGCATCGTAGGATTGCCCTCATTGAACCAGCCACCGCCGAGCATTCGAGCCGCCTCGACGACCAGGCTATCGGTGTCGCCAGGGTGTGGGCGCCGATCTAACGCCGACTCTGCACTCTGGACGGGATTGATCTCCGACACACAGGGTTTTT
>RRYU01009853.1_pt1 | contig 13427 bp, 30 predicted proteins | sample 2162651 | NCBI WGS metagenome assembly RRYU01 (sample SAMN10267283, study PRJNA491782) | microbial mat metagenome | isolation source: biomat in the production well | place: Japan: Minami-Kanto gas field, natural gas well KTG3 | collected 2017-06 | reverse complement strand
AGCGGCTGTTTGTTCACGAGCGGGAGTACCCACATCTGATCATCCAAGTAGCTTTATCTTAGACCTAGTATGGCAGGATAGCTATGTAGGTTAAAAGCTGACAAAAAGACAACTTTTATTCCTTTTTACAGACTTTTCCGATAGTTACGACCTTAATTAAGATCCGCAAGCGCCTTTTCCATCGCGGCTACAAATTTCTCCCGCTCCTCTGCCTCAGGCCAAGTCATAATAACGGACAAAACCGCCTCTTCAACGGCCCTAAGTCGGTCCATATTGACCACGTCCTTATGGTGTTTCATCAACAAATTGGTCAGATTCGTAGAAGTGCGGTTCAATTCCATCACATCCTTGGTCGTCATGCCCTCCCTAAGCTCATTGGTCTCCGTCAGGATCGCGTTCCGCAACGCCCGAACCGTCTTAAGCTGGGTATCCAGTTCCTGCATCAGATCAAAATTAGCCGTATAGATAGGCTTGGTAAAGTTTTCTGGCAACTCGTGACAGTATTGCGGTAATTCCTCGAGTAGTCTGGCCAGGGACCGCTGATCCAGCAGCCTTGGGTGGGACAAAATCAGATCAGCGGCATCAATAAGCTGTTGGTAGGTCGCCGGGGAGAGCAGGTGACCACCTTCTAGACGGACAGGAGGAGTAGATTGACTTACGTCAAGTTCGGGACTATCCAATTGATCTATGTCAAGTTCAGGTACCGGTCTTTGAGACGATCGCAGCGTCATACATCCCCCTGCGCAGGGCGCAGCTTGTCAGCAACCTTGGTCAGCTCACGCAATTCCTCTTCTGTCAGCTCCCGGACGTCCAAACCCTTCTTAGACGGGTAGGGTAAGGGACCAAATACAGAGGGCGGCACATACTTGGCCTTCTGCTGCTCGAGACGAGCAACCCTTGCCTGCAAAAACACAATTTTTTCAGAAAGATGGCGCATTCGTATTTCCAGTTCAGCGACGTCCATGAAAATACCTCCTCATCCGGGGTCTGCGGGCTGGTTCCCGCGCCCATCTTGGCCTGTAGCCAGACTCATGTACAGCCTTTTGGCCAGCGCAGCGGCTTCCGGGTCTGACGATAGCGTCATTGTCAGCAGCTGCTCCCTCAGCGCCGTGATCAGCAGCAGGGCTTCCCGGAGTTTCATCACTTTCATGAAGATTAAAACCGCCATCGTAACGACGGTAGCGGCCAAAGTGACGGCAGCAGCGACGTAAAATACCACCAGGATAATGGTCTGGGGCGTGAAATTAGCTAGAAAATCGGTAGGCTGCATTAGATTTTACCTGTTTTTAGTTAATTAGAGCGGGTTCTGGGATTGCTTCGTGGCTAGGCCTACTTCCGCAGTATACGCGACTAAGGGCCGTATTTTTGATTCCAGCGCCGTAATCAACTCGTCTATCTGCGTCTCTTTACTGGGGTCTCGGTACTGCTCATCCAAGTAAAGCCAGTCCTCAGGGGCGGTCGGGTAAATCCACAGAGGGGCATCGGCATCTGCAGCGCATTGGACGTCTTCCTTGATGGCCGGCAGATACCCTCTGGTAGCCAAATACAGTTTTACAGCCATTTTCAGAGAAATCGGGAACTGTGCCTGAGTCATGTTAAAAAAAGCACTGGCCGTAATACGCGAAATGTCCAGGGATCTAGCCAACCCGGATACCGTAGCCTGGCGCTTAGTCAGCCTGGCAGGTATGTCCAGTAACAGATGGCGGAGCAGGTCCTTTCTCTCCTCTGGAGCCGCTTGCAGGAGGTATGCATTCATAATATTTAATGTCCTCTGGGTCGGTGTATCTCAGGAAATCTCGTCATTCGGGTACCCGTTCCGCATGGGTGCCGTCGTCAATCGCTTCAAAATGCTTATCCGGGTGAGTGCTGTGCTCAAATTCGAGCAGGCAAAGGTTAGCGACATCCACTAGATACTCAAGATTTCCGGTCTCCTGATAGCGCTTAAGGCGCGTTATCGCACTCCCGACCCGGTCGTAGTTCGTCTCACTGGTACGGTTCAGCTTCCCATAGCGAAACCGCCCTATCAATAGCCGGTTTCTCATCAGCCGTTCAAAGTCATGCGACCATTCCGTTGTCTGCAACGATTGGAGGCTTTCTGTCTTACTGCCTACAGAGGTCTCGTTTATTCTGCTCAAGAGCCGCTGACGGAGCCATTCAAGGTTAGTTATATCGGTTGACATACGGGTACCTTATTGTGTTTTGGTCTGCTGCAAATGTTGCTTTAATTGCCGATAGAATTCCTCTACCTGTATAGCCCTACGTAGGTAGAGTAAATCCAGAATATATAATCTCTCCTGCGTTCCGTAAGAGATCCATTCCTCTACCCTGATACGCATCCCATCGAAGTTCATACGCAGCAATAACTCTAATATGTTCGATGGGCTAAATAGAAACTCAATACTATCCCAAGACACCTCATGGCTTGCCTCCTCCACCGACATCTCCATCAGTTCGTCGCGTGTCACCCTTTTTACCCCTCTATTAACTACTCTGTACTTTGCTCATCGCCAGTGAAACCCGGTACCCCATCAAAGCCCAGGCTTATGTTAGCGTTAAAATACTCCTCCATTACCTCATCAAGACTGTGGTGGGTTTCTGCCGGTTGCAGAGGTAACAATAAAGTAGCTAACGATAGTAGCGCTCGTTCTGTGTTTGCCAGTCTTGCCTCTAGCCTCTGCTGCTCAGTCATGTCTGCTTCTCAGTTACGCTCCATCCGCATGCCGAACACTTCATACAATCAACCAGTCTTCCGGGACCGCCGTAGGATAGCGTCTGTCCGATACTGTCAATGGTGTTGCCAGGGAAATCCGGTACACCCATAACAAGCGTCTGGCGGATTGCTTTACCGGGCTTCATCTCCCCGCCGCATTTTTTGCAGCGGTCGTTCTCTTCGCGCAACTTGGAGATCTCTCGCGTGTCTTCACACCCACACGCCGTCTTACCGCATCCCATACAGGTATTCATTAACCGTTCCTCTCTCAGTGATACTAAATCGACACTATGCGATTCAGCATCAGAGCTATGTGTACCGCTGGAGGCGTTGTCTGGTAAGTCACTTCGGTATAGTTCTTCCATAGTTATCTCCGCGCGGGTTATGGCGATTGTTATCCGTCATCTTTCGCTCGCATACTTGGAATCACAACAGATGCCGCCCAGCATGCTAGAAAAACAGGCCCTATAGTGCTTATCGCCATAACATCAACCCACTCAAGCAGGTAGTAAAAAACGAAATCACAAATAGCTACTACAGCAAGAACTCCAATCGGGTTTGTAATTTTAAATCCGTACATTTCTGTCAACTCTCAGTTATCGCGGCTTTATGAGTACCGGTCTGCCGTCCAGGCATCCCAATCAAAGTCGCAAGCGTCATCGCCTCGGCAAAACTCTGGTATCTGCTGGCACTTTGGGCATTCGGGTTCCAGCACCAGTACCTTGGTGCCAGGTGGGAAATGCTTGGCCGCAAACTCCAGGGTTTCTAGGTAATCAGAATCCCTATCCCCCTCTGCGAAGCCATGCCATCGAGGCAACAGCTGGTCGCAGTTTTCGCCGTCGTACAGGTCAGGACTCATCTCCGCCCACATCGTTTGTCGGTAATCGATACCCATCACTTTGCCTCTCTATTAGGCTGCAAAAAACAACGGACGATTAGTGCGAGCATGCAGGTCAACGCCAGTAAACTCGATATCTTCGAGCTTAAAGTGATCAAAGTCTGTATCACCGAAACGCATACACACGACCCCGTCGAGGACCCAATGCACGGTGCCGCAGCACGGTCCGCGGTCCGTTTGCTTATCCGATAACCACTCTATGTGATCGCCTTTCTTCACCAGATCGTTGTGTCTCATAATTTCGTTATCCCCGGCGTTAGTTCTCACCCACAAGATTTCGCGCCCACGCCATCATGCCGCGCTTGCGATTGCCGCCGTTGATCCGAATCAACTGCCGTCCAAGACGCCCCGCTTCAAGCGTATTGAGATAGCGGTATGTCTTCTTGTCCGGCAGCCGCACCACGCCGCCCATTGATATTCTGGCTCCGCTACAGTGCTCCCACACTCCCGCCGCCAGGTACTTCCATCCGGGTCCAGGTCGCATAACAAGTCGCTGGTGTCTCATAATTTCGATATCCTGCGATATTCTGCGATCTGGTCCTTGATAGACTCATCTCCCAGAGAGAAACACATACCAAGATCCTCGACTGCGGTGATCAGTCCGCTGCAGATTTCACAAGTCCACCACGAAGCCAGCGGGACCATGTCTCCGTGTATCCATTCCTCGACGAGGCTACGTACATTACGGTACCTGCGAAACTCAAAAACGTCCTCGTCAGGGTTAATAAGCTGTTTGCACGACGCGCAGCGTTTCCGGCGCTTGAATACCGGAATTGTTTTTACTTTGCTGTGGCCTGTGTAGTACCACTTAGCTTGATCGTCATCGTAGTAATCACAATCGCAGGATAGAGCCATATCAGTTCACCACTCCATCAATAATCTGTACTGCTTACTCGGCGATTCCAGAGCGCCGTCAACTCATCAACCAGTTGTTCAGTGCTGGCCTCCGGTACATCTTCACGGCAGATACTCATATCTGCTGGACATCCATCATCGCCAGTACAGTAGATAGCGACAGCATTACCAATCACTCCGCCAATCAGTGATCTATATGTCCTCCTGGTATCAATCTCAGCTTCAGATCCGCAGAAGGGACAACCTAACAAGGGCGTAGGATTTGGCACTATGCGGTCATGCGGCTCTGGCGCTAATGTCTTGTATGACACGCTCTCAATCTCCAGTTAGTGCCCCGTTCCCGAACCTTCGGCCAGTTTGTCGGCCTATGGGTTTCCGCGCCACGGGGCCACGACGCGGGGTTTTTGGTACAGGCTATATTTGCCTATGGCCTGCTAATAACTGTTAGGGCGATCAATCCGGTGCTTTGCAATACGGGCTGTCAGCCCCGGCACGCATCGCCAGCTCCATCACTTGTTCAGCGAACTCCGGGTCATCGTGAACAATGGAATCTGCGTAGGCTTCAAGCGCGTCTTTTGCGTGCTTGTCCTTCAATTTGATAACGAAGAATTCGTCAGGTTCGCCAACATAGCCCCACTCGATCTTGTCTGTTCGTAGGTTCAGCAAGGCGTATTTGCCTTTTCCGTTCGGGTTTTCGTTTCTGTCCAATTTCATAGTTTGCTCCCGCCCTAACAAGGCGCTCAAATTGACAGCTATTGCCGCCGGTGTGCTTGGCGTTAGGCATCAAGGAATTTGCAGCTTGGCTTTTGCTTGGCATTTCTCTTCATCGAGATCCTTGCCTGATGCCGCAACTCGTGGTTAATTAAGCTAAAACGGTAGCCTGTAGTGCCCGCGCTCGTTACGCAGCAATTGCCCATGCTTTACCATCCGCTTACATCTTGGGCTTGCCCATGCGCTGTGGTATCCGGTCTTGTAGTGGTAATCACCGTGCTTGTATCTACCATAAGCCTCGCCAATGTCGCTCGGTGAGGTAAAGTCACGACCCTTGAGAAATTCAATGATGAAGTCATCAGGAGTTAAATTACACATAACAATTGCCTGCATCAGTATTAAAAGAAAGGCTGCTCTCGTATACGTATCAGAGCCATTTCTCTGATTGTTAGCCGCTGGACACGTACCCTCATATCGTTACCGACTACCGATAGGGTAACTACCGTACTGTAATTACATTTTGCGGCTGAGGCAGTAGGTGTTATTTCTTGCAGCATAGCGCAGGGTTATCGAACATTTATCCTGGTCTTATATCGAACCAATCTGCTAATGACGCTAGGGCAGGCGTCAAACTTCTCAGCCAGCGCTTTCTGAGTCAGTCCATGCTCCTCGTATAACTCTCGGATCATGCGCACATCGTCATCCGTCAGTTGGGCGGATGGGTGGTGTCCTCCAGCGCAGGGTGTCTCGATGCCGTACTCCTGACACCAGTTCCAGATGGTAGAACGATGCACTCTGTATTTCCTGGCAATCTCAGGCAGGGTGTAATGAGCTACCAGTTTAAGGAGGACTTTTTTAGAGGGAATACTGGCCTCGCTACTCGGGCCTCGTTTACGCGGCAGGTTAAACTGCTTTACCCACCTATGTACCTGCCACTCAGGCACCTGGAGTTTTTTACTAATCTCCACGTTGGTGTACTCGAGGCGTAGCTGGGCCAGGTATTCGGGGGTGGGTGGGGTCATGGGTGGGGTGCCTGTATATCAGACAAATCCGGCACGGGGTCTGTTTTGTGTAGAAGGTTGTTGTCGCGGGCGTGTTTCATAGCCAGTTTGGCACAGGAAAAAGCCCTGGCTACCAGCTCTTCCGGGGTTGCTAGTCGCAACTTGGCGCGGCCGGCGCTGTCCTCACCGTCAGGTATCGCGGCTACCATGCCCCAGCGTTCGATAAGGGCGGCTGCCATCTTGGCCTCGTCCTCGGCTAGCTCGTCGTTGTGGGTGAAGAGTTGCGGGGTATCGCGGTAGGCTGGAGTTATCCATTTGGTATGTAGCATTTTTGGGTCCTCTTGGGGGTAGGTTGATGGATTAATGGGTTGATAGGGGTCGAGGTCGAGCATATCGTAAGGAACGGTGGGGTGTAAAGGGGTAGGTTGATAGGGGTTGGAAAGTGGGGTGTGTTTTAAAGGGGGTCTACTCCATACTTCCAGCGCCACCATGCAAAAAACCCACCCCGGGGGCGCCCCTCATAACCCATTGATTTATAACGACTTTTTCCTCCACATAAGCTAATTCTATACCCCAATAGATCACCCCTCCTGACCTAAGTCATTGATTTATAACGACTTTCTCCCAGCCGATACCTATGTATACTGGGAACCATAAACACGGCACCCACCACCGACAATTTTTTGACGCGTCAATTTTTTGACGCTGCGTTGACGCGTCTCTATATAGCAGCGTCGCACCTGAATGCAAGAAACTTGCATTCTCAACCCTAAGGGAAAACGAAATGAAAATTGATCTCAACAACTCTCGAATCAATCTGGCCGCCTATACGGATGCTGGCGAGTTTGTCCACGACATGACGATAGTGGAAGCAACTGCCGACATGCGCCGCGCCGTGTATGCACACTTAGACGCGATAGCCGATCTAGCCGCCAAGGGAACCGACGCCGACCGCGACCATGCCGCCGACGTATGGGCAGAGATATTCAGCGCCTTTTCCGACGCCTACAAGGGCGCCGGCGGTACAAAGGGCGGCAAAGCATCTGCCCAGTTCAGAAACGCTCGCACAGCAGCAGCAGAAGCGCTTAAAAATCGGCTGGCCAAGCATTACTTGCTAGTCGATCTCAAGCGTGGCAAATTCGATATCACCCCAATGACGGTTGACCAAGTTATGGCAGCAAAAGGTCAAACCGGCACTAAGGCGCGCAAAGCCGCGCGCCAGATACATGCCGACAAGGGCGCAGGGAAAACGACAGGCACCGCCGACGCGCAAAAGCCTAACGACAAGGCAAAGCAATTAAACCTTGTCGATCAAGCCGCCAAGATCATTAAGGATATGGATTTGACTCAGCTGAAAATCCATCTCAAAGCGGTTGAGGCGGCCGTCCGGGTCGAAGAGCGCTCAAAAGCCATCACGGGCAAGGCGCGCCAGCGCACTAAGGCCAACCGCGCCAGCGCCTAGTCTGCCGACCCAACCCACCCCGCCAGCCTCCCCGGCTGGCGGGTTTTTTAGTGCCTGTCACTCAACCCTCAACCCCTTTTTAAAATGCAAGAATCTTGCATTTTATTTTTTCTTTTAATAACGGGCCGTCGCACAGCCCGGAAATTTTTTTTCCTGTGGAGAATGGAAATGCCGCAAACTTTTAAATTGGCAGTTTTAACCGACCGACCGGGTCAGTTTTATCTGACCAACAATCTGAGGCGGGCGCTGAGGCAGGCCCGCCAGTATCGTAACGCCGGCCTGCCTGCTGACGTTTACGCAGGGGAGTTTGAGGACCGAGAATTTTTCTGCCAGCAGTACGGGCAGAGGGAGCAACTGAGGACTTTGTAATGAGAGAAAGTACAGCAGACTGGATAGGCTACGGATTCGCCATGACCATCATCATAGGCGGTTTTACGTGGGTCCTGGCCGACTACCTGGACTTACCCATAGTCCAGGTCGATCACCTCACTGGGGAGTGCCTACAGGTCCTCCCAGAGGGTGACTGTAGTCGCCTCCCTGAAAAATACATCGTCGAACAGGTAAATAGTCATGACCGATGACCCTAGAGTCCGAGAATTGATTCAGCGGGCCCTGAATGAACTGCAGCAGGATAGCGGCCTCAGTCAGGACCATAAGATCGCTGTCGCTATTGCCAGGCTGGATGAGGCACTTAGGCTGGCTGAGCCGGTAGAAAAGCCTGCAGAGGGAACGCCAGCATTCCTACGCCGACAGGCGGATTAAGATGCAAGAATCTTGCATTTCCAGCAGGTAAAAATAGGGAGGTTTCGTGTTACTCTCTCTTTTTGGCTATCGTATAAAAGATAGTCTTATTTCTCTCCCAGCTACACCATATAAGCGTATTAAAAAAGGGTAATATGGTGTAGCTGGAGTACGTGTTAATGTGATAAGACTTATGCTTATATATATAATACTTTTATATAAGTTATATATATATGGTATCTTAACCTCATCACAGTTTTTAAGGTGTTAAAGAAATGAGAGTCGTCTGAGGGCAACCCTGATGTCACGGGCGAAACTCTTAATAAACTACTTTAACTTCACCTTACGAGACAAGACGAACCTCAAAACCCGGCTAGGAAAACCTTAACACCACACTTAACAATGATAATTTCACTCACATGTATAAGTCTGCTATATTGAAGGAAATCAAAACCCAATGAAGGCATCCGAACCAGTCCCCCACAACCTGAAGGAATCCGAACCCGAAAACCCCAAGATGCAAGAATCTTGCATCCACGACTAACCCCAGAAAAGGAAACTGAAAAATGACAACCTTCCGCAAAATAATCGGCCGACTCTACCTCCCTGCAGTCCAGAACCACCACCGCACTTTCGAGTACGCAGGCGCTGGTGAGATATGGAACCTGGATGAAGCGACGATCGACATCTATGAGCCGCATGACCAGAACAACTATTGGTTCTATGGTCAAAGACCTGGAACCCGGATTGACTCCTGGTTCCAGAATAGAATCGGAGATTGTTACGGCTCTGACAACCGGGATAAGACCCCAAAGCTGGGAACCATCGGAGTCCAGTTCGATTCCTACGGTGCAGGACGCATGGCCGCTGCAGGGCGCCTGGAGCTGTTCAATGGATGGACCTGGAAAAAAGTAGGTACCTACAATGACGGTACCCCCATGTACAAGGCCGTAAAAGAGGAAACCGAAAAATGAAGACCACAATGCAATATTCTTGCATCCTGCTATCAACCCTGAAATAGAAAGTGAAATTGAGAGGGCCTAAATCCATGAGCATCAAATACTCAGACCGAGCCAAACGGTTCCTGGCCAGGAACCCCACCCGCCGCGGCGTCATCTACTACGAACACCCGGCCAGAGGGGACGAACACCCTCTGATCGGCCTGAAGCAGGACGGCACGATATTCGTCTCCTGCCATTACGAGCTGCCTGACTAGGGAAAGGAGAAGGAAACCGCAAATGAAAAGGAAACCGCAAATGATTAACCCAGACTTCAAGACCATCCTCTGCTCTGTCTGTTTCGAGAGCGAAGAGCGCTACTACGCGAGATCGACCGACCCACACTGTTCCTTCTGCGGAGCCTTTCTAAACGGACAGCCTGCCTTGACCGCAGAGGAGTGGTATAACCAAATGAAAATGCAAGAATCTTGCATCCCAGAGAGGAAATAAAAATGAAATATTATGTAGAAGCTTACGATAAGGACAACCGGGAAATTTTAGGAAATCTTGACGGACAGGGAGTAATCCGAGCCAAGCTTTATCGGCGTACCCTGCATTATAAGTCTCTAGCAACAAGAAGAACTTTGGGAAACAGAGTGAAGTTTTACCGAATTGTAGACGGGGCAGGAAACCGCTATGAAGACGTTACAAATACCACCTTTCAACCTGACAACTGAAAAGGAAAATAGAAATGAACCCGACCGTAGAAATCAGAACCATCGACGCCTGGAGAGACCCGGAAGGCTGGACCTGGAACCAGTCCTTTCACGTGAAGGACGCCGAACTCCCGGACAAGATCCTTTACTCGAATACCCGACTTCTGCGATACCTGAGAACCTTTCTTCTAAGCGAAGGCAGTAAGGGAAGGCTCTCCGTCTGCCGGGACGCAGACAGCATCATTGAAATTCAGATCCGAGGCACGAGGGAGCCGATCGCAGCGGTCATGCTTAACTAACCCAAAAGGAAACCCACTATGTCGCTTAAACCTATACAAATTGAAAAGATAAAGGACCTCAAACATGAATAAACCCACAAAGCCTTCCCTGATACACCCCGCGAACATGACCTATACCGCAACTCAGGCTATGGGGTTGCTGAATGTAGGGACCATGACCCTATCCCGATATGCTCGGCTGGGGTTGATTAAAAGGACCGGTTACAACACCTATACCAAGGCATCCATAGACCGGCTGAACCGGATGAGTCAGCGCCAGCGCAATGAAGCAATCAGGGAGGCCAGGAAGCATACGCCGGAAGCAACGGCGGCTTCAAACCTGCCAGAGTATGCGGTTATCTTCGAGTTTCCGGCTACCGTAACAACCCCGAACCCGTATCGGGCGCTCCTGAAGTACGCCTCCATGCGCAAGAGGACACGTGGGTACCCAATCATCTACTTCATAGACACAGAAACCTACCGAACTCCTCAGTTTATGCAGTTATTGGAAGGGGTGCGGATGCTGGCCCCTGTAGGCATGAGGTTTGAGGTACTGCCACCCTCGTTCAGCCTGCAGAAAATGCAAGAATCTTGCATCCTGACTTTACGGACTAAGGAAGAGTTCGAGCAATGGCAGGCGGCCTGTGAAGGGAACTACCTGGAGCCACAGGAGGACGCGCCTCCTGCCATCCCGCCCCCACCTACGGAACCGGTAGTGCTGGCCCGCCCTGCAGGGGAACAGCCGCTCCCTGAAGGGCTCCCGGATGCAAACAGTATCGCCACCATGACAGACGGCACACAGGCCATCTTTCAGGATGACAGGCTGTTCAACCTGCACTCCAGGACGGACTGGCAGGAGGATATTCAGACTCACAGGTATGGCATGAACCGGCTGCACTACCGGCCGACCCCGCCCACTCAGAGCCTGATACCGCCACGTCTGCACAACGCAGGATCTGCACTTTCCCACCTGAGGGACAGCCATGCCCTTGCCGCAAACGAGGACAAGCTGCACTCAAACCCGGACCTGAAGCTGCTACTGGAGGACCAGCTCGAAGAAGAGAATGAGGTTCTTACCTATTTCATTACGTCGCTAAGCCAGTATATGTACCGGCTGATCATAAAGGTTCGCAATGAAGGGACCTTCCCCAGAGATGAGGAAGGCAATATGGTGCTGCCTGACCGACTGAATGCCTACCTGGAGAGTCTCCCAGAGGACATTCAGTTCACCTACAGTACCGAATCCAGGATGTACCCACCGGGGTATATCGTTTCGTTTTCTGCGCTGACAGAGCCGGTGCGCGAGTCTGTGAAGGACGGCCCCGGAGTGCCCAGAACCTACGAAGAGAAGCTGGCCATCCTGAAACAGGCTGAAGAGATCAATCGGTTTTTACCTTAGGAGAAGAAAATGACACATACACCACAACTGAGTATCCAGGGCCTTACCTTCTACCCTATCCCTGAGGTTTCAGACATAGAAGTCGTACTGGGGGCTAAAGGTACTCGGTTTTTCAATAGATGGGAGCTGCCCGACGTTCCGCCTGAGTACGAAGCCTATGCCAATAAGGTATTCCTTGCAGGAGGACGCCTGCCAGAACTTCAGCCGGCTGTAGACAGAGCCAAAGCCCGAAGAGCGATGCAGGCGTGGTTATGCAGCTTTGCGCCCCCTCATGAAGCTAAGATAGCAACGGTTGCGTATGCTCTGTGGGTTTGGACTGAAGGGGACCTGAGCTAATGGCGGCGAAACTGAAAAAAAATCTGGACCGGTGTTGAGTCAGAATGCCTTAGCGGAGATCAGTTCATTCAGCTGGAATGGGATGACGATAGGCGGCAGCGCGCTCTAATTTCCCACCCTGCGGAAAAGGCGCAAGTACTCAATGCGCTACAGCGCCTGACAGATATTCTGAGAGAAGAACTGTATTACGAACAGAAGGAGAAAACGAAATGACTGATAAACTAAAACCCATCGTAGTCTACGACCTGTCTACCGATTCCGAATGGACCTTCGCCCATTACGTAGAACCCAAATATGCAATGGCAGATACCGAAGGAAGCGGGGTACTGACTGAGTTCCTCGATCTGCCGATGCTGGCTAAGGCCCACCTCCTGCAACACCTGCCGTTTCAGAGCGGCAGCCTTGGCCCTCATCTGTTTCTAGGAGACTTCGGAGTGAAGGTGAGGTAGGTAGAAGTAGACATCTAAACTACACAGTCAATTAAAAATGCAAGATTCTTGCATAAGGAAGAGGAAACATGAAACGTAAACTAAGTATGGAAGGAGGAGTTAAACAAAATGAAGAAAATACCTAGACAGAATCACAAGTTTTCTCTGGGGCAGACAGTGCTGGCCCCCTATGGCCGAGCTGAAGTTCTAATGATTGTCGGCCCGCGGTCGGACGAGCCGGGTAAAGAGAACCGGTATTCAATAAAGTACCTGGCAGCCTATGGTAGCGGCAGGCAGCGGAAACCAGCAGAAGAGGTAATAGAGTGGAGGAATGAATCGGAACTGCAAGCTATTGATACGTAAACCACAAATGCAAGATTCTTGCATAAGGAAGAGGAAAACGTAATGAACTTACCGACAACTAAAGCATGTACAACGCTTAACCTGACTAAGGGGTCTCTGGCCAGGGATTTGTATGGCCACCTCACCTACGATCTGGCTATTCCGCAAGGGATATGTGACCTGCTTAGTGACCGGGCAGGCTGCAACGTTTCCAGTCAATTGGTCATGGGTTATCCGGATGGAGAATTAACCGGAGTACTGCTGCCTCTGACTCAGGAGATGGCTTCTTTTCTGCGGGCGCAGGTCGATGACGCTGACAAGTTGAATCAGCTGATGACCTGGCAATCCGTAGGTCTGTTCCCGGCAGCAGGTGGAGGGTATACCGTTGAAAAGGAGAAGGTGGCATGAAAATCAAACATAGATTTACTGGAAAGGTTTTGTTAGAGGTTGATTCTCTTAGAGGGGAAGACCTTATCTCGGCAGACCTTACAAGGGCAGACCTGAGAGGGGCAAACCTGAGAGGGGCAGACCTGAGATGGGCAGACCTTACAGGGGCAGACCTGAGAGGGGCAAACCTTACAGGGGCAAACCTTACAGGGGCAAACCTTACAG
>RRYU01004190.1_pt1 | contig 13429 bp, 11 predicted proteins | sample 2162651 | NCBI WGS metagenome assembly RRYU01 (sample SAMN10267283, study PRJNA491782) | microbial mat metagenome | isolation source: biomat in the production well | place: Japan: Minami-Kanto gas field, natural gas well KTG3 | collected 2017-06 | reverse complement strand
CGGAATAAGATGAGAACGGCCATTTACACAGTTCCGTTGACACACCCCCGGCAGCGAGTCCCGTTGCGACCGCTAGCGCTAGCCGAGACACTCAACAGCCTGCGAAAGGTGAGAACCGAGAGAAACCCCGTGTCGCATTGCCGCTCAAAGCCGGCAGTGCCATCACATTAGTGTGGATCATCGGTGTGATGGGGTTTGTCCTTTTCAATCTTCTGGTCGTGGCCAGGATGAAGAGAAAACTTTCACGGACAAAAGAACCTGCTCACCCGTCCCGGCATGATGCCCTGAATCGAGCCCTGGGGCACTATCCCGGTCTTCACCCCCCAAAGCTCCTAGCGAGTACTCTGGTTTCACAGCCCATCGTCCAAGTCCATGGTGAGACATGCATCTATGTCCCCAGCTTCGAGGGAAGGTCGCTCAGTGCCAAACAGAAAGAACTCATCCTTGCTCATGAACTGGCCCACCTACATAGAGGCGACCGTTGGGGGCAAAAGCTTCTCACGTCGGTAGAATCACTTTTATTCTTCCAGCCGGTAGCCTGGTGGGTGATCCGAAGATTTCGATGGGAGCGTGAACTCCATTGTGATGAAATCGTGGCCAAGAGAACGGGTGAGGTCCATGGGTATGCAGAGGCTCTTGTCGAACTAGATACTCTAAGGGGACCTTCTCCCGTGGCCGTCCTCGGCGGTGGCGGATCTCTGAAGGAGAGGATTTCGTGCCTACAGAGAAGCATAGAATCACCTCCTCCAAGCCGCCGGGCACCTCGATTCGTGGCTCTTGTCTTTGGACTTCTCTTAGTCTTGGCAGGAGGGCTCGTCGCCCAGCTTCCGGATACGAATGCAACAGATCGAAAAAATCAGGTCGACTATCAAGAAGCTTGGGCGGAATTTCAAAGAGAAATGACGAGTGCGCTCAATCAACAAGATCCTCGTGCAATAATGAGCCTTCTAGACCCATTTCCGAATATCGATTCTAAGAACTTCGATATGGAGTTGATGGAGAGGCTGAAGAGCTATCTTCACTCTCGATACGATGAGGTCTTTCAAGCTCCCGCGAATGCTGATTCTCTTGGCGGTCCATTTGGGTGGTCAGGAGCATTCTTTCTGAGCATGTACAGTAAAGAAGATGTGACCTATATCGGAACGATTGGAGACAGGTTCTATCCTCATGTTAATGACTACAATGATGTCCCGATCGAAAGCCGTCATCTTGAGTATGAGACCGATCATTGGTTTGTCTGTATCGATGAGGAGCAGAATCCTTTCCTGCAAATCGATATTGAGCCCGATGGGGTCGTGGACATGAGTTTCGACGGAGAAGAAGTGTCTGCTGGGTCGGGTGGCACTGGCGAAATTTGGGTGATTGAACACGACGAATCCCAGGATCTAACTCGAAAACAGTGGCTTATGGGTCCCGCGGGAAGCGACGTGAGAAAAGCGCCCCGAATCTGGATTTATAAAGATGGACCGATCTTCTCAATTCTCATGGACACCGATGGTGATGGCCGGGGTGATCTTGGGCGAGGTGAAAACATCCCGTAGGCTGGGAACATAGTAGATGAGTCAAAAATCAATCCTGGTTCCAGGTCGAACAGATTGGTTTGCATACGGACGAGTTTTGGGAGGCCGCAAGCGCTCTAAGATCGACTCGTGTCTGGAATAGTCACGACCACATCGCCCTTGATGCTGCACTGGCAGGCAAGGCGGCTCTGATGGGTGACCTCAAGAGCCCGATCCAGAGTGTCCTCTTCTTCGGGATCCATCTCGTTGATGTTATCCCCGCCCTCTTCGATGATCACATGACAGGTGCCGCAGTTACAGGCACCGCCGCAATTGTGCTTGAGGGGGATGTCGAAGTTCTCGGCAGCCTCGAGAATGGTGCCGCCGTCTTCAATTTCCACGTCGAAGTTATCGGGCAGAAAGGTAACCTTGGGCATGGAACTCCTTGATGGGAATCAAGTGGCCGACTGGCCCTTGTGATCTTGCGAGGCGCCTCGAAGTTTCCGCACTGCTTCGATTACCATTTTCAGCGCTCGATCGCAATCCTCTTCCGTGATGAATCTGCCAAAACCGAATCTCAGGGTGGATTGAGCCAGCTGCGGATCCACGCCGATGGCCATCAGCACGTGGGAGGGATCGGTACTGGCGAAGGTGCAGGCGCTGCCGCTGGACACGGCCAAGTTGCGCAGGGACATGCGCAGGGCGTCCCCGTCCACATCTTCAAAGGATACATTGAGATTGCCGGCCAGGCGCTTCTCCAGGTGCCCGTTCAGGTGCACGCCCGGCAGCGCATCGCAAAGGCCCTCGTAGAACTTGTTGCGCAGCTTCAGCAGAAATGCGGATTCCTGCTCCATTTCCTCGTTTGCCAGGGTGGCTGCCTTGCCAAGGCCTACCAGGGAGGGCACATCGTGGGTGCCCGAGCGCATGCCCTCTTCCTGATCCCCTCCGTGTAGCAGGGGCGTGGGACGCACACGCGGGTTGCGCCGGCGCAGGTAGAGGGCACCTACACCCTTGGGGCCGTATATCTTATGGCCCGAAATGCTCATGAGATCGATGTTCATGGCGCCCACATCAATGGGGAATTTGCCGTAGCCCTGAGCGCCATCCACATGGAAGAGTACACCCTTCTCACGGGTGAGTTTGCCGATTTCCTCCAGGGGATGAATCACGCCGATCTCATTGTTGGCGGCGGCCAGGGTGACCATCACGGTGTCATCGCGCAATGCGGCGGCCAGCTCGTTCAGATCAATCATGCCCTGGGAGTCCACCTTGAGCCAGGTGACGTCCCAGCCGTGCACGATCAGGTACTTGAGGGGCTCGATCACGGCCTTGTGCTCGGTGGCGCAGGATATGATGTGGCGGCCCTTCTTGATATAGGCCTCGGCCACTCCTTTGATCGCCAGATTGTTGCTCTCGGTGGCGCCGCTGGTGAAGAGGATTTCTCGCAGGCCCGCGCCCATGACATCGGCCACCTCGCGGCGGGCCACATCCACAGCCTCTTTGGCAAGCCAGCCAAAGCTGTGTCCGCTGCTGGCATTGCCGAATCGCTCGGTGAACCAGGGGAGCATGGCGTCCAGCACCCGCGGGTCCACGGGTGTTGTCGCTTGGTAGTCCATATAGATTGGTTTGTTCACGATAATGAGTTTAGCGGATTTTGGGCGGGAAAGGCAATGAGCTACCCCGTTAGATGGCACAAACTAGGAAGTAAGGGAGAAAAAATCCGACAAGGTTTATGATTTTCGCCCAGGTAAACGGAAGTTCACTATCTTTTGCCGCCAGCCGTCAGTCTTCAGCGGTCAGTGGTTTAGGATCCCGGACTGCCGACAACAACACCATCCCACTCAGGAAGAACAGCGCGGTGGCCAGCACCGAAAGCCGCGAAGAGCCGGTGACCTGATTGATGAGGGCGAAAATGATGGGTCCTAGAATTGCGCTGAACTTGGCGAAGATGGAATAGAAGCCGAAGTACTCGGCGCTGTGTCCCTCGGGGATGAAGCTGCTGAAATAACTGCGGCTCAGTGCCTGGCTGCCGCCCAGGCATAGGCCGACGCCTGCGCCGAGCATCCAGAATTCCCAGGCCGACTGCATGAAGTAGGCCCAGCTTACGAGCAGGGTCCACATTCCCAGGCTTAGCAAGATGGCATGGCGCGCGCCCATGCGGCCGGCCAGGCGCCCGAAGATGAGGGCGCCGAAGATGCCGATGATTTGCACCAGCAGTAAGGCGCCCATGAGTGTGCCGCGGGAAAGTCCCATTTCTTCTGCGCCGAAAATGGAGGCCATCTTCACGACGGTCTGAATGCCGTCGTTGTAGAGAAGGAAGGCGGCCAGAAAAATGAGCAGGTTTCGGTGCCCCAGGATACCGCGCACGGTGCCCAGGCTGCGGCGCCTGGCCAGGCCGAATATCTGCGCCACGGGAGCTTTTTCCTGGGGAGGTTCTTCAAGACCCCGCCAGGCCCAAAGGCCGAATCCGCCCCACCAGAGTCCTGCGGATGCCAGAGCCACACGCACCGCCGTGCCTGCCGAGAGGCCGAAGCTTGCGTGCTTTTGCACTAGGATCAGATCAATGAGCAGCATGAGCCCGCCGCCCAGGTAGCCCCATGCGAATCCGCGGGCGCTGAGGCCATCGCGATCCTCGTCCTTGGCCAAAATGGGAAGGAAGGCATCGTAGAAAATGTTGGCCGAAACGAACCCGATGGATGCGATCAAGTAAAGGCCCAAGGTCCAGGCCACCCGTCCGGGAAGAGCCGTGAAGAGGAAGACCGTGGCCAAGGATCCTGGCAGGAAAAGCGACACGAGCCAGCGACGGCGGTTACCGCGCAGGTCAGCCATGGCGCCCAGCAAGGGCGCGCTGAGAAAAACCAAAAGGGCTGAAAGGCCTGAAGTGTATCCCCAAAGACTGGTGGCGCTCCAGGTCCGGCCCAGCCACTGTACGCCTCCTTCGGGAACGACGGCATCGGCGAACCACACCGGCAAGAGCGCTGCCAGAATTACCGTCGCGAAGGCCGAGTTGGCCCAGTCGTAGAGCAACCAAGAGCGCTGAACCTTCCGGCTGGAGACCGGAGACTGGGGACTGGAGACTGTCATGATCGACCCTTGTGGAAGAACTCGTAGATATCCGTGGCCTCGGCCGTGGCTACTACGAGCTTGCGCGGGCCGTGGGCGCCCATGACGAGCGTCTTCTCGATGTCGGCGGTGCGACTCGGCCCGGTAATAAGGGTCAGTGCATGACCGGTGCGTCGATGCCAAGGGTGAGTGGGCAATCGCAGGAAGTCTCCGAGGGTGTCGAAAACCGCGTTCTCGGCCACCAAGACAAAATGCGTTTCAGCGAGAATTGCCGCGCGCCTCGCACCCAGGCGCGATCCCGACAGGATGATGCTTCCCGTCTCGGCGATGATCCCATCGGCCAGGGTGAAGCCCTTCTCACCTTCCTGCACATGGGGAAAGGGCGGGTGATCGAGGCCAGCACGGAAAAGGAAGCTGCGAATATCCGCATCGTGTTCGCAGACGATCCACTGCGTGCCGTTCTCCTGGAAGCGCTTCTTCAGCAATTGCCTCTGCTCGAAAGTCATGAGCGCCTCCTTTCGGCCAGGAGGGATCGAAAACTGCTGCCGCCTTGGCGGGGAAGACTGCGTCCCTGTGACCATGCTGGAGTCGCGCCGCGGAGGAATGCCCCGGGAATTCTCCGGCCGAGCCATCCCATGATACGAAAGAGGCGAGGATGAGCCGTGAGCCGGCCGAAGCCTCGCCAGAGTTGGCGCTCGAGCCAAGATCCCTTCGCCGCCTTTTCGCCACGCGCCTGTCGAATGAGATCGGGCAGGGGAATGAGCACGGGGCAGATTTCCGCGCAGGCCTCACAAAGGGAGCAGGCATCGGACATGCTGCCGCCTGGTTCGTGTCCATCGACTCCGTCTAGAAGGAAGGGAGTGGTGAGAATGCCGATGGGTCCTGGATAAACGCTTCCGTAACCGTGCCCACCCACGCGGCGAAATAGGGGGCAAACGTTGAGGCAGGCGCCGCAGCGAATGCAGGCCAGGGCAATGGCATCGGGACGGGCGGCCAATTTGCGTCGACCATTGTCGAGAAACACCACGTGCAGTCTTTGGGGACCCGAGCCCGTAGGGGCGGGAGCTGTGATCATGGACACATAGCTTGTGGCGCGCTGCCCCGTGCCGTTAACCGGTAAGAGGCGTAGGGCCAGGTCGAGGTCGAGAGTGCGCGGCAGGATTTTTTCAATGCCTGTGATCATGATGTGCATGGGCGGCACCGTGCTTGACAGGCTGATGTTGCCCTCATTCTCCACGATGATCGCGGTGCCTGTCTCGGCCACCACGAAATTCGCGCCGGTGATGCCCACGTCGGCCTGCATGAACTTCTCGCGCAGATGTGCCCGCGCCGCCGCAGTGAGGGTTTCGGGATCCTCGCTGTAGGGAATGCCGAGCTCCTTCTCGAATAGCCGACCGATCTGCCTGCGATTCAGGTGCAGCGCCGGGGCGGTGATATGGCTGGGCGCCTCATCGCGAAGCTGTACGATGAACTCGCCCAGGTCGGTTTCCATCACCTCGATGCCGGCTTCCTCCAGTGCGGCGTTCAGCCCGATTTCCTCGCTGACCATGCTCTTGCCCTTGACCACGAGCTTCGCCTCGGCGCAGAGATCTTTCACAATCTGCCTGGCCTCTTCGGCGTCGGCAGCCAGGTGACAGCGAATGCCCGCGGCCTCAAGACGCATTACGGCTTCTTTCAGAAGCGGCTCAAGTTGCGTCACGCTTTCGCGGCGAATGATCGCCAGCTGCTTCCGCTGGCTTTCGTACTTGGGGATGTCCTCAGTGAGCTTCCGCCTTTTCTCGAGGCTAAGACCCGTGGCCCGCTCCAGGTTTCCACGCAGGTCGTGATCTTCGGCAGCAGCGCGCGCGGCCAGGCGGAGGTGCAGATCAGCCTTCATGATCCTCCCCGGCGAGAACTTCGGCCAGGTGCATCACGCGCAAAGGAAGTTCACGATGCGCAGCTCGCGACTCCAGATGCATGAGGCAGCTGGGCTCGGTGCCGATGAGCGTGTCGCAGCCGGCCTCTTCTGCCGCAGCCAGGCGAGCATCGGCCTGCATGAGCGAAAACTCGGGCATCTTCACCGAGTAAACGCCGCCGAAACCGCAGCAGTCGAGATCTGGCTGGTCCACCAGGTCCAGTCCCTCCACGGCGGCCAGAAGCATGCGCGGTTCTTCACGCAGTCCGAGATCGCGCAGGGCGTGACAGGAATCCTGAAAAGCCGCGCGAGCGAAAAGCCGGGCGCCGAAATTCACGCGATGCAGACGCTCCACCAGGAAGTTCGACAACTCGAAAACTCGTGGAGCCAATTCGGCCAGGGCGCTGGCCTCGCCTGGGAGCAGCCCATCCATCTTGGGATAGCGACGCACCATGGCCACGCAGCTTCCCGAAGGCGCGACCACCGCGTCGAAATCGCGAAAAGTGCTCAGAAAGTGGCGAGCGGCGGGCAGGCATTCGCTGGGATGCCCAGCATTGAAGGCCGGTTGGCCGCAGCAGGTTTGATTTTCAGGATAGGCCCAATCCAGGCCCATACGATCCAGTAAGCGGGCTGTGGCCAGCCCGGTCTGGGGGCGAAGATGCTCCACGAAGCAGGGAATGAAGAGCCCGAGACGCATGCTGGGAGACTAGCGCAGGGGGCCGCCTGCGAGGAAGCGAAACCGGTGTCCTTGACTTGCGGCCCTCCCTTGGCTTGAATGATGCCCTCCGCCGCCCTCCCGTCGAAAGGCCAGCTCCCCAGATGCGTTTCGTTCTGATCGTCCTGTTGTTCCTGTCGCTGAGTTCGGCGGCCTGGGCCGAGTCCGCCCCGGCCAGGCCGGATTCCCTGCCCAAGGCCTACTTCTATCATGGTCTCAGCTATGGCTCGGAATCGAACATCCATCCCCTGCAGCTAATCCTCAATGGCGGCTTCGGGATCATGCAGATTTCCAATCGCAGCAATCGTCTGGCGGATGTGGATTTCAAAGGCGGCTGGGATCTACTCTGGTACAACATGGGCGATCCCATTGGCGCGATTGAGAACGAGGGCTGGGGAGACTTCGTTCGCAAGGAAATCCTGCCCTTCGCCACGGGTATCGAGAGCGCTCGTTACTGGCCCAACTATACGCAGCATCTCATCGGTGGTGGTATGAGCTACCGAATGATGATCGAGTGGTATCGCCATCATGGTATCGAGCACCCCAAGCTCTGGTCGGCGGGGACTATCGCCGTGTATCATCTGCTCAACGAGGTGGTGGAAAACAGTTACCTGGAAGGCTACACCACCGATCCCGTTGCCGATCTCTATCTATTCGATCCCCTGAGTTGCCTGCTCTTCAGCTCAGACAAAGTGTCGCGCTTTTTCGGCGAGACCTTGAACATGCGCGACTGGTCCTATCAGTTTGCCTATGATCCGGGAAACGGGAGCATTGAGAACATGGGGCAGAATTTCTCCATGAAATGGAAGCCGCCATTTTGGGACAAGACCAGCTTCTTCTATTCTTTCGGAACCCATGGCGAGGGGGGCATCTCCCGCGAAATGGATGGCGGATACAGCTGGTCGGTGGCGGGGGGATTCAAAGCGGCCGAGTTGTTCGACCACGACGACGGCGCGCTGGGTGCCGAACTGGAAGGCGTGGCGGGATTTTTCCTGGACCGCCACGGATCGCTGCTGGCCTCGCTCATGTTGGCCAGCACCAAAGATTACGCCATGCGCCTGAATGTGTATCCCGGCCTGATCCACCTGGGCGATTGGTCGCCCGGTCTATTCGTGGCCCTGAACCGCGACGAAAAATGGCTGGCAGGTATCAACTTCGCCTGGCCCTCATGGCAGCCGGTGGCATTGGCCACAGGATTCTGATCTAGCTGACCTTGCTGCTCAGCATTTCCTGGAGAACGGTCCACTCAATGAGAAGAACCTCAAGGGTGGGAATGGAATCGCCAAGATTGTCATTCTCGCCCATCTGCTCCAAGCGATAGCAAAGGTCAGCCACACGTTCTGCGCCAAGCTGAGCCATGCTGCCCTTGAGTGAATGCGCTGCCCCGCGAAGCGCCGTGGCATCCTGAGCGTTCACTGCCGCCTGAACGGCCTGAACCATGGCCGGTGCTTCCTGGAGAATCATCTCCTGCAACATGGCCAGCATTTCACGATCTCCGGCAAGGCGTTCCAGGGCGAGGTCTTCATTGAGAATTTGCACCTTGTTCTCCTTTTGAATCTCGGTCGACGGAGTTTCCAGAGAAGCTCCGTCCTGTCTAGCGATAACGTTTCTGACTTCTTCAATTCGAATGGGTTTGCTCACGTAGTCGTTCATTCCCGCTTTAAGGAAACGTTCGCGATCTCCCTTCATGGCATGGGCGGTCATGGCGATGATGGGAAGATCTTCCCACGCGGGATTGCGGCGGATGGCGGCTGTGGTTTCCAGGCCATCCATCACGGGCATCTGAATGTCCATGAACACAAGGTCGGGCCGCCAATTTTCCAGGATGTCCAATGCCACCTGCCCGTTTTCAGCGAGGCGAACTCGGTGCCCTGCTTTCTTGAGCATGGTGCCCGCAACTTTTTGATTCACGGGGTTGTCCTCGACCAGGAGGATCTCCAGATTTCGACCCGAGGGTTCCAAGGGAAGGTCCGCATTTTCATCTTCTTTACGCTTCTTTTTAATGCGACCGAGTTCTCGATCCAGGGCGCTGTGAAGCTGGATGCTGCGCACCGGTTTGGTCAGGTGTGCCGACCAGCCCATGCGGCGATTCCGAACGACGGTACCCAGGTTGTCCAGGGTGGCGAGCATGATCACCGGGGGTGGGATGTGTTCCAGGTTCAGCCTGATGGCCTGCAGAACATCCAGGCCGCGCATGTCGGGTAGTTGAGCTGAAAGCAGGACCACATCCGGGGGCGGATTATCGGCATCGATGGCTTCCAGCCGATCGAGAGCTTCGCCCCCCGTGCTCACGCAAATCGTTTCACAACCGAATTCCCTCAGCATGGCCCGCAGGTCGTCACGCGAACGGGCTTCGTTTTCCACGACCATGATGCGTTTGCCACGAAGATCCACTTCTCCAATTTCCACCGGTTTGCTGATGGCCTTTCGGAAGACTATGGTGAAGTGAAAGCTGCTTCCCGAACCCAAGGCGCTTTCCACCCAGATTACGCCGCCCATTTTCTCCACAAGATCCTTGGAGATGGCCAGGCCCAACCCGGTGCCGCCATACTTGCGTGTGGTGCTGTTGTCGGCCTGGGAAAAGGCCTGGAAGATGGTTTCCAGCTTGCCTTGTGGAATGCCGATTCCAGTATCGATGACGCTGCAATGCAGGCCGACTTTTTGGTCGTCATCGCTGGCCATCTTCACCTGAATAAGCACTTCGCCCTTTTGCGTGAACTTGATGGCGTTGCCCACAAGATTCAGGAATATCTGCTGCACGCGATGGGGGTCGCCCAATAAGGTGCGAGGCAGCTTGGGGTCCATGTTGAGTATGAGTTCCAGGCCCTTTTCGCGAGCCTTGCCCGACATGATGCTCGAAATACGATTGAGGGTTTCTTCCAGATCGAACTCGGTTTCTTCCAAGGTGAGTTGGCCGGCTTCCACCTTGGAAAGATCCAAGATGTCGTTAAGCAGGGCGAGCAGGTGATCGGCCGATCCTTGAATGGTGGAAAGGAAGTCTCCCACTTCTGCATTGCGATTGGAGCCCAGGGCCAACTCGGTCATTCCGATGATGCCGTTCATGGGGGTGCGAATTTCGTGGCTCATATTCGCCAGGAACTCGCTCTTGATCTGTGTGGCCTCTTCCGCATCCTTCAGGGCCGCGCTGAGTCGCCGATTACTTTTCTCCAGTTGTACTTGGGTCTGTGCCCGGAAAGCTCGGGACCGACGAAGGAAGTGCGCCCAGATTCCCATACCCAGCATTCCCACCGACCAGAGCAAAAGGTGTATGGGAAAGATGTCGGCGCGATGTTCACGGGAAGCGGCGAGGAATGGATCCAAGCTCAGTGAGACACTCAGCCCTCCCGCAATCTGTCCCACCTCATAGCTGGGTCCTTGATGGCAACTCAGGCAGGCGGAAGTGGTTTTCGCTGGAAGGAAGTATCGAAGCTGGGGTCCGGCATCATCGTGGACGACCTTGTAGTAGTCCTGATCATCTTCACGCAAATTCAGAATAGCCTGGAGCTCCCATTCATCGGGAGTGTTTTCCGGAAGCAGTGGATCCATGGACACATTGCGAACGGTGAAATTACTCGCGGCGTGATCTGACTCGTGAATTCTGCGGGACATCTCCCCACCGGAAAGCCGCCTCAGCAGCAGGCCTGTCTCGGTTTGGACAAGGTTCTCATCTTCCGGTGAGAATTCTTCGTCATCGCTCCTCACGTAGATGCCGCCCACATCGGTATTCCAATCGCGCACATGCTTCTCGTGCCTGGCGGTCATCTCGGCGGCAATGCGAGCGCTCTCGATGGTCTCACGATCCTGCTGATCGAAGTTCCAGAAGAGCGATGTGAGAATGGCGGCCGACCACATGATCATCAGCAGACCGGCGTAGCCGATGCTATGCTTCAGAAAGTGGACGATTCTGCGTTCAGACATACCGAGCCATTCCCAGGTTGGGGTGATCGAGTCACTGCATCACTTCAACTTCAGTGCCACATACAGTGGAAATCGGCTCCTTTACGACTTTCCTAAACCCTTGTATTTCACCGTTTAACCAGCAAGGCAGAAAGCGGGTTTTCCGGTCTGGGATGCCTGGGAAGTTCCTGACCACTCGGGTGGCTTGAAATGGACGATTGTTCCTCAGGATTTCCAGTGATTCCGCATTCGCTATCAGCCCATCACCAGCGGGAACGAATCTTCGGCATCGAATTGGATTCCCAAATGTGAGCGACATCGATAGAGTCCGCCCGTGCAGGTATCCAACAAAACTCACTCTATGCAGAACCAAAAACGCGCCACCTTGTTCGCCCTCATCGCCGTGACCTTTTGGTCCACGGTCGCCACGGCATTCAAGGTCACGCTACGATCGGTAGAGCCTGCGCAAATGCTATTGGTGGCCGCTCCGGTGTCGGCGGCAGTGTTGGGTTTGGCTTTGATGACGCGAGGGGTTTCCTGGGAGCAGGTCATGGCGCCGCGCCATCTCGCGCGCTCGGCGCTGGTGGGCTTGCTCAACCCATTTCTTTACTACCTCATTCTCTTCCAGGCTTACGATCGACTGCCCGGCCAGGTGGCCCAGCCTCTTAACTTCACCTGGGCCATCGCGCTGACCTTGCTATCGGTGTTGATGCTGGGCCAGAAAATTCGCGCCGCCAGCTGGATGGGAATCCTGGTTAGCTTCTTCGGTGTTTTGATCTTGGCCACCGGCGGGCACATAAGGAGCATGGATTTCGGTGATCCCCTGGGAGTGGGATTGGCACTTTCCACATCAGTGCTTTGGGCTCTCTATTGGATCTTGAATATGAAAGATCCGCGAAAACCCGTTGAGAAACTGTTTCTGGGATTTCTCTTTGGATCTATCTACATCGTCGTCTTCGCTCTGATCAGCGGAGTGAGTTTCCGTCTTCCCCTTTCCGGCCTGGCCGGTGGGCTTTACGTGGGCCTCTTCGAAATGGGTCTTACCTTCCTGCTCTGGCTATCAGCCTTGGAGATGAGCGAAAACACCGCGCGGATTTCCAATCTCATTTTTCTCGCGCCCTTCTTGTCGCTAGTTCTCCTGAGCTTTGTAGCCGGCGAGCAAATACTCGCATCGTCCATCATCGGACTCTTCTTCATTGTTGGGGGAATAGGAATTCAGAAGCGCTGGGGCTAGCGGCGCTGTCCGCCCAATTGCGAAAACAGCATGCCCGCCAGCATAATGACGCAGCCCGTCAGTTCACGTGGCCCAAGGCTTTCAGACAGCAGTAGCCATCCACCCAAGACCGCGAAGACCGCTTCCAGGCTTAACAATATTGCCGCATGGCTGGGATGCGCTCGCCTCTGCGCCACCACCTGCAAGGTGTAGGCGATGCCCGTAGAGGCCAGTCCCGCGTAGAGGATGGGTCCTGTCGCGCTGAGCAGAGCTTGGGTGTTCCAATCCTCAAGGAAAAGGGCCGCAATCAAACTGAGTGCGGAAACGGTGAAGAACTGTGTGGATGCGAGAGCGAGAGGATCCTGCCTCAGCACGAAGCGTCCGATGATCTGCACATGGAAGGCCCAAAAGACGGCGCCGCCGAGCACCAGCAGGTCGCCCATGGACATGCGAAAGCCGCCGCGCACGCTGAGCAGGTAGAGACCCACCAAGGCCATGAGGGCGCCCAACCAGGTGTTGCGACTTGTTCGTTGACCGATGAAGAGTCCCAGAATGGGAACCAGAATTACATAGAGCCCGGTGATGAACCCGGCCTTGCCCGCGCTGGTCGAAACGATGCCCCATTGCTGCAGAGACGCGCCGCCGAAGAGAACGGCTCCGGCGATGATGCCGTCGCGAAGCAGGGAGCTGTGTTCACCTCTGATCACTTGCCGCTTACCGCTTGCCGCTGACCGGCGCCGCCAGAAAATGAAGGGGAGGAGAACGGTACCGCCCAAGGCGAACCTGACGCCGTTGAAATAGAAGGGTCCCAAATGCTCCATGCCGGCGCGTTGAGCCACGAATGCAAATCCCCAAATGGCTGCTGAGAGCAGAAGCAGGATGTCGGCATTCAGGGTTTCGCGTTTCATCAGCCCATCAACTTTGCGAATTCGGCACTCAGGCGATTGAGCGCCAGCCAGACGAATAGCAGAAGCGATAGAACCAGTCCGGCGTTGGCCAAAATCCCGTTCTTGAGTTCTCCAAGACTCGAGCGATTGTTCATGACCAAGAGTGTGCTGGCAAGGAAGGGCATGAAGAGCGCGCCCAGGGCTGCGTAGGCAATCACCAGCCAGACAGGTTTTCCCAGAAGTAGAAGCAGCATGGGGGGG
>RRYU01009648.1_pt1 | contig 13432 bp, 8 predicted proteins | sample 2162651 | NCBI WGS metagenome assembly RRYU01 (sample SAMN10267283, study PRJNA491782) | microbial mat metagenome | isolation source: biomat in the production well | place: Japan: Minami-Kanto gas field, natural gas well KTG3 | collected 2017-06 | reverse complement strand
GACCCAGCTCACACGAAATGTGCAAAACGGCTTTTTATTTGTGACAGGATTGAAGTTTAAAGAGTTGATAGCTGAGTGGTATGACCATTACCAAGGAGTTTATGCAGCTGTTACGCCTTCTTTGCCTGCTGAGAAGTTTCCTTTTAAGTATCGCGATTACCGCACTTTTGAAAGGCCTGCATTCAGCCCTGATGAGCGGTTTCTTGCTTTTTCAACTAACGAAGAAGGACGCATCCGATTGTGGCTGCTGGATCAACAAACGGATAAACGGAAGCGCTTATTTAGGAGTGGCTATAGCTCTGATGAAAAAACAGATTATTCATACCCATTGATGGCCTGGCACCCCAGTGGGGAGATTCTCGCTTTTGTGGTTGAAGATAAAGGCCGTATCTGGCTGAATTTTTATAATTTAAATGATGGAACCACTCAGCAACGGCACCTCATAGATTTCCAAAAAGTGACCCATATTGCCTACTCAGGCAATGGTCAATTGATGACTTTTTCAGCTGTGAGGCAGGGTAAGCCGAATATTTATGTTTTTGAAATTGCTTCTAATACACACATTCAAGTAACAGATGATTATTACACGGATTTATATCCTGCATTTATTGGGGGAACCAGGCAGATTGTATTTAGTTCAAACCGTCCTCATGACTCCATAGCCAAGCAGGATTACCCAGAGGCGCAACCCGCTCAATTTGATCTTTTTGTATATGATTATCATAAACGCGAACCTGTATTACGCAGACTCACAAAAACCCACCATGCAAACGAAATCAAAGCTCGGCCTTATGCCCCGGGCGTGATCAGTTACCTGAGCGATGCCAACGGCTACTATAACATCTATACAGCGCGTTTCGACAGTGCCATTAGCTATGTTGATACAACCGTTCACTATCGTTATTTTGTGCGCACCACTGCGCTCACTGATTATACTTCGAACATCATTGATTATGACAAAAAAAGGTATAATAATGATTTTGCCATTGTCATGCTGCATGATAACAAACAGGTGATGTATAAATTGCGAGAGGAAAACTTGTTGTTTGCTTCTGCTTCAAGCTTGGTACATTCGCCTTTTATAGCCAGGAAAAGGGATTCCTATCCGGAGGAACAGCTATTGCTGGACGATAAACTGGTGCCTTATAGCCCTCAAAAGAAACGCTTTAGAGTGATCTACCGTGATTCGCCCGATACGCCTTCGTCTGTTACTCAACAGCCAAGGCAAGGATCTTTTATTATAGAAGGGCAGGAGCGGAGGCCTGCAATAGAGGAAGAAATGGGCTTGTTCGATGAGCCGGATCGATTTACTGAGCCCAAGCGGCGTAATTATTACGTTGAGTATTTTTTTGATGAGCTTGTCACACAAGTTGATTTTACATTCATAAACTACAACTACCAGCCTTTTGCGGGAGGTGGCTCTCCTATTTACCTCAATCCGGGATTCAATGTGTTTTTAGGTGTTAACTTAACCGACCTGATGGAAGACTATCGTATAAGTGGTGGTGTAAGGCTGAATACCAACCTTACCAATAATGAATATATCGTTGGATTCAGCAATTTACGAAGCAGGTTGAACAAGCACATTATCCTGCATAGGCAGAGCATCGAGGAAGGTACCAGTCTTTGGTTGCGAAGAACACATTCGCATTCGGCTTATTATATGCTTAGCTGGCCATTTAGCGAAACTACCTCTATCAGGGGAACAGCCATTTATCGCAATGATATGCAGGTTTATCTGGCTACCGATCAGGTCAACCTAAGTCGGCCCAATAATTATGAAAACTGGGGTGGGTTGCGGGCCGAGTTAATTTTTGATAACTCACGGCAGCTTGGACTGAATCTCTATACAGGTGTGCGATCAAAAGTTTTTGGTGAATATTATCAATTGATTGATGCAGATTCACGTAACCTGGTGGTGCTTGGTTTTGATATGCGGCACTATCAACGATTGCATCGTAATTTTATTTGGGCAAACCGCATTGCCGGTAGTACATCCTTCGGCAACAACAAACTGATTTATTATATGGGCGGTGTTGATAACTGGCTCATCCCTCGTTTTACACAGGAAACGCCGATAGATTTTAATCAAAATTATGCCTATCAAACCTTGGCAACCAATATGAGGGGATTTGAACAGAATATCCGAAATGGAAATAGTTTTGTGGTATTGAACAGTGAGTTCAGATTCCCGCTGTTCAGCTATCTTATGCAAAGGCCTGTTAGCTCTGAATTTATTCGTAACTTCCAGTTGGTTGCATTTGGAGATATCGGTACCGCCTGGACCGGCTGGAACCCTTATCACTCCTCGAACTCTCTTTATACGACCTATGTTGAAACAGGCCCATTAAATATTTCTGTTGAAGTGCAGAAAGACCCTATAGTTGGCGGAATGGGATTTGGTGCCAGAACGATGTTGCTCGGGTATTTTGTACGTGGAGATATTGCATGGGGAGTTGAGGACAGAAAGATTACCAAGCCAATTTTTTATATTTCACTAAGCCTGGATTTCTAATGGAGCATATTACAGTAACTACCCTTATTATTTTGGTTTTAATAGGTCTCGTTGCCGGTGTTTTCAGTGGTTTGATTGGGATTGGTGGTGCCATTATCATTATCCCGGCCTTGATTTTTATTCTTAACCTTGATCAACATACAGCTCAAGGTACAAGCCTGGCCATCATGTTACCTCCGATAGGATTACTTGCCGCATTTAATTATTATAAGGCAGGCGCATTAAACTTAAATTATGCTTTCATTATTGCCGGTGCTTTTTTTATTGGGGGCTACCTCGGGTCAAAGTTTGCGATCATCATTCCTGTAGATGTTTTACGAAAAATTTTTGCCTTGGTGCTTATCGCAATAGCTATCAGGCTATTGCTAATAAAACCCTGAATTAATATGTGTAGCCATAAATTACATGCCAAATTTGACTTTAAATGAAATAAAAAAAATTTGGCTACTAACAGGATCACCGCAAACGCAATCTGGAATTTGCTTTCATGATTTATCAACAGGTATTCGTTGAAAAATTCAACCCGATCAGACGTGAATTGTATTGTATATTGCATGACATTTCACCCAACAACCAGTAAAACTGGTATCTACTGAAAAACAACGTGTTAACTTAAGACCAATTAACCGAAATAATATTTTTTGCTATGGAGAACAGCCTGTTTGAAAGCGATGAAATTGCCGTAAAACAAGAGAAAGATACGGGCTTTTATGATAAAATATCAGCCTATAGGGTACAGAATGAAATTGCTGTTCAAGCGGATACAGCAGATAGTAACATGCCCGATCAGGAAGCTAAGTCAGAAGAAATGGAACAGGACGGGCAGAACTTAACAACCTATTCACACGAAGAAGTTTTGGCCGCTTCAACAGCCTATTTTGAAGGGGATACTTTGGCTGCCAATGTATGGATGAATAAGTATGCTCTGAAAGATAGCCAAGGAAATTTATTTGAGCGAACACCAGATGATATGCACAGGCGTATTGCTTCGGAAATACACCGCATCGAGAAAAATTATCCCAACCCTGTTAGCGAACAGGAAATTTATAACGTCCTGAGTAAATTCAAATATATCATTCCACAGGGAAGTCCTATGGCCGGAATAGGTAATAACTTTCAGGTATCCTCACTTTCGAATTGTTTTGTTATTGGAAATCAAGGACCCTCTGATTCATATGGGGGTATTATGAAAATTGATCAGGAACAAGTACAATTGATGAAACGTAGAGGTGGAGTTGGACATGATCTTTCGCATATTAGGCCTACGGGAAGTCCTGTTAAAAATAGTGCTCTCACATCAACAGGCGTAGTACCCTTCATGGAGCGCTATTCAAATTCAACTCGGGAGGTAGCCCAGGATGGCAGGAGAGGAGCGCTTATGCTAAGTATAAGCATAAAACATCCGGATGCGGAGAAATTTATTGATGCCAAGCTTGAATTGGGAAAGGTTACGGGTGCCAATGTAAGTGTGCGTGTTTCGGACGAATTCATGCGTGCAGTTGTTGAGGAAAAACCTTTTGTGCAACAATATCCGGTTGAATCCGACAACCCATGGTTTGTTCAGGAGATAGATGCAAAAGCCTTATGGGACAAGATTATTCATAATGCCTGGCGCTCAGCTGAGCCTGGTGTGTTGTTCTGGGATACCATCATCAACGAATCCATTCCTGATTGTTATGCTGACTTGGGGTTCAAGACGCTTTCAACCAACCCATGTGGAGAAATACCACTTTGTGCATACGACAGTTGCAGGTTGCTTGCAATCAACTTATACAGCTATGTTGATAAACCCTTTACAGCTGAAGCAAATTTCAATGTTGAACTCTTTACCCAACATGCAAGGCTAGCACAACGCATGATGGATGATATCATCGATCTTGAAATTGAAAAAGTGGATGCCATTATCAAAAAGATAGAGAATGATCCGGAAACACAAGAGGTTAAAGGAGTGGAACTGCGTTTGTGGCAGAACATTAAGAAGAAAGCCCTTGAAGGAAGACGTACCGGTATCGGCATAACTGCCGAGGGAGATATGCTGGCAGCGCTGGGATTGCGATATGGATCAGAGGAAGCCATTAGTTTCTCAACAGAAGTTCATAAGCTGCTTGCGCTTGAGGTATATAGGTCTTCTGTGGATCTTGCAGAAGAAAGAGGAACATTCACGGTATTTGATGCCGAAAAGGAAAAAGATAATCCGTTCGTAGGCAGGATCAAAGAAAATGCACCCCGCCTTTATGAGAAAATGACAAAGGTGGGACGCCGCAATATTGCCATGCTTACGATCGCCCCCACCGGAAGCGTAAGCATTTGCACTCAAACCACTTCCGGGATTGAGCCCGTATTTCTTGTAGCCTATAAGAGGCGACGAAAAGTTAACCCAAACGATAAAAATGCCACAGTGCATTTTACTGATGAGGTAGGCGACACCTGGGAAGAATACAATGTGTTTCACCCCAAATTTGAAACCTGGCTGGGAACCCACGGATATGATGTGAAGGAAGTAAAGGCATATGATGATGAAAAATTACAGGAGATCATTAAACAATCCCCTTATTACAAAGCCACTTCCAATGATATTGATTGGTTGAGCAAAGTGAAGATGCAGGGAAACATTCAGAAGTGGGTTGACCACTCAATTAGTGTGACCGTTAATGTACCTGCTGATATACCTGTGGATACAGTGAGTAATATTTACCGTACAGCCTGGGAAAGTGGTTGCAAAGGGATGACCATCTATCGCGATGGCTCACGTTCAGGTGTGCTTGTGAGTGCCGATGAAAAGAAAAGCGAAGCCGCCCGAAGCGAAGAATTCAAAGAAACCACAGCACCTCCAAGGCCAAAGGTTCTGGAAGCTGATGTGGTACGTTTCCAGAATAACTATGAAAAGTGGGTGGCTGTAGTTGGAAAGTTATATGATAAACCCTATGAAATTTTCACCGGTAAAGCAGAAGATTTCTTTTTACCACCCTGGGTCGAAACAGGATGGGTAATTCGCGAAAAGAAACCAAACGAAAAGACCCGTTACGACTTCCAGTTTGAAGATAAACAAGGCTACAAGGTTACCATTGAAGGACTGTCACGTTCATTTGATAAAGAATACTGGAATTATGCCAAGCTCATTTCAGGTATTTTAAGACATGGAATGCCACTGCCGTATGCGATTGATTTGGTGCAGAATCTTACGCTTGATGAAGATACGATCAATACCTGGAAGAATGGTGTGGTGCGTGCACTAAAGCGTTTTATACGTGATGGGACAAAGGCAAATGGGAAATTATGCCCCGAATGTGGCGATAAGGATAATTTGGTATATCAGGATGGCTGTCTTACCTGCACTGCATGTGGCTATTCGAAATGTGGATAGATTAGTGATTGAAAATTGGTTATATCTAAAGCCAGCCTCTTGTCAGGTTGGCTTTTTGTTAATTTACAATTTGATGTTGCCCTATGTGCAGATTTGAAATGATTAATTTTGTCTGATGAATAAAATTGAGATCATGGCGCCGGTGGGTTCATATGAATCCCTTATGGCTGCGATACAGGGAGGAGCAGGCTCGGTATATTTTGGAGTCGGCAAACTCAATATGCGATCCAGATCTTCGCAGAATTTTACCATCAGTGATCTGAAACAGATCGCCAGGATATGCCATGAAAACAGTATAAGTAGTTATGTCACCATCAATACTGTGGTATACGATGAGGAGCTTGATGAGATGCGAAAGCTGGTTGATGCTGTTAAGGCAAATGGAATATCAGCTGTTATCGCTTCTGATCAGGCGGTAATACAGTATGCGAGAAAACAGGATGTTGAAGTACATATGTCAACCCAGACCAATATTACCAATATAGAAGCAGTCAGGTATTATGCACAGTACGCCGATGTGATGGTGACTGCGCGCGAGTTGAACCTCGATCAGGTTGCAGCCATAACCAGCTCCATACGGGAACAGCAGATCAAAGGGCCTTCAGGTGATCTCGTTCGTATTGAAATTTTTATACATGGTGCCCTTTGCATGGCTGTTTCAGGTAAATGTTATCTCAGCCTCGACCTTCTTAATTCCTCTGCAAACCGGGGAGCATGCATGCAGGTCTGCCGCCGTGCCTATAACGTCAAAGACAAAGATAGTGAGATCGAAATTGAGGTTGACAATGAATATATTATGTCGCCTAAGGATTTGAATACCATTGCATTTCTTGATAAAATACTCGATGCGGGTGTTGAAGTTCTTAAAATAGAAGGCCGCGGTCGTTCGCCTGAATATGTAAAAGTGGTCACAAAGGTATATCATGAGGCTGTTGCAGCTGTGCAGGATGGTACTTATTCACCCGAGCTTGTTGAAGAATTTAACAACCGATTGAAGAAAGTATATAACAGGGGGTTTTGGGATGGGTATTACCTGGGAGGTAAACTGGGCGAATGGACCGGCCAGTACGGTTCGCAAGCAACACAGAAGAAAATATATGTAGGTAAAATCAACAATTTCTTCAGCAAAATAAATGTTGCGGAGGTCAAGATGGAAACCCAATCACTCAAGTTGGGTGACCAGATACTGATAACCGGGCCTACAACGGGGGTTTACGAAGATGTAATTGCTGAGATACGTGTTGATCTTAAGCCTGTGAATGAAACGGTAAAAGGTGATCATTGTTCGATTCCCGTTAAATCACTCTTGCGGCGTGGAGATAAGGTGTATAAACTGGTTGAAAATACTGCCAATGTATTGGTTTAATAGTATGACTGCCATCAATGCTCCTCATGTATATTGTTTTAGGGCGATTTCATAAGCAAAATTTAAAATCAAATAATGAACTTACATACACATACTCATTATTCAGATGGACTAAAACCACCCACTGACTATGTCACAGAGGCCATTCGGATGGGGATGAAAACACTTGGGTTTTCTGATCATTCACCTTTGCCGTTCGACAATCCTTTCTCGATCAAAGCGAATGATTATCAGGATTATTGTAACGAGATCAGAACTCTGAAAGAAAGGTATAAAAACCATATTGACATTTATCTCGGCCTTGAAATTGATTATATCCCGGGAATGTCAACAAATTTCAGCAGTCTAAAAGACATGGGGAACCTGGATTATGTGATCGGGTCGGTACATTTGGTGGGTAAAGGTGATGCAAAGGATCTGTGGTTTACTGATGGCCCGAACAGGGAAATCTACGATGAGGGTTTGCAAAAGTTTTATGCTAACAATATTCAGCTTGGGGTAAAAGCCTTTTACGAACAAACGAATCGCATGATCGAAAGCCAGCAAATGGATGTGGTAGGGCATCTGGACAAAATCAAAATGCATAATCAGAATCGTTATTTCACTGAGGATGAAAAATGGTATAAAAACCTTGTGATAGAGACCTTAACACTTATTAGCGAAAGGGGTCTGATTGCCGAAGTGAACACACGTGGAATATATAAAAGGCGCTGTGATAGCTTGTTCCCTTCACCCTGGGTGCTAAAGGAGATGCATAAGCTTTCCATACCCATCATCATCAGCTCTGATGCACATCGACCAGAAGAACTGAAAATGCTGTTTCCTGAAGCTTACGAGGTTGTTAAAAAAGCGGGTTATGCGGAGGCGATGAGTTTTACAGGCAAAGGATGGCAGCTTGCCGGATTTTGATGCCAAGACTTGCAATTATCTGCTGCCATTGCAGAGTTTCCGTTCAAAATATGATCAAATAATACTAAATTTATCATTTTAAATATCTGCTTATGACACAGACAACCGACAAGATCATTTTTATAATGGATGGTGGTGGCACCGGGTTTAAGTATTCAGCAGTGAAGGATTATAAGGAAATTATTGAGCCAATCAGAATACCGGCCGCCAGTGAGAACCTGGATGAAATACTGAATAAATTGATAGACGGATTCAAACAAGTTGCTCAACTAAGTAAAACTAAACCTGACGCCATAAGTTATTGCTTTCCCGGACCCGCTGATTATGAAAATGGTATTATTGGTGATCTTGAAAATCTACCGCACTTTAGGGGAGGAATCCCTCTTAAAGCTATGCTGGAGGAAATGTTCCAGGTGCCGGTTTTTATCAATAACGATGGTGATCTGTTTGCTTACGGGGAGGCCATCAGTGGTTTATTACCACATGCAAATAACCTGCTTAAAGAAAGCAATAACCCAAAACAATACCGCAATTTATTGGGGGTAACCCTGGGAACAGGATTTGGTGGAGGTATCGTCATCAACGGTGAATTATTGCAGGGGGATAATTCAGCTTCGGGTGAGATTAATAGAATGCGAAACGTGCTTTATCCCGAAACCAGCGTTGAAGATAGTGTGTCAATAAGAGGTGTGAAGCGCGTTTATGCGCGTGAGGCCGGTCTTAAGCCTAAAGACTGTCCTGAGGCTCAGCTTATTTACAAAATAGCTAGTGGAAAGCATCCGGGCAATAGGGATGCAGCGATCAAAGCATGGGATGAGCTCGCGCATGTTGCTGCTGATGCCATCGCCAATGCTTCAACATTGATTGATGGATTGGTGGTAATCGGCGGTGGCCTTTCAGGTGCCTATCCTGTCTTCCTCGACATGCTGGTAAATTATATGAATCAAAGTTTTCGCGATTTGCAGGGACAGCATGTGGACCGAATGGAGATCAAAGCATATAACCTGGAAAGCAGCTCTGGTATTCAGTCATTTATATCTAAAACCGGAAAATTGGTCAAAGTGCCCTTTACCAATAATGAAGTGTGGTTTGATCCTGAAAAAAAGATGGGTGTAGGAGTAAGTAAATTAGGAACATCATCGGCTGTTGCTGTGGGGGCATATGCCTATGCCCTGCAGAAGCTTGATTCTTAGTCATCATCTGACCTCTTATACATATCAATATCAATATATTCTCTAGTGATATAGCTTTCGGTTTTATTATCGTAGACCATAATCTTGGCTGATAACTGAATTCTTAATAGATCCTGATAACGCAAAATGGTAGCGGATAAGTTCTGGGTTTCTGATCCTAGGTTAATGTAATAGGTGTCGCTGTAAGTTCCGGTAATATTCATATTGAAACGGTTCACAATACCTGTCAATACCCTGATCCCATTGGTTGATGTACCGGTAATTTGAAGATATGCTTCCAGTCCTTCTTCATAAATATCATTATCGTTATGCACATACTGTCCCACGCCATCGTAATGACCAATGATATCATTCAATGTGCAATCGGCACACCACACCCATTCTTCCGTATCCTTTTTACACGATGTCAAAGCCACAACACATGTCAGTATGATGATCAGATGCTTCATGATACAAAGATCGTATTTATCTTGCGTGTGACATAAATGAGTTTGGGCATAACATGAAATTTTCATTATAGGACATACAATAATTCAATCCTTGCCCAGTGATAGGGATCAGCCAGATCAAAATAGAAATTGCCCGGGTAAAAAATCTCATACAACAGATGTCCTGTAAGATGTTTATTAATTTTAAAATTTAGTTGGGCGGTGATCAGATCCCCGCGAACTTTGCCGTTGCCGCTCAGGAATTCGGTTTGTAAAGTTTGTTCCATTGCCAAAAGCTTGAAGTAACTTAATTTAACCGAAAGCTTATTGTCCAATTGATAGCGACCCTGAATATTCGGTGCCAATATATTCGACCAATATGCGATACGGCCTTGGTTTTCTTTCAGGCTGGTATAAATATAGGATTCGCTCCACTTTGGCCATCTTGCAAATAATGGTTCCCACGCTTCATATTTATCAGTGGAGGTCCTATCTCCGCTAAGGAGAAAAGCACCTATAGAAATGTCATTTGGTAACTCAAATTTTGATTCCTTGTAAAAATGGGTCAGGTATGCGTGTCCACTATAGGCAGCTCGGGTTTCTTCACCGATGTTGCCGGTTTGATAAGCCCCTTCCACAGTGAAACTGAACTGAGGGTTAAAATGAAGCCTGAACCTACTTCCGAAAGTATGTATGTCCGATTTGGGTACCAATTGTGTGCCGTCATCAGCTATGGATTTAAAGATGTAATAGAGATCAATCTCTGATTCTTTCAGCCGGCCCTGAAAATACATGGCGACTGCTTTTTCTGATTGCTCTATAAGCTGGTATGAATGATCTCCCTGGAAAATGGGATCGATATCTTTACCATTGATAACCGGTAGCAGCTCGTCCTCTTTTGGTTGATAGGCAATAAAGCTTGTGATTTTATGCTTTGCGTTTAGATCCAGATCGTAACGAATGGCGTTGAAATACGCTGAACGGCTTCCATCAACAGGATGTCCGTCCCAAATCACGAAACCTTCTCCCAGAAAAATATTCTGCCGGCCAAATGTGATGCTTCCACGGAGGAATTCTTGTGAACTGTATCGGATGTAGAGCTGGTCAAAGAAGACCTCATTCCAATGAAATGTAGCAGTGGAGGGGGTGAAATAATGTCTGAATTCATGAGTGAATTTGAGGTGAAAGATTAATGAATGATTTGGCTCCCACTCCAGGCCTGCCGAGGTACGGTGCCTTGTAAAATGCTGGTTCATATCACCGTTTTTATTCAGGTCAATGGCATTGTCCCAACCAACCATACGAAAACGCTCAGAAAATGTAAATTTAACTTTATCAAAGGGTTTACCGTCTGACTTTGCTCCAGCCAGAATAAGCAGACAAAACAAAAATATATACCGCCAGACTCTCATAATCTCAGCTTCCAATTCATTCTTAATACTTGTCTTTTATGGCAAGTTCGATATAGCTCACCAAAGGGTTTATCAGCAGGGAAACGATCATCCCAATGGTACCAGCCTGTGGTGAGGGCATCCCGCCAATATACAGGATTAGACAAGTGAATAAACCTGCGATGCCTGAGGAAAGCCCCCCAAGCCGTGTAACCTTTTTATTGAACAAGCCCCAAACAAAGGGACCAAGAAAAAATGCCCCGATGGCACCCCAGCTCACACCCAATATGGCTACGATGGAATCGAGATTTACCCAAGCCAACAATACTGAAACGAGTACAAAAAATGCACTCATAAAACGCATAAGTGCAGTAAGGGCAATATCTGAGGTTTTTTTATTTATGAATCCTGCATACAGATCTTTGGCAAAGGAAGAACTGGAAATCAAGACCAGGGCAGCAAGCGTCGACATGGATGCAGAAAGTATGAGCAATAGTATCAATACCGACAATGCTTCCGGAATTACATTTGTAAGCAATTCAGGCATCAGTCGGTCAGCTATGGGCTGGCCATTTATAAAAGCATCCGGTGAGGATGTGGGAGAAATAAAAATTCTTGTTGTGGAGCCAATAAAATAAGCCACGCCACCAATCAGAACAGCGAAGAAAGTCGAGGCAATCATGCCAATTTTTACTGATTTTCTGTCGCGTATGGCATAAAACTTCTGTATAAGTTGAGGCATGGCAAAAGGAGCAATACTGGTAAGAAATACCAAGGAAAACAATGGCCAGAAACCCGGCGGACCAATAGCAGCCACCAGTTTTGGATGAATGGCATGCAACGAAGCTGAAATGGCTGATAATCCACTGCCTTCTTTTACCGTGCTGAAATAGAGTACAATCACGCCTGCAGTCATGATTATTCCGAATACAAGATCAATACGTGTCATGGATTTATAACCTCCCAATACCAGGTAGATTGCAGTTAAAATTCCCATAAAAAGCAGGGCATAATGGTATGCTATTCCAAATGTTGTTGTGAACAAGTAGGATAAACCCATAAAGACGGCTGCAGAGTAGGGGACCATAAACACAAAGATCACTATAGCAGATAACAGTTTGAATTCAGGGCTTTTATATCTTTTCTCAAGAAATTCACTAAGTGTACTGACCTGATATTCAACTGACATTTTTTTGATCCGCCATCCAAATACTGCCCACACTCCCAAAACACCGACAAATGCATTGAAAAATGCAACCCACAGGCCTGAAAAACCAAAATTCCAACCGATCTGTCCTGCAAATCCAATGAATAATACTGCTGAAAAGTAAGCTGTTCCATATGAAAAAGCCGACATCCATGGCCCTATATTGCCCCCTCCCAAAAAAAAATCGTTAAATGATTTGGTTTTTCTAAGTGCTAATAAGCCCACTACAACTATCATGATTGCGTATAAGGCTACCACAACTATCTTAATTGTCATGAAACTTAAATTTGGTTTGTAATTGTTGGAACAAGCGCAAATGTATGGCTTTTTGGTTGTTTAGGATGGGATAAAAAAAGTTATCTTGTGATGTCAAACTATCGTGTGTTGTCATTAATATTTGATCCATTTTCCGGTATGGATCTGACCGTTCTCTCTTTGAATCTGATAAATATAAACCCCTTTTGGAAGATGAGATATATCGATTTCATTGCTTCTTACTAATTTATTTATCAATACTTTACCAAAGATATCCATCATTGTAAGGCGGTTGACACCATTACTTCCTTGAATCCGTATATTTCCCCGGCCTGGATTAGGCCAAAGGTCAATATATTGGTTTTGATTCTCTGCAATTGAGGTGGGTTGACCCAAAAGCGTAAAAGGATTTTCGGTAATTGTTATAACGGTATCATTTTCAGTTTGCACTACCAGTTTTAAATAGCAGTTGTCCGAGGCTTTATCATGAACAATCCATTGGTGACTGCCATTGTTTGGGATATTTTCGGCAATAATATCCCAGGGGCCTTGCATCCCGTAGGCTGATAAATAAAGGCTTACTGTAGATGTTTCATTTTGTGGTACTTGGGAAGCCCATTTTATAAAGCGCATTGAACCGGGATGGAAGCGTTCATATCCTTTTGGGTATAGAGGTCTGATCCAAAGCGAATCAGCAGTGGCATCGTTGGCATATACATAAAGGTAATTTTTACTGCTGATCCAGGTACCTTCCTGTGTAACCAGAACGATATCAGGATATCCATTGTTGGTGAAGTCACCACC
>RRYU01000113.1_pt1 | contig 13442 bp, 11 predicted proteins | sample 2162651 | NCBI WGS metagenome assembly RRYU01 (sample SAMN10267283, study PRJNA491782) | microbial mat metagenome | isolation source: biomat in the production well | place: Japan: Minami-Kanto gas field, natural gas well KTG3 | collected 2017-06 | reverse complement strand
CCCTCCTGGTAAAACCGCTCCTCGTCGGGGTCGAGTTCCTTGAGCAGGCGCAAGAATTCGCCGGCGTGAACCTTCTCCTCGTCAGCAATGTCGATCAGAACTTGCTGTGCCAGCACGTTGTCGGTTGATTCGGCAAGCTGCTGGTAGAGTTGAATGGCTTCGTACTCGGCAGCAACCATGAAGCGGATCGCCCGTACCAGCTCGGCATGAGTTAGCATGCGGTCATGTTTGAGAACACTGAAAGGGTGGCCAAAATCAGGCATGAAATTCCTCCTTGTCAAGTAACGGTTATCTAGGAGACTGTCGGGCTATCCATGAACCGGCTGCAAATTCGGCTGTCTGGCCCATATCCCAGCTCTCTTTTGGCCCATGGCTACGGCGATGGGCCTGCAAACGAGCTGAACTCTGTTCTCAAGCAACCAAATTTTCGCTTCGGACCGTATCGTCCGACAGTCTCCTGGCGAACGACGAAAAGCGCCGGCGAGCCTGTTTAGGCCCGGCTCCTATTATAACTTAACATTTGCCGATTGCCAGTCCAGCCCCTTTCCCGGGGCCTGCTTCTTTCAGCGCAGACTTTCGATGAGCCGGATTAATCAGGATCCTTTGCGCCAAAATGTTTTGCACAGAGCACATTACTGGCGGGTTTCCAGCAGATTAAAGGTCACGGTTTCGCCTCCGCTCAGAGTGTGTTCTTCTTGGTTAAATGCGACTTTGATCGGATCCACATGACATTGTCGGCCGGCGAGCGTCATCTTTTCCCTGGTGATGCTCAAATCGATTGCTTGTCCCCGGTAGCGCACCCGGATAAACAGATTATCGATTTCCCGTGGCAGGCAGGGGTTGAGGCGCAGCACTCCGCCCCGGGTTTCGATGCCGGTGCTGCCGCGCTGGATCAGGTCGACGGTCCCAGCCATGGCGCCCAGATGAATCCCTTCCGGCGTCGTGCCGCCCTGAATATCGTCGATATCGGAGCGCAGCGCCATGTTGAACAGCTCCCAGCTGGCTTCACGATTGGAACGGGCCAGCACCCAGGAATGCACGACCTGGCTCAGGGTCGAGCCGTGGGAGGTTCGCTCGATATAATAATCGATGTTTTTGGGAATGGTCTCGTATGCAAACGGATAACCAAGCCGCTGGAAAATTTCACCCAGCTCTTCGGCCGAAAAGAGATAGAACAGCATCAGGACATCGGCCTGTTTGGAGCACTTGTAGTTGTTGGGGCTGTCCCCTGCCGCTTCCAGCACCCGATCCAGCCGGATCACGTCGCCATATTTCTCCCGATAGAACGACCAGTCCAGCTCCGCCAGCTGATCGTAGCCCTCAAACTGGCTGATGATGTCGTCGTCATGAAAAATCAACCGCATGCTGCGGCTGATATGATCCCATTTTTGGAGTTCAGCTTCGGTCAGACCGAGGCTTTCGTTCAACTCCCGGCGGCGGTCGTCCGGCAGAATATTCAAGACGTCGTGGGCGCAGATCAGCACCCAGACCGCCATGATGTTGGTGTAGGCATTATTATCCAGGCCGGGCTGATCGGCTCCTGGGTAGGCATCGTGATATTCATCCGGGCCCATCACGCCGAGAATTTCAAACCGGCCGATTTCCTTGTTCCAGCGGGCCATGCTTGCCCAGAAGCGGGCAATTTCCAGGATGATTTCGGCCCCGTAAAAGGCGAGGTATTCCATGTCGCCGGTGACCTGGTAATACTGCCACACATTATAGGCGATGGCCGCGTTGACGTGCCGCTGCAGGCGCGAGTTGTCGGGCAGCCAATTGCCCGATTTGGGGTTGAGGTGAAACTTCTGGCTCTCTTCGCGACCGTTGCTGCCGCTCTGCCAGGGGAACATGGCGCCCTGATAACCGGCGGCCCGGGCCAGTGCCCGAGCCTCGGGCAAACGACGAGAGCGGTAGTGCAGCAGTGTGCGGGTGATCTCGGGCAGGCGCAGGTTGAGCAGCGGGAAGATGAACAGCTCATCCCAGAAGATGTGGCCCCGGTACGCTTCGCCATGCCAGCCCCTGGCCGGCACCCCGATGTCAAGGTCCATGGCATGGAGGGAGACGCTCTGCAGGAGGTGGAAGATGTGCAGGCGCAAAATCATCCGTGTCCTTTCCACGCCGTTCTTTTCTTCGATTTTAATGTCAAATCGATCCCAGAGCTGATTCCATCGCCAGGTTTGTTCCTGCAGCAGAGCGTCGAAATCACCAATCCGTTGAACCGTCTTGCGCGCCTCCAGACCACATTCGGCAATCGCCTCGTCGCGCGATGTGAAGAGGGTGACGATTTTTTCGATCCTGATCTCCCGGTTTTGATCGACCTGAACCCGGCTGTGTTGAGCGATGTAATCCTCTTCTTGTTCGAGCTGACGATCCTGTTTCTCGCCGGCATCGTCGACGGTGATGCGGGTGCGGGCCGCCATGGCGATTTCGATGCGTGATTGGCAGGTTCGCATCTTCAGGAAGATGCTTTCCGCATCGACCTGTTCAGCCCGTATCGGTTCCAGGTGCCGGTTCGACAGATCCCGGTAACGTTCCACGTTATTGTTGATGACCCGCCCGTCGAGGGAGCTGCACAGTTCGATTTCGCCGGCCCAGTCCTCTGCCACGAGATTTGAACAAAGCGCGGCGACGTGACGATTGCCCATATGCACCAGGCGTCGCTGGTCAAGACGGGTGGTCCGGCCCTGCTCATCGCGAAAACGTACTTTGCGGCGCAGAAAGCCGCGCTTGAGATCAAGCTCCTGGCGGAACTCGATAATTTTAACCTGGCGCAGATCGAACCAGTCTCCCCCCTCGATCCGGAAGGTCAGTCCCAGCCAGTTCGGCAGGTTGACCAGGTCCTCATTTTCAATCGTCTGGCCGGCGATATCGGTAGTCAGGCGGTTGTAACCGCCGGCCAGATAGGTTCCCGGGTAATGAGTACCGTCGTCGGTCGCTTCGGGTGCGGCCCCCCGGCTGCAGAAATAGCCGTTGCCGACGGTACAGAGGGCTTCGCGCAGAGCCTCCTCTTCAGGCTCATAGTGATCGTATATGAGCGACCAGCTATTCATGATTCATCCTGTTGAACTTTCAGGTGATCACACAGTTTCTGCAGGAAAATCCGTACTTCGTCCGTATTTTCCAGCGCATAACGGGCATGGGTCGGACGCGGCTCGTCGCGCACCAGCAGGCCGATGCCGTGTTCTTCAATTTCCCGCAAGGCGTCTTCATCGGTGAGGTCGTCACCGAGATAGATCGGCACCACATCGGCTTGATCCAGCTCGAGTTTTCGCAGCAGCCAGGTGAGGGCCTTGCCCTTGTCCCAGTCGATGTCGGGTCGCAATTCAAAGATCATCTTGCCGCCCGTTTTGCGCAGACCGTCACTCTGCGCGAGGATCTCGTCGACCGCCGATTCCACGGCGGCCCGCTGCTTATCGGCCACCCGCCGGAAATGGACGGCGATGGCAAACTTCTTGCGCTCGATCTGAGCCCCATTGATCGGGTCGAGGCGTTTGTGCAGGGCGTCTTCTGCCTCCTTCAGGGCCGGCAGGAAATCGCGCCCCTGCTCGAATTCGATATGCTTGCCGGCCGGACCGGCGATATCGAAGCCGTGGCTGCCGGCATAGTAAATTCCCGTGACGTCGGCCAGTTTTTCAACATCCCGGCGATCGCGGCCGCTCACAATCGCAACCGTGCAATATTTGGCCAGGCTCTGCACCGTTTGCCGCATTCCGGCGGAAATCTTTGCCATCTCGGGGCGTTCGACGATGGGGGTCAGGGTCCCGTCGTAGTCGAGAAAAACCGCTACGTGCTTGTTCTGGAGCTGGCGGGTCAGGTCATTGAAGCGGCTGAGAGCCGAGGGCAGATCGCCCGTCGTTTTGCCCGGCGCAGCTCCTTTGATGCCGACTTCGGCCAGGTCCTGCACCACGACGTCGGCATAGCGCGCCAGTTCCTCTCGCTGTTCAGCCCGGTCGACGCCGATCACCAGGCCGAAGCCGCCGGCTCGGCCGGCCTGCACCCCTGACTGGGCGTCTTCGACCACCACCGCGCGTGCCGGTATCGCGCCAAGTTGTTCGGCTGCAGCCAGAAAGACATCCGGGGCGGGCTTGCCGGGGATGCCCAGCTCCTCGGCATCGAGACCATCCACCCGGGCGTCGAACAGCTCTTCCACGCCGGCCGATTGCAACACCTGACGGGCGTTTTTGCTGGCCGAAATGATGGCTGTTTTGATGCCCGCTTCTTTCAGCTGTTTAATCAGCGACACCGTGCTGTCGTAGCTTTTGGCCCCCTTCTCCTGCAGCTGTTGCTGAAAATAGCCGTTCTTGCGATTGCCGAGGCCACGGACAGTCTCCTTTTCCGGGCCATCGTCCTGGTGTCCTTCCGGCAGTTCGATGCCCCGCGACTTGAGAAAGTCGCGGACCCCGTCGTAACGTGGTTTGCCGTCGACGTAGCGCGTATAGTCCTGTTCGACGCTGAATGGTTCATAGTGGTCCCCGCTGCGTTCGGCTTGCTCAGCCAGGTAGTTGTCGAACATTTTTTTCCAGGCGGCCGCATGCACATGGGCCGTCCGGGTGACCACGCCGTCCATGTCGAAAATCACGGCATCGAATTCCTGCGATGAAATGCTGCATCGATAATGAGTCATGACTCCCTTTCCTGGTGCGTGTATCCAACCTGTCGGATTCTTTTGCTCAGCCTGGTCCGCAGCGTTGTGGCACAGCAGCCGGGCAGCCGTTGTCAATCGCTACCCTTTTGAGAATAACAATCATCAGCCGTCCGTCAAGTTCTATGACAGCCGCGTTTCAAAGCCCGGCAAGCCCAGATTAAGATGAGTCAGAAGAGAAAAGACATTGCAGAAGGTCACGCATTCTGTCTGGTTTTTTTGCGACGATCCAGCTTCTTAGTCAACGGCACCGCATGTGGGCTGCTGTTGTTTGCTGGAAGTTAAGGGACAACGTTGGACGCAGGCAATGGCTGCAGTCCACATGCTTTCACTTATGCGCTATATAGTTACGTTCTCTCAGTCACTTGGCCCGTTAGCCTTCATCGCGGTCAGTTGAGGTGAGCGCCTCAAAGCCGGAAATCACATCGAACAGTTCCTCGGAAATCGTATTCTGGCGCAATGTGTGGTACTGCCGGGTCAAATTCTCCTTGGTCTCTTCGATGTTTTTTTCGGCCCGTTGCATTGAAGCCAGGCGGGCGGCATTCTCGGCCGCCATGGAGGCGGCAAAGGCGCGAAACAGGGCGACGAACAGATATTCGCCGATCAGCGCCCCGAACAGTTCCTGCCAGGGCAGGGTATAGAAAGGGATCTGGCGACCCTGCCACTGCCGCCCGCCCAGATCGGTCAGCCACTTGCGATCGGGCGGCAACAAATTGACCCGATGCTGACGGTAGGAAGAACCTCCGGCCGGATGGTTGTGAAACAGAATTAACCGCAGCTCGCCCTCTTTGTCCCGCATCTCGACCAGGTGCAGAAGGATTTGCTGGACCTTGGCCGAAATCCCTTCGGCCGAAGAGGGCAGGGTGAAAAACCGCTCGACCTGGCCGACAGCATCCTCCATCAAGCCATGGGCTTTGGCTCCGGCGACCCAGGACAGCAGACGACCCTGCCCGGTCTCCATTTCCTTGCGGGCGATCTGCAGGAATTCGATGATGCTCTCGTTGAAACGACCGGCCATACCTTGATCGGAACCGAAGACCATGATCAGCGTGGTGCGCGGTTCTGGCTGACGACCCACCAGCGGGTGGGTGCGCAGCGCCGCTCGCAAGCCCATTTCCACCGACTGGAAATATTCATCCAGCGAACGGGTCGCATCCTCGTACTGGCGGATGCTGACCGCTGCCAGTGATTTCATGGTCCGCACTACGGTGTGCAGATCATCGGCACTCTTGAGCTTGCGTTCCATGTCCTGCAGGGTTTGCATCCGCTGGGCCCTCTTTTTCAGTCCTGTTCTTCCTTCAGGCCGGCGACAGCCTCTTCGGCGGTCTGCCGCAGGATTTCGAAATCCTCATCGCTTAATGTTTCACCGGCCTCGATCTTTTCTGCCAGCTGGCCGAGGTGACGCATCTCCTGCCGTACACGGGATTCCGCTTCCGCCAGCCGGTCTTCCGGGACCGGATCGAAAACACCTTCATTGACAGCGAGCAACACGACGATCTGTTCCGCCGCAGTCAGCGGGGCATATTGCGGTTGTTTCAGCACTGAGCGCACACGCTGGCCTCTGGCCAGGGTTTTGCGGGTGTCCTCGTCGAGCCGGGTGCCGAAACGGGAGAAAGCCTCGAGTTCTTCGAACTGCGAATAGGTCAGACGTAGGTCGCCGGCAACCGCGCGATAGGCGGGGAATTGGGTCTTGCCGCCGACCCGCGACACCGATTTGCCGATGTCGATGGCTGGCAGAATACCTTTGCGGAACAGTCCGGGCGAAAGATAGATCTGTCCGTCGGTGATGGAAATCAGGTTGGTCGGGATGTAGGCCGAGATGTTCTGCGCCTCGGTTTCGATGATCGGCAGGGCGGTCAGTGACCCGCCGCCCAGTTCGTCGCGCAGATGGGTCGAGCGCTCGAGCAGGCGCGAGTGGATGTAGAAAATGTCACCGGGAAAGGCTTCACGGCCGGGAGGCCGCCGCAGCAGCAGCGAAAGTTCGCGATAGGCCCGGGCGTGCTGGGTGAGATCGTCATAGACCACCAGCACGTCCTCGCCCTGTTCCATGAAATATTCACCTATGGTGGTGGCGGCATAGGGTGCGATGAAACGCAGGCCCGGCGCGTCGTCACCCTCGACCGTTACCACCGTCGTGTACTCCATGGCGCCGCGTTCCTCCAAATCAGCTACAACTCGGGCGACGCTGGAAGCGCGCTGGCCGATGGCGCAGTAGATACAAAGGACCCCTTTGCCCTTCTGGTTGATGATGGTGTCGACCACGATGGCGGTTTTGCCGGTCTGGCGGTCGCCGAGGATCAGTTCGCGCTGGCCGCGGCCGATCGGGATCAGGGCATCGATCGCCTTGAGACCGGTCATCAGAGGAACGGTCACCGGGGCACGGTCCATGATGTCCGGTGCCGGTCGCTCCACCGCACGGCGCTCGCGAAAATGCAGCCGGCCTTTGCTGTCACGCACCCGGCCGCTGGGATCGATGACGCGGCCGATCAGCTCCTCGCCCACCGGCACATCCAGGACGCGACCGGTGCGGTGCACCTCGTCGCCTGAACCGAGGTGAGCGTAATCGCCGAGCATGACCACGCCGATCTCGCGGGTGCTGATATTGAAAGCCAGGCCGAGACTGTCGCCGGGAAAGGCGAGCAGTTCTTCGCCCTGAACCTCAGCCAGCCCCCGGACCCGGGCGATACCTTTGCCGACATAACTCACCCGACCAATGATGCGGGGCTCCAGCCGGGGCGTATAGTCCTCGAGACTCTGTTCAAGGGTCGAAAATATGTCGTCCAGCCAGCGGTCTGACCGGGAACGCGGTTCAGTCATAAGGGTGTGTTTTATCCCTTTTCTGCTGCGGCCGTATCATCGTCAGCAGTTTCCGTTTCGCTCGATTTATCAGTGTGCTGCCGGCTTTTTTCTTCGAACAGCGGCAGCACCTGGGCTTCCAGCTCATCCAGATAACCGGCGATGTTCCAGGAAACCCTGACGCTGCCGGCGCTGACTTCAATCCCCAGCGGCTGCTCCTGGTCCACCTGGTAGGCGACTTCGGCGTCTTTGGCGCACAACTTGTGCAGGGCTGTCGTGAGCTTGCGCTTCATGCCGGCTTCGAGCTCGAAAGTGGATCGAACCGTGATTTCGTCCTGTCGGGCCGCGCGTGAGAGACGGTCCCGCAGATCCTGATCGAGGTCTTGCATGCGTTCGAGCAGGACGGTTGCCAGCCGATTGTTCAGAGATTCGTCGGCCAGATCCTGCAGGGCACGCTGGACCAAGCGCAGAATATTCTGGCTGGTGCGTTTTTTCAGGCCACGGGCAAAGTCGGCTTTTTCCTTGTCGAGCGATTGCAGCCAGCTCTGACGCTTGTCTGCGGCCTGGCTGCGCGCTTGTTCAATCAGCTCTTGCCGGCGTTCTTGCGCCTCTTCTTCCGCCTGCTCCATCTTTGCCGCGCTCTGCTGTTCGATCTCTTCCTGCTTGCGGCGGAACTCATCGATCTGCTGCTGCGCCTTGGCGCGTTGATCTGCGGCATCCTGCAGGCGGCTGGTGATTTTCTCCTCCCGTTCATCCATGTGCTTGACGATCGGCTGGTAGAGAAACCGTTTGAGCAGATAGACCAGGATCAGAAAGTTGACGATCTGGGCGCCAACCGTGAACCAATCGATGAACATTTCAGCCTCCGCCGGCTTGGCTCAGGAAATAGTTCCAGAACGGATTGGCGAAGATCAGAATCATTGACACCACAAATGCATAGATCGCGGTCGATTCGACCATGGCCAGACCGACGAACAAGGTCCGGGTGATGGTGTTGGTTTCATCGGGCTGCTGAGCCATGGCCGCCAGCGCCTGGGCGAGGGCACGCCCTTCACCGAGAGCCGGGCCGATGGCACCGATGGCGATGCACAGACCACTGGTGATGATGGACGCCACTGCGACCCAACCGAGACTATCCATGAGCGGATCCTCCTTTGTTGTTTTGCTCCTGTTGGCGGGTTTTCTCCTCCTGGTCCTGGTGTGCCCTGGCGGCGGCCGCCAGGTAGACGGCGGCCAGCACGGCAAAAATGTAGGCCTGGATCACTCCGGTGATCAGACCGAGGATATTCATCAGAACCGGAAAAAACAGGGGCGCGAGCGACAGCAGGATGGCGGCGATCATGGCCCCGCTCATCATGTTGCCGAACAGGCGCACAGCCAGGGCGAGAGTGCGCGAAAGCTCCCCCATGAGATTGAAGGGGAGCATAAACGGCGATGGTTGGATATAAAGCTTGAGATAACCGATTAACCCGCGCCGGCGGATGCCCCAGATTGGAATGGCGACGAAGACGCAGATGGCCAGAGCGGCCGTGGTCGACAGCGAACCGGTCGGCGCGCGGTAGCCGGGGACCACGGAGAGGATATTAGGCAGCAGGATGAAGAGAAACAGGGTGCCGATAAACGGTAGAAATTCGTCAACCGGTTTCAGCCCCATGTCGCCGATCTGGTTGCGGATATTGCTGACCACCACTTCCAGCAGGTTCTGCCCGCGACCCATGTTTTCGTCGGAGGTCAGACGCAGGGTAATAAGGGCTGAAACCCCGGCCAGCAGAATGATATTGAGCCAGGTCACGACAATGGTGGCGTTGAGCTTGATGAAAGCATGCTGCCAGTAGATGAAGGCATCGGGAGAGATTTCCATAAATTTCCTGTCCAACCATGGTTGATGATTGATTCAATTACAGTCTTGCCGTCCTATCTGGTTGCTGACGGAACCTTGCCCTTCGCCCGGGTCAGCACCGCCCGGGTGATCAGCAAGCCGGCCATAGCGACCGCCATCGCCTGCCAGCCCCAAGGCGTCAGGCTGTAGAAGGCCGCCAGGGTCACCGCCAGGCGCAGCCCAAAACTGCCGATGAGCAGCAGCTGTGGATTGCTGCTCGACGGAATGCGGGTCACCGTCAGCCACAGGCCGCCAAAATAAAAGAGACCAATGGCGCTGCCGGCCAGCAGGGCGATCGCCATCTGCCATAGTTCAGGTTTCATCATCTTTTGCATCCTTTCCCGCAGCTTCCCGCCGGTCGTGGGGGAATTGCTCCGCGATGCCCTGCCGTTCGCGCGAGATCCAGAACCAGGCATTGAAGCAGCCGACGCCGACGCCGATCACCAGCATCATCAGGGTCCAGGAATATCGGCTCTCGAAACGGGCATCGATCCAGACCCCCAGGGCGATGGCGACCAGCGCCGGTATGGCCACCGACCAGCCGACCAGGCCGAACATGCCGAGTCCGAACCAAACGCCCTGGTCGCCCTGTCTTCGAGCGCGCAGCTTGCGCTTCTGGGTCTGCCTGACCTTGCGCCGGAATTCTGCCTGCGAGTCGGAATTTTCGGGGCGTTCCGTCATAATCGTTCCTGTCTTCACTTCAGTCCGCATCGTCCGACCGGCTCCTGGATCTATATCTGCATGAAGCGCCGCAGAAAATCGGATTCCAGCCTGGCAACCGCGGTCTTGACCTGGCGTTCCTGCTCGTCGAGTTCAGCAAAATGCTCCTCCACCACCTCCATCAGCTCCTCCAGCGGTGCGTCACTTACGGCGTTGCGCACAGAGACCCGCACTTCAGCACCATGTTTGATCAGAATTCCCCGGTCGATGGCAACGAAGCGCTCCTCACTCCCCCCGGTCGGCCGGTAGCCGAGCAGACCCGGCACCAGGGCGGAGACAAAGTCGATATGGTTGGGGCGCAGGCCGAAGGATCCGTTCAGGGCAGTGGCGGTCACGCTGACCGCCTCGGTCTCGAGAAAAATCCGGGTAGGTAAAAATATTTTCAGCTTCATGCCGCCTCGCCGTTATCGGCCGCCGGGTTCGATTTCTCCTCTGCAGTATCCGGGTGGTCCTTCTCCTGGTCCGCTTTTTCCTTCGCCTCGTCCACTCTGCCGATCATATACAGGGCTTTTTCCGAAAATTCGCTGAATTCATCATTAAGAATGCGCTCGCAGCCATCAAGGGCCTCTTCGAGGGAGACCGATTTGCCCGGTGTGCCGGTGAACTGCTCGGTCGTGAAGAAAGGCTGGGTCAGAAAGCGCTCGATGCGACGCGCACGGAAGACCGTTTTGCGGTCGTCGCGCGACAGCTCCTCCATGCCGAGCATGGCGATAATATCTTTAAGATCCTCGTAAGAGGCCAGGGTGCGGCGGATCTCCTGCGCGATGCGGTAATGACGCTCGCCCACCACCTGCGGCGTGAGCATCTTGGAGTTTGACTGGAGCGGGTCAACTGCCGGATAGAGGCCTTCGCTGGCGCGTTTGCGTGACAGCACGATCGAGGCCGACAGGTGTGAAAAGGTATGCACCGCAGCCGGATCGGTCAGGTCGTCGGCGGGCACGTAGACGGCCTGGATCGAAGTGATCGCGGCATGGGCCGAGTTGGTGATGCGCTCCTCCAGTTCCGACAGTTCCGAGGCCATGGTCGGCTGATAGCCGAGGCGTGAAGGCAGCATGCCGAGCAGCCCGGACAGCTCCATGCCCGCCTGAATAAAGCGGAAAATATTGTCGATCAGCAGCAGTACGTCCTGGCGACGGTCGTCGCGAAAATATTCCGCCATGGTCAGGGCGGTCAGGCCGACGCGGAAGCGGCAGCCGGGCGGCTCGTTCATCTGACCAAAAACCATGACCGTGTTGTCGAGCACCCCCGCATCCTGCATTTCGCGATAGAGTTCTTCGCCTTCGCGGCAGCGTTCACCGATACCGCAGAAGATCGACACCCCCTGGTGTTCGCCCACCATGTTGTGAATCAACTCGGTGATGAGCACGGTTTTGCCGACCCCGGCGCCACCGAACAGGCCCGCCTTGCCGCCGCGTTCCAGCGGCGAGAGAACATCGATCGCCTTGATGCCGGTGGTAAAGATTTCCGACTGGGTGGCGCGTTCGCTCAAGCCGGGCGCCTTGCGGTGGATGGAACGCCTTGCCTCGGCTTTGACCGATCCTTTCCGGTCGATGGTCTCGCCGAAAACATTGAACATCCGGCCAAGAATTTCAGTTCCGACCGGGGCCTGCAACGGCCCTCCGCTGTCCCGCACCGGGGAACCGATGGCGAGACCCCGGGTCGGGGTCAGGGCGTTGCCGCGCACGGTGCTGCCGTCCAGGTGCAGGGCGACCTCCAGCAGGATCTTTTCCTGGTCACCCGTGAACAGGAGATTATTGATCGCAGGCAGTCGGCCCGGGAAGCGGGCCTCGACGACGCTGCCGACAATGGAGGTGACGGTGCCGTAGGTTTTCTCAGGCGAAGTCATCATCAAAACCACTTATTGCTGCCTGGTGCCGCTGCCTGGCAATGGCTGTGGAAGGAATAGGACAGGTTCATAACCATAAACTTATCGTTTGCCGGAAGCTTGTCAAGGCAGGACCGGGTCTTGGTCAATTGGACCTTGCACAAAAAAACGGCTCCGCCAAGTTTGACAGAGGCTGTCTGGCTGATACAACGATTCAGAGAGGACTCACGGAAATCCTGGCATGGCTGCCGAAAAGCACGTTCTGATTTCGGCTAGACAGGTAGGATCGTCACGCGATTTCGCCAGGGAGCAGGCCTTGCAAGCAAGAGAAAGGACACTCTCATGACACTGGAAAAGATGGCAAAGAACTCCATGCGTTGGTTCGCTGAGCTGGACAATCAAGCTGTCGACCTGGTTGGCGGCAAGAATGCCTCTCTGGGCGAAATGATCGGCGCCCTCAAGGGGCAAGGCGTCAGGGTGCCCGATGGTTTCGCCACCACGGCAGAGGCCTATCGGCGCTATCTTGAGGAAAATGATCTGGCCGACAAGATCAGCGCGCGCCTGGACCAATACCGCAAAGGTGAAAAGTCGCTGCACCAGACGGGTGATTCCATTCGCCGCATGATCCGGCGCGGCAGCTGGCCCGACGACATAGCCATGACCATTCGTGACGCCTACCGCGAGCTCTGCCGGCGCAGAGGCGAGGAGGAGACCGACGTGGCGGTGCGCAGCAGCGCCACCGCCGAAGACCTGCCCAATGCCAGCTTCGCCGGCCAGCAGGAAACCTTCCTCAATATCACCGGAGAGGAGGAACTGCTCGATGCCTGCCGCAAATGCTACGCCTCATTGTTTACCGACCGCGCGATCAGCTACCGCGAAAACAAGGGATTTGACCATATGCAGGTGGCTCTGTCGGTTGGAGTGCAGCAGATGGTGCGCTCCGACAAGGCAGGCGCCGGCGTCATGTTCTCCATCGACACCGACAGCGGCTTTCCCGCCGTGGTGGTGATCGACGCTGCTTGGGGTCTGGGGGAGAACGTGGTGCAGGGGACTGTCACGCCGGACAATTACATCGTCTTCAAGCCACTGCTCGACAAGCGAGACCTCACACCCATCCTGCGCAAGAAGCTCGGCGGCAAGGAGAAAAAGATGATCTATGCCCGCGGCGCCGGGCATCCAACCCGCAACACCGAAACCTCTTCCAGCGAGCGTCACTCTTTTGTGCTGACGGATGAAGAGATCCTGCAGCTCGCGCGCTGGGCGGTGGTGATCGAACAGCACTACGGCCAGCCGATGGACATTGAGTGGGCCAAGGACGGCAACAGCGATGAGCTGTTTATCGTGCAGGCCAGGCCGGAAACCGTGCAGTCTCGCAAAGAAGCCGGCGTGCTCAAGACCTATGCCCTCAAGCAGCAGGGTGAGGTGCTGTTGAGCGGCCTGGCCATCGGTGAAGCGATCGCCGCCGGCAAGGCGCAGGTGATTAAAAGCGCCAGCGAAATTGATCGTTTCGAAGAGGGCGGCATCCTGGTCACCGGCATGACCGATCCTGACTGGGTGCCGATCATGAAGAAGGCCGCCGGCAT
>RRYU01002208.1_pt1 | contig 13455 bp, 6 predicted proteins | sample 2162651 | NCBI WGS metagenome assembly RRYU01 (sample SAMN10267283, study PRJNA491782) | microbial mat metagenome | isolation source: biomat in the production well | place: Japan: Minami-Kanto gas field, natural gas well KTG3 | collected 2017-06 | reverse complement strand
GTCGCTGATTGATCCGCCGCCTCTCAACTGGCACTTCAGTGTTGCACCGGAGCCGGGCTTGATCGCTTTCTTTCCTGGCCAGAGCCAGACCTTGGCGCTGGATCAGGATGTGCGCCTGATCTTCCGTACTCCGATGGATGTTGCGGGAGTGCAGGCGGGCTTGCAGATCGATCCGCCGGTAGGCGATCTCCAGGTTCAGGTAGATGAGACCGAGGTGCGTCTGCATGCGCAGTTTGCGCCTTCAACTACCTATACCGTCACGTTGAGTCCCGATCTTGCTGATCGAAGTGGGGAGTCACTGGGGATCACCAAGACGATGCAACTGCGCACGATGCCCGCCGATCCGCTGCTGCGCGCTCCGGCAGCCCGCGATCACCTGTTGGCGCTGCCGCTTGGTGAACGGGTGCAGTTTGATGTTGAGCGTATGAATATCTCGCAGTTGGATCTGAGCCTCTATCTGCTCGATCTGCCTACGCTGGTGCGGGCGATTAATCTGGAATCTGACCAGTGGCGCGATTTTGCCCCGGATCGCTATGACCAGACGTTGCTGCGACGCTGGCAGGTGGCATTGACTGATCCGCCCGATCAATTGGTGCGGAGTCCGATAGATCTTGCATTAGCTGATGCTAGCGCCTTGCCCCAGGGTTTCTACTACCTGCGCGTGCGTAGCCCTGAAGGTTCCCAACTCGATTTGCTGGTGCAGATCTCCAATCTGAGCCTCGATCTGCATGTGTCTGGTGCGCAACTGCGTGTCTGGGCTACCCACTCCACCACTGGCCTACCACTCCCCGATCAGCCGCTGCGATTCTATGTCGGTACTGCGCTGCTGGCGCGTGGCCAAACCGATGCTGATGGGGTGTGGGTGCTGCCGGAGTTGTCGTCTCCGTCGGCTAGATCTTACCTGGTGCTGGCTGAGGGCGAGCAACCAGCAGTGGTGCGAGCGCAGGCAGATCCTCCCGCATCCCAGATGATGCTCGCACTCGATCAGCCGCGCTACCATCCTGGTGATAGCTTGGCCTTGGCTGGGTTTGTGCGCTTCCCCCCAACGCACGATGCCGATTGCCGTATGCAGCTTGAGACCCCCGACGCGCTGCCGCTGGTGCAGGGGGTGTGCCGGGTGGAGCAGGGGAGTGTGCGGGGGAGTCTGGAGATTCCGCCCCTAGAGGAAGTTTCACTCTCTGCGTTGCAACTCCGGGTAGAGTGGGCCGGTCTGGTTGCGTATGTGCCAGTCAATCTGGATACCGATCCGCCCGCTGCACCGCCCCAGGTGCGCATGCACCTGCGTAGCCGTCTGTTGACGGTAGAAGAACGACCATACCTGGAACTCTTCAGTATGGATGGATCTGGACACCCGCTGCCCAATCAGCCGTTGAAGGTGACGGTCGCTCGTATCGGTGCGAGTAGCAGCGGGCCGCTCCTGATGCGCTCGTTGCGTACCGATTCCGAGGGGCGTGCCGAGTTGGAACTGGTGCAACTTCAGGCTGGGCACTACCGGGTCGTGGCCAGTTTGGGTGATGTTGAAGTGAGTACGCCACTCTGGGTGACGCGCCGGGGCTATAGTGGCTGGGCCAGTGCGCCTGATGAGGTGCTGGTGGTGACGGATCGGGAGCGATACCAACCCGGTGATATTGCGCGGATCATGGTTACTACACCCGTTCAGAACGCCTCGTTACTCCTCACATGGAGCCACGGCACACAGGTGGAGCACCAACTTCATGCGCTGCGGGCAGGAGAAATAGTGGAACTGGCGATCACCCCGCAGATGGCTCCGGCGCTCAACCTAGAGGCGCTACTCTCCGCCGGGGATACGCGCTGGTACGGGGCAGCCACCATCTTGGTTGCCTCCCCCGATCCCCCCGATCTAGGGCTGGCGGTGGCACCCGGCCCGTATGCCCCCGGCAGCACCACCACCATGAGTATCACCAACCCCATGGTGCGCGAGGTCTTGGTGACGCTGCACCCGGACGATACGCCCGATCTGGTGGATCAGTTTGGTATGTGGCAGGCAGGAGCCAGTGAGGCGGGCGCTTTGTACGCTGGAACGGGCTATCTGGTGGTACCAACTGCGGGCGAAGTGCAGATTGCGTTGCCTACGCAACGTGGGGAGTGGCGGGTGCAGATCTACGCGCTTCTGGCCAATGGTCAGATTATTACCGCAGCGACGACTCTGACCACCGAGCAGCCGCTCGATCTCCAGATCCATGCCCCGCCTGCGCTCAGGATGGGGGATGTGGCAGACGTAACGCTGCGTTTGCACAACACCACACCAATCAGTCAGCAGGTTGAAGTACGGTTACTCGTGCTTGGTGGCGAGTTAGCGGCGGAGAGTATGGCGCTGCACACCCTCACGCTTGAGGTAGGAGCCAGCGAAGAGCTTGTTTGGAGCATCACACCGCGCCAGGCGGCGCAGGTACTCAACCTACGCTACAGTCTGCGTGGCCCCCAGATCCGCGAACAGATCGGCCATACGATCACGATCCTTCCCCCAGGAGTGGATGGAGGCTGCGGTTCGCTCCCTGAGCTTGTCGAAGGGAGCGCATGCGGTGCTTGTTCGCATATTGTTTGCCAGCAGTATCATGCAACGTGGTCTGATCTGGAGACGGGGCAGCCGATCAGCATCGCCACCATGCGGATCGGCCAGGTAGTGGCGCTCGATCTGACCCTGATAGCGACTGAGCCACTGCCAGCCGGGCAGGTGCTGGTTGAACTACCCTCCGCGTTCAGCATCGAAACGCAGCATCTCCCACTGGGCTGGCAGACTGATGCACCTATTGGATCGAACCTATCGCTCTTCTACCCAGATCTGAATTCTGGTGTGTATCGTATACGTTTTGTACTGCGCGTGGCGCATACGGGGAGCTTTCGTGCAACCCCGTTTAGTGGGCCAATGATCGTGTTTGAGGAATAATGCGCCAACTCTGCCTCTTGCTGTTGCTCCTCCCATTACTCAGTGCGAGTTCTACCCTGCTGACACCCACGCCGCCACGTTTTCTGGCCACATTCCAGATAGACGAGATGCCGCCCAGTTTTGGTTTGAACAGCCACCTTGCCAGCCGCTACCCTGATCCGGCATCAATGGCGGCTCCGGCGCAGATGCTGAGTGACCTGGGGGTAACGTGGGTACGCGAGGATTTCCAGTGGCATCGGATTGAACCGCGTCCTGGCGAGTGGGACTGGACCTTCACCGATGTGGCGATCGATCTCCTGCATGAACGTGGCATTCATGTGTTGGGCGTGCTGGGGCCAAGTGTGGGGTGGGGCACGCCCGAACTGCACGACGGCACGGATGCGGTCTCTTACTACCCACCCGATCCTGACGCCTTTGATGCCTATGTACGGGCGGTGGTCGAGCGTTACCACCCATTGGTGCAGCACTGGGAGATCTGGAACGAGCCGGACTATGGCATCTTCTGGCGTCCGGAGCCAGATGTAGCGGCCTACAGCCACATGCTGATTCGCACTGCGGCCACGATTCGCTCGGTTGACCCCCACGCGCAGGTGGTGTTGGGTGGGATCAACCCCTTCGACACCGCCTTTTTGCGCGGGGTAGCCGAACATGGGGGCTGGGGCAGTTTTGATATTCTGGCTGTCCATCCCTATGTTGATCCCTATGGCCCGGAGGATGGTAATCTGATCAGTGCATTGGATGGAGTCCGCACAGTAGCTGCCGTCTATGGCTCGAAGCCGATCTGGGCCACCGAGGTGGGTTGGGCGAGTGGCCCTGGTGATCGTGATAGTGTGGGGATGACCGATGCTGAGGCGCAGGCCAGTTACCTGGTACGTTCGATGCTCATCCTGTGGCGGGCGGGGGTCGAGCGTATCTTCTGGTATAGTTTCAAGGATGATCCGCACAACCCCTACGGGTTGCTGCGGGCTGGATGGGGGCGCAGCGATCTGCGTGAACGTAAACCGGCCTATGCGGCGCTGCGCACGCTCAATCACCAATTGGCTGGTGCTCATTTGTTGAGTTGGCACACCCATGTTGATCATATTCCAATAATGAATATAGATACACTAAAACTATGGCGACGCACCAGCCAACCGAATGGCACGCTCCGTCTCGCCTCGGATACACCGGGAGTGGCGGTCATAGACTACCGTTTCACCACGCGCCAGAACGACTACCTCGTCTTTGAGCGGAGCGACCCGTTCCCGCTACCGGGTCAGCCCTACGGATTAGGGATCTGGGTAGATGGGGATGGCAGTGGCCACCGTCTAAAGCTGTGGGTGCGCGATGCCGAGGGTGAACGGCTACAATACCTGGTAGGAGTTGTGGCCGGGCCGGGTTGGCAATTCCTCTCTACCCCACTGGCGGGAGGGGTGGTGGTGAGTAACCGTCTGGCTGGTAGTGGCAACCAGCAGCTAGACTTCCCGATCAGCATCGAGGCGATTGTGCTGGAGGATCGTGAAGATCGCTATGTAGGGAGTGGCAGCATCCGTATTGGTGGCATGGAGGCCATCACCGACCCGCCGATCTATGATCTGCGCCTGCAACGTGGCGATCAGACCCTCACAGTACTCTGGGCACCTACAGAGCTACACTGGCCCATCAGGTGTGCGCAGATCCGCCGCATCATTGATCGTGATGGTATGGATGTTGCATTTAGCCCATGTACGGGGCGATCCGATCTGCACGTTGGGTCACTTCCTCACTACTTGACAATCGAACCAAACGCGCTACCTTGAATAGGAGATACTCTCTTCAAGGGGAAGGCACATATCTATGAACGAAACCATACCCAGTGACGCCGAGATTGAAGCCGATAGCGAAGACCTCTCCCCATTGCCTGATGATCGTATTGGTGCGTTTAGCTCCTACACTCTCGCGGCTGATCTGCTCAAGTTGCACGAGATCTTTGTTGGCTATGTTGAGCGCATACCGAATGATGCCTGGATTAGGCGCACTGAACGGCGGCCTTCGGGTTGGACTCTTCTGGAGACCTTAGCCCATCTGGATGCGATTGCGACCATCTTCAATCTGAGCATCGAGCAGGTATTGGCTAATCAGCCTATTCAGATTGCTGGGTTCACTACCCGCCATGATCTGCGGGCGCTCAATCGGCGGGCGATTGATGAGCGGATGACGTTGGGGTATAGCGCATTGAGCGAGTCGTTCCTGGATTCACTGCGCCACACGGCTCGTCTGACTTCAGCGATGAGCCATACTCAACTGTCTACCACTATTGAACACCCCTACTTTAGTAGCCGCCCGACAATGGCAGAACTGATCGGAACCTCCCTCGTACATGCGGGGATGGTACATGCGGCCCAACTTGCCGTTGGGGCGCGCATGCAACCGATCTGGAACCTCTACGATCCCGGAATGATGCGCCGCCAACTGACTCGTGCCTTCCATATGGTGGGTCTGGCCTACTGGCCGGAGCGCGGTGGGAACCTGCATGCCACACTGGTCTTTCAGATTGATGGCCAGGGCGGTGGGCGCTGGTTTGTGCGTATTGACCCAAGTGGTGGTGAAGGCCGCCTGGGGCGGGTGCGCACTGCCGATGTTACCCTCACCTTTGCGAGTGCCGATCTCCTCTGCCGGGTGGTCACGATGCAAACCGAGGTTTGGCCGCTCTTCTTGATACGCAAACTCCATGTTCGGGGTAATCTGATCTTAGCAGCGCGGATGTCGCGGCTCTTCATCCTTACCTAACGCCTATCCTCGATCAGTTGTTGGCGCTCCTCGGCCGTGATCAGGCTGAAGCTGCCATCCCGGTTGGCGTATACCATCTCTTCGTCCTTGACGCGCACAATCAGGTCGGGGATGCGATCTCCATTCATGTCGTCGAGGCGCAGAATAACTGGGGTGAGATCTTCGCCGGAGCCAAACAGGTATGGCCCTGGTAATGAGCGAGTCTTGGTCGAATCTCCGCCGGGGATCTCAAGGATCACGACTTGACGATCAAGATTCATCGCTATCAGGTGGGTCGGGGCACTGCGCTCCTCAGGCCGCCCGACATTGGCCGTTAGGTGGAAGGTGCGTGGCCGTCCGTAGCGCAGATCATCCACCAACACCTGCCCCCAACTGACAAGGCCACTCAGAATGACGTAGATGGCCAAGATGGCTAAGATCCCGGTGATGATGTAGGCGACTGAGTTGACGTTCCCCTGCGGGACGCTGAGGGTGACCCGACGTTCGGCATGTAGTTCACGGCTAGTGACGGCCATGGCGCTCCTCCGTCTTGATGGGATTTGGCTCTTTTGTGCGTAACGCTTATTTGTTCGGAAGTATAGCAGCAATCGAGCATCGCGTCAAGAACGGATTTTCGCTAATGCACCGTCTCCTCTGCCAAGCGTTGCAACTCGGCGAGCCGGTTGAGTGCCTCTAGCGGGGTCAGATCGTTGATCTTCAGCCGCCGTAGGTATTCGATCACCGGGTTGGGGGCGAGATCGAAGAGCGAGAGTTGTCCGTTGCGGGGTGGTGGGGTGAGGGTTGGGGTTGATACAGGTGCGGGTTGGTCGTGTCGGTTGGCTTCAAGTTCGGTGAGTAGCTCGCTGGCACGCTGAATGACCGGGCGGGGAATGCCGGCCAGTTCGGCGACATGAATGCCGTAGGATCGGTCTGCACCGCCCTCGCGTAGTTGGTGCAGAAAGACGACATGTTCGCCCTGTTCGATGGCGGCCATGTGGAAGTTGCGTACCCTCGCTAGGCTCTCTTCGAGTGCGGTCAGTTCGTGGTAGTGGGTGGCAAAGAGGGTGCGGCATTGCAGTTGTGGCTCGTTGTGGATGTATTCTACGACGGCACGCGCAATCGCCATGCCATCATAGGTGCTCGTGCCGCGTCCCACCTCGTCCAGAATGATGAGGCTGCGCCGACTACTCTGCACCAAGAGTGCGGCGGTTTCGGTCATCTCGACCATAAAGGTGCTCTGGCCCGTGGCAATGTCGTCTTGTGCGCCGATGCGCGTGAAGATGCGATCTACCAACCCGACCTCGGCGGCCTCCGCTGGTACGAACGCGCCGATCTGGGCGAGCAGCACGATCAGGGCAACTTGGCGCATCACGGTGCTCTTGCCCGACATGTTCGGCCCGGTGATGATCAGTACCTGCTCGTTCTCGCTATCTATGAGGGTGTCGTTGGCTACGAAGGTTTCGGGGATCATCTGCTCGACGACCGGGTGCCGCCCGCCACGGATCTGGAGTCGGGTGCTCATGTTCAGGCTCGGCCGGGTGTAGCGCCCGCGTACCGCTACTTCAGCTAACGCGGCAACCACATCCAACTGCGCCAGGATGCGCGCTACTTCTCGTAATCGCTCGGTGTGACGCCCGATCTCTTCACATAGGCGCGCAAATGCCTCGCGCTCCATTTCAACAAGTTGCAGTTTGGCGCGATCTATGACCTGCTCGTACTCTTTGAGTTCCTCTGTTACATATCGCTCGGCTGCTACCAGGGTCTGTTTGCGCTGGTAGTCCTTGGGGATGAGTTTCTCATCGGTGGTGCGCGAGACCTCAATGTAGTAACCGAAGACGCTGTTATACCCCACCTTGAGCGAACGTATGCCGGTGCGGTCACGCTCACGCCCTTCGAGGCGATCAATGAACTCCTGGGCATGGCGGCTGGCGCGCACGAGGGCATCAATGCGCGGCTCGAAGCCGGGTCGTAGCACCCGCCGGGGTCGCTCGCCACCCTCTTCCCCCCCGCGCAGGTAGTTGGAACTGCCCAGCAGCGCCGGGGGATCGTCATCCAATGCCCGTTCAAGCAGTGCCGCGATGTCGTTGCAGGTGTCAAGTATGTGCGGGGCTTCTTCTTCGCCCCTGGGTGTATCGTCCGCGAAGAGATCTTCTTCTTCGGCTGGCTGGCTAGGCGCTTGGGGTATAGTGCGGCTCGGCTCTGGGATCATCGCTGCTAATTGCCCACCCGCAGCCACAATGACCTCAGGCAGGGCGCGCAGCGCAGTACGTAGTTGCACCATGTCACGCGGGGTGGCGACGGTCACTCCCTGGGCGACCCGGTTGACGGCGCGTTCCATGTCGCCTACTTGGCCCAAGGCTTGGCGCAACTCGGCACGCAGGAGCGTCGCTTCAACACAGGCCGCTATCGCTTCTTGGCGCGCCAGCAGCGGTTCGAGTTCCAGTAGCGGCTGGTTGAGCCAACGGCGTAGCAGGCGCGCCCCCATCGGCGTGCGGGTGCGGTCGAGAATGTTGATCAGCGCGGTCTTGCTGGTGGCCGAGCTACTCTCTAATAGCTCCAAATTGCGCCGTGTCTGCGGGTCGAGGAACATGAAGCTGCTGGTGGTATAGACGCGCAGTTGATTGATCTGGTTGGCATGGTGGCGCTGCGTCTGGTGGACATATTGCAACAGCGCCCCGGCAGCGCGGGTGGCCAACGGACGCCCATCGAGGCCGAAGGCGGCCAACGATTGTACCCGCAGTTGGCGGGTAAGCGTCTCCTGGGCGGTCTGGATGTCCCATCGCCAGCTTGGCCATGCCGTGACGTGGCCCTTCGTCCAGCGGGCCTCACTATCTTGATCGAGGCGGCGGGCGACGCGCTCGTGGGGCAGCAGCAGATCGCGTTCATCCTTGGTGAGCGGGGCCAGATCCTGGGTGAGCCGTGCCTCCGCCGGGGCGAGGTCAGCCACGCGCAGATACGGGTCATCGGGGACGAGTACCTCGGCCACTTGGAGGCGGGCGAGTTCGCCCTGGAGTTGCGCCGCTGCCCGTTCGCCACTGAACTCAATCGCCGCGAATTCGCCGGTACTCAGTTCGGCGTAGGCTAACCCGATCTGGCCACCTTCGACAATCGCCGCCGCCAGGTAGGTATTGCTGGTGGCCGTGAGCATCGAGGGATCAACCACCGTACCAGGGGTGATGACGCGCACGATCTCACGATGCACCATCTTACGTTCCATCTCGCCCGGTACGGTCTGTTGCAGACCCGCCGCGAAGATAGACTTGGGGCGCGTATCACTGCGCGAGGCTTCGGTCTCGCTGAGTTGCTCGGCAATTGCCACCCGGTAGCCACGTGCTACCAGATCATTGACATAACGTTCGACGGCATGGTAGGGCATGCCGGCCATAGGCGTAAAGAGCTTCTGTTCTTCTTTGGGGCGGCCTTTATCAACCGCAAAATCCTTGCGGGTTAGGGTGACATCAAGGAGTTCGGCGATCAGCTTGGCATCATCATCGAAGGTCTCGTAGAAGTCACCAAAGCGGAAGAGCAGGATCGCATCTTCAGCCTCGGCCTTGAGTTTGCGATACTGACGGTACCACTGGTGGATTTCAACCTTCGCCATGCTGCCTCCTAGAGCCATAAGGTGGGTATTTGAGGAAGGAATATCGCGTAGGGGCGCATTGTGATGCGCCCCCGCCCGTGCGCCCCAACCTATATCGGCGTCTCACGCGGGCGCATCACGACGCGCCCCTACGCAAACCTATAGGAGCGTCGGTTTCCATCTGGTCATTACACTATCTCAAGCGCGATTGTAGCACAACTCTACCGCACTACCACATATGAGCGCAGGCGATCAATCATTTCTGGTGCAGCGGCAATGAACGGTTCCCCCGTCGAGCGCCCATCGAGCAGCATTGTTGTCTCAACCCGTGGGCCGCTCAGTAGATGCACAACCCCGCCCGCAGCTTGCAGAATGGCCATCGCTGCGGCTATATCCCAGAGCTTCGCCTTTGCAATCACCGCTCCTAATGCACTCCCACGGGCAACATAGCAGATATCGCTGGCAATACTACTGAGTGAGCGGGTCTTGCCGGGGAAGCTGATCTCAAAAGTGCGATGCGCATAGGACGAGACCGCCAGCCAGTCGTTTTCGTGGAAGGTGTCGGTCGTGACCACATGGATCGGTTTCTCGTTCCAATACGCACCGCCTTCTCCATCCGTCCAGTAGTAGTCGTTAAGGAGCGGCAGATAGACCACCCCCAGGTAGGGTGTGCCAGCACGCATCAGGCCAATCGAGACGCACCAGAGGGGCAGCCCTGAGACGAAGGCTCCCGTGCCGTCTATCGGATCAATAGACCAGACATACTCGCGGTCAATCTCACCAACCCCATGTTCTTCGCCCATAATCCCATGCTCAGGGTATCGCTGCATGATACGGTCGCGGAGCATTTGCTCAATCTCAACATCGGCCTCTGTTACCCAGCTCTGGTCGGCTTTGAGTTCGCGTCCTACGTTGTTAAAGTAGCGATTGGCTATCTCCCCGCCTTCTTGTGCCCACATGCGTACTTCAGCAATATCTACGTTGCTCACTCCCACCTCCTTGGCATGGCCTAGCGCGAGGGGTTTCTCGCTGCATTCATGTAGATCTATCATATCGCAGGTGGTCACAATTGAGTTAAACTATCTCCTTATCACGAGATCGCTGATCTCCAACCATTGCTCCTCTGGCGCATCCAACAAGCCCCACCCAAAGCGGCCATGGGGCGTCACCACCAGATACTGGTTGTCTACCCAGGCCACAAAACAGAGTGGCCCGCGTGGTGAGGGTACTCGATCTAGCAGTGCGACTCCATCCACCAACAGGCTGCTGAAGCGTTCCCCCCATACGATCTCATAGTCGTGCCACTCGGTCATGCTGGGCTGAACGAGCGCCTCGTGTACCCCCACGCACCGCTGGATTCCCGGCCAGAGCAGGCGGTAGCCCGCGTAGCTGCGCATCAGCGGCACTGCCAGTGGGGCCAAGGGCAGCAGTGCCAGTGCCTGGGGGCGCCCGGTGTCCATTGTCGCCGCCTTCCATCCATACCCTGGCACCCCTAGCGCCAGTTCCATCGCGGCGGGCGGCGAGGCGAAGAAGAACCAGAGCGTCTGGGGGAGTACGGGATGCGTCAGGTTGGGGTAGTTCCACAACCCGAACCCGGCTGTGCCGCGTAGCGCGTGGGCCGGGTGCGAGAAGCGCGCCCGCAGGCTGATGCGCAGTGGCGGCCTGCGCGGCAGGTGTAGCCCGCGCAGGCGATAATCGTGGATCTGGGCGTCGCTGTAGTAACGCGCCGTGACGTTACGGGTGGTCATGCGCAGCCCCGCCGGACTGGCCGCCACCCGCCCCTCCCCCGCCTCGTAGATGCCCCAGGGGGCATGGCAGGCTAGAATGTCACGGATCGTGTTCATTCAGCGCGCACGATGCCCATGCGTACCGTCCCTTCTCCCAACTCCACTGTCTCTACATGTGCCTCGGCATGCGCTGCCCCCACCACGAGGCTCGTGGCGAGTGTCTCGCTGCCCACATACTCGCCCCATACCGCCAGGGTTTGGCGGAGCATCTCGCCGGTGGCTGCGTCGCTCGCCTCCAGACTCAGGCTGATGCGATCCGAGATCGCTAACCCCGCCTGCTTGCGCGCATCCTGTACGCTGCGCACCAGATCGCGTGCCGCCCCTTCCATGCGTAATTCGTCCGTCACGCTGGTGTTGAGCGCCACCAGCATGCCATCCGCATCGGCGACCGCGTAGCCCTCTGGGGCGCTGCTCTCGACCAGTAGCTCTTCGGGGAGGATGCTCAACTCCTGGTCATCCACGTTCAGCACCACGGGCTGCCCGGCCTCCACGGCGTGGGCTGCGGCACGGGCGGCGCTGCCATCGAGCGCCTTGAGCGCCGCTGTCAGCGCGGGTACCTGCTTGCCATACTTCTTGCCCACGAGGCGCAGGTTGGGCTTGAAGCGGTATTCGACAATCTCCGATCCGGCTTCCAGGTAGCGCACCGCTTTGACGTTCAGTTCGTCGCGCAGATCCGACTCGAAGCGCCGCACGCCCTCGGTAGCTGCTGGGGTCTGGCCACGCACCCACAATTCGCTCAGGGGCTGGCGCACCTTCAGGTTGGCGCTCTTACGCGCCGCACGCCCCAGCGAGACCGCTGCCAACAGCGCCTCGGTATCGGCGACGAGTTGGTCATCGAGGAGCGCGGCATCCACCTGTGGCCACGCTGCCAAGTGGACGCTCTCGGCAGCATCGGGCTGGCCGCTGCTCAGGTTGCGGTAGATCGCCTCGGCCATAAAGGGCGCGAAGGGCGACATCAGCTTGGAGACGGTGAGCAGCGCGGTGTAGAGCGTCTGGTAGGCGGCCTGCTTATCCGCATCGGTCTCGCTCTTCCAGAAGCGCCGCCGGTTGCGCCGTACATACCAGTTGGAAAGCTCGTCTACAAAATGCTCGATGGCGCGTCCCGCCGGGTAGACCTCATACTCTTCCAGGCTGGCGGTAACATCGCGCACCAGGCCATTGAGCCGCGCCAAGGCCCAGCGGTCAATCGGTTGGAGTTCCACACTCTCCGCCATCCCCGGCTGCCAGCCATCCAGATTGGCGTAGGTGACAAAGAAGCTGTAGGTATTCCAGAGCGTCAGCATGAACTTGCGCAGACTCTCATTCACCAGCGCACCACTGAAGCGGCGCGGGTTGCCGGGAGGGGCAGCGGTGAAGAGATACCAGCGCAGCGCATCCACCCCATACTGCGTGATCACCTCCTGGGGCGTGATCACATTGCCCCGGCTCTTACTCATCTTCTGGCCCTGTTCATCCAGAATGTGGCCCAGACAGATCACATTATTGAAGGCCGGGCGGTCGAAGAGCAGCGTACTGACGGCGTGCAGCGTGTAGAACCAACCCCGCGTCTGATCCACCGCCTCGCAGATATAGTCGGCGGGATGCGCGGCCTCAAAGACCTCCTGGTTCTCGAAGGGGTAGTGCCACTGCGCCACCGGCATCGAGCCACTATCGTACCAACAGTCGGCCACATCAGGGATGCGGCGCATGGTACCGTGCTGCGGGTCTTCCCAGGTCAGGTCATCCACGTAGGGGCGGTGCAGATCGAGATCCTGGAGCGAGCGCCCCACCTTCTGCTCCAACTCTTCGAGTGAGCCGATACACTCCATGTGGTTCCCATCGGCACTGACCCAGATCGGCAGCGGGGTACCCCAGTATCGCTCGCGGCTGATCGCCCAGTCAATGTTGTTCTCCAGCCAATTGCCGAAGCGGCCATCGCGGATATGCTCCGGCACCCAATGGATCTGCTGGTTATTGGCCACCAGATCGGGCTTAAAGGCGGTCGTCTTGATATACCACGAACGCTTGGCATAGAAGAGCAGCGGCGAGTCACAGCGCCAGCAGAAGGGGTAGTAGTGGCGCACGCGCCCACTCTTCAGCAACAGCCCGCGCTCGCGCAGGTTGCGGGTGATGTCGGGATCGGCATGCTTGAAGAACTTACCCGCAAAGCCCAACTCGGCAAACTCCGGCATCACCATGCCATTCAGATCAACCGAGAAGAGCGTCGGCAGGCCGTGCTTCTTCCCCACCTCCAAGTCACCGTATGCCGGAGCAATATGCACGATGCCGGTACCATCATCGAGCGACACCATCTCATCGGCAATGACGCGGTAGGCCGTCTCAAGATCGACCGTATCCCCCGCACCGGGCACCCCCGTAAAGAGCTTCTCGTAGCGCAACCCCACCAGATCATTGCCCTTGAAGGTGCGCAGAACGGTATACTCCTCACCCAACACGGAGTTCAGCAGCGCCTC
>RRYU01004008.1_pt1 | contig 13461 bp, 13 predicted proteins | sample 2162651 | NCBI WGS metagenome assembly RRYU01 (sample SAMN10267283, study PRJNA491782) | microbial mat metagenome | isolation source: biomat in the production well | place: Japan: Minami-Kanto gas field, natural gas well KTG3 | collected 2017-06 | reverse complement strand
TCAAACAAAAGACTTGTAAGAATAGAGGAACTGAAGTTAAGGCTGGATGAGAGTGAGAATAGTCTAAAAGAAAAAATTACTAAATTATTGGACATTCCATTGACTGATCTGGAATATTTTGTTGTTTCAAAAAAAGCAATAGATTCTAGAAATAAAAACAAAATATTTTTTGTTTATACGGTTGATGTCTTGATAAAAAATTTGGAAAAACTATTGTCAAAAATCAATACAGCAAAAAATGATTTTAAAAAGACCATAGAAAGACATAAAATAAAAGAACATACTCCCTTCAAATATCAGATTAATAAATCCAAGGAAAAAATAAGACGACCAGTGGTTGTTGGCTCTGGTCCAGCTGGTATTTTTTGTGCTCTTGTTTTGGCTTCTGCAGGCTTGAGGCCAATTGTTTTAGAAAGAGGAGAGGGGGTTAAAAAGAGAGTTGATGATGTAAATGATTTTTTTAAAAGTGGTAAACTAAATCCAAATTCAAATGTTCAATTTGGAGAAGGAGGGGCGGGAACTTTTTCCGATGGGAAATTATACACCCTAGTAAATGACCCTCGTTCCAAGTTCGTTTTTGAGGAACTGCTTTTAGCTGGAGCCCCATCTAGCATTTCTTATGATGCCAACCCTCACATAGGAACAGATAAATTAAGAGAAGTGGTTGTAAATATCAGAAAAAAAATTGAAAATCTGGGTGGTGAACTTGAATTCAATTCTTGTTTAACAGAGATAATAAAAGATGGAGATAAGATTAAATCTATTAAAGTTAATGATAGCAAAATAATAGAGGTAGATAATTTGGTCTTAGCTCTAGGACATTCTGCTCGTGATACTTATGAAATGCTTTATGAAAAAGGCCTTTCTATTTCTGCCAAGCCTTTTTCTATTGGATTGCGGATAGAGCATAAGGCTGGGATGATTAATAGAGCCCAATATGGAAAATATTTTAATCATCCAAAATTACCAACAGCTAGGTATAAATTAGTTGCTCACTTACCAGACAACAGGTCTGTTTATACTTTTTGTATGTGTCCCGGTGGTTACGTAGTGGCCGCTTCTTCTGAACCTGGAAAACTAGTTGTCAATGGAATGAGTGAATATGCACAGGATAATGAAAATTCTAATAGTGCAATCTTGGTTAATGTTTTTCCAGATGATTTTGGTTCTGACCATCCCTTGGCTGGAATAGAATTTCAGAGAAAGTGGGAAGAAAAAGCTTTTCAGCTTGGAGGTGAAAATTATAATGCTCCGATACAGCTTCTGGGAGATTTTCTTAGTTGTAAAAAAAGTAAAAAAATAGGAGATATAAAGCCTAGTTATGGACCAGGTGTAAAACTCTCAAATCTAAATGAAGTCTTGCCGAGCTTTGTTGTAGAGAGCATTAGAAAAGCCATCCCTTTACTTGATAGAAAAATAAAAGGTTTTTCTTGCCCTGAGGCTATATTAACTGGAGTTGAAACTAGAAGTTCATCACCACTTAGAATTTTTCGGAATGAGAATTTTGAATCAAGCATAGAGGGGATTTATCCGGCAGGGGAAGGATCCGGATATGCTGGAGGAATAACCTCTTCAGCTATTGACGGGATCAAAGTAGCAGAAGCAATATTAAAGAATAAGATAAAATAAAAAACAGACTATATGATAGTCTGTTTTTTTATGTTAAAAATGCTATTACGCTTTTTTAATATTGACAGCAGCTTTCCCTTTTTGGGTCTCTTCAATTTCAAAAGTTAGAGTATCACCTTCTCTGAGTTCATTGAAGTTAACATCTACTAAATTATTGGCGTGGAAAAAAAGATCTCCAGCTCCGTCTTCTTGAGTGATAAAACCAAAGTATTTATCAGTCAGTTTTTTGATTGTTCCTTGCATGTTAATGTAAAGATAAAATTAATTAAAAATATAAAAGGAGAAATTTAATTTATCTCTACACTTTTAATATTTGCTACCCCGAAGGGCTGTTAGTTTTAAACCAACAACTTAATAATAGCACAAATAGTTTTATTTGTCTATAGGCAAAGGCAAATATTGCAAAAATCAGAAATATCTGACTTTTGAGGCTCAATAACAAGGCTAAAAGGTCTTTTTCATATTGACTAATTTGTGTTTAAAAGATAGTATTTTACTATATTATTAAGAAAAAATATATGAAAAATAACCTTATATTAAGCCCCTCAAAGACAAAAAAGAAGTTAAAGGGTTTGAACTATTATAGTAATTTGATTTCTTCTTTAATTTTATTTTCGGAAGCTAACCCAAAGTTTGCTCTTTTGATGTATTCTTTGCTTTTGCCTTTTAAGGGAAAATATATTGAGAGTAATTTTAAAATTAATAATGAAGGAGTTTTCTTTTTGCCGAATTCTCTCTCAAGTGCCGAGAGAAGACTAGAGTGGATTATTGGTCAAGCAGAGACAAAAAACAACTTAGAAATTTTAAGACCACTTTTGGGGTGGGCGCATGTCTATGAAAAAGAAATGCCAAAAAATATTGTTGTTGGGATAATTGGGATGGCAATCCCAGGACCGACCCTTGGGCTTATTAAAAAGAAGAATCCTATGTCATTTCTAATAAATAAAAAAGCACTAAAAAACAATCTTCTTATAAAAGAAATAGCCCAGGCTGGAGTAGGGTTGGTTTCGGATATTATCAAAGAAACAAAAGATTTAAATAAACTTGATCCTGATGTTTATGATTGGTTTTTTAGTGACAGAGAATTTTCTATTTACAAGACAAATTCAAAAAACTTAAATGAAGCTTATGATAGAGTTAAGGAAATGGGAGTCCCGGTGACTTGCATAAAAAAAGAAGGGGAGTTAATTGGCTTTGCCACCAGTCCAGTTCTTGGCACAGAATTCTTTTCTGATTTTGAGGAAATAGCAATTTAAATTAAAACCAATCCAATTTTTAAAAATCTTCTTATCAACCTTGAAATCATTGACAAAAAATAAATTTTGTGTGATTATTGAATATACTTTTAAAAAATAAATTTTATTTGTACTCACGGGGAGCTGTTATAATTGTTATATATAATGATTTGGAATTCTAAAACAAGGGAAAAGAATTCATAGCTCTAAAATTTTTACTTGAGCAAATATAGCAAATTATGACAACTTTCAAAGAACTTGGGTTAAGTCCCGAGATTATTAAAGGGCTTACAGACCTAGGTTTTACTGAGCCATCACCAATTCAGGGGAAAGCTATTCCTCATATAATGGACACTAAAAAAGATTTGGTGGCCCTAGCACAAACCGGAACAGGGAAAACGGCTGCTTTTAGTTTGCCAATTCTAAATCAAATTAGCGCAAACAATAAGGATTTGCAGGCGATAATTCTTTGTCCAACAAGAGAACTCTGCTTACAGATTTCTTCTGATATAAAAAATTACTCAAAATACTTAAAAGGTGTTTCTGTTACCCCTGTTTATGGCGGAGAAAGAATAGACATGCAGATAGGTTCTTTAAAAAGAGGAACAAATGTTGTTGTTGGGACACCAGGTCGTGTGCACGACTTAATAAGAAGAAAAGTTTTGAAACTGCAGGATATTAGATGGGTTGTCCTAGATGAAGCCGATGAAATGCTTGATATGGGATTTAAGGACGACTTAGATGCTATTTTAGAAACTACCCCAAAAACAAGGCAAACCTTGCTTTTTTCAGCTACTATGTCAAAAAGTGTTAGCAATATTGCTATGAAATATATGACAGATTCTTATGAGATAAGCATGGGAGAAAAAAACATTGGTGCCAAAAATGTTACTCATGAATACTACGTAGTTCAAGCTAGAGATAGATTTGAGGCTTTAAAGAGGATTCTTGATTCGCTTCCTGATGTTTATGGGATACTTTTTTGCAGAACCAGAAGGGAAACCCAAGAAATAGCCGACAAGCTAAAGCAAGCAAACTATGATACAGAAGCGCTTCACGGAGATATAGCACAAGCCACCAGAACAAAAATTATGGATAGATTCAAAAAAAGACACGTTCGTTTGCTTGTGGCAACTGACGTTGCTGCTCGCGGTATTGATGTGAATGACTTGACTCATGTTGTTAATTATAACTTGCCAGATCAAAATGAGTCATATACCCATAGAAGTGGCAGAACCGGCAGGGCTCAAAAGAGTGGAGTTTCTATTTCTATCATAGGACCTCGCGATTCCAGACGAATTACCGAGATTGAAAAGATTATTGGTAAACAGTTTGAACTTAAAAAAATCCCAAATGGTCAAGATATTTTTAAAAATCGTATGGACACTTTTGTTGCTCAAATAGAAAAAGAGGGAAATGAAGCAGTAATTGACGAAAAATATTTTAAAGACTTTATTGATAAATTAAATAAACTGAATAAGGAAGTATTGATAAAACATATTATTAATTTGAAATTTGGACATATTATTAATTCATATAAAAATTCAGTTGATATAAATACTGATTCCCGAGACTCTAAAACCAAGAGAGACATTACAAATAGTGTTGCCCTTAAAATAAACTTTGGAAAAAAGCAAGGACTTGACATAAAGGGAATTTTTGGTTTAATTAATTCTAATAGAGAATTAAAGGGAGTGGAAATTGGAAAGATTAGTTTGATGCCAGAATACTCTGTGTTTTTAGTAGAAAAAGAAAGGGCAACTGAGATAAAAGACAGCCTAGCAAAAACAAGGTATAGGGGAAAAAATATTAATGTAACAATTGTGGATGCTGCTTCAGTTGAAAAAACAAGTTATTCAAGAAATAAATTTGGCGGACAGAGAAGAGATGCTAAAAGAAGTGGCGGTTTCGGCGGTGGTTCATCAAACAGAAAAAGTAGAGGCAACTTTAGAAGATCAAAGTAGTTTTTAATACACAACGTTTTAAAAAGGAGGATGTCTTGAATAAGAAGTTAAAAACAATTAGGACTAGACATGTTTCAAGAAGAGCCCTAGAGAGATACGACGTTCATTTAACAAAGAGAGATCAAGAAAAAATAATCGGTAAAATACAAAGCAGAGACCAGGATGTTCGTTTTTTATTTAAACAGACAAATTCAAGGAGTCATTACGAAATTGATTATGAAGGAATGACATTTAGAGTTGTTTATAATAAAGTACACAAATGTATATTGACTGTATTGCCGACGAAAAAAAAATCATAAAAGCCGCTTTTTCAAAAGTGGCTTTTAAATTACTAAATAATTGCAAAAACTGTAACTTTTCTTATCTTTTTACGTATCATTAGGTATATAAATATATGAAAAATAATAACAAAAAATTAAATAGAAATCTGTGGACTGGAATGATTTATGTTCCAGCGTTTTTTGCTGTGTATTTTAGTTGGCCGGTTCTATTTTTTGTTATAAATATAAATTAACTTATTTTAACTTAAATTTTTGGAGCCGGTTCATGCCGGCTCTTTTTTTATGCTAATAAACTAAAAAGGAGAATTGTTATGAAAGTCAGTAAAAACAGTAATTTGTTAATATTCTCGCTCTTTGAAATTTTTCAAAATCCTTTGTTTTGGGCTCCAATAATTATCAGCTATATAATAAATGTAGGAGGAATGAGTTTGAGTGAATTGTATTTTATGGAAGCTGCTGTTTTGGGTCTTATGATTTTTACAGAAATTTATTCAAGTGCTTGGGCAGATCTTCTTGGGAGAAAAAAAATAATAGTGATAGGCGCTTTTTTGAATTTACTTGCTATAATAATATTTTCTTTTGCTAACAGCCCTCTTCATATATGGTTATCTAATATTTTTATAATGGTTGGCTTTTCCTTGATATCTGGGACTGATAGAGCAATGCTTGCAGACTACTTAAGTGAAAGGGGTGAGGGTGATAGGTATTTGGAAATTATTTCAATTATAAAATCTAGAGGATTTTTTGTGGCAACTTTTACTTCAATAATATCAGGATATTTGTATGCTATTAGTCCAAGACTGCCTATGTTTCTCTCAATCCCCGGAGTTCTATTTAGCTTTGTGATAGTATTTTTACTTATTGAAACAAAAAGAAGAGACAGAGCAACTCACAAAGAGAACTTTGATTTAATAAAAATAAGCTCTTTGTTTTTAGCGAATCATAAAAAGCTAAAGTGGATAATAGGGTTTTATATTCTTGCTGCAGTTTCAACCAAGATTTGGTTTTTCACCTTCAATCCATATTTTGAGTTAGTGGAATTATCGCCCGAATATTATGGATGGATTTTTGCAGTTTTGAATTTAACTGCTTGGTTTTTTACGAAAAATACTCACAAACTGAAAACAAAAATAGGGGAGCATGGAGTCCTTGTGTCCTTGGTTTTAGCCATGAGTCTCCCTCTTATATTTATGGGATTTTTCGTTTCCAAGGTATCTTTAAGTATGATAATTTTTAATAATTACGTAAGAGGCGTCTCAGAGCCCTTCATGTCAGATATGAAAAATAAATATTTGAGTCCAGAAAACAGAGCTACAGTATTGTCATTAGCCTCAAGCCTTAAAAGTGTTTTTGGGATGATATCACTATTTGTTTTTGGACTGGTCTTGAAAATATTTTCTTTGGGGGAAAGTATCCTGGGATTAGGCTTTCTGATGCTCTTTATTGGAATTGTTTTTTTAAAGAAATACAAAAAAGTATTTATTTGAATTTTCAGCCCCACTCTTCGTGGGGCTGTTTTTTTTAGATTTTTTATAGTAATATGATTATATGAAAAAAATAACAAGTAAGGATAATCCTGAAATCAAAAAACTTAAAAAACTCTCTCAAAAGAAATACAGGAAAGAATTTTTTTCTTTTTTGGTTGAGAATTTTGTAATTATAAAGGATTCTTTTTCGTCAGGATTTATAATGGAGAAGATTTTTTTGACAGAAGATTTTTTGAAGAACAATAGCGAGCAAATTGAAGTTTTTAAAAAAAGCATAGGTGAAGATGGTATTAATATTATTGATGAAAAAATAATCAAGTCAATTTCATCCCTAGAGTGTCCCACTGGAATTATTGCTGAATATAAAATAATTAAAAAAGAACCTAGCTTGGAGGGGATACAGATTTTTTTAAACGGCATTAGCGACCCAGGAAATCTAGGGACTATCTTTAGAACCTGTTTGGCCTTTGGATTTGAAAATATAGTTTGTGATAAGGCTTGCGTTGATATGTATAATCCTAAGACAATTTCAGCTGCTAAGGATTCTATTTTTAAACTCAATATTCAAGAAGGAGCTGATTTTTTTGCTTATTTTGAGGATTATAAAAATCTACCCATATTTATAGCCGAAGCCTCCTCAGGACGTGATATCTCTACAACTTCTTTCCCTGATAAACATATTTTAGTTTTTGGGAGCGAAAGCCATGGGGTGGACGAAGATATACTAAAAATAGCTGACGAAAAAATAAACATAAAGATAAGTAAAAACTTGGAATCATTAAATGTCTCCAGTGCCGTAGCTATTTTTCTTTACGAAATAAGCAAAGGAAAAAATAAATAATATGAATGATAGAGTTTGGGAAGAGGAGTATAAAAATCAATCAAAACTTGTCACGAAACATGACGAACCACAGGCTTTCTTTTTAAGATTTTTAAAGTTTTACAAAAAGAATGTAAATAAAAATCTAGAAGGACTAAAGGTTTACGACGCTGGTTGCGGGACGGGGAGGAATTCTATTCACCTCGCTCAAATGGGAGCAGATTGTACGGGGCGCGACATTTCTAGGTCGGCGATAAATCTCGCTAGTCAAAGAGCCTCTGAACTGGATTTGGAAATCAATTTTCAAGTCAGGGATATCGGAGAGAAAAATGATTTTGCAGATTCTTCTTTTGACCTTGTTCTTGACTTAACTAGTTCAAATTCATTGAATAACAAAAAAAGAGAAATTTTTTTGAGTGAAGTTTACAGAACAATGAAAAAAGGAGCTTGGTTATTTACAAGAACTCTTTGCCTGGATGGAGATAGAAATGCTAAAAATCTTTTAAAAAAATTTCCAGGAAAAGAGCTGGGAACTTATATAATGCCAGGCTTAGGCTTAACGGAAAAGGTTTTTTCAAAAGAGGAATTTGTAAAAGATTATTCGAAATATTTTTCTGTAAAAAAAATTATTAAGGAGAGCGGCTATACAAAATTTTCCAAACAAAGCTTTAAAAGAAATTTTATTTTAGCTTATATGCAAAAGAAATAATCTTGATTTTATAGTAAAACTGTAGTATTTTAGTTATATTACAATAAGCTAAATTTATGAAAGCAAGTGAATTGAGACAAAAATATTTAAACTTTTTTAAGGAAAGAGGCCATGTAGTCATTCCGAGTGCTTCGCTTTTGCCTGAAAATGACCCAACAACTCTTTTTACGGGCTCCGGTATGCAACCAATGGTCCCTTATCTGCTTGGAGAAAAACATCCAGAGGGTGTAAGAATAGTTGATTCTCAGAAATGTTTTAGGTCGGGTGATATAGATGATGTGGGGGACAATAGGCACACAACATTTTTTGAAATGCTTGGTAACTGGAGTTTGGGTGACTATTTTAAGGAAGAGCAGATTGATTGGATGTTTGAGTTTTTGGCTCAAGAATTAAAACTTGATCCGGAAAGATTGTATGTTTCTGTCTATAGAGGCAATGAAAAATATGGACTAGAAAAAGATGATGAGGCTGTAGCAATTTGGCAAAAAAACTTCAAGACAAAAAACATAGAAGCAAAAGCTGTTGACTTTGCCGAAAAAGATGGAATGCAGGGTGGGCGAATATTTTATTATCCTGAAAAAGAAAACTGGTGGAGTCGCGTTGGAGTACCCGAAAATATGCCTGTAGGTGAGCCTGGGGGACCGGATTCTGAGATGTTTTGGGATTTTGGGGTTGAGTTAAAATTACACGAAAACTCTGAATGGGCAGATGAACATTGTCATCCGGCTTGTGATTGTGGGAGATTTTTGGAAATCGGAAATAATGTTTTTATGCAATTTGTGAAGACCGAAGAGGGTTTTGAGCCACTTAAAAATCAAAATATAGATTTTGGTGGCGGTCTTGAAAGGCTTGCTGTTGCTGTAAATGATACACCTGATATATTTTTGTCAGATATTTTTGAAAATCTTAAAAAAAAAATAGAAGATGTTACGGGAAAAAAATATGGCGAAGACGAAGCCCAAACCAAGGCTTTTCGGGTGATAATGGACCATTTAAGGGGGGCAACTATGTTGATAGCCGATGGAGCGTCTCCGTCCAACAAAGATCAAGGTTATTTTACGAGAAGATTAATAAGAAGAGCTGTCCGTTTCGCTTATGATCTTGATGTGAATTACAATTTCACTCACGAAGTGGCCAACGTAGTTATTGACGAGTATCAGGGCTATTATACCGATCTTGAGAATAAAAGAGATGTAATTATTTCAGAAATTAGTAGAGAGGAAGAAAAATTTAGAAAAACTCTGGAAAATGGTTTGAAGGAATTTAATAAATGGATTGAAAAAAATCCAAACACAAAAGTAATTGAAGGGGATTTTGCTTTCAAACTTTTTGCCACCTATGGTTTTCCTGTTGAGATGACAGTTGAGATGGCCTTGGATAAGGGGCTTTCTGTTGACATGGAAGAATTCAAAAAAGAGCTCAATTATCACCAAGAATTATCAAGAACTGCTAGCGCTGGTAAATTTAAGGGAGGTTTGGTTGATTCATCAGAAGAAACAACCAAGCTTCACACAGCCTCTCATCTTTTGCTAGAAGCTATGCGCAGAGTTTTAGGAAATCATGTTGAACAGAAAGGTAGTAATATCACTGCCGAACGTCTCCGTTTTGACTTTTCTCATCCAGAAAAACTAACAGAAGAGCAAAAACTAGAAATTGAAAAAATAGTTAACGAGCAAATAGAAAAAAAGCTTCCGGTTTCTTATGAAGAGATGACTCTTGAAGAGGCTAAGAAAAAAGGAGCTACCGGTGTTTTTGATTCTAAATATTCTGAAAGAGTAAAAGTTTATTCTATTGGAGTAGGAGATAATAATTTTTCAAAAGAAATATGTGGGGGTCCTCATGTTGATAATATTTCCAACTTAGGGAAATTTAAAATAAAAAAAGAAGAAAGTTCATCAGCTGGGGTTAGAAGAATTAAGGCAAATTTAGAATAATATTTGTTTAATTTTAGGTAAAAAAACTATAAACTAAGCTGTAGATCGTTTGGCGTTTATTATTGTTTACTATATACTTGACAAGAGATATAAATAGCTATATAATTACGAAAGAAATAAAAAATACGTTTTTAAATTAAAACTTACCAAGTAATTGGTAATCTTTTTAAATTTTGGCGATATTTAATTAATGGGAAAAGATAAAAACGAAAATTCAGCAAGCTCAAAAGATTTTATAGAAATGAGAGGAGAAATCCTTGAGCTTATGCCAGCAGGAACATTTAAAGTTCTTTTGGAAAATGACCATGAAATATTGGCTCATCTTTCTGGAAAAATGAGGATGTTCAAGATTAGATTGCTTCCTGGAGACAAGGTTAAGGTTCAAATTAGTCCATATGACCTAAGCAAGGGAAGGATTACGTTTAGACTGTAATTATTTTTTAATCCAAGAGTCTTGATAAACAAGACTAGATTTTTGAGAAATTATTAAAATTTTAATATGAAAGTTAGATCATCAGCGAAAAAAATTTGTAAAGATTGTAAGACTATTAGAAGAAATGGTCGTGTTTGGGTAATCTGTATTAATCCAAAACACAAACAAAGACAAGGATAATTATTAATAAAAGTAAATTAAACAATATTTAAAAATATGGCAGTAAGAATTTCAGGAATAACAATCCCAAATCACAAAAAAGTTGAAGTAGCTTTAACTTATATTTATGGTATTGGACCAGATAAATCTAAGAAAATATTGGAAAAACTGAAAATAAATCCAGACACCAGAGTTAAGGATATTCCAGAAGAAGATGCCAATAGATTGAGAACAGAGATTGAAAAGAATTATAAAGTAGAGGGAGATTTAAGAAGAGACGTTGCCAGTAATGTAAAAAGACTTAAGGAAATTGGTGCATATAGAGGATCAAGACATGCAAAAAACTTACCAGTAAGAGGTCAAAGAACAAAAACAAATTCCAGGACTGTAAGAGGGGGAAAAAGAGTTACAGTTGGTAGTGGTAAAAAACCAGCACCAGGAACAACCTAATAATTATAATATTTATAAATAAACTATGAGTGAAGATAATAAAACAGCAAAAATTCAAGACGAAGTAGAAGAAAAAGAAACAAAACTATCTACTGACGATGAAGCTGTTGAGACAAAAGACAAAGATCAATCAGGGAGTGAGATCAAGGGGCTTGAAGAGCTTCCCGAGGATATTAGATTGAAATTGGAGAAGAAAAAAGCCGAAAATGCAAAAAAAGCAAAAGTTAAAAAGAAGAAAAAGAAGGTAGCCAAAAAAATTACCATTGGAAAAGCTTTTGTAAAAGCTACTTACAACAACACTATTGTTACTTTGACTGACTTAAATGGAAATGTTATATCATGGGGTTCAGCCGGAGTAGCTGGATTTAAGGGGCCAAAGAAATCAACTCCATATGCAGCCCAAATCATTACCAGAATTGCCGTAGGAAAGGCTAGAGAAATGGGACTAGAAGAAGTTAGTGTTTTTGTAAAAGGTGTTGGCTCAGGAAGGGAATCAGCAGTTCGTGCTCTTAATTCAAACGGACTCAATGTTACCTCAATCAAAGACATTACACCGGTTCCTCATAATGGTTGCAGGGCAAGAAAACCAAGAAGAGTATAGTTATTATTTAAATGATAAAATATTATGGCTAAAAATTTAGATTCAAAATGTAAGCAATGCAGAAGAGCAGGAGAAAAGCTTTTTCTTAAGGGAGAGAGATGTAATACTGCTAAATGTGCTTTAGTAAAAAGAAATTATCCTCCAGGATTTCATGGACCAAAGAAGGGGAGAGGTAGATTGACAGAGTTTGCTACTCAATTAATTGAAAAGCAAAAGGCAAAATGGACATATCTTCTAATGGAAAAACAATTTAAGCTTACTTTTGAAAAAGCTCAAAAAAGACAAGGGAGTGCTGGTGATAATTTGTTTAAACTCCTGGAATTAAGGCTAGATAATGTTATATTTAGATTAGGTCTTGCTAGTTCTAGAGGGCAAGCTAGACAGCTTGTGAATCATGCTCACATTACTATTAATGACAAAAAGGTTAATATTCCATCATATTCACTAAAAACAGGTGATGTTATTAAAATAAATAAATCAAGTTTAAATAACAAATTTTTTAAAGAAGCTGAAGCTAGACTAAAAAATGCAGAAATTCCTGGTTGGCTAAATTTTGATATAAAAGCTATGGAGGCAAAGGTTTTGCATGAGCCTTCAAAAGAAGACATAAATACAAAGATAAATGCTCAGATGATTGTTGAGTTTTACTCAAAATAAATCACTCTAACATAATTATAAAATTCAAAAAATATGCAAAATATTGCTTTACCAAACAAAATTTCATTCAAAGAAGGTGATCAGGAAAACAGCGGACAGATTATTATTGAGCCTTGTTTCCCAGGTTATGGTATTACGATTGGTAATTCTTTGAGAAGAGTTTTACTGTCATCTTTGGATGGAGCAGCCGTAGTTGGAGTAAAGATAGAGGGAGTAGATCATGAATTCATGTCATTACCTAATGTTAAAGAAGATATTTTAGAAATATTGATGAATCTAAAAGAGTTGAGAATAAAAATGTTTTCAGATTCAGATGAAATAGTTAAATTAAACTTAAAGGCTGGTGGCAAAAAAGAAGTTAAAGCTTCTGATATTCAGGTTGATTCAAATGTAGAAATATTTAACAAAGATTTAAAGATTGCTACTTTGACTGATATGAAGGGTGGTTTAAATATGGAAATTTTTGTAAAAAGAGGGATTGGATATGAATCAGTAGAAATGAGAGAAGAAAAAAGAAACGAAATCGGATATTTAGAGCTAGACTCTATTTTCTCTCCAGTTTTGAATGTTGGAGTTGATATTGAAAATGTACGTGTCGGGAAAATGACTAACTGGGATAAACTAGTTTTAGATGTTTTAACAGATGGCACTGTATCTCCTTTTGAAGCATTTGAAAAAGCAAATAAGATATTAATTGAACAATTTACTTCTCTTACAGGCGAAAAGAAAGGAAAAGATTCAGAAAAAGAAGAAAAAAATGAAGAAGGCGAAAAAGAAGAAGAAAAAGAAGAGGAGTTAGAAGAAGAAAAAGAAGCTGAATCAAAAAAAAGAGGTAGACCAAAAAAATCTGAATAATATAATATAAATTTATGAGACACAGAAAAAAAGGTAAAATTTTAGATAGAAAAAAAGCTCCAAGAGAGGCGATGCTAAGAAATCTTGCTTCAAGTATTTTGATTTATGAAAAAGTGAAAACAACCGAAGCTAAGGCCAAAGCAGTTAAGCCTATGGTTGAGAAATTAATTACTGCTTCAAAGAATGGAGATCTAACAAGCAGAAGAAAGCTAATTGATGCTTTGCCTCAAAAGTTGGCTGTGAAAAA
>RRYU01009406.1_pt1 | contig 13462 bp, 11 predicted proteins | sample 2162651 | NCBI WGS metagenome assembly RRYU01 (sample SAMN10267283, study PRJNA491782) | microbial mat metagenome | isolation source: biomat in the production well | place: Japan: Minami-Kanto gas field, natural gas well KTG3 | collected 2017-06 | reverse complement strand
ACTTTGCCCTGCCTGGGCTTGCCCGCGGCCTCTCTCTGAGCAGGATTTTCAATACCGTGATCAACGGAGTTTCGCACCAGGTGAATCAATGGATCGGCCAATGCCTCGACCAGGTTTTTATCAAGATCGGTTTCTTCACCGATCAGCTGTAAATCGATTTCCTTGCTCAAATTCCGTGCCAGATCACGTACCAGGCGTGGAAAACGACCAAAGACTTTTTTGATCGGCTGCATCCGGGTTTTCATTACTGAAACCTGCAAATCTCCGGTCACGATATCCAGGTTGGCAATGGCTTTGACCATGTCCTCATCGGAGCCGGACTTAAGTCGCAAGGTTTGCAGCCGATTGCGCACCAGCACCAGCTCTCCCACCAGGTTCATAATTTCATCGAGCACCTGGGTATCGACCCGAACCGTACTTTCAGCCGCAGGTTTGGCTTTGGCGGACACAGGTTCGGGTGTGGGCGCCAATTTCGGTCGGCCATCGGCGACTCCTTGACTGGCTTCGGTGGCAGGCTTTACCGTCAAGGGAGGTGGTGTTGGCGGTATTGAATTATCAGTGGTCTCCTGGCTATCGCCAAAACGTCCTTTTCCATGTAACTGGTCGAGAAGTTGCTCGAATTCTTGTTCGGTAATCTCATCGGAACCGGCAGACGCAGAGTTATTTCCGGTCTCTGCATCAGCTTCCGTTTGGCCGATACTGTCGGCTTCGACCACGCCGGTAAACTGCCCCTTACCATGCAACTGATCCAGCAGCGCCTCAAATTCCTGCTCGGTTATCTCATCGGAGGAAGATGCGGCCACATTGGCATCATCTCCTGTTGCATTCAGTACGCTTTCCAGTTCTGACTCCGATAAGGCGGAGTCAGCATGCTCGACTGAATCGCTATCAACCACTCCTGTTTCCAGCAACATATCTTCAAAGGCACGCTCGACCGCATCAAGCCCGACGCCCGACTCAGTTTGATTGCTGTTTGCTCCTGTTTCAGAAATGTGAGTCTCTGAAGGCTCAATCGCGATGGTCACGCCCTGTTCCTGATCTGCAAAACGCTTCAATCTTGCCAACAGCTCCGCCTCAGCCGGATTCGGCATGATGCCGGCATTGACCGAAGCAAACATGTCCTGCAACGCATCCAGTGCTTTCAGGACCACATCCATAAGCTCAGCGGTAACTTTACGCTCGCCCTGCCTGAGCATGTTGAACACGTCCTCGGCCTTATGACAAAGCTCAACCAAAGGCCCTATGGACAAGAATCCGGCACCACCTTTTACCGTGTGAAAGGCACGAAAAATGGCATTGAGCAATTCATAATCATCCGGGGATTGTTCCAGCTGCACCAGTTGTTCTCCCAAAGAATCGATAATCTCCCCCGCTTCAATCAGGAAGTCTTGCAGGATTTCATCATCCGGATCGATTGCCATCGATAACCCTCCTTAAAAGCCCAAGCTGGACAACAAATCATCGACATCATCCTGAGTCTGAGCGACATCGGCTTTTTTGTCATCGAGACCAGGCACAACCGGACCGGGCAATTCCGGCTCGACCGATTCACTTTTGCCGATCTCCGCCTTACCTGCGGCACGAATCAAGTCCACCAAATTGTTTTCAACTTCCTCCACCAAACCAATAACACGCCGAATGACCTGCCCTGAAATGTCCTGAAAACTTTGCGCCATCAAAATTTCATCAAGTCCATCGCGCATGACCTGTAACGCCTGGGTACTTTCCTGAAAGTGATCGCTCAATTGCCGAGTCATGTTTTTGAACTCGTCGAATGGCATTTTCCGCTCCAGAAAACGCGCCCAATCGGTGGCCAATTCATTGGCATCCTGATTAACCTGATCGGCTATAGGCACCAATGCTTCAACAATATTCAATGTTTGATTGGCTGCCTGCTCGGTCATGGCAATGACATAATGCAAACGCTCCTTGGCATCGGGAATCTCTTGGCTGGTCAAAGCACCCAGCCTGGATTCCTGGGCAAAACCGGATAAGGTGTCGTGTAGCTGCCGGGTTAACCGACCCACCTCTTTGAACAGCTCGGTTTTATTGATTTTGCTGAAGTCGTCGATAATCTGGTCGGATCGTTCCCGATCATTGGTTTCCAAGGCCGCAACAAGCGCCCTCGCCATTGCGAGTTGGTCGGCTTCCGTCATAGCGTTTTTTTTATCATGGTGGAGTTCAGGATTCGATACGCTCAAAAATCTTGTCGATTTTTTCTTTCAGCGTCGCCGCAGTAAACGGTTTGATGATATAACCGTTGACGCCTGCCTGCGCTGCGGCAATGATCTGCTCCCGCTTGGCCTCAGCGGTCACCATCAACACCGGCAGATGGGCCAGATCGGGATCGGCGCGAACTGCTTTCAGCAAGTCGATACCGGTCATGCCGGGCATATTCCAATCAGTGATTAAAAAATCAATACCGCCTGCCTTGAGCTTAGGCAAAGCGGTTTTGCCATCATCCGCTTCTACCGTGTTGGTAAATCCCAGATCCCGCAAGAGATTTTTTATAATTCGTCGCATCGTGGAAAAGTCATCCACGACCAGAATTCTCATGTTGGTATCCAAATGTCCTCCGATCTATCTAAATAACTGGTTTTGAAATTCCGTGTATATCCACGAAAAAATAACACTAAACGTATTCTTTTACTTCCTCCTCTGTCTCAAACCGCCAATCTTCCAGCCTGGCTTTCAACCGGGTAAGCGCTTGATTGTTGATCTGACTGACTCGGGATTCACTGATATTGAGAACTTCGCCGATTTCCTTCAGGTTGAGTTCTTCTACATAATATAAAGACAATACCAAGCGCTCTCTCTCCGGTAGGGCGCTGATTGAATCTTTCAACGCGTTGTTAAACTGGCTTTTACTGAGTTGAGCCAAAGGCTCCTCGATCCTGGATTCGCGCTCTACCGAAGCCGGGTTGAGTTCTGCAACCGCCTCGAGACTGAGCGCCTTGCTGCTGGTTGAGTCCTGTAAAATACGATGATATTCGCGCAAGCTTATCCCTAAAAAGTCAGCCACATCCTGATCTTTGGCGTCGGCCCCGGTTTTCGCTTCGATTTGACGAATGGCCTCGGTTATTTCCCTGGTTTTACGGTGCACCGATCTCGGCGTCCAATCGTAACGTCGAACTTCGTCCAGCATGGCGCCGCGCACCCGAATGCCGGCATAAGTCTCAAAGCTCGCACCTTGACCGGCGTCATAATTCTTTTCCGCCTCGATCAGACCGAGCATACCTGCCTGAAGCAAATCTTCGATCCGCACCGAATTCGGTAAGCGTGCTAACAGATGATGCGCGATACGGCGAACCAGCGGTGCATGACGCAACAACCATTGATCTTTATGATCAGCTTGAACGGCGGCATACATTGCCGCCCCGTTCATGCCACGCCCTCCTGGGCGCTGTATTGAATCATACGCTCGACAAAAAACTCGAGATAACCGCGTGAGCTTGCGCCGATTGGCCAATTCTGAATGGCGGCGGCGATTTGTGTGATCGCCATCGCCGCCTTACTGTCAGGATAAGACAGCAATACCGGGTTCTGCTGCTGTACTGATTTACGCAAAGCATTGTCATGGGGAACGGCACCGGCATAGCGCAAAGTAACATCCAGATAGCGGTCGGTAACCTTGACCAGTTTCTGAAATAACATTTCGCCTTGACGACTGGTCGCTACCATATTGCTGATAACATGGAAGCGATCCAGACCGTAATCACGGTTCAGCAATTTGATAAACGCATAGGCGTCGGTCAATGAAGTAGGCTCATCACAAACCACTAATAAAATATCCTGGCTGGCTCGGGCAAAATTGACCACGGTCGAGGAAATACCCGCTGCAGTATCGACCAAAAGCACATCCAGCTGATCATCGATACTGGCGAATTCGCGAATCACCGCCGCCTGCTCCGCTGCCGATAACTCGGACATTTGCTGCAGCCCGGACGCGCCCGGAATAATCTTAAGTCCCAGGGGCCCATCGACCATAATCTGGGACAAGGTTTTTTCGCCGCGCAGCATATGAGCTAGATTGAACTTGGGGTAAACCCCTAACAGCACATCAACGTTGGCAAGCCCCATATCCGCATCCAGCAACACCACACGTTGACCCCTCTGGGCCAAGGCCAACCCGAGATTGACCGATAGATTGGTTTTGCCGACCCCCCCTTTGCCGCTGGTGACCGCAATCACTCGCACAGGTGAAACTTGACTCATGACTCGGATTCCCGCTGCCTGATCATTGAAATTATGCATATTGGTGTGCAACCCAATCATCATAGTCCAGAGACGGTTGACTGGCAAAATCGTCCGACAACTCAGCCACACAATCCTGAATCAACACCTCGGCCATGGCTTCGTGCAAATCTTCCGGCACCTGTTGCCCATCGGTCACATAAGCCAGCGGCAAACGCTCCTCAATCAACGCCGACAGGACGGCGCCTTTACTGACTGCTTCGTCCATTTTGGTCAAAATAGCCGCCTCCGGCTGAAAAATACTGAATGCTTTGAGTGTTTCCTTGACCACCCGGTACTGCGTGGCGGCCGACATCACCAGGTAGAACTTAATCGGAAAATCCCGATGCGCCAGCGTTTCGATTTGCTCGGTCAAACGCTGATCGCGTTGACTCATACCGGCGGTGTCGATCAACACTAACCGCCGATCGGCAAAACTGTGCAGAAGTTCACGTAAATGCTCGCCATCGGTGGCCACCCGAACCGGAATATCGAGAATCCTGGCATAGGTGTTTAATTGCTCGTGGGCGGCGATCCGGTAATTGTCGGTAGTGATCAAAGCCACTTGTTTAGGGCCGTGCTGCAGGATGAAACGGGCGGCCAGTTTTGCGATAGTGGTGGTCTTGCCCACCCCGGTCGGCCCGACCAGAACGCCTATACCACCATGCTCCAGCAGTGAATCCTCAGCGATTGGCAGAACATTGACCAACATACCTTGTGCCTTGCGAAAGGCCGGCTCGATTTGATCGAAATCCTGCAATCGATTGGCAACTTTTAAGCTCAACGCCTTGGCAAAGCCCATGTCAGTCAAACGTTGAAGCAATTCCACCCGCACCGGATTGTTATGTAGAGTTTGCCGCCAGCCGAATTCGTTTAACCGGCTATTCATCGCCAAACGCAGATTTTTCAGCTCCTCGAACATATCCTTGAGCATGGTTTCCTGAAGTGCCGGAGTCGATGGTGGATTTTTCCTCGCTCCCGCCTGCTTTCCGTCGATGCTCGCGGACATGGCTTTGGCCATTGATTGGGCCTGTACCGAAGCCCCGACCGCCTCGGATAAGGCTTTATCCAGTCCTGTCTCTTTGGCGACCGGTTGGGCAGTCGGGGCTTTTGGGTAAGCCTCAGATAATTCTTCGGCCCGTTTACGACCAATAGTCAATTTTTCGGCATAACCTACATACTGGTCCACCGCTCGTGCCCGCGAATTACGCGGTGGCACTACGCCTTCAGTATTTTTTTTGCGGGAACTGGCTATGACATGCTGCCCGCTCAAGTCTGCAGTCAGCGGTGACGGCCGTTTTTTTTCAGCCGGCTCGGGAGGCGACTGTTCCTGCAGAGCATGTTCGTCAAAATCCCGAGCCGCGACGATCTCCACCCCACCATCAACCGAACGATTCGACAAAATCACCGCATCGCCGCCCAGTTCTTCTTTGACCATGCGCATAACTTGTCGCACATCTTCCGCAAAAAAACCTTTTATTTTCATGTTTTCATCCTGTCAAACCGGGTTTCTGACCGACCGTAGCCACGACTTTGACTTGACGGTCTTCAGGAATTTCATTGAACGAAAGTACATACAAGCCTGGAATGGAGTAGTGCACAAATCTCGCCAACCAGGGCCTGATAAATGCCGCTACTAAAAGTACCGCCGGCTGACCGGACGATTCCATTTTCTGGGCATTTTCAGACAGTGATTGATGCATTTGTTCGGCAAGGCCAGGCTCGATTCCAGCGCCGCCCTCGGTTGCCGTATGCAATGACTTATGCAATATGCGTTCCAGATCTGAATCCAGAGCTATCACTTCGATAGATTTTGCCAAACCTATGATTTCATGAACAATCATCCGCGCCAGCGCAACCCGAACCGCAGAGGTCAGGATGTCAGGATCTTGACTCTTACCGGCAAATTCCGCCAAGGTTTCGGCAATCGAACGGATGTCACGAATCGGCACTCGTTCAAACAACAGGTTTTGCAACACTTTCACCAGCAAGCCCAGCGCCAAGGTTTTCGGCACCAGATCTTCCACCAGCTTGGGCGCAACCTTGGCCAGATTGTCCAGCATTTTTTGCGCATCTTCGTAGCCGAACAACTCGTGTGCGTGACTTTGCAAAACGTGCGACAAATGAGTGGCGATCACCGTACCGGCATCGACCACGGTATAGCCCAACGACTGGGCATGATCTTTTTGTTCCGGCTCGATCCACAACGCTTCCAAACCGAAAGCCGGATCTTTACCGGCTTTACCTTTTAACGTACCAAACACTCGACCGGGATTGATGGCCATTTCCCGATCGGGATAAATTTCCGCCTCGCCCAAGGTCACTCCTTGCAGGGAAATACGGTAATAAGTCGGTGGTAAATCCAGATTGTCACGAATATGCACGGTAGGAATCAGAAAGCCAAGATCCTGCGACAGCTTTTTTCGGACACCTTTGATTCGTATCATCAATTGACCGCCCTGGTTCTTATCAACCAAAGGAATCAGGCGATAACCGATTTCAAGCCCGATCAGATCAACCGGCATGACATCATCCCAACCCAGCTCCTTCATCTCCGGAGAGCTGCTGGCGGCGGCTTGCGCTTCGCTGGTGGCGACTTGCGTCAGCTCGGTTTGCTGCGCTTTACGCTGCAACATGAACGCACTGCCGACCAGACCGCCCGCCAACAGCAAAAACACCAGATTGGGCATCCCGGGAATAGCGCCCAATACCGTCATCATGCCGCCGGTAATATACAGCGTCTTGGGGTTCTCAAACACTTGAGCGCTGACTTGCTGGCCAACATCTTCACTTGCGCCCTTAACGCCTGTCACTACGATAGCCGAAGCGGTGGACAGTAACAAGGAAGGGATCTGCGCCACCAAACCATCACCAATGGTCAACAGCACATAAATCTGACCCGCTTCGCTAAACGACAGATCATGCTGACCAACGCCGATTGCCAGTCCGCCGATGATGTTGATCAACAGAATTACGATACCGGCTACCGCATCACCGCGCACAAACTTGCTGGCGCCGTCCATCGCACCGTAAAAATCCGCTTCCGCGGCGACTTCCTCACGCCGCTGTCGGGCTTGGTCCTGGGTAATCAAACCGGAATTCAGATCGGCATCGATCGCCATTTGTTTGCCCGGCATGGCGTCCAGGGTAAAGCGCGCACCAACTTCCGCGACCCGGCCCGCGCCCTTGGTGACCACGACAAAATTGATCACCACCAAAATCACGAATACCACCAGACCCACGGCAAAATTACCGCCGATCACGAAATTACCGAAGGCCTCGATGACCTTGCCTGCAGCATCGCCGCCTTCGTGCCCTTCCAGCAGTACCACCCGGGTTGAGGCCACGTTCAGCGCCAGCCGCAGCAAGGTCGCCATTAAAATGACGGTCGGGAATACGGCAAAATCCAAAGGTTTGCGGTTGTATATCACCACCAACAGAATAATCAGCGACAGCGCGATATTGAAGGTAAAAAAAACATCCAGCAAAAACGGCGGCAGCGGCAACACCACCATCGCCAAAATCATGATCACGACGACAGGTGCGCCGAGACCGCTCAAAGGCAAACTTTTGAAAAATGCAAGAATGCGGGTCAGATCCATAACTTACCGGGAATAATCGGACGGTACCGGAACATCGCCCGGCGGTGATGGCGGCGTCCAGCCTTCACTGCGCGCCGCCCTGAGTTGATAGACATAAGCCAAAACTTTGGCGACCGCCAAAAATAAGCCACGCGGTATTTCTTTGTCGATTTCCGTAGAGTAATACAAAGCGCGTGCCAATTTTGGCGATTGCACAATCGGCACATCCGCGCTCCGGCCTATTTTTCGGATATGTGCGGCAATTTCATCCACGCCTTTGGCCACTAATTTCGGCGCTGATTCGCCATTCTCCCGGTAAACCAAGGCCACCGCAAAATGCGTTGGGTTGGTAACAATGACATCGGCTTTCGGCACTTCCTGCATCATCCGACGCTGCGCCATGTCCATCTGAATGCGACGCTGGCGGCCTTTGATTTCCGGATTGCCGTCAGTTTCCTTGGCTTCATCACGCACTTCCTGCAAAGTCATTTTCAACTGTCGGTTGTGCTCCCAAAGCTGATAAGGCGCATCGACCAGGGCAATGATCAACATCGCCGCCGCCAACAACAAAAAACTGACGCCAAGAATATGAATCAGATGTGCTACCGAGGCGTCCAGCACCAGGGAATCAAGGCGGATCAATTCAGGATAGTAATGGCGGAATATCAACCAGGCAATGGTCGAGATCAGGATAAACTTGGCCAGCGCCTTGGTCAGTTCGATCAATCCACGAACCGAAAACAAACGCGCTATGCCCTTGATGGGGTCCAGTTTGTCGAACTTAGGTGTCAAAGCTTCGGTGCTGAAAATGACGCCACCCATAAATAACGGACCAATTACGGCGGCGATCAACATCACCAGTAAAAAAGGTATCAAAAGCACGATACCATCACCTATTGCAGCTCCAAGCTGCTCAAGCATAGCATCGGAAGCCAGCAAGTCGGCTCGGGGCAGGCTAAGCTGTTGACGCATCAATGCCAACAAACCCAAAGCCAGTTGACCGCCAAAAAGCAATAAAAATGCCGACGCCAGGATCAGCATGACAAAGGTGTTGAATTCACGCGAACGGGCAACCTGCCCTTTACGCCGGGCATCGTCCAGACGTTTGGCCGTGGGTTGTTCGGTTTTTTCCTGCCCTTGCTGCTCTGCCATTCTTACTGTCCAAAGTTTAAGCTGTTGCCTGGAATTATAGCGACCGCACTGTCTTTCAGGCATAAAAAAGCCCCGGGCATCGAAACACCCAGGGCTTTGGCTTAAGGCTTGGTAAGCCGGCAGATTACATCATGCCGCCCATGCCACCCATACCGCCCATGCCACCCATGTCAGGGGCGCCACCTTTGTCATCTTCCGGCAGTTCGGCAACCATCACTTCAGTGGTGATCATCAAACCGGCTACGGAAGCGGCGTTTTGCAAGGCTGAACGGGTGACTTTGGCAGGATCGAGAATACCCAACTCGATCATGTCGCCATATTCACCGGTTGCCGCATTGTAGCCATAGTTGCCGGTGCCTTTCTTGACTTCGTTCAGCACCACGGAAGGCTCGTCACCGGCGTTTTTAACGATCTGACGCAGCGGCTCTTCAATGGCGCGGCGCAGAATGCTGATACCGACATCCTGGTCGTGGTTAGCGCCTTTCAGGTTGTCTAAAGCGCTCAAGGCACGAACCAGCGCGGTACCGCCACCGGCAACCACACCCTCTTCAACGGCGGCGCGAGTTGAGTGCAGCGCGTCTTCAACGCGGGCTTTTTTCTCCTTCATTTCCACTTCAGTGGCCGCGCCGACTTTGATCACGGCAACACCGCCGGCCAGTTTGGCCACGCGCTCTTGCAGTTTTTCCTTGTCGTAATCGGAGGTGGCGTCTTCGATTTGCTTGCGGATTTGATCCACGCGCGCCTTGATGTTGGCCTCACTGCCCGCGCCATCGACGATCACGGTGTTTTCTTTGCTGACCTGAATCTTCTTCGCGGTGCCCAACAGGTCGAGTTCGGCTTTTTCCAGAGACAAACCCACTTCCTCGGAAATCACGGTACCGCCGGTCAATACGGCAATGTCTTCCAGCATGGCTTTACGGCGATCACCGAAGCCCGGGGCTTTAACCGCAGCCACTTTAACAATGCCGCGCAAGGTGTTGACCACCAAGGTTGCCAGCGCTTCACCTTCAACATCTTCGGCCACGATCAACAGTGGGCGACCGGATTTGGCGACATTTTCCAGAACCGGCAGCAGCTCACGTATGTTGGAGATTTTTTTGTCGTACAACAGGATATACGGGCTTTCCAGCTCCGCGCTCATGTTGTCCTGGTTGTTGATGAAGTAAGGCGACAGATAGCCACGGTCGAACTGCATACCTTCAACCACATCCAGTTCGTTATCGAGACCGGAACCTTCTTCAACAGTAATCACGCCTTCTTTACCGACTTTATCCATAGCGTCGGCAATGATTTTACCGACCGATTCGTCGGAGTTTGCGGAAATGGTGCCGACCTGAGCGATGGCTTTGCCGTCGGTGCAAGGCGTGGCCGCCGCTTCGATGGCTTTGACCACTTCAATGACGGCTTTGTCGATACCGCGCTTCAAATCCATCGGGTTCATGCCAGCAGCGACCGACTTGATACCTTCGTTGACAATGGTTTGCGCCAGAACAGTCGCGGTGGTGGTGCCGTCGCCGGCGATATCGGACGTTTTCGAGGCAACTTCTTTAACCATTTGCGCGCCCATGTTTTCGAACTTGTTTTCCAGTTCGATTTCTTTGGCGACTGAAACACCATCTTTGGTAATGGTTGGCGCGCCGAAGCTTTTGTTCAGCACGGCGTTACGGCCTTTAGGGCCTAAGGTTACTTTTACCGCGTTGGCCAGAATGTTGACACCTTGCGCCATCAAGGCACGGGCATCGGCTCCGAATTTTACTTCTTTTGCTGCCATGTTAGTTTCCTTTTAGATCTTGGTTGATTGTTTAAACAGGTGGATTGGCTTTAAGTCTCAGCTCAAGACGCCCATGATGTCTTCTTCGCGCATCACGATCAGATCTTCGCCATCGACTTTGACTTCCGTGCCGGAGTATTTACCGAACAGCACTTTGTCGCCAACTTTGACATCCACGGCGCGAACGTCGCCATTGTCCAGCAGTTTGCCGTTACCGACGGCCAACACTTCGCCTTGGCTGGGTTTTTCGGCCGCTGAACCGGGCAGTACGATACCGCCTGGGGTGGTGGTTTCTTCTTCCACACGTTTGATAATCACACGATCATGCAAGGGACGGATTTTCATCAATTACTCCTTAAAAAAAGAAGGGTTAAAGGTCTTTGTTAGCACTCTATGCTAGTGAGTGCTAATGATAATGAGTCTTTGCAGTCTGTCAAGTTCTTTGGCATGATGATTGGCTTGTTTTCAGATCAAAAGCCCTAGTCATGCTTGACTCTCAACTGTTGCGTTACAGCCGCCAGATCATGCTTAAAGAGCTGGATATCGAAGGCCAACAGGCGCTGCTCGATGCCAGCGTGCTGATCGTTGGCGCGGGTGGTTTAGGTTCACCGGCGGCCATGTATCTGGCCGCCGCCGGTGTCGGCAACATCACCCTTTACGATCACGATGCCGTTGAGCTGACTAACTTGCAGCGCCAGATTGCCCATCACACTTCCGATATTGGGACTAACAAGGCGATTTCAACCCGGGCAACCTTAAAAAATCTTAATTCTGACGTTAAAGTTCACGCCGCACCCGAGCGTCTGACCGGTGATAAGCTGCTTGAACAAGCCGAAACAGCCGATGTGGTGCTGGATTGCAGCGACAATTTCGCCACCCGCTTCGCCGTCAACGCCGCCTGCGTCCGCACAAAAACGCCACTAGTTTCCGGCGCCGCGATTCGCTTTGAAGGGCAGCTTTCGGTATTCACCCCCGGCCTGGCAATGAGTCCTTGTTATAATTGCCTGTATCCGGACAGCGGCGCGGAGCTTCAGGAAAGCTGCGCGGCAAGCGGCGTCATCGCGCCGATTACCGGCATTATCGGCAGCTTGCAGGCGCTGGAGGCGATCAAGCTCATCACCGGTATCGGCGAGCCGCTGCGCGGCCGGCTGCTGTTGTTCGACGGTTTAAGCGGGCAAACCCGCACTTTAAATTTCAAGCAAAACCCGAACTGCCCTTGTTGTGGCGGTAAGACTTCTTAACTCTCTGAATTTGCCATGACCGATAACTTTCTCGCCGACTGGCGGTACAACGCAGAACAGTTTCAAAACGCGCTCAATCAAACCGTGCTCGGCCTTGAACGCCCGGTTCGCCTGCTGACCCAGGCGGTGTTCGCGCGCGGCCATGTGATGCTGGAAGGCGATGTCGGGGTGGGCAAGACCACGCTGCTGCGCGCCATCGCCCGCGCCATCGGCGGCGCTTATGAGCGCATCGAAGGCACCATCGACCTGATGCCGAATGATCTGGTTTATCACACTTATATTAACGAAAAAGGTAAGCCGCAGGTTGACCCCGGCCCAGTGTTGAAACACGGTGATCAGTTGGCGACATTTTTCTTCAACGAAGTCAATCGGGCCAGGCCGCAAGTGCATTCGCTGCTGCTGAGAATCATGGCGGAAAAATCGGTCACCGCGTTCAATCGCACCCATTATTTCCCGCACCTGCAAGTGTTCGCCGACCGCAACCGGGTGGAAAAAGACGAAACCTTTGAAATTCCTTCCGCCGCCCGCGACCGGTTTATGATGGAAGTGCGTATCGACATGCCCACCGATGCCGACATGCAGAAACAACTGATGTTCGATACCAAATTCACCGATGTCGATGAGCTGATCGAACAAATCACCCCCGGCATCATGCCATTCCGGGAACTGGATCGAGTCAGCCGGGACATCCAGAATTATGTTCAGGCCAGCCCGGCCTTGCAGAATTACGCCCTGGAACTTTGGCAGGCCACCCGAACGCCGACAGCGTTCGGAGTCAAACTGGAATCGGTGGACATGAGCCGGCTGATTCTGGCCGGCGCCAGCCCGCGTGGCGCGGCAATGATGATTCGCGCCGCCCGGGTCGGCGCCTGGCTGGCCGGGCGCGGCTATGTCACGCCGGACGATATTCGGGCGATTTTCCATGAAACCATGGCGCACCGCATTTTCTTCAACCCCACTTACGAGCTGCGCCGCACCCAGATCGCCGAAAGCCTGACCGCCGCTATCCTTGATAATATTGCCGCGCCCTGATGTTCGAGGAGTTTCATTACCGGCTGCCCTGGCGCACGCGCAGCGCTCATCCCGGCCACCATGCCAGCGTGCATTCCGGCGGCGAACACGAATTTCGCGGTCACGCGCCTTTGATGTCGCGCCCACAGGCGCAGCATATCGATGTTCACGCCAGCTTGCTGGACCCATTCGGCCAGTTCATGGTGCGCACGTTCAAACAGCAAGGCCGGGCCACAGTGCAGATTCTGGCCGATTTGTCGGCATCGATGGGCTTTCACCGGAAAATGCAGACCTTAAGCAGATTCACGGAACTGACCGCGTTTTCCGCCTTTCGCACCGGCGATCATTTCGCTTTTGCCGGTGCCGGCGAAGACTGGCCGCCCGAACTCACCCTGCTTCCGCGCTGGTACAAGGGCGGCGTGTCCGAGTTTGCCGAACAACTGACCCGATTCCAGCCACAGTCCCCGACCTGC